>Ga0105249_10005800_pt1 | contig 10680 bp, 10 predicted proteins | sample KBSS44metaG_FD_81522 | JGI IMG/M metagenome (GOLD analysis project Ga0105249, IMG submission 81522) | Switchgrass rhizosphere microbial communities from Kellogg Biological Station, Michigan, USA - KBS S4-4 metaG | ecosystem: Host-associated > Plants > Roots > Rhizosphere > Soil | place...
ACGATGTGCGTTGGCGATGGGATGTGAACAACAGGGATTTTCGAAAACTTCGACTAAAATTAAAGTGCTTTCACAACTGACTCACTCAAAAGCCACCTCTACAAACCCCATCCCTTGCATCAAGCTCGTGATGGTCGAGCGAGCATTCTCCTGCGCCTTTTGCAAAATACCGTCGGCGAGCGCCGCTTGGAGTAATTCCTTTTCTGCTTCCGCCCTTACCTGTGTCTCAAGATTCGGATCGGTTGGCACAAGCCATCCTGTCTGACGCGAATACACACGAGTCTTTCCGCTATCGAGACGGGTCACCAAGACTTGAGCTTGCGGCAAATGAACGCGGACGGTTCGGTCCTTCACGTGAACATCGTCGATCTTTAACGTGGCAAAATCAATCCCGGCAATCACTTCTCCATGCACCAACATCAGCAGTCGATCACCGGCCAGGAAGTCTGGAAAAATCTCGCTCTGTTTTTCGCCAGTAACAATCTTGTCCATCGTGTAAACAACGGTTTCAAGCCGCTGCAGCTTTTGGATCCGATCAACCACCGTCGGCTGACTCATATCCGTATGAGTCGTCCGTCGCAACCACGATGACAAGACGCCCCCGGGCCACTTCTGCGCCCCGCGAACAACACCCCAGATCACAAGCGCAGCCAACAGCACACCCGCCAATAACGCCGCACAGCCGACTAAACCCGCCCGCGCACGTTGAAGATTAGGATCAACAGCCATAAGTGTTCCGCGTCAACAGCCTACCACCATGGGCCAATGGCCTTCTCAAGGGCCAAAACCTATAACCAAATTTGGCACGAGGTACGCGTGCGATTCGAAAACCCCGTGCTACTACCCCGTGCTCCCCCGTGGTTAAGAATTCAGTGTTACCAACCACAATCTCAATGTCACCAACCTCAGGTGATTCAACAAGCCGCGGGCAGATTTGCTTGAGCGGTAACAGTGTGGGCTCGCCCACCAACTTCCACCTAGCCCACCTTCGTAATGGCATCAAGAGATTGGTCGATGGCAAGTACTGCGAAAAATGAAATAATCCAATGTGATCCCCAGTGCTCCTGAGGTTCAAGATTTGAGGGTTTCCGAATATGGCCACCACTGCTGTACCTAAGACAAAAATTTCTGGCGGCGCGTTCCTCCTCGAAGAACGCCAGCCCAACGAGGTCTTTACGCCAGAAGATTTCACCGAGCAGCACACACTCATCGCTCAGACCGCAGAAGAATTCGCCGTTAATGAAATTCTCCCCAATGTCGAGAGGATTGAGCACAAAGACTTCTCCATCACGCGCGACCTTCTCAAAAAAGCCGGCGAACTAGGCCTCAGCTCCGCCGAGATCCCCGAAGCCTATGGCGGTCTCGAGATGGATAAGGTCACCGCCGCGGTCATCGCAGACCACATCGCCAAATACGCGGGTTTTGCCACCACATGGGGCGGACACACCGGCATCGGAACCTTGCCCATCGTGTACTTTGGCACCGAAGAGCAGAAGAAAAAATATCTTCCTCGCTTGGCGGCCGGAGAGATCGTTGGCGCCTACGCCCTGTCTGAGGCCTCGTCCGGATCTGACGCGCTCAATTGTCGTGCTCGCGCCACACTCTCGCCCGACGGCAAGCACTACATCCTGAATGGCGAAAAGATGTGGATCACCAATGCCGGCTTTGCCGACCTTTTCACCGTCTTCGCGAAAATCGACGGTGAAAAGTTCACGGCATTTCTGGTCGAAAAAACTTTTCCTGGCTTCTCGATCGGCGCCGAAGAACACAAGATGGGTATCCGAGGATCGTCCACGTGCCCCCTCATCCTCGCAGACTGTCAGGTTCCCGCAGAAAATCTGCTCGGGGAAATCGGCAAGGGACACATCATCGCCTTCAACATCCTGAACATCGGACGCTTCAAGCTTGGCGCCATGTGCGTGGGCGGTGCGCGCGTCTCGCTCGAAAATGCTGTTGGATACGCCAAGCAGCGCAAGGCCTTCGAGAAAGTCATCGCTGACTTCGGTCTCGTCCGCGAAAAGATCGCCAACATGGCGACGCTTATCTACGTCGGCGAGGCGCTGGTCTATCGCACCGTTGGCATGATGGACACGCTTCTCTCTGAAATCGACCAAGCAAGCCCCGACGCTGCTAAAGAAACTCGCAAGGCCATCGAAGAATATGCCGTCGAGTGCTCCATCTTGAAAGTCTGGGGTTCGGAGATGATCGACTATGTCGTCGATGAAACCGTCCAGATCTATGGAGGCTATGGCTTCGTCGAAGAGTATCCTGCCGAGCGTGCCTACCGCGACGCCCGTATCAATCGCATCTTCGAAGGGACGAATGAAATTAACCGCCTTATCATCACGGGCTTTTTGCTAAAGCGTGCCATGAGCGGACAACTTGCCCTCATGCCAGCCATCAAGAAGTTGATGGACGAGGTCCTCTCCGGTCCGAGCATCGGGGAAGAAGTCGAGGGCTCGCTCGCAGAAGAACGCAAGCTGGTTTCAAACGCCAAGAAGCTCGGCTTGTTCGCTTCCGGCTCTGCGACGCAGAAATACATGCAGAAAATTCAGGACGAGCAGGAAGTCATGGGCGCGATTGCCGACATGACAATCGAAATCTATGCGATGGAGTCGGCTGTCTTGCGCACCCAAAAACTAATTGCCACCAAGGGCGAGACCGCCGCAGCATTACCGATCGCCATGACTCGCGTTTACCTTACGCAAGCATTCGAGAAAGTGGAAGCAGCCGCAAAAAAAATCGTCGCTGCTGTCGCCGACGGAGACATGCTGCGCACCCAACTGGCAATCCTCCGCCGTCTGGCAAAACACGAACTCTTCAACACCATCGAACTCCGCCAGCAAATCGCGCAGAAAATCATTGAGCGTGGAAAATACACGCTGGGATAGGACCGCATAAAACATTTGTCATCCTGAGCAAAGCAAAGGATCTGTTATTCGCCTGCGCCACCACCATCCTCACTCCCTGTCATCCTGCGTACTGCGAAGGACGTACTTTTCGCATTCAAAACTCAGCCACGAGCAATCCTTTTGTGCTTAACTACTCCCGCCATGAAACGGCGACTCGTACTCCTTTTCGCACTCTTCGCCCTTTCCGCCCTCGCCCAGACGTCTCCTTCCACCAACCTCGCTCCCACTCCTCCCATGGGATGGAACTCTTGGAACAAATTTGCCTGCAACGTCAGTGACGAACTCATCCGCGGCATGGCCGATGCGCTCGTAAAGTCCGGCATGAAAGACGCGGGCTATCAATACGTGGTCATCGACGACTGTTGGCAGGTCAGCCGCGACGAGGCTGGCAACATCGTCGCCGATGCACAGCGCTTTCCACACGGAATCAAGGGTCTCGCAGATTACATCCACTCGATCGGCTTGAAGTTCGGCATCTATTCGGACGCAGGCTCGAAAACTTGCGCCGGGCGTCCCGGAAGCCTCGGGCACGAGTATCAGGATGCTCGCCAGTACGCTGCATGGGGTGTCGACTATCTGAAATACGACTGGTGCAACACAACCACGCAAGACGCGCCAGCCGCCTATGCACTTATGCACGCCGCGCTCGATGCTACCGGACGGCCCATCGTGCTCAGCATCTGTGAATGGGGTAAGGCGCAGCCATGGCTCTGGGGTAAACGGGTTGGCGGTAACTTGTGGCGAGCCACCGGGGACATTCAAGACCGCTGGGAAGGAAAGAAAGAGTGGTCGCCGGGCGACTGTTGCAGTTACGGCGTTGTGGACATCATCGACGCCGTGGCCGACCTGTATTCCTATGCCGGTCCTGGACACTGGAACGATCCCGACATGCTCGAAGTCGGCAACGGCGGCATGACCGACACCGAGTATCGTTCGCACTTTAGTTTCTGGGCGCTACTCGCGGCGCCGCTGATCGCAGGAAATGATCTGCGCACAATGCCGCCCGAAATTCACGACATTCTCACTAACAAAGAAGTCATCGCGATCAATCAAGATCCGCTCGGACGGCAAGGCCGCCGCGTCCGCAAGGATAACCAACTCAAGGTAGATGTCTGGGCGAAGCAGCTGGCCGATGGGAGCCGCGCAGTCATCCTCTTCAATCGCGGTACCGCCGAGCAGAATATAGCGGTCAACTGGGAAGAGATTGGGTATCCAGCAAATATCGTCGCCTCAGTTCGCGACCTCTGGCAACACAAAGATCTCGGCAAGCAGACGGGGAAAACAGCAGCGACCGTGCCAGCTCATGGCGTAGTAATGCTGGCAGTGCGACCGTAAAACTTTTTAGCAATGTGGCAATAGCCAGATGTCAATTGCAATCGCAAATTGGCAATTGACAATTTGAAAGTGACAAAACCTACTCCTTCGGATATCCCGGATCCGCCTTTACTTCCTCGATTTGCTTCGTGTGTCGTGCGCAGTGAGCAGCGTTCAGCAGAAGCCACTGGTATCCGTCGAGTTCTCCGAGAACTGGGTGCTCGCCGAAATGTTCGCGCAGATCATCATTCGTGGTTCTCACATACTCGATGGTTGCCTGGCGTGACTCGTCGAATGTTTTCGCCAGTTCCGCGCGCGTCGGGAAACGGCCGGTGGGCTTCAAAAACTCCGGGGCTTGCAACTTTGTGCTACGGTCCGGAATCTTGGTCAGCACAATTTCATCCTTGGCATTGATTTCCTCGCGCTTCTCCGGGGCCGACGGCGATTTCATCACCTGTTCTCGGACAAGCGTGAGAATGGCGGATTCAGTCACTGTAATGTGTTCAGCAACCTCCGCGATCGACCAGCGATCGGGCGAAGGCTTATATCTCCACTGTTTTTCGGAGATACCTGAGATCGCCTTTACAAATAGTTGGCGCGTCGCATCCAGATTCAGGATTGCCTTCTCGCGTTCCGCATCGCTCAGAGTTGCCGCCACTGGAGCCGACGCGCGTGCCGCCAGCGGAGTGGTTGCGTTCTGGGCCGAGGAAACGAGCGCTCCACACAACACAACTGCAGATGCCGCCGTGGTGATAAGTTGTTTTCGCATCTCGCCACTTCCTTTAGCGAATTGGAAATTGGCAATCGCCAATCGTCAATCCCCATAAGTGCATGCGCCGGCTCTCTTAACTTTTGGTCTTAAGCTCTTCCATCACGCTTTGAATCAACTCTTTCGCATCGGTCAGCTGCTTCATGATGATTTGAATGTCCATGACTGGCTTGCCCGGCCAGCGCTGGCTCTGGCAGTACACGCCGTGCTGCCCGACAAGGGCCATCGCGTCCGTGATGGTGTCGAGCGTGACAGCCAGACGCCCGCGCGGAACGCCCATCATGGTTTCAAAATGCTCAAGCTCTTCCTGTTTCTCATCGAATACCGGCATGAGGAAATTGTACTGTTTGCGCCGAATATCGGATAATCCTTAGCACTCATTCAGCACTCGACATTCTGCCACTACTGCGGGGCTTACTCTTATCAAGAACTTGCGTCTAATGCCTCACAGCTGTGCATGGCTGAATGCCGACTGCTGAATGCCAAGCGCTCTTACAAGGAGAATTCATGAACAAACGCATTGCCCTCGTTACCGTGGCTATATTTGCTCTGTCGTTGCTTGTCTGCGCTCAGGATGATCCGAGCAAGCGTCCGAGCCCACCTGCCAAGGCAGAATGCAAGCTTGCCAGCGGCAAGACCGCGACTGTCAACTACTCAAGTCCACGCGCCAAGGGCCGCAAGATCTTTGGTGGACTGGTGCCCTTCGGCAAAGTGTGGCGTACCGGCGCAAACGAAGCGACGTCGCTCACAACGGACACAGCATTCACTGTCGGCGGCAAGGACGTTCCCGCGGGCAGCTATACACTCTTCACCGTCCCGAATGCAGACAAGTGGGCGCTTGTCATCAGCAAGAAGACCGGCGAGTGGGGTACCGACTATCCAGGCGAAGGCGAAGACTTGGCTCGTGTGGATATGAAGGTTTCGAAGACGGCGGCCCCGGTCGAGAATTTCACCATCGCCTTCGACTCTAAGGGCACCAGTTGCACGATGAACATCGACTGGGAATCGACTCGCGCATCGGTGGACTTCAGCGAAAAGAAGTAGCATCGAAACCAAATCGGGCGTCCGGACAAGAACGGGCGCCCGTTTATTTTGACTTGTCGGTTAGTAATTGACTTATCGTTCGACGCAATTTGCGGAGGCGTGCATGAAAGTGTTGATCGCGTTTTTGGCCGTTACCGTGGCATGGAGTTGCGCTTCAGCAGAGAACGTCGTTCGCTATCGTGGTGCAGCCGACAATGTGAAGTACGTTTTCGCGACTGCCGATCCTGTGGCGCGTCTCAAGTCGGGGGACATCCTTGAAACCAACACGCTCGACGCATTCGGCAACGCGATTCAGAAGCCAACCGACACGTTGCGCATGGTGAAGGGTGACAACCCGCTGACCGGGCCATTTTTTGTTGAGGGCGCAGAACCAGGCGACACTCTGGTAGTCAAAATTCTTGACTTGCAGATCGATGGCAATCAGGGTGTCGGAACGATTGCACCCGGATTTGGCGCCATCAACTCGAGCAAGTACACGCCCGTCCTGAATCCGGATCTGCCGGAACGGATTTGGCTTTATCCCATCGATCATGCGACAAACACAGCAACATTTTCTGCGCACGACACGAAGTTCTCCGTAAGAATTCCGCTGCGTCCTTTTTTGGGATGCATTGGGGTAGCACCTGCCGATCGCGAAGCGCGCAGCTCGATTGTCCCGGCAGAGTTTGGCGGCAACATGGATGCGCCGGAAGCGAGCGTCGGAAACACGGCTTACTTCCCTGTCAGTGTGGCTGGGGCGTTGCTTTATGTCGGTGATGGGCACGCGGCTATGGGCGACGGCGAGATTGGCGGGTCGGCGATCGAAGTTCCGTTGCGGGCTCGCATGCAGGTAAGTGTCATCAAGGGGCAGAAAATCAGTTGGCCCCGCTTTGAGAACGATGACGCGATCATGGCCGTAGGAGCATATCGTCCGCTGGACGACGCCGCGCGAATTGCATTCACCGAACTGGTCAAATGGATTCATCACGACTATGGGCTGTCCGAGCTGGACGCCTATGAACTGCTCTCCAAAGTCGCAAAGGTACGACTTGCAGAAATGGTAGACCCGAATTATGTGATCATTGCGTCGGTTGAGAAGAAGTACCTGCCGAAGAGTGCGAGGTAGAACGTTAGAGGTAAATGAGTGCTGGCAGCATCGATAAGCAAGGACGCGCGGCCTTCATCGAAGCCTTTGCATCGGCGATTTTCAGTTGGCAATTGACAATCGCAAATCGGAAATGACTAGATCCCCGGCTTCCACCTGAGCACCGGCTTCCTTGCCGCCTGCGTCTCGTCCAAACGCTGCACACGGGTGTGGTGCGGCGCTGCTAGCACGTAATCCGGATCTTCCTCTACTTCCTGCGCCACTTGCTTCATTGCTTCAATGAAGAGATCCAATTCTTCGAGTGGCTCGCTTTCGGTCGGCTCGATCATTAGGGCGCCGGGCACAATCAGCGGGAATGCAGTTGTATAGGGATGGAATCCGTAATCAATCAGGCGCTTGGCAAGATCCATAGTCTTCACGCCTTTTTTGGATTGGAGCTTGTCGCTGAATACGACCTCGTGCATGCTCGGCGTCTCATACGGCAAGTCGTATACACCTTCAAGACCTTTACGAATGTAGTTGGCGTTGAGAACCGCGTCTTCGGTGGTCTGTCGCAGACCGTCGGGGCCATTCGCGTAAATGTAGGCGAGAGCGCGAACGAACATTCCGAAGTTGCCATAGAAAGCACGGACTCGTCCTACCGACATTGGACGGTTGTATTCGAACCCCAACGTGCCGTCCGGCTTGGTAATGACGACGGGCTTCGGAAGATATGGCTCAAGCCCCTTCTTCACCGCCACCGGACCAGAACCGGGGCCGCCCCCTCCATGCGGCGTTGAAAACGTCTTATGCAGGTTGAGGTGCATAACGTCGACGCCGAAATCACCGGGACGGACTTTGCCTACCAGCGCGTTCATGTTGGCGCCATCCATGTAGAGCAGGCCGCCTTTTGCGTGCATCAGGTCGGCAATCTTGTGAATCTCTTGTTCGAACACGCCAAGGGTATTCGGATTGGTCAGCATGAGCGCTGCGACGTCTTCGTTCATCTGCGCTTCCAGCGCTGACACTTCCACCATGCCGCGATCGTTTGATTTCAAATTCTCGACGGAGTAACCAACCATCGCCGCAGTAGCGGGATTCGTGCCGTGCGCGGAATCCGGAATGAGAACTTTCTTTCGCGGATTTCCCTTTGCCTGGTGATAAGCGCGCGTCATGAGAAGCCCAGTGAGTTCACCATGGGCACCGGCCGCGGGCTGGAGCGTAATCGCGTCCATGCCAGTGATTTCGATCAGGCACTCACTCAGTGTCTGAATAATGCGCAGCGCACCTTGGGAGATCTTTTCCGGCTGGTAGGGGTGCCCGTTGGCGATGCCTTCGACTCGAGAGACGAACTCGTTCACACGTGGGTTGTATTTCATCGTGCACGATCCGAGCGGATACATGCCCAGATCAATCGCATAGTTCCAGGTGGAAAGGCGCGTGAAGTGGCGAATGATTTCCAGTTCACTAACTTCCGGCATGTTGCCCAGGTCTTTTCGTTCGGATGAACCGAGAAGCTTCGACGTATCGACGTCGGGCACATCAAGCGGCGGCAGCTTAAATGCTGCCTTGCCCGGTGAGGATTTTTCGAAGATCAGGTTCTCGTTCTGGCTGATGTGACGCGTAGCTTTGCGGGTCATTTGCTTCATCGCGCCACCTCCTGCTTTTCGGGCTCTCTCATGGTTCGGACGGAACGCTCGCTCTCAGAGACTAGACCGACTGCGGTGTCGATTGCAGTCCGCGTCGTAGTTTCGGTGCAGCACCACAACGCTGCGTTCGCAAATTCTGGATAAAACTTCTTGAGTGGCAAGCCCCCGACAATCTTGTGTCCGAGGAGCCGCGAGTTGATCGCGTAAGGGTCTTCGCTGGTTTCAACGACGAATTCGTTGAAGCGCGGCGAACCGGAAAACAAGACCTTGGCGCTTTGTCCGAAACGGTCCGCGGCATAGGCAGCCTTGGCCAGGTTTTGTTTCGCAAGCTCCTTCAATCCAACCTTCCCGTAAATGGTCATGAAGATATTGACCATGAGCGCGACCAGGGCTTGGTTAGTGCAGATGTTTGAAGTCGCTTTCTCGCGACGAATGTGCTGCTCACGGGTCGCCAGAGTTAAGACAAACCCTCGCTTTCCGTTGCGGTCAACGGTTTGCCCCACAAGCCGTCCCGGCATTTGGCGGACATATTTTTCACGGGTTGCAAGTACACCGCAATACGGTCCGCCGAAGCCCATGGGCACGCCAAACGACTGTGCTTCCATGGCGACAATGTCAGCCTCTCGCGGCGGTTCGACGATTCCAAGCGAAACAGCCTCCGCGATCGAGACGACCAGCAGCGCGCCGTGCTTATGGGCGATGTCCGCGATCGCCGCAACGTCTTCGATCGTGCCAAAGAAATTAGGCGATTGAATCAAGATGCAAGCCGTGTCTGCCGAGATCGACTTCTCGAGTTCTTTCAGGTTGACGCGGCCTGTGTCCGCGAACGGTACGGTGGCTACCGGCATTCCCTGGTGCCAGGCATACGTCGCGAGGACCTCGCGATATTCCGGATGTACGCTGCGCGCGATCAGAACGGAATTGCGTCCGGTGATTCGGACCGCCATCATGGCAGCCTCGGCTGCCCCAGTCGATCCGTCATACATCGAAGCGTTCGCCACTTCCATGCCGGTCAATTCGGCAATCATGGTCTGAAATTCAAAGATTGCCTGCAGCGTTCCCTGCGCAAACTCGGCTTGGTAAGGCGTATACGCGGTGAGAAATTCGCCTCGCGAAATTAGTGAATCAATGATGACCGGGCGGTAGTGCATGTATGCGCCCGCGCCCAGGAAGCTGATGTATCCGTCGCCATTTTCTTTCGAGCGCTGCTTGAACCAGTCGACGATTTCCGATTCCGCCATTTGGCGAGGGATATCGAGGTCTCGAGTGAGGCGATACTCAGCTGGAATTGGCGCAAAAAGGTCATCGACAGAGCGCACGCCAATGGTTTTGAGCATGGCTAGGCGATCAGCAGGAGACTTTGGAAGATATCTCATAAGGAAATAGCCGATTTGCGATTGCCCCGTGGAGCCTGTGCAATACGCATTATTGATTTTAGGTTGTTGAGTATTGACTCGGCAGAACAAGAACGGCATTTCAAGCGCGTCTCAATCGTCACTGGGCAATCGGCAACCGTCAATTTTCTACTTTCCACTCTCTTCGTTCACAAATTTTTCGTAGTCAGCAGCGGAGAGGAGCGCGTCTAGCTCACTAGGATTCTTAAGAGTCACTTTGATGATCCAGGAGCCGTGCGCGTCCTTATTGATTTTTTCAGGCGCGGTGGTCAAGTCGTTGTTAATCGCAGTCACAGTGCCGGATGCAGGCGCGTACAAATCGGAAACGGCCTTCACTGATTCAACCGTTCCGAAGGTCTTCCCAGCGGCGATCTCGGCGCCAACTTTTGGCATGTCGACAAAGACAATGTCGCCCAGCGATTCTTGGGCGTACTGAGTAATGCCGATCGTTCCGTCCGAGCTGATCCATTCGTGTTCTTTGGTGTACTTGCGGTCGGCGGGATAGGACATGATGGCGCGGCTCCTGGATATTGGC
>Ga0105249_10005803_pt1 | contig 10676 bp, 9 predicted proteins | sample KBSS44metaG_FD_81522 | JGI IMG/M metagenome (GOLD analysis project Ga0105249, IMG submission 81522) | Switchgrass rhizosphere microbial communities from Kellogg Biological Station, Michigan, USA - KBS S4-4 metaG | ecosystem: Host-associated > Plants > Roots > Rhizosphere > Soil | place...
ATCGTTAATGGATTTAGTTTCTCTACTTGTTCCGGGTCTCTTCCTAACTGTAAGTTTTCTCGGCTAACTGTAGCAGCTTATTCAGTTTGATTCTTTATTTAAATTTTTTAAAATGAACATTTACGTAGGAAACCTCTCCTGGAGCATGACAGAGGACGAACTCAGAAGCATGTTCGAACAATTCGGAACTGTTACTTCTGTAAAAATCGTAACCGATCGCGAAACCGGCCGCAGCAAAGGCTTTGGTTTTGTTGAAATGGAAAACGACACCGAAGGCCAGGCTGCACTCACCAATCTGTACGACACTGAAGTACAGGGAAGAAAAATCATCATCAATGAAGCACAACCTAAGCCACAAAATAAAGGTGGCTTTAAGAAGAGAAGCTTCGGCGGCGGTGGCGGTGGTGGTGGCTACAACAAAGGTGGCGGCGGTGGCGGCTACCGTGGTGGTGGCGGCGGCAACAGAGGCGGCGGCGGAGGATATAACAGAGATTATTAATCTTTCTCCATAAACACATTTTAAAATCCCGGCGTTTCGCTGGGATTTTTTATTTTCAGAAAAAAATTGAAGCCTTCCTCCATTCCTTCCGCCGTCATTGCCGGTACCATGAAGTGGGGCGCCTGGGGTGCACAATTCTCCACCACCGAATACGAGGCCATGATCATGAACTGTGTGGAATGCGGCGTTTACACTTTCGATCACGCAGACATTTACGGTCACTATACCACTGAAGAAGAATTCGGAAAAGCCATCGCTGGTCATTCAGCGTTGCGGAAAAATATTTCTCTCATCACCAAGTGCGGCATCCGGATGGTTACACCCAATCGCCCCGATCACAAAATCAAATCATACGACACTTCTTCCCAACACATTCTTCAATCTGCCGAACGCAGTTTGAAAAACCTGCACACGGATTATATCGACATCCTTCCTATTCATCGTCCTGACCCCCTGATGGATCCTGACGAAATCGCGGAAGCTTTCACCAAATTACAACAACAGGGAAAGGTGCTTGCGTTTGGCGTTTCGAATTTCAGTGTTTCGCAAACAGAATTGATTGCTTCACGATTTCCTATTACGAGCAACCAGTTGGAAATATCCATTGTTAGAATGGAACCGCTTACCGATGGCACCCTTGACCAATGTATGATCAAGGGATTGATTCCCATGTCGTGGTCACCCTTGGGTGGTGGAAAAATTCACGCCGGCGAATCAGATGAAAGATCGCGGAAGATTATTGCCGTAGCTGAAATCCTGGCAGAAAAATACAACGCAAGTTCCGACCAGATCTTGTTGGCCTGGCTGCATAAACATCCATCGGGAATTATTCCGGTGCTGGGAACAACAAAAATTGAGCGAATAAAAAAAGCATTGGCTGCAGAGAAAATAGAACTTACCCGCGATGAATGGTTTTTGTTGTGGAGAGCATCTGCCGGGCAGGAAGTGGCATGAAGAGTTGGGGTGAAAGAGGAAAGGTAAAAGGTGAAAGGAAGAAGCCAGAACGCTTTCTACTACCAACTTTGAACTATGAACTTTGAACTTTGAACTTTGAACCGTGAACTGAGAAATGTAAACTAAAAAATAATGAAACGTCGAGATTTTCTAAAAAACACTGGTTCCATTGGCGCCGGTATTACCATTCTGAATTTTCCCGTATTTGGTAAGCAGGCTCCCTCTAACAAAGTGGTGCTGGGTGTGATGGGTGTAAACAGCCGGGGTGCCTACCTGGCTAAGTCGTTCGCACAGATTCCAAATGTAGAGATCGCTTACCTCTGCGATGTGGAAGACAAGGCCATTCAAAATGGAATGACGGCATTAAAGGAAGTGGGTAAAGAAGCCAGGCTTATCAAAGACATTCGAAAACTGGTAGAGCAAAAAGATATCGACGGAATTGTAATTGCCGCCCCCGATCACTGGCATGCCCCAGCCGCAATACTGGGTGTTAGTCATGGCAAACACGTTTACGTGGAAAAACCCTGCGGACAAAATCCATACGAGGGCGAGCTGCTGGTGAAGGCCATGGACAAATACAAGAAATTAATTCAGATGGGCAATCAACGTCGGTCCATGCCCACGATCATCGAGGCAGTAAAACTGGTTCATGATGGCGCGATTGGAAAAACATATATGGGTAAGGCCTGGTATGCCAACAACCGCGCATCTATTGGCGTTGGAAAAAAGATCCCCGTTCCCGCAACATTGGATTTCGAATTGTGGCAGGGCCCGGCTCCGCGGATGGATTACAAAGATAACCTGGTGCACTACAACTGGCACTGGTTTTGGCATTGGGGCACCGGCGAAGCCTGCAACAACGGAACCCATGAAATTGATACCTGCCGCTGGTTCCTGGGTGTTGATTATCCCACCAAAGTAAATTCTTCCGGCGGACGCTACGCATTCCACGACGACTGGCAAACGCCGGATACACAGATTGCCAATTTTGAATTTGGAGACAATAATGTCATCACCTGGGAAGGCCGCAGCTGCAATCATTTTCCTGTGGAAGGGGCCGGCCGTGGATTCGTGATCTATGGCGACAAAGGCACGCTGGTGAATGATGGAAATGCAGACTACAAGATTTTTGATGAAAAGAACAAGCTGGTGAAAGAGGTGAAAGTTGACGTGAAGGCTGATCCTACCAATCCGGTGAGTTCGAGTGGCAATCTCGACATGTACCATTTCGACAATTTCGCAAAAGCGGTGCGTGGAGAAGCGCAGCTGACCAGTCCCGTTACTGAAGGACACAAAACGGTGCTGCTTCCTCACCTGGCAAATATTTCACAGCGTACCGGCCGAACGCTGCATTGCGATCCAACCAACGGACATATTCAAAATGATGCGGAAGCGATGAAATATTGGAGAAGAGAATACGAGCGCGGCTGGGAGCCGATCGTATAGGATTTCACGCGAAGTGGCAAAGCTATTAAAGAACAAAGGGGCAATAGACATTGCCCCTTTTCATTGATAAATAACCCATAGATTAAACAAACATATATCCGTCCAATGACAAATTTCTTGTGACCTAATTGGTGTTTTTCAGGTTAATCGCCGCCCAGGTTCTAACAGGCTAAACTGAGTGACGATGCCAAGGTGCACAACGGCTGCTCAATCTGAAAACGATAAACAAATCTATCAGTTCATCGAACTCGGCGTTTATAAAATGCGACGATTGCCCGAAAAACGGAGCCAAAAAGCCAAATTCAGTCCCTATCTCCGGTTTTGCGACATCCGACTAGTCAATTGGGCCTTTTAAAGCGACTATTTGGTGAAAAATGGCCTTAAAGTATGCCAGGCCAGGGCGGGGAAAAAGTGCATGGGAATGGTAAGTCCGGGAAATAGTTCCGGAAACTGGATGTCAAGGGGAAGATGAATAGCGATTGGAAGAATGATGCTGGCGAAAGAAAGAATGGCAAATAGAAAATTAAATAGCAGTTCGCCCTTTTTTGGCAGCCATTTCAAACAAACCCAATACAAGATCGCCGCCAACATGCAGGCCAATAGGTTGGCGCCTATTAAAGTAGAGACGTTCACCAATTTTGAGAAGTTGGCTTCCGTAATGAAAAAATAGACCCTGTTATAAATCAGTGCGGCCACTGCCGAAGCAACGCCCGCACTGATACCCCAGTAGAATATTCTTTTGAACATGGGAATTATTTGGTAACCGGTACAGACAATTCAACTTTCACCACAGCGGCGCCGTGTGCAGGTTCTGCTGTGTTGACGTTATAGTCCAGGCGATTAATATCGAAGCTGGAATTGAAAACGCCGCCATCCGCTGATTTCTGAAAGGTGAATGGCATTACAAAATCCTTTTTTACGCCATGCATTTCCATGGTGCCTTTTGCTTCGTAACCCGCACCGGCAGCGGCAATTGAAGAAGATGTGAATTTGATGACGGGATATTTTTCTGCGTCGAACCATTTATCGCTTTTTGCGTGGGTATTCTTCATCCCATTTCCGGTATTGATTGTAGCAACATCAATGGTCACGTCGAATTTCGAATTGGCGAGGTCTTTTTCATCAAATTTAATGGTGCCCTTTAGTCCGCGAAATACACCGGACGGATCATCACTCGTGAATTTCACAGCATAGTCTTCAGTGGGTTTCCATTCCTGGGAATGAATAATGGTAAACGCCGAGCTTCCGATAATCAAAAGACTGGCCAGGGGATACATTAACTTTTTCATGCTTAATCGGTTTTTGAGATATTCTTCAATAGTTGTTAAATGCGGACACCGTAGGGTCCCATCATATTTAAATTAGCGGGGTAAATATAGAATTAGGTCGATGTTCAAACAGGGAAATGCGATCATTCCCAAAAAAGACGCGCTAAATCCCGAAAATTAGCCCCCGTATGAACCGGGAAAAAGCCGGGGTTAAACAGTAATTTTGTGACAAGCCGCCGGTCTCTTATGAGAAAGATCTTAAAATTCCTTCTTCGCATGGTCATTGCCATCGTTGTAGTTTTGCTCCTGGCCTGGCTGGTAGGGGCGCAGATCGTATTCAAATTCAGGACTCCCGATGCGGAAGCAGAAAAATCCTTCGCTCAAAAGAAAATCCCCTTTTCAATACAGAATCACGTCGTAAATGGCAGGAACATCCACTTTGCCGTAAGTGGCATAGACAGTTTGCCCACCCTGCTTTTCATTCACGGCTCACCAGGAAGTTGGAACGCTTTTGAAGCCTTTATGCAGGATGAGGACCTGCTGAAAAAATACAGGATGATTTCTATCGACCGGCCGGGATTTGGCTACAGTGATTTCGGAAAATCCGAAAACCTGGCTACCGAGTCGGCAATGATCAGCCCGGTTATAAATCACCTGCAAAATGGCCGGCCCATTTACCTGGTCGGACATTCTCTCGGAGGTCCGCTCCTGATTAAACTTTTCGCTGATCATCCCGACTATTTCAAATCGCTGGTAATATTGGCCGGGTCGGTTGATCCGTCGTTGGAGGAAAAAGAAACCTGGCGGAAACCCCTCATGTATTTCCCACTGGAATATTTTGTGCCGGGTGCGATGCGTCCCAGCAACAAGGAATTGTGGTGGTTGAAAACAGACCTGGTTGATTTGAAACCCGATTTTGCAAAGATCACCTGTCCGGTTTATATCGTCCACGGCGAGCAGGACAATATGGTGCCGGTGGCAAATGCGGATTATTCAAGAAAGATGCTGGTCAATTCCCCCAGAGTGATCATGGTGATGTTGCCCGGTGCAAATCATTTTATTCCCTGGACGAGGTTTGAAGAAATTAAGAAATTGTTGTTAGGGATGTGATGACTGGATACTTGATACTGGATACTGGATACTGGATACTGGATACAAGATGCTGGATCTTGGATGCGACACTTCTTTCAATGAAAATGTCACCCCTTCGGGGTTTGACGCCTCAATTAAACCGCTGCTACCAAAATCTCACCCCTTCGGGGTTGACGGCTTACACGATTCGTTCAATCGAATCTCCGAAGGAGAAATATTTTGCCAGCACTAATAATTAAATCCAATTGAACCCCGAAGGGGTGACATTTTGGTAGAGCACGGACGGATGTCCGCGCCAAATAAAACATTCAGAGATACAAGGAAGAATATTCGCGCCTCATAAATTCGGAACTACAGGTAGTGCTCATGCCGCACCTTTCATCGCAGTGTTCTGATCTTTACGCTTCTAAAACTCACTGCACTACCATGATCCTGCAGCAGGATATATCCTTTCTTCGCCTCACCAAAATTCTTCCACACTTTGTATTTACTGATCGCGACAAGGTCGCGGAAATTTTTCGACCCTCTTTCATATTCCAATACTTTCATACCATTCAGGTAATGCTCAACGTGGTTGTTTGGAAACACGATGATCCTTCCGGAATTCCATTCCCCCGGTGGATGCACAAAACGGCTTTGCTTAACAGCGGTAATCAGGTCGTATAAAGAAGCAAGTGTTCTGTTTCCGTCCTTTCCCAATTTTGCATCCGGATGTTCTTTGTCGTCGAGCAATTGATATTCCAGTCCAATGGCCGAACCTTCATTGTTCTCCGTCAGGGTTACAAAATATTTTACGCCGCTATTACCACCAGGTGCCAACTTTAAATCGAAACTCAAATCAAATGCGGCAAACTGTTCCGTGGTAACAATATCGCCCCCATTGGCAGATTCTTTTCCTTCCGCGGGCAACACAGACAATTCTCCATTTTTTACTTCCCAGCCTTTCTCAGGAAATCCGGGTTTGTAAGCACCCTTCCAGCCATTGGTTGTCAGTCCGTCGAACAACAACCGATAACCCTGCTTTCGCTCAAAAGGTGATATCGAATTGAGTATTAAATTCACCTGGTAAATTGAATTATTAACAGGAGTGGTTGTCCAATCGCCGGCTTTTATCCGGATGTTTTTCCAGTAAATTTTCTTGCCCACCTGCTCAGGCCGGGTGGTGCCATGCACCTGCAATGCAATAAAGCCTTTGGACGAAACGGTATCTACAACATATGCCGCGATATTGCCATTGATATAGGTTTTCATTTCATTTCCCCGGCATTCAATGCGAATCTTATTCCATTTACCCAATTTGAAATCATCCTGCGCGCCGGTATTGTAAGAAAGTGGATACAACCACTCCCGTCGTCCTTCTTCATAAAGTCCGCCGGTCCACGCACGCGACGACGGATCCAATTCATATTGATACCCGTACACCTGCCCGAATCCCTTGTTACCATTGGGATCGAAGTGGCTGCGGAACTGGACGCCGGAATTGGTGGAGGAATCGCCGAGCATCACTTCCATTTCCAACATAAAGTCGCCGAATTCGCGTTCGGTGGCCAGGAAGCTATTCGCCGAGTTGGCCACCGTTGTTCCAACAATCATTCCTTTTTGCACGGAATAGTCGGCCTTGCCAACCAACTTGCCCCAACCCTTCAACGTTTTGCCATCGAACAAAGATTCCCATTTGGAATCCTGTGCAATTGCTGCGAGCGAAACGCAACACAGAACAACAGGGATGCATTTCGCGAAAATTGTTTTTCTCACTGTTAAAATTTAATGACCGTGAATATAATACTTCTGGCGCACGAAAAATAGTCAATCCCGTTTCATGTATTTGTAAAAACCAGTCGTGGCGGTATCTGCAATACTGCCATCACTTTTTTTATAAATGAAAAAAGCCTCCATGTTTTTCTGCTTTTTTAGAAACCTGAATGATTCAGTCAGTCCGAGCACCATCAATACATTATCGTAGGCATCAGCCGTCGTTGCGTCTTGTGCAAGCAGGGAAACGCTTACCAGGTCCGACTGCGCAGGATAACCCGTGCGAGGGTCAATGATGTGGGAAAGCAGCTGGTTTCCGGATTGGTAAAATTTTCGATAACTACCCGAGCTGGTGATTGCACCCGACCGAATTGCAATCCGTTTTTCAAACGGACCCGGAAAATCAATTCCGGCAGGACTTTCAATTCCAATTGTCCAGGCCTCCCCTTTTTCATTTCCGCCGTTCAAACGAATCTCACCTCCCAATTCGATAATATAATTTTCAATTTTCAGCGATTGCACATATGCTGCCAACACATCGACAGTATAACCCTGGGCAATGCCGTTGCAGTCAATTTGCAGACAAGTTTTTTTCTTAACCAGTTTCCTGCCTTTTGCAACCAGCCAGGTTGAGCCCACGCATGCGAGTGCTGATCGAACCCGGGCACTGTCGGGCAGCGGTTGCTTTCCTTTCACACCAAATCCCCATAAATCAACCAACGGCTTGACAGTTATATCAGAAATACCCTTGCTTACCCGCCAGGCCTTCAACGAAGCACTCACCACCTTTTCAAAATGATCATCCATCGTAATGGAATTTTTTGTTTCATTGAACTGGTTGATGAGTGAATTTTTTTCATACAGGGAAAGGGAATGATCAATGACCCGAAGAATACTATCGATGCGCGATTTTATCACCAATGAATCTGAAGCAATGTATTTAATATGATAGGTGGTTCCCTGCGCTTGTCCGTCGATAATAAATGTCCTGGTGGGTTTCGGCGAGACCATCGCCAGGCAGCATTGCATGATGAGGAAAAAGGAAATCATGGATTTGTTTTAGGCGTGCCATGCCAAACACTGGAACCATAAGTGGTGAGATATATTTTTGAATGATCGGCGGGATCGGGGATAACCCGGTGGCCCCAATGAAAATTATAGCCCGCCAATTTTTTCCAGGTTTTGCCTGCGTCCACGCTTCGATAGGCGGCACCGTTGAAACCATTGCAGTAGAGGGTGCTGCGGTGATAGGGATCTACCGTCACATCGTAAACATATTGCAAGGGTTCGAAGATCTGGTGCCAGGAATTGCCACCGTCTTGCGAAGAAAAAATTCCTCCCTGTGCACCGAGTGTTGAATCGCCGCCGCTCTCCCTGGCCAGTTTACCCCCGATAAGGTCGCCCAAACTGATAGACGACCAGGCCGCAAGATAAAGCTGCTTCGGATTTTTGGGATCTACATCCATGCCGGTTGGAAATAACAATTGATCGGAAACATGCAGTGGCGTCCAGTGTTCGGCGCCGTCGGTGGAACGATAAACCGCTCCGGGCAAAATTTCCCTGGAGGGTTGTCCACCGGAAAATTGCGGCGTTGGTGGGATGGTGAGATACAGGGTTCCATCGTTAGCGAAAGTCAATTCAAAAGCGCATGTATTTTCGCCAAGTCCGTTGTTCTTCAGGGTCCATGTTTTGCCATCATCGGTCGATTTAAAAACACCTTTGTTGAACACGGCGGCATAAAGGGTACGGCTACCCGAAGATGTGCGCGGGTCCATTACGATTGATGTAGTGGGTGCATCGAAGCCCATGCCATCGCTGCTAGGTGTCCATGTTTTCCCACTGTCTACAGAGACCGCGACGCCGCCCCGGGCATTGGCTTTCCATTGCGGTTGGCGTGTCATTTTGCCGCGGGGAATGTCGTGCATGCCCGACCATGCCGACCAAATTTTTCCGGGCACGGCGGGATCGAACACCATCCAATAGCATGTATTCACCCATTCTGAAGGAATGCCTTTCATGGAACGCAGCCAGGTTTTGCCGCCATTGAAAGAATGGTGATATCCAATATCAGTATAACTGATAGCGACGTGCTGCTGATTAAAAGGATCCACATGAACGCCATAAGAAGTGGTAACGTCCAAACCTGTGGTGGAGAAGGTGCTGTCTTTTTCTGCCCGACTGTAAATTGAATTCCAGTGAATGCCCCCGTCTACGGTTTTCATGGTGCGATACCAGTCGGTGATGATCGCAATGTTTCCGTCGCGCGGAAATACGCCCACATCCATGAGTCTGATATACTCTCCGCCAAAAGCTTTGTCAACCCAGGCATCGTTAAGATTGCCCGGACTTACGCCGTCCTTCACGCCGTACTGGCCCGTGCCGCCACCGCCGCGCCAAACCCAGTCCCAATCGGCGCCTCCGTTCATGGTTTTTAACACCCCATACCAGAACGAAGGTTCCGCGAGTGGCCGCTTTTCCTGGTACCGGTTACAAACCAGGTAGGCCTGCCTGGCGTCGAAAGCGGCGCAGGCCACCATAGAATAACTGGGACGGCTACCTGTAGACAGGTTGGTGATGCGCGGGTATTGAATTTCTTCCCAGTGTTCTCCCTCGTCCAGGGAACGGATCACCTGGGTGCTGCCAAATTCATCGTTCGGATTTTCTTTAGACTCCTGGTGGAGTGCATAGAAATAGGTTTTTCCCAGCACCGTGTCCTTGCCGGCAGCGATGGAGAATGCAGGGACAAAAGCAGGCGGTAATGATTTCGAAATAAGTTTGCCTGATTGCGGCTCGAGGATGAAAAGGGAATCCGCGGTGAATACAAAAATATTGGCACTATCAGTGCGGGGTGGTGGTGCCACATAAATGACCTGAATTTCTGAGCCGAGCTGGTGCTGTTTCCAGGTTTTGCCGGTATTCATGGAATAATACAACCAGGGACCCATGGCGAAATAAATTGTGGCGGGCCGGCCGGGATCTATGCTGATGCATTGGATGGATCCTGCATCGGGGTGATAAATCCCCGTATCGGAAACCCTCAGTTTTAAATTCGCATGATCGCCCAGGAAGGTGAATCCGGATACAAGACTGGTATCGGGAAAAAGTTGAAACCAATTTCTGCCGCTGTCGATGGAACGCATCAGGGTGGCGCTGCCGGCGTAAATGGTATTGGAATCGGTGGGGTCGAAAGCAAATGCACTTGCGCCGTTCGGAAAATTGAATTGGTGGTAGGAGATGCCGCCGTCCTGCGTAAGGTAGGCGCCAGACATATCGCAGCGAAGGAAGAATTGATCGGGATTGAAGTAAGAAAAAGTGGGAATAAAGACCGCACCGCCGCCACCGGGCCCTAACCTCACCCAGTCGGAGTGGTCGGAACTGACCGGAGAAGCCTCATTGGCCTGGCGGCACGCAATCCATGACAGTAATAAAGATGTAAAGAAAAGTTTACAAAAATTGCGAGAGCTCATATTCAAATGTAGCTCATTCAATAATTGTTCCATGCCTTGTGAAGGCTATGCACAAGGGCAAAAAAAAAGCCCCAGATAAAAATCTGAGGCTTCAATGAATATGGCAGCTACCTACTCTCCCGCTTGGTATAGCAGTACCATCGGCCATGAGGGGCTTAACTTCTCTGTTCGGAATGGGAAGAGGTGAACACCCTCGGC
>Ga0105249_10005804_pt1 | contig 10675 bp, 4 predicted proteins | sample KBSS44metaG_FD_81522 | JGI IMG/M metagenome (GOLD analysis project Ga0105249, IMG submission 81522) | Switchgrass rhizosphere microbial communities from Kellogg Biological Station, Michigan, USA - KBS S4-4 metaG | ecosystem: Host-associated > Plants > Roots > Rhizosphere > Soil | place...
AAACAGTATCAGGGCGATGTATAAGGATAATGACGGAATTATCTGGCTCGGAACTTATAAGCACGGCGTTAATTATTTAAATAGCAATATAGTGTTGTTCCCGCTGTATCATCACCAGGAAGCTACTGTAAAAAGCCTGCCATACGATGATGTTAATCGTTTTGTTGAAGATAAAGCGGGCAATATCTGGATTGGTACCAACGGCGGAGGATTGATTTTTTTTAACAGAAAGGAGAATACATTTAAACAATACCTGCATGATCCAAAAAATAAAAACAGCCTGAGCAATAATGTAATTGTAAGTATGTGGATTGATCATGAAGATGTTTTATGGATAGGAACATATTTCGGCGGTCTGAACAGCTTTGATGGAACGCAGTTTACTCATTTCCGGCATAGCGACAGTGATTCTATAAGCCTCTCGGATGACAATGTTTGGGAAATATTTGAAGATCATGAAAATAATTTGTGGGTAGGTACTTTGGGCGGTGGGCTGGATCTTTTCGACAGAAAGGCAAACCGGTTTCAACATTTTCAATACAATGGGAAGCCACAGGATCCTTTACCCTCCAATTATATTTCTGCCATTTTGCAGGACAAGAAGGGGAATTTATGGGTTGGAACGTCCGGCGGTATAGCCGTTTTTGAGAAAGATCACCCTGGCAAAGTTCTGCATCAATACTCACAAAATGATAATTTAAGCAACAATAATGTAATCTGCCTTTTGGAAGACAGCCAGGAAAGGATATGGGCAGGTACAAGGGAGGGGTTGAACTTGCTAAACCCACAAACCAGGCAGTTCCAGAGATTTACCGTATCCGAGGGCCTGCCCGACAATATGATATTGAACATTCTCGAGGACGACCATCACACACTCTGGATTTCAACACCTACCGGGTTATGTAATGTGGTGCTGCAACAAGACAAGGGCGGTCTTACTCTTTCTGTTATTAATTATGACGAAACAAATAACCTGCAGAATCGTGAATTCAACGACAATGCCGCGCTTAAAACGAAGGAAGGCGAGCTAATTTTCGGCGGACCATCCGGTTTTAATATTATTAATCCTGGTAAAATTCAGAAGCCTGGTTATCCGCCTCAAATTATTTTTACAGGGTTGCAGATATTAAATAATTCGATTGAACCCGGAGAAGTGATTAATAATCGTGTATTGCTGAAGCAGTCTTTATCGCGGCTTGAGGGTATTAATCTGAAGTATAAAGAAAATGTTTTTTCAATTGAACTGTCGTCCCCTGATTACGGCCATAACGCGGTTAATAAATACGCATACATGCTGGAAGGATTTAATTCTGACTGGTTATATACCGATGGTACCCAGCGAAGAGTTACTTTTACCAATCTCAGCCCCGGCCATTACACGCTAAAAGTAAAGGTGCTCAACAGTGATGGCTTGTGGAGTAATATAAAAACCTTGCAGATTGGTATTGAGCCCCCATTCTGGAGAACCCCCATTGCATATATTATTTATGTCATAATTGCTTTAGCATTGCTTTTATTGGCCAGGCGCATTACATTAGACAGGATACATATGCGCTATGAAGTGCGGCATCAGCGCAGGGAAGCGGAAAGGGCACATATCCTGGACCAGCTAAAAACAAAATTCTTAACAAACGTGAGTCATGAATTCCGGACTCCTTTAAGCCTGGTCATTGCTCCATTGGACAAAATCATTAAAAATACCGAAGATGAAGAGCAGAAGAAACAATTGAACCTGGTGCAACGAAATGCTAAAAGGTTACTAAGCCTGGTAAACCAACTGCTTGATTTCAGGAAGATGGAAGTGCAGGAAATGAACTTGCATCCTGCCATCGGAGACATTGTTGGATTTAGTAAAGATATCAGCCTTTCATTTATGGATATCGCCGAAAAAAAGAATATAAAGTTTTCCTTCACCTCCGGCATCGACCACCTTGAAATCTTCTTTGACAGGGATAAAATTGAAAAAATCTTGTTTAACCTGCTTTCCAATGCTTTTAAATATACACCCGACAATGGGGTAGTGAGCATCAACCTGACCTATCATCCGCCCGCAAACAATAATGACGAAGGAACATTATCCATTGAAATAAAAGATACTGGTATTGGAATTCCCGAAGGCATGCAGGAAAAGATTTTTGAGCGATTCTTTCAAACGGATGTACCGGGAAGCATGGTTAACCAGGGCACCGGCATTGGACTGGCCATTACAAAAGAGTTTGTAAAGCTGCATAAGGGTATCATATCAGTAAAAAGCGAACCCGAACATGGAACCTGTTTTACGGTTTTACTGCCGGCAAAAAAAATTTATGATACTCCCGCCGCCCGTACTACAGTCAGCCCTGTGTCTGTAGATCTTGTGGAAGATGCAATGCCTGAAGAAAGCCAAAAGAGCAGCAGGAAAAAAACAATTGTAGTGGTAGAAGACAATGAAGACATTCGTTTCTATCTAAAAGACAATCTGAAAGGGCATTATAAGGTTGAAGAAGCAACTAACGGGAAAGAAGGCTGGGAAAAAATAAAAGCGGTGAATCCAGACATGGTGATAAGCGACATTATGATGCCCCTGATGGACGGCGTTGAACTTGCCAGGAAAATCAAAAATGAAACACTTACCGCCCATATTCCGGTCATTCTGCTTACCGCCATGGGAAGCGAGGAAAAACAACTGGAAGGTTTGAAAGCAGGCGTGAATGATTATATCACCAAGCCGTTTACTTTTGAAATCCTGGCTTCCCGCATCAGGAACCTGCTGGCACAGCAGGAATTATTGCAAAAAAGGTTTCAAAAACAAATTGAAGTCAATCCGGAAGAAATAACTATCACCCCTGTAGACGAAAAATTCCTGAAACAAGCTTTGGATTTGGTTGAAAAAAATATGGACAACGCTGAGTTTTCGGTAGAAGATTTCAGCCGGGATATGTTTATGAACCGCGTTACCCTGTATAGAAAAATTCTTTCGATTACCGGCAAAACGCCCATTGAGTTTGTCCGTTGCATGCGTATGAAAAGGGCGGCCCAATTGCTGGAGAAAAGCGGGCTATCGATTGCCGAAATTGCATACGAAGTAGGGTTTAATAACCCGAAGCTTTTCACGAAAGCTTTTAAAGACGAATTCAGCGTAACACCTTCACAATATATTGCCAGTAAACAGGACAAAAGCGGCTGATAGCTCCTTGTTTGAGGGCAAGCGAATCATTTATTTCATAAAAAGTACACAACATTTATTTTTAGCATGTTTGATCCTAGGTTGTTATTGCTCCTGATATATTTACCATTGGCAAGTTTATGTTTAAAGGCACAATTTTCTGGAAATTGGGGAGACCAGGGAAATGGAAAATATGTTAACCCTGTTCTTCCGGCAGATTACAGCGATCTTGACGCTATACGCGTGGGCGGCGATTATTATGCCATATCCTCTACTATGCAATTTTCGCCTGGCATGATAGTACTTCATTCCAAAGATCTCGTAAACTGGGAAATTACCGGTCATGTGGTTGCAGACATCTCCCGCATAAGTCCGGCGTTGAGTTGTGACCGGATGAATGCTTACGGCAAAGGGATTTGGGCAGGCTCCATAAGGTACTATAAGAATAAGTTTTGGGTGTATTTTGGTACACCAGATGATGGTTTTTTTATGAGTTCTGCTACGAATGCTGCAGGGCCCTGGGAGCCTCTCCATCAGTTATGGAAGGTAAGCGGATGGGACGATTGCTGTTCGTTTTGTGATGACGATGGTCAGCTCTATTTTATTGCTACCAATTTTTCGCTTGATCAGAAAAACAATAAAAAGTACAACATTCATTTATTTAAAATGACACCAGATGGAAAAAGCCTGATAATGGAATCTGACTCCATCATACATCAATCGCAGGGAAGTGAAGCCAATAAGCTTTATAAGATCAATGGATTTTATTACCATTATTTCAGTGAAGTGAAACCAGAGGGTCGTGTGATGATGATGGAACGTTCCAAAAAAATTTACGGTTCCTGGCAGGTCAGACAGTTAAACCATGTTAATAAAGAGCTTGATAAGGAACCGAATCAGGGTGGGTTATTGCAGACACCAACAGGTCAATGGTATTTCCTGACCCATCATGGTGCCGGAGATTGGGAAGGGCGTGCTGCCAGTCTTTTGCCTGTTCACTGGATTGATGGGTGGCCGATTATTGGAGAACCAGGTGCTGACTCAATAGGACGCATGGTTTGGACTGGCGTAAAACCGATATCTTATAAAAGGAAGCTTTTCATTAAAAGCAATGATGAGTTCAATACCGAAAGACTAAACGTTCAATGGGAGTGGAACTATCAGCCACGCGCCGGCAAATGGTCTTTAACAGCGCTCAGGGGTTTTCTCCGGCTTTATGCTTTTAAGCTCATTTATTCAGACAATGAAAAAAATGTTATACTTCGGGCAGGAAACACACTCACACAAAGAAGTATGCGAACTGCTTCCAATATTGCTTCCATAAAAATAGATATCAGTCACATGACTGATGGTCAATTTGCCGGATTGACACATTTTTCAACCACCAGCTATAGCTTATTTGGAATTAAACAGGAAAATGGAATACGGACTTTGGTGTATGACAACAATGGGAAGGATACTTCGGGTATAATGGTTAATACGAAACTTATCTGGCTCCGATCAACATGGGGTTCCAATGGAATTAGCCGTTATGCTTTTAGTACCGATGGGAGGTCTTATCAACCTATTGAGCGTACTTACCAGCTAACCTGGGGCAGCTATAGGGGAGATCGCATCGGGATTTTTAATTTCAATAGTAAAGCAGACAGGGGATATGTGGATGTTGACTGGTTTCGATATGATTATGGGAAGTGATCATGAGAAGAAAGGCCAGAACCTCCCAGGCAGAACTAACAAAAATACCGGTAGAATGATTTTATTCTTTGCAGTAATTGCCTTTGCCAAGCAGAGGTCAATTTGAGGCCCATTGAGTTTGTCCGTTGCATGCGTTTGAAAAAGAGCCCAATTGCCGGAGAAAAGCGGACTGTCGATTGCCGGAATTGGTTTAACAACCCAAAGATTTTCGCGAAAGCTTTTAAAGAAGCATTCAGCGTAACACCTTCACAGTATATTGCCAGTAAACAGCACAAAAACACCAGATAGCCCATTTGTTTGACTAAAGGATGATGAAAATCATCCACTTGCAACATTTCATTGCGTAGTCTGCAACATCTGAATACCCTGGTACAAACAGCACAGGAGTAGTTTTACAGCATCGATTCTGAAAAAAGATTGCTGTATATGAAAATACGACTGCTGCTGTTAAACATCCTGTCTGGTGCTGTTTTTAATGTGATATTGGCGGCTCCTCCGTCGTACATTGAAACAAAGAATGGGGTTATTATTTTTACAGATCCTGTTTTCACCGGAACGGCCAATGCGGTTAAACTTGAGGTAGTTTCAGATAATATTATAAGAGTAAGTGTTGCGCCCGGAAAAGAGATTGTTCCTGTTCAAAGTTTGGTAACTGTTTTTAATACACCATCCCATCCTGCCTGGAGCGTTGTTTCCTCAAAAGATAGACTGACTTTAAAGACAAAAGAATTATCAGCGATTGTTTATCTCAAAACCGGCAGCATTTCGTTTTGGGATTCAAAAGGCGAAAAAATAATACATGAAAAACCAATTGCAGGCCGCAGTTTTACGCCTGCCGTATTTGATGGTAAACGTTATTACCATCTTACCCAAACTTTTGAAACTACTGACGATGATGCCTGGTATGGCCTCGGGCAGCACCAGGACGGTATTATGAATTACCGGGGCCAGCAGGTCAGTTTCTTTCAGAACAATACAGAAGTGGCCGTTCCATTTTTGATTTCAAGTAAAAACTATGGCATTCTGTGGGATAATTATTCCCTTACCACCGCCGGCGATGTTCGCCCCCTTCATCCTCTTTCTGCGCTGCAGCTTTTCTCCAAAAACGGAGAGCAGGGCTGGCTTACCGCTACTTACCGGAATGACCAGTCAAAACCCGGAGATATTACCCTGGAAAGAGCAGAGGATGCTATTAATATGGAATTTCTCAACGAATCCAGGCAGGTTCTTCCCAAAGAATTTGATCCTGCTGCGGGATCGGTCAACTGGGAAGGCAGTATAGCCAGTTATATGTCCGGTTTGCACCAACTCCGTTTTGTTTATGGTGGCAGCCTGAAAATCTGGTTGAACAACCAACTGGTGCTGGACCGTTGGCGCAAGGCCTGGAATCCGGCGCCTGCACTGCTTCCGGTTGAATTTAAAAGTGGAGAAAAAATTATTATCAGGATCGAATGGATACCGGAAGGCGATTCTTATTTATCTGCAAAATGGCAGGAACCTCTTACGAAGGAAGAACAAAATTGTTTCAGTTTTTCTTCGGAAGCCGGACAGCAGGTTGATTATTATTTTATTCATGGCCGCAACATGGATGAAGTAATCAGTGGATACAGGCATCTTACGGGCAAGGCGCCCATCGTTCCCAAATGGGCATTGGGTTTCTGGCAAAGCCGGGAGCGGTACAAAACACAGCATGAAATTCTTTCTGTAGCCGATGAGTTCCGTAAAAGAAAAATACCCATAGACAATATAGTTCTTGACTGGAGCTACTGGAAAGAAACCGCCTGGGGCAACCAGGAATTTGATGAAACACGTTTTCCTTCTCCGGACAGCATGACGGATGTATTGCATAAAAAATACCATACCCAAATCATGATCTCTGTGTGGCCGAAGTTTTACGAAGGCATTGCCGCCTACAATGAATTTGAAAAACGGGGATGGTTGTACAAAAGAAATACCGCCGACAGGCAAAGGGATTGGATAGGCAAGGGATATGTATCCACCTTCTATGATGCATTCAACAAAGACGCAAGAAAAGGATTCTGGGACCTGATCAATAAGAAAATTTACAGCAGGGGATTTGATGCCTGGTGGATGGATGCAAGTGAACCGGATATTTTGTCTAATGTGAACCCGGAAAAAAGAAAACAGCAAATGACGCCTACCGCCCTGGGCAGTTCAGCAGAATACCTGAATGCTTATCCCCTGCAAAATGCAAAGGGTATTTATGAAGGACAGCGTTCAAGCGATCCTGGCAAAAGGGTATTTCTTTTAACACGTTCCGGCTATGCCGGTTCGCAACGATATGCAGCGGCTATATGGAGTGGCGATATTGGTTCTACCTGGCATGATATGAAAGCGCAAATAGCTGCCGGTGTTAATTTCTCTATGTCGGGGATTCCTTACTGGACCATGGATATCGGCGGCTTTGTGGTGCCCAAAAAATTTGAAAAACCCGATGCCGCAAGCCTGGAAGAATGGAGAGAACTGAATACCCGGTGGTACCAGTTTGGAACTTTTGTGCCCTTGTTCCGCTCGCATGGGCAGTTTCCGTACCGCGAAATATTCAACATTGCACCTGAAGAACATCCTGCGTACAAAAGTTTTCTTTATTACGATAAACTGCGCTATCGCTTACTGCCATATATCTATTCATTGGCCGGGGCGGCTTATCATGATGATAACACCATTATGCGCGGACTGGCAATGGATTTTGCAAAAGACTCTGCTGTTTTAAATATAAACGACCAATATTTATTTGGCCCATCCCTGCTGATCAATCCCGTTTGCGGCTACCGGCAAACAACCCGTGATGTGTACCTGCCAAAATGTGCGGGATGGTATGATCTCTATTCGGGTAAATGGTTTGCAGCGGGACAAAAACTTACTGCGGATGCTCCTTATGAAAGAATGCCCGTATTTGTGAAAGCAGGTTCCATCATTCCTTTTGGCCCTGATTTGCAATACAGTTCCGAAAAACAGGCTGATACCATTACACTGAATATTTACACCGGCGCTGATGCTTCATTCAATTTGTATGAAGACGAAGGAACCAATTATAATTATGAAAAGGGTGCTTTCTCCGTGATTCAGGTAAATTATAAAGAAGCTACAAGAACAGTGACGATTGAAAACCGGAAAGGTTCATTCGATGGAATATTGCAGAAAAGGATTTTCCGCGTAAACATCATCGCGCCTGGTAAAACAAAAAGCCTGGATTTTGACACAGGCTGCGACAAAGAAATATACTATGAAGGAAAAAAATTAACGATAAAATTTTAGTCACGCCAAACATTTAAATATGAAATCAACCAAAACGATTCACAAAATGCCACTACTGCTTTGGGGCATCTTTTCAGTATTCCTGGTTTGCCCAAATGCCTGGGGACAGTCAGCCAGGATTATCGGTACAATTATCAATGAGCGCACAGCAGCCCCTGTACCGGGCGCAACAGTTGCTGTAAAAAATACGTCGCGTATTACTGTCGCAGATGATGCCGGCCGTTTTACAATTGAAGCCTCAAAAGGCGAGGTTCTTGTTATTACATCTGTTGGCTTTGTTCAGCAGGAGGTAAAAGCTGGTTCCGGTGCGGTAAAAGTTCAGTTGCAGGAAGTCAGTAACCAAATGGAGAACGTGGTTGTAATAGGCTACGGCACGCAAAAGAAAAAATTGGTTACCGGCGCCAACCTGCAGGTTAAGGGTGATGACCTTCAAAAGCAAAGCACCACCAATGCGCTGCAGGCTTTGCAGGGCCAGGCCTCGGGTGTACAAATTACTTCTTCTTCCGGCCAACCGGGCGATGGATTTAATATCGTCATCAGGGGAAAAGGCACCATAGGTAATTTTGGGCCATTATTTATCGTTGATGGAGTACAGGGAGTGGATATTAATTCAATCAATCCCGCCGACATTGAATCCATTGATGTTTTAAAAGATGCTGCTTCTGCCGCCATCTACGGCTCGCAGGCTGCTAATGGCGTTGTTCTTGTAACCACAAGAACAGGAAAACAAAATCAGAAAGCGAAGATTACACTGGATGCTTATTATGGTATACAAAATGCGCCAAGGAAGGCGCAACTGTTAAACGCAAAAGAGTATGCCATGATAATGAATGAACAGGCTATTAACTCTGGCAAAGCTCCTTATTTCTCCGATGCGGTACTTAATAATTTGCCTGTAAACACCAACTGGCTTGATCAGATGTTTGTGAAGAATGTGCCTACACAAAACTATGTTTTCGGCGCAACGGGAGGAAATTCAGGTTCTGTTTACTCAACCTCTTTAGGCTATACAAACCAGGGAGGAATTGTTGGCGGTTCCAATATGTCTTATTATGAACGCTATACATTCAAGATGAATTCTGAACATAATTTATATCAGAATATCGTTAAGATTGGCGAACATCTTACATTCAATAATGTAAACAGTCATGGTATCCAGACCGGGGGTCAGTACAATAATACTTTACGTTCGGCATTTTCAACTACTCCCTTCCTGCCTATGTACGATTCTGCAGGAAACTTTTTCTCTTCTGACAAGTTAGGCTGGTACCCCGGAAACCCCGGTGCAGCATGGGACAATTCGGTTTCCAATCCTTATGCAGCCATGTATTACGGATCTAATGGCAGAAATAATAACCAGGGCTTGTTTGGGGATGCGTATTTGCAATTAGAACCCATTAAAGGTTTAAAATTTCGTACAAGCCTCGGCTTAAATTACTGGAGTAACCAGAGTCATGGATTTACTCCTACTTATCATCTTTCTATTTTCTCGATGGTAGACACTTCCACAGTTTACCAGTCAATGGGTACCGGAAAAACCCTTCAGTTTGATAATACGCTGAGCTATGATTTTACTGTGGCAAGAAATCACAATTTCAGTGTAATGGCTGGTAGTTCTGCGCTGAAAACAAAAGGTTCCGGTTTATCCGGCAACAACTGGGATTTACGTGTTGTAGATATAAAGCATGCCTATCTGGACGTTGCCCAGGACAGATCTGCACAATCAGATCACCTTTCAGCAGGGGGTGGTCCTTTTGAAGATGCATTGTTGTCTTATTTTGGAAGACTACAATACAATTTCCAGGAAAAATATTTGTTCAACGCTACTTTTCGTGCCGATGGTTCATCCAAATTTTCACCAGCGCACCGCTGGGGTTATTTCCCCTCGGTATCTGCAGGCTGGATTGCATCAAAGGAAAACTTTTTGCAAAACATTCATAGTTTAAATTTCTTAAAACTGCGTGCAAGCTGGGGCCGTGTGGGTAATCAAAGTGTTGCCGCTTATCAATATTTATCTCCCATCAGCTTTAGCCAGGCAGGATATAATTTTGGGCCGGTAGAAGCCGTAAATACACAGGGCGCTTACCCAAGCCGTTTAGCCAACCCCAATGTAAAATGGGAAACTTCTGAACAAACTGATATAGGTTTTGATGCCACAGTAAAGGAAAGATTGAACATCACCTTTGATTATTATATCAAGAAAACAAAAGACTGGTTGCTCTCTGTACCAATTCTTGCAACTGCAGGAGCTGATGCCCCATTAATTAATGGTGGCGATGTGAAGAACACGGGAGTGGAATTGTCTCTGAATTATCATAATACCATAGGCAAATTCCTGAATTATTCAATTGGAGCAAACGGGGCGTACAATAAAAACACTATTGGAAACATTCCAACAGGAGATCATATCCTTCATGGTTATTCGAATGTTTTATTTGCCAACTCTCTTGAATTTTACAGGGCAGCCAACGGCATGCCGGTAGGATATTTCTGGGGTTTGAAAACGGCAGGTCTTTTCCAATCCGAGGCAGAAGTGAATTCTTATGTAAGCAAATC
>Ga0105249_10005814_pt1 | contig 10667 bp, 9 predicted proteins | sample KBSS44metaG_FD_81522 | JGI IMG/M metagenome (GOLD analysis project Ga0105249, IMG submission 81522) | Switchgrass rhizosphere microbial communities from Kellogg Biological Station, Michigan, USA - KBS S4-4 metaG | ecosystem: Host-associated > Plants > Roots > Rhizosphere > Soil | place...
CAGGTCGAAGCGAGTCTCGTCAAATTGCTCGCTTGCCGCCTGGCGGAATGGGTGAGCCGCGAAGCGATGCAGATACACGGCGGCGTCGGCTATGCCGAGGAAACGGACGTAAGCCGTTTCTACGTCGACGCGCGCGTACTGTCGATCTTCGAAGGCGCCGAGGAGACGCTGGCGTTGAGAGTGATCGGAAAAGCACTGTTAGAAGCTGGGTAACGAAATCGAGGAGGGGTGATGACCATCCATGGCACCGTATCAAAGGGTTTCGAGGGAGTGCGCGAGGCGTTCGAGGCGAACTTTCGCGAAGGTAACGAAGTCGGCGCGTCGTTCTGTCTGCACGTGAAGAGTCGCAAAGTCGTCGATCTGTGGGGCGGACTCACCGACGTGAAGGGAAAGACCTGGAAGGAGAACACGCCCGCCGTCGTGTTCTCCACCACGAAAGGCGCCACGGCGATTTGCGCCATGATGCTCGTCGATCAGAAGCGGCTCGACATCGACGCACCGGTTGCGCAGTACTGGCCGGAGTTCGCTGCCGGCGGCAAAGCGGACATACCGGTACGCATGTTGCTCAACCATCAGGCCGGGCTGCCCGTGGTCGATGCACCGCTGACCCGCGCGCAGGTGCTCGAGGTAACGCCAGTCGTCGACGCGTTGGCAAAGCAGGCGCCCGTGTGGGAGCCCGGGAGTCGCCATGGGTATCACGCGCTCACATATGGCTGGCTCGTCGGCGAGCTCGTGCGACGGATCACCGGCAAGACGATCGGTCGATTCTTCAAAGACGAAGTCGCCGAGCCGCTAGGGCTCGATTTCTGGATCGGGCTGCCTGCCGACATCGAACCGAGAGTAGCGCGACTCGTCACGGCACCGCCGCCGACGGACCCCGCGATTCTGGCGCAGATGGCCGCGTTTTTCGGTCCCGACACGCTGGCCGGGCGGGCGCTCTCGATGAACGGCGCCATGACCGGCGCGCCGGGCGAATCGATCTTCAACCTTCCCGAGGTACACCGCAGCGAAATACCGGCCGCCAACGGAATCACTACGGCGCGATCGCTGTCGCGCCTATACGCCGCATGCATCGGTACCGTGAAGGGTACGCGGCTGTTCGGTAAGCGCACGCTGGACAAGGCGTTGAAGATTCAGAGCGACGCGCCGGACGCCGTGCTGGGACTGCGCACGACCTTCGGCCTCGGTTTCATGCGCACCGGGCCCGAGTTGCAGATGCTCGGGCCGAACTCCTTCGGTCACGCCGGAGCGGGTGGTTCGCTGGGGTTCGGCGATTTCGACAGCGGCGTCGCGTTCGGTTACGTCATGAACCAGATGGGCAGCGGTCTCCTGATCGATCCGCGTGCCGCAAGGTTGATCAGCGCCGTCAGGGACTGCCTCTGACGTGAGGCGGCATAAGCACATCGGGTTAGAATCCGCCGCTTTGCTTTGACGGGGACACACACGTGGATATGTCGTTCAGCGATGCCGATCGCAGGTTTCAGCAGGAAGTGCGCGGCTGGCTCACCGGTGCGTGGCCGGAAGAGGTTCGCAAACGGCAGGCACGCAGCGCGCTCGGTCGACTCTCCAAAGAAGACCACGTTCGGTGGCAGAAAGCGCTCGCAGCAAAGGGTTGGGCCGCGGTCGACTGGCCGAAGGAGCACGGCGGTGCCGAATTCACGCCGACCCAGAACTACATCTTCGACCTGGAGCGTGCCCGCGTCGGCGCGCCGGCGGTGATGCCGTTTGGAATGACGATGGTCGCGCCGGTGATCATGAAATTCGGAACCCCAGAGCAGAAGCGACGATTCCTGCCGGACATTCTCGATACCAACGTCTGGTGGTGTCAGGGCTATTCCGAACCGGGATCCGGTTCGGACCTCGCGTCGTTGCGCACCAAGGCGGAGGACAAAGGCGATCACTTCGTGGTCAACGGCGTGAAAACGTGGACGACGCTCGCGCAATACGCGGACTGGATCTTCTGTCTCGTGCGTACCAGTCAGGAAGCAAAGCAGCAGATGGGCATTAGCTTTCTCTTGATCGACATGCACTCTCCGGGCGTAACGGTGAATCCGATCATCACGCTCGATCAGCCTCCCGCAGGTCATCAAGAAATCAACATGGTCTACCTCGAAAACGTGGTGGTGCCGAAGGAGAACCTGGTCGGGGAAATAGGGAAGGGGTGGACCTGCGCCAAATATCTGCTCGAGTTCGAACGCGGCAACGCGTACTCACCGACGCTGAAAGGTGTGCTGGCGCAGGTTCGCGCCATGGCTGCGGCCGAGACGAACGGATACGGCGCGTCGTTGATCACCGACACCGGACTCAAGGCGCGCATAGATGAGGTCGAGGTGCAGGTGCTCGCGATGGAGTTCACCGAGCTGCGCATCCTCGGCGCGCTCGCGGCAGGGCAGAACGTGGGGCCCGAGTCGTCGTTGCTGAAGACTCGCGGAACTGAACTGCAGCAGGCGATCACGGAGCTCGCGCTCGAAGCCTCGGGTTACTACGCAAATCCGTTCGACGCGTCCACGCCGATCGAAGGCGACAACTTTCAGCCGGTCGGGCCAGAACACTCCAACGGCGTGACGCAGGACTACTTCAATACCCGCAAGGTCTCGATCTACGCGGGATCCAACGAAATCCAGCGCAACATCATGTCGAAGCTGGTGTTGGGGCTCGGCTGAATCGTTAGCGCAGTTTCAGCAGCAGCATCAGCAGCAACGGCGTACCGACCGCCTGCAGGAGCATGAAGCGCACGAGCACCTGCGTGTTCGACCAACCGAGATTTTTCCTCATGTGGTCGTGCAACGGATAGCGGACGCTTCGAAAGATCGGGATCCGGAAGAACCTCAATAATGCAACTTTCAAGAGACCGGTGCCGCCGTTGACGAGCACCACGGTCGCAACCACGAGTACGAGAAACGGGTTTCCGCTGGCCAGCACCAGGACACCCAACAACAATCCGATGGGGCGTGATCCCGCGTCGCCCATCAGCACGACGCTCGGGTTGCAGTTGTACCAGAGATAGCTCGCCAGACACCCGATCATCGAGAACGCGAGCATCGCCCATGCGGGTCCGTTGGCGTAGTGGGGGAGCAGAAGGTAGGCGGAGACCTCCTTGTGGCCGAGAACCCCGTACAGAATCGCGCCGAGAAACACCAACGCCATTGCCGACAGACTTCCGGAAAGGCCGTCGACGCCATCAGTCGCGTTAGTCGAATTGATCGTGACCCAGATGAGGATCGACCCACCCGTGATGAACAGCCACGGATCGAGATGCAACGGCGACTTCAGGAACGGCAGCCACACGTCGAATCCCGACATCCGGCACACCGCGGTGGCCGCCACGATACTCACCACCAGATCACACGCGCCTAACGCATATTCGCTCCAGCCGCCGCGCGTCTTGTCGTCGAGATAACCGACGTACATCGCCGCCAGCATGCACCCGATGACCGTCACGTAAGGCCATTGCAGCGGCGTTACCAACAACCCCACGAAGGCGAAGATCGGCACGAAGATGGCTCCGGCGCCCATCGGCTTGCCAATGCTCATTTCGGCGTTGACGGCGTGCGCGCGCCCTTGATCTTTAGGCAGCCGATGCCAGAGGCGCGGCAGTAGCAGAAAGGTCAGAACGACCGAGAGCCCGTTTGCGATACCTGCGAGGAAGAGATAACTGCTGAACAGCCGCAGTGGCCCGAACAAGTGTCCAAAGTGTTCGGCAATGGCTTGAAGAATGGTCCGATCTCCGTGCGTAAGGCGGGCGAAGTATACGTGACCGGACGCTCGGAACGGATCAGGCGGCGGCCGGACGATACTCGGCTACGACATGCGCCATCGACGTCGTACGCGTCGGCGACGGCGCACGTGAGAACTCGGCCAACGATTGTGTATTCCTTCGGTTGTAGTCGCGGTCAGCCGCGCAAAAGATCTTGCTTAGGACAACCTCGAGCATTAGACGAAACTCCGCGTTGCTACGCGACTTCGAGTTCGCCTCGATGGCGCAATCAGGATGATCGGAACGAGAAGTATGTTGTGGTTACGGATTAGGTGACGATGCTCGTTGTAATGAACGGCTCAATTGGAAGCGACTTGTGTTCTTCGACGGTCGTCCCGAATGCGCATAATATATATTATGTTAAATAAGGTAATCGAGTCGAAGCCTGGCCGCTGCTACCCCCACCGCGGTCGTCAGCGAGGCCAGCCTCCTTTGAACGTCGCGCGACTCGCGCTAACGATTCTGCTCGTGGCCTTCGGTGCGCTAAGTGCAAGCGCTGAACGACCGACCGATGTCTATTCTGTTCGCGGGCTCGAGCAGCCGGCCGAAATCCTGATCGACGAATGGGGAGTTCCGCACATCTATGCGAAGACGCACTACGACGCGTTTTTCGTTCAGGGATTCAACGCAGCGCGCGATCGACTCTGGCAAATCGATTCGTGGCGTCGCCGCGGCCTGGGACAACTGTCGGAAGTTCTCGGGCCGGCCTATGCGGCACAGGACCGCGCGTCACGGCTGTTCTTGTACCGCGGAGACATGTATCGCGAGTGGCTGGCCTACGGTTCGGACTCGAAACGCATCGCGGAAGCGTTCGTTGCCGGCATCAACGCGTTCATCGATCTGACCGCGGCGCAACCTACGTTGCTGCCGCCCGAGTTCGGAATTCTCGATTACAAACCGGTGCATTGGTCCGCGTCCGACGTTGTGAGGATTCGCAGCAACGGTCTGTGGCGGAATCTGACCAACGAAGTCGAGCGGTCGCGGATCCTATGTTCGTTTCCGGCGTCGGTGGACGCGCTGCACAAGAAGCTGGAACCTCCCTGGACCGTGACCGTTCCGAACGGCCTCGATCTGTGCAGCGTGCCGGCGAACGTGCTCGACGTTTACCTACTTGCCAAGGCACCGATATCGTTCACGAGTCCTTCCAGCGCGCTCGCGCAGGCGCGCGACATCGAACACCTGACTGGCATCGGCAGCAACAACTGGGTCGTCTCGCCTCAGCGGACCGATACCGGCCGGCCCATCCTCGCGAACGATCCGCACCGGGGCCACGCCGTTCCGTCGTTGCGATACGCCGCACAACTGGTGGCGCCGGGACTCAACGTGATCGGTGCCGGCGAGCCGGCGCTGCCCGGTATCTCCATAGGGCACAACGAGCGCATTGCGTTCGGTCTGACGATTTTTCCGATCGATCAGGAAGACCTTTACGTCTACGAAACCCGGCCGAATGCGCCGAATGAATATCGGTATCGCGGCAACTGGGAGCCGATGACGATCGTCGAAGAGCCGGTTGCGGTACGAGGCGCGCCGCCAAAGAAGATCGAACTCAAATTCACCCGCCACGGACCGGTCGTCTTGGAAGACGAGAAAAACCGTCGCGCGTATGCCGCGCGCGTCGGCTGGCTCGAAGCGGGGATGTCGCCCTACTTCGGCAGCATCGAATACATGCGCGCGAACGACTGGCGCGAGTTCGCGGCAGCGCTGAATCGTTGGGGCGCGCCGTCGGAGAATCAGGTCTACGCGGATGTTGACGGCAACATCGGATACAAACCGGTCGGGTTATTTCCGAAGCGAACGAACTGGGACGGCCTCCTCCCGGTCCCCGGTGACGGGCGTTACGAGTGGGACGGCTACTTCGACATGGACGCGCTCCCCGAAGAGTTCAATCCGGCGCGCGGTTTCGTCGCCACCGCGAATGCGATGAATCTGCCGGCGGATTATCCGATTGCGGATCGACGCATCGGTTTCGAGTGGTCCGCGCCGTGGCGCGCACGCCGACTCGACCAGGTGCTTGCCGCACAGCCACACCACAGTTTCGCCGATTCAATCGCGCTGCAGCGCGACTACACGTCATTGTTGGCGCAGCAGCTCATCAGCCGACTGCCGACGACCGGCGACTCCCCCGCTCTGTCGATGTTGCGAGCGTGGAACGCTGTGCTGTCGCCGGACTCCCCCGCCGCCGCGCTGTTCGTGATCTGGTACTACCGGACTCTCAGTCCCGCACTGGCCGAATGGGCTGGTCCTCTTGCGGCGGTTTCGTTGGAGCAGCCGCTCGATTCGCTATCGGTACTGGACCTTCTAGACGCTCATCATGACGAGCTGACCGGCTTGATCGACGCGTCACTGGCGCAAGCGTGGGAACAAGCTCAGGGGTTGCTCGGAAACGATCCTGCGCAATGGCGTTGGGGCACGCTCCACCAAACGAACTTCCGCCATCCGCTGCTCGACAGGTTCGGGAAAGATCTCGCCAACAAGGCCGCGATGAAGCCATACCCTCGCGGTGGCGACGGCAACTCGCCGAACAACACGTCGTTCGACGGAAAGGACTTCGCCGTCACGTCGGGCGCGTCGTGGCGAATGGTTCTGGATGTCGGAAGATGGGACGACGCGCGGATGACCAATGCGCCAGGCCAGTCAGGCGATCCACGCAGTCCATTTTATTCGAACCTGCTGGAAGGATGGGCCGCCGACAGCAGCTTTCCGCTGCTGTACTCACGGGCAGCGATCGAACCGCACGTGGTCAAGGTGATTCGGCTTTCGCCCGAGTGATCTCGATGCCCCATGTAGGGCCTGAAGCGACGTGATGCGTGGCGGCAAAGTCCTGCTGATTGATGGCTACGGCGAGCATGCCAACGCTATTGGCGTAGACCAGCGGCTCCCCGACCGCGACGTCGCCGAACGTATGAGCGTACTTCGCAGTAAGCGTGACCTTCGCCGCGCCCCCCTCAGTGATCGTCAGGGAAACGCGGTCGCCCGGACGAATCTTCAAGGCGTCAAGCGCGGACGCGGGGACGTTCGTCCACACGTTACCGTATTGCGGATCGAGAACCGGGATACCCCCGTAGATGTGATCCGAGTCGTGCCTCGCCTTTTCGTACGCGATCGAGACAATACCTTGCTGTAGCGGACCGACGTCGTCGAACGGGAGCTTTCCGCTCGCGAGCAAGGCGCCGACATAGGCGTACACGTCGCGGCCATGGAACGTGTACGAACCTTCCGATCCGGGTAACCGATGCTTGCTCTCGTCGATTTCGCGCACCGCTGCCACGCCCACACGTTCGGCAACGAGCGTAAGCGTGCCATTGTCGGGCGTAACGACCATCTCACCGTTCTTCAATCGGGCAACGACCGACTTCCGCGACGTACCGACGCCGGGATCGACAACTGATACGAATACGGTTCGCGCGGGCCAATAGTCGATCACCGCATTCAGGCGATAGGCCGCTTCCCAGATGTTGTAGGAGGGGATCTCGTGGGTGAGGTCGTCGACCGTCAATCCCTGATCGACGGTACGAATCACGCCGCGCATCGCGGCGACCGCCTGGTCCTTCAACCCGAAGTCGGTCTGAAGCACAACGATTCCGTCAGGATCGGCCCCCCGCGCCACCTCTGCGCCGCTCGCCACGGCGAGCAGCATGAATGCGATGTAGAGAAACGCCTTGTTCGACATGCGCGCGACGATACCGGAGCGATTGCGTGATTGCGAGGCGCCGGGCCGACTTCTAGACTCCGCTGCCATGAGCGACGATGAATCGAAATCCCCGCCGCCGCATCACGATGCGCGCATGCGTCTGGTGTGGGAACTCCTGGTGCTGCACTTGAAACTCGCCACCGAAGCCATTCGCGACATTTTCCTCAGCCCCGTTTCGATCATCGCCGTGATCGCCGGGCTCATCGCAGGCGGCGACAAGCCCGATCTGTACTTCCGCCGCGTGCAGCGCTTCGGCCGCAAGTCCGATTTATGGATCAACGTCTTCGGAGTTCACCACCGCGGACCTAGCGCAGACGAGATCGTAAAGCCGATCGAAGAGTCGTTGCTCGCGCAAACGCGTCCTGGCGGGCGGTTCGAACGCGGCGCGGGACAAATGAATCAATTGCTGGATGCGGTCAACAGAAAGAGCGCGGGACCGCGCGACGAAGAACGCTGACGACTGCCGGCGCTATGCGCCGGACGCGATCCCCATCTCGTCAGCGGTTTCGAAGCCCTCGCTGTGCAAGCGCAGGTTGCAGTGGCCGTAGATGCTGCCCAGTCCATCGAGTACGAACCGGCTGAACAGGTCCTGCACGATCTCGATCGACGCGTGATCGAGCTTCAAACTGCGGCACGAGACGACGAAGGCGCGCGCCACGCGGCGCGGCGCGATCGGCACATCGTGACCGCCTTTGAAGGCACGTCCCGTCGCGATCTCCGCGCGCTGCGCAATGCACTGCAAGACGCCGGAGAAGTGTGAGTTGCTCTTCTCGGCCATGCGCATGATCAGTTGATCCAGCTCCTGACCGGTAGCGCTATCGGCCTCGAGCGACTCGTCTGGGTCGAACCAAAGCCCGCGATATCGATCCATCGAACGCGCAAAGGCTTTCACGAGGCCAGTGCGGCGAAACCGCAGTTCACGCATCAGATCGAAGCAGCGACGCCGTTGTCCTTCGTCGCCGGTTCTATACGCAAGCTCGAAGAGTCCATCTTCGATGTTGCTGTAGAACCCGTCGATCAGCCGAAGCAATTCGCCTGTCACGTTGTGATGCAACGCGTTCAGAACCGCTTCGGCGTCTCTCCTCTGTTCCTGTCCTGCTGCCACCAATGACCCTCCCTTCGGACCTGGCGACTCGATCTGCGGACAGTTTATGGTGATGAGTGGTCACGTAGGTTGATTGAGTGGCCAGACGCAGCGAGACCCAGTTCCCGAAGCGACAACCTGCCCTCGAAGCCGCGACGAACGATCAATCCTATCTCTTAACTATTGACTCTAATATATTGTTTATATTAGAGTTATTCTTGCGTTGACCATCCCGGGTTCCGTTTGAGCGTCAACGGAGATCTGCTTCACGGAGACGTGGTCGGTCTGCTCGAGGTCGGCGATCCACGCGATTACTGCATCGAATGACTGATTCTGCAGCACGACGGATATGCCTCCCGCTTCCGGCTGATATCGCAGCAACTGCAACCCGGCGCGTGCTGCGGAGTTCGCAACCACCGTCGGCAGCGAGCCTCCTTCGTGCGTCGCGTTCGGACGTTGTCCTGCGGCTTTCGCTTCGTTCTCGTGCAACCGCATCCAGTCGAGCACCGCGAGTTGTCGCTGATACAGCGCGTCTGCGCGATTGCTCCATTCGTTCAGCGGGCTCCACACACCCGTGTACAACACCGTCAAGACCAGCAGCGCGGCGAGCGCCGTCACCATCGTTCGCTCGTTGGGCTGCAAGCCCGAGAACCAGCGCCCGGCGCTGGAGCCACGAAATGCGGTGTCGAGGCGGTTCCACATCTCACGCACCTTTCAAACGAACACGAGCATGTACTTGTTGATCCTGCTGCTCCGCCGAACTGACGTCGACGGAGACGCCCTCCTTGGTCCAGGCGGCCTTCAACGTCTCGAGTGCTTCAAAACCTCCAACGGCCACCTCAGCGCCCAGCTCGGCACGGCCATCGTTGAACGTGATGCTGCGCAACTGCGCATTCGGGTTCGCTGCCAGGCCGTTTGCCAGATGCCCGAGCAGCATCAGGAATGTCGACTCCGACGTTCCGCGACCACCAATGTGGGAATTCATCTGTGCGTACGCATCCTTACCCGGAATGCGCCGATCGTTCGGAAAGTAGGTCTTGTAGCGCGCCTCGATCTGCTCGGTGAGCGCGGCCGCGCGATGCGATGCCCAAACGCCACGAATCGCTTCGCCCGCGACGAGCACCACGACCCACACACCCACCAGCGCCGCGACGCCGCGCCAACGCAGCCATGCGCCGCTGGCCTGCTTGGGTGGCGCGAACGCGGCTTGTAGAAGATTGATCGCGGCCGGCTTTCCGGGGAATGCGGCGGCCAGATGCGCAAGTATGGTGACGTCGCTCTCCGTGTCGATCCACTCGACCGGGTGTTCCGTCGCTTGCGCCACTTCGGCGCGCATGAGTTCCGGAACACGTCCGTTCACCGCTACGAATCGGATGCCCGATCCATCGGCTTTCGCGGCGAGCGATTCGAGCACCAGTTTCAGCGCGTCCGCTTCGATCGCGGCAACCTGATCGGCCGACCTGACCAACACGCGGCCCCCATCGAACAACAGCGTCGCTTCTCCCTGTACCGACGGTAACAACGCCGCATCTGCCGCGGCATAGCCAGCGACGAGGCCATGCGCCGCGAGCGCATCGAGCCAGCTCTGCAACACCACGCGTTCGATCACTACGACGTCGACCTGTTCGTTGCGTCGCACCGGACCGGCGGCGATGTGCATGCCGTCGATGTCGCCGGCGACGAACTCTTCGACCACGTACGGCAGCGCGCGGCGCATCTGACCGACGGTCTTTCCGGGAACGGTGCAGCGCATCGACAGGCAGTGTTCGGTGGGCACCAGCAAAACCACATCGGCAGGGTCCTGCACGGTCTTCAAGTCGACCAGGCGCTCCAGCAGGTTCAGATCGCCGGAACCCTGGCTCACCAGTTCGCCGGAGCGGTCGAGCAACAACCACGCCATCGAGTCGAACTCATGCGGTCCCGCGCTCTTGGACGCTGCAATGCGGATGAACAATCGCATCAGTCTTTCACGCTCTTCTCGCGAGCCTTGTCGTTCGCTGCATCGGCGGTCTCTTGCGCCTCCACGATCGACGGCAGTCGTTTGCCGAAATCGCGCGACAGCAATGTGATGCGCCCCGACGTCGGGTCGCGATAGACCTCGCTCGTCAGCTCGGTGCGATATCCGTGGCTTTCAG
>Ga0105249_10005815_pt1 | contig 10667 bp, 10 predicted proteins | sample KBSS44metaG_FD_81522 | JGI IMG/M metagenome (GOLD analysis project Ga0105249, IMG submission 81522) | Switchgrass rhizosphere microbial communities from Kellogg Biological Station, Michigan, USA - KBS S4-4 metaG | ecosystem: Host-associated > Plants > Roots > Rhizosphere > Soil | place...
CGACGGTCTTGCCCACGCCGGCGCCGCCGAACAGGCCGATCTTGCCACCGCGCACGTACGGCGCGAGCAGGTCGATGACCTTGATGCCGGTCTCGAACATCTCGGTCTTGGACTCGAGCTGGTCGAACGGCGGCGCCGAGGCGTGAATCGGCCGGTAGGCGTCGGCGTCCACGGACTCGACGTCCAGCGGGCGGCCGAGCACGTTGAACACGTGCCCCTTGGTCGCGTTGCCCACCGGGACCGAGATCGGCGCGCCGGTGTCCTTGACGGGGGCACCGCGGACCAGGCCGTCGGTCTGCTGCATGGAGATCGCCCGGACGGTGTTGTCACCGATGTGCTGGGCGACCTCGAGGGTCAGAACGGTGGTCTCGTCGCCGATCGTGCGCTCGACCTCGAGCGCGTAGTAGATCTCGGGGAGCTCCTCGGGAGCGAACTCCACGTCGACGACGGGGCCGATGACTCGGGCGACCCGGCCGATCCCTGGGACCCGGCCGTCCGCCGCGGCGGTCGAGCTGGTGGTGACGGTCATGGCGTCCTCGATCTTCACTAGAGCGCCGTAGGGGGCGCGTACTGCGACTTCTCCGCGCCCCCGGAGGCCCCCGCGCTACCGATGGGGTCCCTAAGGGCTGGCTTGGCGCCCTCGGCCACCCGTGGCTTCAGGCAGTCATCTTCACTGCGGTGGGGCAACGTCACTGCGGTGGTGCAACGTCATTCGTGCCACGTCGCCGGCTTCGGTCGGTCCGTCCCGTGGAGGGTGGAGTCCTGCGAGCCAGGTCCGTGGCGGTCGGCGGCCGGTTCCGGGGCCGCGGTCGGGCAGGTCCGCGCCGGGCCGCTCGTCCCGCCGGCCGGTACGGAAGTATCCGGCCGGCGGAACCGATGTCGAAACTTCGACCCCGCTGTGGTGGTTGTCCCCACCTACGATGCCTTACCAGCGCGATTCCGGCACCTGGGCCCGCCGCAAAGCGGGGAACACCCGTGTTAACCGGCGTCCGCCAGCGCGTTCGCACCGCCGACGATCTCCGAGATCTCCTGGGTGATCGCCTCCTGGCGTGCCCGGTTGGCCAGCCGCGTGTAGGTGCGAATCAGCTCCGAGGCGTTGTCGGTCGCCGACTTCATGGCCCGCTGCCGGGAGGCCGACTCCGACGCCGCCGCCTCCAGCAGGCCCTCGTAGAGCCGGCTCTCGACGTACCGCGGCAGCAGGGCGTCGAGGACGCCCTCGGCTGACGGCTCGAACTCGTAGACCGGCAGCGGCCCGCCGGGCGGCGGCGCGTCCGACTCCGTCAGCACCATCGGCAGCAGCCGGTGCGCGACCGGTGTCTGCGTCATGGCGCTGACGTACTCGGTGAAGACGACGTGGATCTCGCCCACGCCACCCTCGGCCTCGTCCGTCGTGAACGCCGCCAGCAGCTCGTCCGCGATCGCCTTGGCGTCGGCGTACGTCGGCTGCTCGGTGAACCCGGTGAACTCGCCGGCGAGCTCGCGCCCCCGGAAGCGGTAGTACGTGACGGCCTTGCGGCCGACCGCGTACAGCGCCACCGACTTGCCCTCGTCCTCCAGGAGCTCCATCAGCTCGCCGGTGCGACGGATCGCGTTGGAGCTGTAGCCGCCGGCGAGGCCGCGGTCCGAGGTGACGACCACCACCGCGGCCCGGGTGACCCCGGACCGCTCGGTGGTGAGCGGGTGCTTGATCGTCGACTGGGACGCCACCGCGCTGATCACCCGGGTGATCTCGTGCGCGTACGGCCGGGAGGCCGCCACCCGCGCCCGGGCCTTCACGATCCGGGACGCGGCGATGAGCTCCATCGCCCGAGTGATCTTCTTCGTCGACTGGACCGTGCGGATCCGCCGCCGGTACTGGCGAAGCTGGCCGGCCACGGCGTCAGGCCTTCTCGGCCGGCGGCTTCGGCCGGTGGACGGTGATCGCCTCGTTCTCGATCTCGCTCGGGTCGAGCGCCTCGAGCTCGGCCTCGTTGACCAGCGTCTCGCCGGAGGTCAGCGTGAACTGCGCCTTGAACTGCCCGATCGCCTTCTCCAGGTCGGCGACCGTGGCGTCCTCGAGCTTGCCGGTCGCCGAGATCACGTCGTAGATCCCTGGGAAGGAACGGCCGACGAAGTCGAGGAACTCGGCCTCGAACCGGCGAACGTCCTCGATCGGCACGTCGTCGAGCTGGCCCGTCGTGCCCGCCCAGATCGACACGACCTGGCGGTCGACCGCGAACGGCTGGTTACGCGGCTGCTTGAGCAGCTCGACGAGCCGCGAGCCGCGGGCGAGCTGGTCGCGCGAGGCCTTGTCCAGGTCCGAGCCGAAGGACGCGAACGACTCCAGCTCGCGGTACTGGGCGAGGTCGAGGCGCAGCCGGCCGGCGACCGACTTCATCGCCTTGACCTGCGCCGAGCCGCCTACCCGGGAGACCGAGGTGCCGACGTTGATGGCCGGCCGCACACCCTGGTTGAACAGGTCCGACTCCAGGAAGATCTGGCCGTCGGTGATGGAGATGACGTTCGTCGGGATGTACGCCGAGATGTCGTTGCCCTTGGTCTCGATGATCGGCAGGCCGGTCATCGAGCCGCCGCCGAGCTCGTCGGACAGCTTCGCGCAGCGCTCCAGCAGGCGGGAGTGCAAGTAGAAGACGTCGCCCGGGTAGGCCTCGCGGCCCGGCGGACGGCGCAGCAGCAGCGAGATCGCGCGGTACGCCTCGGCCTGCTTGGACAGGTCGTCGAACACGATCAGCGAGTGCTGGCCGTTGTACATCCAGTGCTGGCCGATGGCCGAGCCGGTGTACGGGGCGATGTACTTGAAGCCAGCCGGCTCGTCGGCGGGAGCCGCGACGATCGTGGTGTACGGCAGCGCGCCGGTCTCTTCCAGCGTGTTGACGACCTCACGGATGGTCGACTTCTTCTGGCCGATGGCGACGTAGACGCACTTGACCTGCTTCTTCGGGTCGCCGCTCTCCCAGTTAGCGCGCTGGTTGATGATCGCGTCGATGGCGACGGTGGTCTTGCCCGTCTGCCGGTCGCCGATGATCAGCTGGCGCTGGCCCCGGCCGATCGCCGTCATCGCGTCGATGGCCTTGATGCCGGTCTGCAGCGGCTCCTTGACGGGCTGGCGCTGCACGACGGTCGGCGCCTGCAGCTCGAGGGCACGCTCGCCCTCGGTCGCGATCGGGCCGAGGCCGTCGATCGGGCGGCCCAGCGGGTCGACGACCCGGCCGAGGTACCCGTCACCGACCGGCACGGACAGGATGCGCCCGGTCCGGCGGACCTCCTGGCCCTCCTCGATGTGCGAGCCCTCGCCGAGGATGACGCAGCCGATCTCGCCGACCTCGAGGTTGAGCGCGAGGCCGAGCACGCCGCCGGAGAACTCCAGCAGCTCGTTGGTCATGGTGTGCGGGAGGCCCTCGACGCGGGCGATCCCGTCACCGGTCAGGATGACCCGGCCGACCTCTTCCCGGTCGGCCGAGGTGGCCTGGAACGATTCGACGTAGTCCCGGAGGGCGTCGCGAATCTCCTCCGGCCGGATGGTCAGCTCAGTCATCGCTTCGGTCCTTCATCGCGGGGCGAGGACGTGTCAGCACCCCGTGGCTTTTGTCCGGCCTCGAAGAGGACGGCTGGTATGGAGCCGGCCTTTGTCGAGACCGGAGCGATCAATTCGGAGCAGGCGAGGAACGCGGGACCGCGCCGCCGGCTGTGAGCGCCGGCGGCGTGGCCGCGTACCTGGGTCGTCATGCTCACCGGCGCTACCGCGCCAGGGCCTGGCGGGCGGCGGCGAGGCGGCGCAGCACCGAGCCGTCGACCACCTCGTCGCCCACGCGCACGACGACGCCGCCGAGCACGGAGGGGTCGAGGTCGGTCTGCACCTGGACCTCCCGGCCGAAGTACCGGGACAGCGCCGCCCGCAGCCGGGCGAGCTGGCCCGCCTCCAGCGGGACGGCCGTGCGCACGACGGCGACCACGCGGTCGCGCCGCGCCGCGGCGATCCGGCTGAACTGCTCGAGGCGCCGCGAGAGGTCACCGAACTCCCGGTCGGCCACGGCCTGCTTGGCCAGTCGCACGGTCACCGGCTGCGCCTTGCCGGCCAGCAGCCGCTCGACGAGCGCCTCCTTGGCCGGGGCCGGCGCGGCCGGGTCGGTGAGCGCGAGCGACAGCTGCGGGTTGCGGTCGAGGATCCGGCCGAACCGGAACAGCTCGTCCTCGACCTCGTCGAGGGTGCCCGCGGTCTCCGCGTCGACGAGCAGCGCGTCCACGGACAGCTCGATCAGGGCGAGCCGCAGGTCGACAGGACTGCGCCAGCGACCGGCGACGGCCGACCTGACGACGGCGAGCGAAGCCGGGGCGAGCCGGGCGGCGAACAGCCGGTCGGCGAGGCCCTCCCTGGCGCCGGCGGGCACGCTGGGGTCAGCGAGCGCGCGCCGCAGCGTCAGGTCCTCGCCGAGCAGGTCGGCGACCGCACGCAGTTCGGCCGCGACCCGGCCGGAGTCCGCCGCCGCGGGCCCGCCACCAGGCGGGACCGCGGTGGCCGTGTCGAGCGTGGCCCGCGCCGCGGCGAGAGCCGCCCGGCTGGGTCCCTCCACGCCTCAGCCCCCCGACCCGGCGGGCGCGGCGGCCGCGTCGCCGGAGGCGTCGAGCGCCGAGATGAAGTCGTCGATCAGCCGGGTGTGCTCGTCCGGCGCAGCCAGCTCGTGTCCAACGATCTTGGTGGCGAGCTCGAGAGCCACCCCGCCCAGCTCGGCGCGCAGCGAGGCGACGATCTGCGACCGCTCCGCGGCGAGCTGTGCCTCGCCACGGGCGCGGATCTCGGCGACCTCGCGGTCGGCCTGGGCCCGCAGGTCCGCGACGATCTGACGGCCCTGGACGGCCGCCTCGTCACGGATCCGCCCCGCCTCGGCACGCGCGTCGGCGAGCTGCACGCGATACTGCTCCAGCAGCGCCTGAGCCTCGGTCTGCGCGGCCTCGGCACGGGCCAGACCGCCTTCGATGCTCTCGGTCCGGGCCGCGTAGAACTTCTGGATCTGGGGCTTGACCTTCCAGAAGAAGAAGGCGACGAGCAGCCCGAACGAAACAATGCCGATGATGAGCTCACCCAGCGGCGGAACCAGGACGTTCTCGTCGTCCGAGTGCTCCGCGGCGGCGAGCAGGACTGTCGACGTAACGCTCACGCTCGTCCTCGGATTACTTGAAGACGAACGGAACGACGAAACCGATCAGGGCGAGCGCCTCGACCAGGGCGAATCCGATGAGCATGTACCGGAAGGCGACCTGCTCGGCCTCCGGCTGCCGGGCGATGGCCTGCACGCCCAGACCGAAGATGAGACCGATGCCGATACCCGGGCCGATGGCGGCGAGACCGTAGGCGACGGCGCCGAGACTACCGCTGACGGCGTCGGTGGCCGCCAGAACGACGGGTGAAGCCATGTGAGGTGTTCCTTATCCTGTCGGGCACCGGGACTCCCGGTGCGGGTCGGGGTGTCCGAAAACTCAGGAGTGCGCCGCGACGGCCGCGACGGGTGCGGCTTCGGGCTCGGGCGCCTCGACGCCGTGCTCGGCGTGGGCGTCGTCGTGGCCCCCGCCGTGGGCGGCGATCGCGCCGCCGATGTAGGCGGCCGTGAGCACGGTGATGATGTAGGCCTGCAGGATGTCGATGATCAGCTCGAACCCGGTCATGACGACCGTCATCACGAACGAGAAGGCGCCGAACACGTACGGCGGCCGCTCGATCATGTACTCCGCGCCGAGGCTGAAGATGAGCAGCAGCATGTGGCCGGCGAACATGTTCGCGAAGAGCCGGACCGCCAGCGTGAAGGGCCGCACGATGAGCGTCGACAGGATCTCGATCGGCGCGAGGATGAGCCGGATCGGCAGCATCGCCTGCGGCGCCGGGTCGACCATCTCCTTGAAGTACGCGCCCGCGCCGTTCGCCCGGATGCCGACCCAGTTGAAGATCACATAGGTGATGGCCGACAGGACCATCGGGATGGCGATGCGCGAGGTGGCCGGGAACTGCGCCACCGGGATGACGGCCAGCAGGTTGCAGACAGCCACGAAGCAGAACAGCACCACCAGGTAGGGCGTGTACCGCGGGCCGGTCTTCCCGATGATCTCGCGGGAGATCTGGCTGTCGATGAAGTCGTAAATCGACTCGACGAAGTTCTGCAGGCCGCGGGGAATGATCGAGGCGCGGCGGTAGGCGAGCCAGAACAGGACCCCAACGAACAGCGCCGAGAAGATCACCAGCGCGGTGGCCTTGTTCAGGTAGAAGTTGAAGGGACCCAGGTCCACGTCGAACCAGTGCGGAGGGTTGAAGACCGCGGTCGTAGGACCCTCGAAGCCCTCGTCACCAGCGGCGAGGACGGCCACGCAACACACCTCCATGATCCAAATATCAACGATCCGAACTTCACGATCCGAACTTCGACGATCCGAACTTCGACGCCAGGCGAACCGGGCCCACCCCACGGCGGAGGGGACCCCACCCTACCGGCATGTCCAGCCCGACCGCCCGAGTTGTACGCATCGTGAGCACCGTACGAGCTTCGAGACCTTTGATGCCCGTGGCCTACGGACATGCGCGAGCGCATGATCGCATACCGTCGGCCGGGCACACGACCCAGCGGCAGACCCGTCTCCGGCGGGGCCGACAGCGCCGGCGCCCGGTACCGCGAATACTATCCACACCTTCGCCATCGCGGCACGCGCTGCGATCCGCCCCGCGCCGGGTTCATCTACACGTTGCCGCCGCGTTTCGGTCTGTTGTGAACCGCTTGGTGCTACGAGAGCGGCTGGACACGCGGAGCGACATCTCGGGCTACGGGAGGCCCATGCGTGCGCGCAGCGCGTCGAACCCCTGCTCAGCCCTGCTTACGCGCCGCCACCGGCCGCAGGGCAGCCAACCCGCCGGCCGGCTACGCACCGCCATGAGCCACCCGGTCTGACCAGGACTCGACCTGTAACTCGATGGAGATCTGAGCCCCGCTTCGACTCGGATCAGTGCGCCCTCCCGCGAACGACCTAGCGATGCAGCACCTGGTAGATCACCAGGTAGAGAGCGGCAGCGAGACCCAGAACAATCCCGATTGGTAGGAACACGTGGTGCAGGCCGGTCAGCCGGTCGATTCCCCACCCGACCAGACCCCAGAAGGCGATGCCGGCTCCGAGCGTGCCGACCGCGTTCCATGCCTCCCCCAGGGCGAAGTCCCGGCTCGGCGGCCGCTCGTCTCCGCCCCGCTGCCCGCCGCCCCGCTGCCCGCCACCGCTGCCCGCGTTCGCGCCGCGGCGAGCGGCACCATCGCGCCGGTCACGATCACCGTCCCGATCCCGATCCCGGTCATGGTCACCGCCACGGCCCGGCTGACGGTCACTGTTCTGGCTCATCGGACCCGTCGCCTGTCTGTCACCGACGCCCGCCCGGCGCCGGCACCCCACGCGAAGAGGAGCCCACCACGGCGTTGCCGTCTCCGGGGGCGGCGGACGCGGGAGGGTTGGCGCCGAACGTCGCCGGGTCGAAGAACGGCACTCGGGTGTGGGTTGCGACCCACACCTCGGCACCGATCCAGCCGATCACACCGGCGACCACCGTCCAGGCCAGCGTCGGCAGGTTCACCGCCTCGACCCCGTCCAAGGCGACAAGCAACACGCCCAGAAAGACGATCTTGGCACCGTAGGTGCCGAGCGCGGCCGGCAGCAGCAGGTGCGGCGCCCGACGAGCCACGAAGCCGACCGCGAGCTTGCTCGCCACGAAGAACGCCACCACGATGCCGACACCGAGCAGCGCCGCCGCGGCACCCGCCCGCCCCCGCAGTCCCGTACCGAGCGGGACCGCGACGACGGCGACCACCGCGCTGACCAGCAGCCCGAACCGGATGATCGGCGCGCTGCTCAGGGCGCGTCGCCGGCCGTCGCCTGCTTGCGGATCCGCTGCCGTCCCGCGGCGCTCGGCGAGCGCGTCGCCCGATCTTCCCGTCACCGGCACGCTCCTGTTCGTCACCGCCCATGCCCCGACCGTCGGCCCGGACGGGCATCTCCCACGGTAGCGGCCGGCGGGCCCGGGCCGACGGGCCAGACCATGCCCGCCGGGCCCAGGCCGCCCGGCGGCGGGGCTCAGGAGGACGTCGAGGTGGGACCACCCGCCGCCGCGCCCGCGGCTCCCGGCGCACCCGCGGCACCCGGCACACCCGCAGCGCTGGCCGCGCGGCGAGCGGTGCGCTGACCGAGCAGGAGCAGCACCATCAGGCCCAGCAGGCCGAAGCCGAGGGTCGCCGCCAGGATCGGCAGGGGTGCCGAGGAGAACGACGCCGCCACACCACCGAACCCGACGAGCGCGGCCCAGAAGTACATGAAAAGCACGGCGCGGACCTGCGACTTGCCGATCTCCAGCATGCGGTGGTGGAGATGCATCTTGTCCGGCGCGAACGGCGAACGCCCGGCCTTCGTCCGGCGCACGACCGCGAGGCCGAGGTCGAGGAACGGCACCATCAGCACGGCGACCGGGATGGCGATCGGGATCAGCGACGGCAACGACTGGGACGGCCCGGCGTAGCCGCCGTAGGCGACCTGGCCGGTCACCGAGATCATCGACGAGGCCGAGAGCAGGCCGAGCAGCATCGATCCGGAGTCGCCCATGAACAGCTTGGCCGGATTGAAGTTGTGCGGCAGGAACCCGACGCAGACGCCGGCCGTGACGGCGGCGAGCAGGGCCGCGGGTGAGGCCCGGTAGAAGCCGTTGACGACGGAGAGCGAGTAGGCGAAGTAGAACGTCGCGCCGGAGGCGATCGCCGCGACGCCGGCGGCGAGGCCGTCCAGGCCGTCGATGAAGTTCATGGCGTTGACGAGGACGACGACGGCGAGGATCGAGACCGGCACGGCCGTCTCCGGGCCGAGGCTCAGCGTCGTCTCGCTGTCCCAGTTGATGGCGAACGTGAACTGCACCCCGAGCTGCACCATCACGGCCGCGGCCACCATCTGGCCGGCGAGCTTGGTCAGCGAGTCCAGCTCCCACTTGTCGTCGGCGACGCCGAGCAGGCAGATCAGCGTCGCCGCGACGAGCGCCGCCCGCGGCTCGGACCAGTCCCGCGAGACCTGGGACAGCAGCGGGAGCCGGTCGGCGACGGCGAGCCCGGCGTAGAGGCCGGCCAGCATCGCGACCCCGCCCAGCCTGGCCGTCGGCGCGGCGTGCACGTCGCGGGACCGGACGCCGGCGACCGCCCCGATCCGCAGCGCCAGCGCCCTGGCCACCGGCGTCGCGAGGTAGGTGACGGCCGCGGCGACGACGAAGACGAGCGCGTACTCACGCACGGCGCGGCCTCAGCGGCCCGAGCGGATACAAGAATGATCTTCCTTCGCGGGACCGGCGGCCTTCGCCTCCGGAAGAACTCACGAGGAGACTCCGGACGGCGCCTCGACCAGCGGAAGCACCGCACGCAGCGTGGGCAGGTCGATCGCGCCGAGCCGGACGACCCGGGGGACCTCCGTGGTGCAGTCGACGATGGTCGACGCGACGCCCTCCGTCGAGGGACCGGCGTCGAGGTAGACCTCCACCTGCTCACCCAGCTGGGCGACCGCCTCGTCCGCAGTGGTGGCGGCCGGCCGACCGGACAGGTTCGCACTGGACACGGCCATCGGCCCGGTCCGGCCGAGCAGGTCGACGGCGACCGGATGCAGCGGCATCCGGACCGCCACCGTTCCGCGGCTGTCGCCGAGATCCCAGCGCAGCGAGGGTGCCTGCTGCACGATCACGGTCAGCCCGCCCGGCCAGAAAGCCCTGGTCAACTCGCGTACCGGCATGCTGACGTGGCTGACCAGGCCTTCCAGCGTGCGCCAGGACCCGATCAGCACCGGTACCGGCATGTCCCGGCCGCGCCCCTTCGCGGCGAGCAGCGCGCGCACCGCCGACGCGTCGAACGCGTCGGCGCCGATCCCGTACACCGTGTCAGTGGGCAGGACGACGAGGTCACCGCGGCCGACGGCGCTCGCGGCGGCCTCCAAGCCGGCCTGTCTCGCCGACTCGTCCGTACAGTCGAACCGCCGCATGATCCCTCGCCCACGTCCTCGCACGACCACCTGGCTGGCTGGCCCGTCCCGGCAATCTGGCCCGTCCCGGCAATGCAGATGGGGAGCGCCTGTTCCGGGCTGGCACGCCCCACGGGCCACAAACCTACGCCTGGCTCACCGCGACGCCACGATCCACCCCGTCGAGATCGCGCACGCCTAGAGACGACGGGCCGTGACGAAACGATCTCGGCCAGCGAAATCACGGTGGGTGGTGATCTCGCACCAGCCGCCGGCCTCTGCGAGCAGCGCCCTGGCCCCGGCGCCCTGGCCGTCGGCGTGCTCCATCGCGAACAGCCCGCCGGGACGCAGGAGCGCCGCCGCGGCCGCGGCCACGGCGCGCGGGCCGGCGAGCCCGTCCCCATCGCCGCCCCACAGCGCCCACGGCGGGTCGTGGTCACCGACCTCGGGCGCGACGACGGCCCGGTCGGCCTCCGGTAGATAGGGCGGGTTCGAGACCACGGCAGCCACCCGGCCGATGATCCGCGCGAGTGCGGCCAGCACGGGCTCGCCCGCCCAGCCTTCGGGCGCCGCGACGCCCGCCGCGGCAGGCGGGCCGGTGCCGATGACGTCCGCGGCGTGCACCTCGACCGGCAGGCCCGTCGCGGCGACGTTACGCCGCAGCC
>Ga0105249_10005816_pt1 | contig 10666 bp, 10 predicted proteins | sample KBSS44metaG_FD_81522 | JGI IMG/M metagenome (GOLD analysis project Ga0105249, IMG submission 81522) | Switchgrass rhizosphere microbial communities from Kellogg Biological Station, Michigan, USA - KBS S4-4 metaG | ecosystem: Host-associated > Plants > Roots > Rhizosphere > Soil | place...
CACGTTGAGCGTGCCGAGCTTGTCGAGCCCGTTCTTGGACGCGGCCGTGCGCAACTGGCGGAGCAGCTCGCGCGAGTCCGCGCTGTTGGGCGCGATGAGATCCATCGTGTTGTTGAGCGCGCGGCTCAGCAGCACACCGTCGCCGATCTCGCGAGCCGCGGCCGCGGCCTCGCGCAGCGCCACGTACGCCTGCTCTCGCGACAGCGACGGCAGCGATGCACTCGCGCGTTCCACCATCGCCTGCACGACCACCTGGCGGTCGCCGGCGGCCGTGGCGCGAGCGATCGCGCGGTCCGCCCATTCGACCGCGCGCGGGTCCTTGCGCAGCATCATCAGCTGCGCGGCGGCCGCTTCGGCACGAGCCCGATCGGCGTCGTTCTCCAACGTGTCACCCATCTCGATCAGCCGGGCGACGATGACGTCGGATTCGGCCCGCTGGCCGAGCTCCAGATGCAAGCGGGCAAGGAAGCGACAGGCGTCGATGCGACTGGCAACCGTGGGCGCGGCACGCTCCCAGGCGATCGCATGCTCGATCGCCTCTGGGAGGAAGTCGAGCCGCCATGCCGCCTCCGTCGCGACCGCGAGGAGGTCGGGATCGTTGGGGTCCTCGGCCAACCCTTCGCAGGCGAGGCGCAGCGCCTGGAACGAGGCACCGTGGTCGAGCGAGATGCGCGCGCCTGCTCGCGCGATGGGCACGACCTCGTCGAAGCGTCCCGCACCCGCGGCGTGGTACGCGAGGGCGGTGTAGTTGTCGGGAGCGTCTCGCTGCAACAGCTCGAAGCAGCGCTCGTGGAGCCGGCGCCGCTCGCGTCCGAGGAGCTGGTGCGGCACGGAGTCGGCGAGCAGCGCGTGACCGAACCACAACCGATCGTCACGCGACTCCTCCACCACGCCCCTCGCGACGAGGCCGCGCAGGTGCTGCACGAGCTCGATCTCATCGTGCCCGGTGAGCTCGGCGAGGAGCTCGAACCCCGCGGGCTCGCCGAACACGCCGAGCGCGTCGACGACGACACGCTCGGCCGGCGACAGATCGGCCAGCTGGTGGCGCACGGCCTCCTCGAGCGACCACGGCAGCTGCGCGCACACGATGTCGTCGCTGCACGCGTTGGGGCCCGCACAGCGCACGAGCTCTTCGACGACGAACGGCACGCCGCCGCTGCGGCGGTACACCGCTTCGACCGCGGCCGACGACACGGGCGAGCCGGTGATCGCCGCCATCATCGCGCCGACCTCGTTGCGGTCGAGGCGGTCGAGGCGGAACTGCTCGACCTCGTTGCGACGTTCGAGTCGCAGGACGAGGTCGCCGCCCGGCGCGCCGCGACGAAGATCGGCCGGCCGATAGCTGCCGAAGATGACGAGGTTCGACCACGGTTGGCGAGCGATCGCATCCAGTACGGCGACGCTGTCGGCGTCGATCCAGTGGAGGTCCTCGACGACGAGCGCGGTACGTCCGGCGCGTGCAGCGCGACCGACGGCGTCGACGACGGCATCGCCCGGACGGTCGTGCCAACCGTCGGTCGATTCCGGGATCAGCTGGCGGGCGACGTCGTGAGGACGCGCCAACGAGCCGGTCTCCGCGCTGGCGGAGAACACGACCGTGTCGGGTGGGAGCGACGCGACCATCTCACGGAGGAGCCGGGTCTTGCCGATCCCGGACTCGCCGGCGATGAGCGCGATCGCGGGAAGGTCACTCGTGCGCACGTCGGCGACGTCGACGACGTTGCGGAGCCGCTCCAGCGAAGAGCTGCGGCCCACCATGATCGGACTCAACCCGACGCGACCGGTCAACACCTGTGCGACTGTACCGACCGACGACAGCGGCCGAGCGTTGGGTTCTGCACGTGTCGACACGTCGCGTCAGGCGATGATCGGGCGTTGGGCGCGGGTGGGCTGGACGAGCTCGGAGCTGCGCTGCTGCCGGTTCAGGCGACCCGCTCGGCCGACCAGGAGGAGGTCGGGTCGGCCGGGCGGGGCGCCACTGCCGTCGCGGGGAGGGCGACGAGCACACCGGCCGGGTCGCGTCCGGGTCGGAGGCGACCGGCGGCGCCGGCGAGGGCGGCGCTGATGGCGCTCACCACCAGTCGGCGATCGTGGGCGGCGCGCTCGAAGCGACGGCGACGATCGGCGACGCGGGTGGATGCGGTGATGGTGTCGAACTGGGTGTGCATGACGGCTCCTTGGCCTCTCGCTGGTGTGGGGTTTCTTGCGTGTTGTTCGCGTGGTGTTCGATTGTTGATGGTGCGCTTCTGAGGCGGGCCCCCGCATCGGGTGATCGACGTATCTACGCGGCCGCGGATACCTAGGTGCTCGGGCGCGACCACCTAGGCACGGCTGGCAGTGGCTCTGAGCTGCGACGATGCGACCGTTGCAGCCCCGTGACGGCGGTCACCGCAGGCGACGTTCGTCACGACGCCACCCGCGAGCGCGCCGCATTCCGTCTGGGCGGCCTCCGCCCCGACCCGGGCGAACACGCCGACAGCGCCAGACTGGATCCGTGCCGGAGATCGACGTGCTGCACCACTTCAGCGAGGACCCGACGATCGAGCGGTTCGTCCCCCACGTCCCGGCCACGAACCCCAGTCATCGTCCCGCGGTGTGGGCGATCGACAGCGAGCACGCGCCGCTGTACTGGTTCCCGCGCGACTGTCCCCGCGTGACGGTGTGGCCGAGGAGCGCCGGCGGCCGCACGCACTTCCAGTCGTGGTTCCTCACGTCTGCCGTTCGACTCCACGCGATCGAGACCGGCTGGCTCGCGGCGATGCGCGACGTCGTGCTGTATCGCTACGACCTGCCGGCAGACGCCTTCTCGCCGTGGGCCGACGCCCGCGGCCAGTGGATCGCCGAGGAGGTGGTCGCACCGCTGCGCGTCGAACCGGTCGGTGACGTCCTCGCCCTCCACGCGGAGGCGGAGATCGAGCTGCGGATCGTGCCCGATCTGTGGCCGCTGGTCGATGCGGTCGTCAATGGCTCGGCGACGGGCGACTGGGACTTCAGCATCGTCCGCAAGCAGTTCGCGCGGCCACGTCGGGTGTCGTAGCCCGCCGCACTCTCAGCCCGACAGCGCGTCCCACAGCGCTGTCGCGCCGACGATGCCGGCACCGATCGCCACGACGTACAGCGCCCAGAGGTACCAACGACGCGCGGTCGTCACGAGTCCTCCGACAGCACGGCGCGCTTGGCGGCGCTGAACTCTGCGTCGGTGAGCTCGCCCCGCCGGTGGAGCTCGGCGAGCTGCTGCAGCCGTTCGACCAGCCGTGGATCGTCGTCGCCGTCTGCGCTCCGCGTCGCCGAGTCGCCGACGACGGGCGCATCGGCGATCCCCGATGGACGAGGCGCGCCGGCATCGATCGGGCCGGAGGGCAACGGGCCCGGCGTGGGCACCCACCTCGACGACACCGGCGACGACACTGCGACCGCGTGGGCGGGCTGTGCCAGTTGTGCGTCCGGGCGCGAACGAGCTTTCCGGCGGTCCCGCCAGATCGACGCTGCGATCAACAGCGGCACCCCGCCCATCAGCTCGAACACCACGCCGCAGACGAGCAGCCCGATCTCCACACCGGACCCGTCCGGCGGCGAGATGCCGTACTGCAGGAAGTTGACGCCGAGGGAGATGAACAACGCCGGCCACGCGAGCATCACGATCGACCGCGTGTGCGTTCGCCACGCCGCCATCGCCGTCACCGCCAGCGACACGAGCCCGCCGAAGATCGCGAGCAGGGTGGCGCCCGCCACGCCGTCCGGGCAGGGCACTGCGTAGCGGTACTGGCCGTTGGAACCACAGGATCCGCCGACGTCCATCACCGATCGCATCACGTGGAAGAGCAACGTGATCGCGCCCGCCAGTCCTGCGGTGCCGACGAACAGCAACACGTACCATCCCGGCCCGCCGGGCTGCGACGGCGGCACCGCTCGCCTCGTTGTCCGCCCACGCGCCGTTGGTTGCAGGGGTCGAACGGTCGGCACGGCTCGCAACTGTAGAGGCGCGCGCACGCTCCGGATCGAGAGCCCGCGAACCGCGCCGCTACGGTCGGCACGCACACCATCGCCGACCCACCTCGGGTCCACGCGACGACTGCCGGGGGTTCACGCACATGGCCGACATCACACTCGACGCCTTCGAGCAGGAGGCACGCGCCTTCCTCGACGCGAACGTGCAGAAGAAGGAAGCGGAGAAGAAGTTCGTCTGGGGAGAGGGCAGCGACAAGGTTGCCGTGTTCGAGGAGAAGGATCGCGAGACGGAGCTCGCGGACGTGCGGGCCGCGCAGGCCTGGCGGGCGAAGAAGTACGACGCAGGGTTCGGGTGGATCACCGGTCCTGCGAAGTACGGCGGCCGCGAGCTGCCGAACGCGTTCGAGCGCGCCTACAACAACCTCGAGGCGCAGTACCAGGTACCGAACCAGAGCGCGTTCACCATCGGACTCGGCATGGTGGCGCCGACGTTCCTCGCCCACGGCAGCGAGACGGCGAAGGACCTCTACCTGTCGAAGATGTACCGCGGAGACCTCGTCGGTTGCCAGCTGTTCAGCGAGCCCGGCGCAGGCAGCGACCTCGCCAGCTTGCAGACCCGCGCCGATCGTGATGGCGACGAGTGGGTCATCACCGGCCAGAAGGTGTGGACCACCGGCGCGCAGTACGCGGACATCGGCGAGATCATCGCCCGGACCGATCCGGATCTCCCCAAGCACAAGGGCCTCACCGGGTTCATCGTCGACATGCGCGCGCCGGGCGTCGAGGTCCGGCCGCTCCGCCAGATGACCGGCGGGGCGAGCTTCAACGAGGTGTTCTTCACCGAGGTGCGCGTCCGCGACGACCACCGGCTCGGTGATGTCAACAACGGCTGGAACGTCGCCCTCACGACGCTGATGAACGAGCGGGCGGCCATCGGTGCCGGAGGTGGCGGTGGCGGCGGCATCAACATCTACGCCCGCGTGATCGAGATGGTCCGCCACTACGGGCTCGACACCGATCCGATCGTGCGCAACGAGCTCGCCAACCTCCTCATCCACCACAGGGTCGCCGGGTACAACAACCAGCGGGCGATGGACAAGATCAAGGCGGGCCAGATGCCCGGACCGGAGATGAGCATCGCCAAGCTCGCCGGCACGATGAACACCACCCGGCTCACGACGTTCCTGTCGAAGGTGCTCGGCGCGAAGTTGCAGGCGGACTCCGGCGAGTGGGGGACGTTTGCGTGGCACCAGCTGGTCGTCGGCGCACCCGGTGGGCGCATCGCCGGCGGCAGCGACGAGGTGATGCGCAACATCGTCGGTGAGCGCGTCCTCGGCCTTCCAAAGGACGCCGGCATCGACTCCACGTCCCCGTTCCGCGACCTGAAGGTCGGCACCCAGAAAGCCTGACGAACTCAAGTTCTGCGTGGCGAGGTTCGCCACGCAGAACTCAAGTTCCGTCGCGCTCGTCGCGTTCGTCGTCGACCGCGATGCCGATCGCGTCAAACAGGCGCAGTGCGAGCGGCATCACCTGGGCCGTGTCGATCACCGCGCCGCGCAGGCTGGCGACGCCGCGGAGCCCGTCGAGCGCGGAGCCGTGCATCCGGAGGCCGGGGAGCGACACGTTGGAGAAGTCGGCGCCGCCGAGGTCGCAGTCGAACATCCGACACCCGGTGATCTGCGCGCCCGAGAAGTCGACGCTCGTGGCGACGCACCGCTCCAGCTCCACCCGTTCGCCGCGCACCTGGCGGAGGTGCGCGCCGTCGAGCTTGCAGTCGACGAGCCGCACGTCGCGCCATCGCCCGCCGCCGAGCGCCGCGCCGGACAACCGGCAGCGCACCAGTTCGACGCGAGTCCACGCGCTCTCCATCAAGGAGGCGCCGGACAGGTCGCACCCCTCCATCCGCACGTCGCTGAACCGCGCCCCGTCGAGGCGCGCCGCGGACAGCCGCACGTCCACGAAGCGCGAGCGACGCACGTCGATGCGATCGGCGTCGACACCGACGAACTCGCCACGGACGTCGAGCTCGGCCCATCCGAGTGCGTCCCCCTCGTCCCAGTCCGAAACCGTCACCAGCTCGTCCGGCAGCCGCGGCGCGACGAGCGGCTCGCGCTTCGTCGCCGCGGACATCGTCGCCGCGGACTTCGTGGGCTGCCGCTTCATCCGGGCGACCCTACGCGCCGCCCTACCCCCGTCCGCGCGGCGCGGGCGGGAGGCGGTGTGCGAGCCTGGCGGGATGGTCGATGTCGTCGTGCTCGGCAGCGGCACACCGAACCCGGACCCCGACCGAGCTGGCTCCGCGCTCGCGATCGTCGGGTCGGACGGGTGGGTGCTCGTCGACTGCGGGCGTGGCGCAACACAGCGGGCACTTGCCGCTGGGCTCGACCTCCACGAGCTCGTCGCCGTCTTCCTCACGCACCACCACTCGGACCACCTGAGCGACCTGAGCACCCTCGCGATCGCTCGGTGGGCTGCGGGCTGCGGCGAACCGCTGCGGGTGGTCGCGCCGTCGGGGCCCTGCATCGCGTTCGCCGAGCACTGCCTGGACCCGTTCGACGACGAGTGCTTCCGGCTGCAGTCCGCCCCGGCCGCCGGCCCGCGTCCGCAGATCGAGGTCGTCGCGTTCGATGCGTCCGATGAGCTCCAGAGCGTCGTCGATCACGACGGCTGGTACGTCAGCACCATCCTCGTGCAGCACCACCCGGTCGAGCCCGCCGTCGGCTACCGGATCGAGCGTGACCGCGTCGCGATCGCCGTCAGCGGTGACACCGCGGTCTGCGACGGCGTGCGCAGGCTCGCGGTCGACGTGGACGTGCTCGTCCACGAGGCTCTGCTGTCCTCCCGCGTGTCCGGGCGCCTGCTCGAGTGGAACGCCAGCGCGCGAAGCGTCGGCGAGCTCGCTGCCGCGACCGGCCCGCGGACGCTCGTGCTCACGCACCTCATCCCCGCGCCGATGTCCAACGCGGACGAGGCGGCCTACCTCGACGAGGTGCGCGACGGCGGGTTCGCAGGCGTCACCCTCGTCGCCCGCGACCTCCTGCGGATCCCGGTCGATGGTTGATCGCACCCATCGTCGTCGTGCGATGGCCGCAGCGACGATGGTTCCAGCACCTCGAGCGTCGGCCAGCGGATCGTGAGCGAGCCGCCGTCGGGTGTTGCCGCCCACAGCGTCGACAGCCGGTCGAACGTGGGGCTGACGGGGGTCGGATCGTCCGACACCCACGCCGAGTGGTGGGCGTTGCCGATCGCTTCCGCCGTGTCGAGTTGCGCTCGGTGGTTGCGGACGATCGCCCGGCCGCGCTGTGTCGGCCTGCGGTCGGTCCCACGCTTGAACGTTGCCCCGAGCGCGAGCAGGCCCCAGAACCCGTCGGCGATGCCGAGATGCGCTTCGGTCGCCATGTGGCCGAGGTCGTGCGGTATCCGTCCGCGACCGATCGGCATGTGACCGCCGCGCACTCGCCCGCCTGTGCGGCGAACCGCCTCCCACCACGCGCTCGGCGGCGGGCCGTTCACCTTATGGAAGGTCACGACGAGCGACGGCTGCGGGCGTACGGGCACGACGCGAGTCTCGTCGCCACGGGGAGCCGGTCGTTCGCCAATTTCGGTGTCGGCGACCACATCACCGAGCGCCATCCCGACTTTTGGCGCCAAGGTTCGTGCCGCCGCAGGTGAGCCGCGCGGTGTTGCCAAACGTCGGCGGCGGGCGGCGAGCGGCGCACGGGGGCGGGCGGAGGTGTGACGGGAGAAGGGTACGTTGCGGCGATGGGGGACGAACTGCGACCGGACGTGCAGCGCTACCTGGCTCGCATCGGGTGGACCGGAGATCCGTCGCCGGCGCCGACGCTCGAGCACCTGTTCCGCCTGCAGCTCGCACACATGACGTCGGTCGCGTTCGAGAACCTCCACGTCGTCGCCGGCACCCGGCCGCCGACGGCGCTCGACTGGTCGCTGCCGAAGATCGTCGACCAACGGCGCGGCGGGTGGTGCTTCGAGATCAACGGCGCGTTCGCCGCGCTCCTCCGCGCGCTCGGGTACGACGTCACGCTCCACTCGGCGCAGGTGTGGAGTGCGCAAGCGAAAGAGCTCGGCCCTGAGCTCGACCACCTCTGCCTCATCGTCACGGTCGACGACGCGCGGTGGCTCGTCGACGCGGGCTTCGGCGACTCGTCCGTCACCCCGGTCTCACTCGACACGCGGGACGAGCAGCACCGGCTCCCCCGCCGCGCCCGCGTCGAGCACGACGATCATGGGCGCATCGTCTATCTCGAGTGGATGCAGTGGGACGACTGGGAGGTGCAGTACGTGATCGACCCGACGCCGCGGCAACTGCCCGAGTTCCAGCCGCGCAGCGACGAGCTGGCCAGTGGTGCCGGCGGCGGCCACTTCAGCGAGAAGCCGTTCGCTACGCGAGCCCTGAACGAGCACGGCGACCGGGTGTGGCTGCTCCGCGATCGGCTGAAGGTTCGCCGCGGTGACGGCCACTGCACGCCGACCGAGACGCCAGTCGCAGCAGGCGCGTGGGGCGACGTCCTGCGCGAGTGGTTCGAGATGGAGCCCCTCAACCGAACGGAGTGAGGTCGCCGAGCTCGTCGTGGAGTCGGAGGTCCTTCTCGACGACCTCGACACGGTCGTCGCGCACGAGGTCGGCCAGCACCGCGTCAGTGACCCACAGCTCGTTGCAGTGGAGCGTGTCGACGATGCGCGCCGCGCGCACGGTCGCCGCGTCGACGATGCCCGCGCCGCGCAGGCACCACGCCCACGCCTCGGATGCGTTCGCGGCCACGACCGGGAGCTTGCCGCGCAGGAGGAACCCGGACGTGACGACGTTCGTGCGCGTCACCTCGTGGTCGATCGAGTCGGCGAGCTCGGCGGTGACGATGTCGGCGAGCCCGACGCCGCACGCGTTGCCGTGCGACGCCGGCGTGAGCAGGTGACAGGCGATCATCGAGATCCGCGGTCGCTTGGGCTCCGCCTCGCCGTTGATCAGCAGCCGGCCGATCACGTTCGTGTCCATGCCGACGCCGCTCACGTCCTTCCCCATGCGATCGATGAGGAGCACGTCGAGCACATCGACGGGCAGGCGGGGCGCGTTGGCTCGCGCGATGTCGAGCAGTCGCTGCTCACCCTCTGGCAGCACGGCGGCCGGCAGCGCCTCGACCGCCATCGTCTCATCCAGCGCGTTCTCGACGATTCCGACGGCGAGCGCGACGTTGCCGTGGCGCAGCACCTGCCGGGCCACGATCGGCATCAGGTCGCGCAGCCCACGCACGCCATGCGCGTGCAGCGCTTCGGCCTGGGCGCGCTTGCCGAGCCCGATCGCGACCATCTTCATCAGGCCGCTCTCGAACGGACCGTGGAAGTCGGTGTGCGGCTTCACCCGGTTGACGACGATCGTTGCCGTCGCCCGCGCCGCGATCGCGTCGGTGAACACCGGAACCGGCGCCTGCTCCTGTGGCAGCTCCACGACGTCCATCGACGACCGGATCTCACAGCCGATGGCCGGCGCGTGCAGCCCGTACGACTCGAGCACCTCCCGCTGGCCGGCAGCGGTGGCGCCGCCGTGGCTCCCCATCGCGGGCACGAGGAACGGCAGTGCGCCCTGACCACGCACCCACGCCGCGACGCGGGCGACGACGACCGGCAGATCGGCGATGCCGCGTGAGCCGCACGCGATCGCGATCTCCTCGCCAGGAGCGAACGACACGCCGGAGGCGGCGAGGCTCGCGTCGGTCGCGGCCGCCACGTCGTCCAGTCGCGGAGCATCGACGTGCACCCGCACGCGATGGAACGGCACGTTCACGGCGTGGCCTCGACTCGACCGGCGAGCCTCCACGCGTACCGCAGCGCGTGATCGAGCGAGTCGGTGAACGCGACGCCCTGCCATGCGATGTCGAACGCGGTGCCGTGGTCCACCGACGTCCGGATGATCGGCAGGCCGAGCGTGACGTTGACACCGGTGTCGAACGCGAGCAGCTTCATCGGGCCGTGTCCTTGATCGTGGTACATGCACACGATCGCGTCGTACCGCTGCCGGTGCACGGCTTGGTAGAAGACGGTGTCCGCCGGGTGCGGGCCGGACGCGTCGATGCCCTCGTCCCGCGCGATCTCGATCGCAGGCGCGATCTGATCGATGTCCTCGTTGCCGAAGAGGCCGTGCTCACCGGCATGAGGGTTGAGACCGCAGACCGCAACCCGTGGGCGTTCGAGGAAGCGCCGCAGCGTCTGATCGGTGAGGCGGATGACGTCGAGCACCCGAGGCGTGCGGACGCGCGCGATCGCGTCGACCAGCGAGCAGTGCGTGCTGACGTGCGTGACCGCGAGCGGGCCGTTGGTGAGCATCATCGTCACCCGCTCGGCCCCGCACCGGTGAGCGATGAGCTCGGTGTGACCGACGAAGCCCGGATCGCTGAGCTGGGTTGCCTCCTTGTTCATCGGCATCGTGACCAACCCGGCGACGTGACCGGCGAGCGCGTCGTCGGTCGCCGCGAGCACGTAATCACGGGCCGCGGCCCCAGCGCGGGCGTCCAGGCGGCCGGGATGCAGGTCGTCAGCCGCGAGCCGATGAAGGTCGACGACGTGCAATGCGGACGACGACAGCTCGTCACCGATGGCCACGGCCTCGATGTCGATCTGCAATCCGAGCAGCTCCGCTCCCCGCGCCAGCACGGCCGCGTCGCCGTAGACCACGACATCGCGTCCGAACCGGCCCTCCGCGTGA
>Ga0105249_10005817_pt1 | contig 10666 bp, 7 predicted proteins | sample KBSS44metaG_FD_81522 | JGI IMG/M metagenome (GOLD analysis project Ga0105249, IMG submission 81522) | Switchgrass rhizosphere microbial communities from Kellogg Biological Station, Michigan, USA - KBS S4-4 metaG | ecosystem: Host-associated > Plants > Roots > Rhizosphere > Soil | place...
AGGTAACCGATGACGGGCATGCGAAAGAGTGGCGCTTTGGCGAGGAATGAAACGTCACGGGGCGCGAGACACAGGAGGAATACGGGATCGACGAGCGCGTTCGGGTGATTGAGTACGAAGATGACGGGCGTATCGAGCGGAACACGTTCGACACCCGTAACCTCGATGCGCTGGAAGTAGATCCTCAACGCAAGCCTCACGAGAGCAACGATTATCTTGCGAATCATAGTTTCAAGGTCAGTCTTAGACAGGATTTACAAGATTTGACAGGATTTACATGTTAATCCTGAACATCATGTAAATCCTGTCTAACCTGACTTTCGCACGCATTAGTGCAATAATACTCACGCTTTCCCAATCGAACCAAAATTTCATCTGCTCGAGGAAGATCCATGAAGCGTTTCGTTGCTGCTTTTACTCTTTTGTTAATCGGTCTGTGCTCGCTCGCCGCGGCCCAAAACCGTACCTACACGATCGAAGATCTGCTCAAGGTCCGTCGCGTCGCCGACCCGCAAGTCTCGCCTGACGGAAGGCATGTCGCGTTCACGATCGGCGACGTCAATTTCGACGCGAACCGCGCCGTCAACCAGATTTACGTCGTGTCAATCGACGGCACCGGCCTGAAGCAGCTAACCAACGGCGATAAATCCTCAGCCGCGCCGCGCTGGTCGGCTGACGGAAAGAAGATCGCCTACACCACCGGCGGCCAGGTCTGGGTCATGGACAGCGATGGCGACGACAAAAAGCAGGTCACGAAGATCTCGAGTGGAGCCGCAGCGCCCGTCTGGTCGCCTGACGGCAAGTGGATCGCGTTCACGTCAGACGTCTATCCCGACTGCGACAATGACGAGTGCAACAAGAAACGCGACGAGCAAGCGGAAAGCAGCAAGGTCAAGGCCCACATCGTCACGCGACTACTTTACAAACACTGGGACGAGTGGCGCGACGTCAAACGCACGCACGTGTTCGTCATCTCGAGTAACGGCGGCAACGCACGCGATCTGACAACCGGCGACTTCGACTCGCCGCCCTACGCAGCCGCATCCGGTGTCGACTACGCCTTCTCGCCCGATTCAACCGAGATCGCATACCTTCGCAACCCGGACAAAGTCGAGGCTATCTCAACCAACAGCGACATCTACGTAGCGCCGCTGAATGGTGGTCCTGCGAAGAATATCACCGTGCGCAACAGAGGCTACGACGCCAGCCCAGTCTACACGCGCGACGGCAAGTTTATCCTGTATCGCTCGCAAGCGACCGCGGGTTTCGAAGCGGATCGCTGGCGCTTGATGGTTTACAACCGCGCGACCGGCGCGAGTGTGGAGCTGACGAAGGGTTTTGATCTGCAAGTCGATGACGTCGTCGTTTCACCCGATGGTGACTCGATTTACTTTACCGCCGGAGATCGCGGTAAGAGTCCGATCTTCAAGATACCTTTCAGCGGTGGCGCGCCGCAGAAGGTCCTTGCGAATGTTTTCGCGTCAGGTCTGAAGATCACGCCTGACGGTCGATCGTTTGTATTTTCGTCCAGCTCGATGGCGTCACCGGCTGAGATTTACAAAGCGAACGTTGACGGCAGCGGGTTAACTGCCTTGAGCTCAGCGAATTCGCAGTTGATGGCCCGCGCGAATCTGAAACCGGCGGAAGAGGTCGAGTGGACCGGCGCGCTTGGTCGCAAGATTCACGGCTACGTCGTGAAACCCACGAATTTCGATGCGAGCCGCAAGTATCCGCTACTTGTACTGATTCACGGTGGACCACAAAGCGCATGGAACGACAACTGGGGTTATCGCTGGAACCCGCAGGTGTTCGCCAACGCGGGTTACGTTGTCTTTGCACCAAACCCGCGCGGCTCGACCGGCTACGGCCAGCAGTTTGTGAATGAGATCTCCGGTGACTGGGGCGGAAAACCATACGTCGACATCATGAACGGTGTCGCTGACGTGCTGCGTCGCAACTCGTTCATCGATCGCAGTCGCATCGGCGCGGCGGGCGCGAGCTACGGTGGCTACATGGTCAACTGGATCCTCGGGCATAACAACGATCCGCGGTTCCGGTTCAAGGTGTTCGTGTCGCACGACGGTGTTTACAACCTCGAGAGCATGTACGGAACGACTGAAGAGCTTTGGTTTCCGGAGTGGGAGTTCAAAGGTACGCCGTGGTCCAACCCGGCGCAGTACACGCGCTGGTCACCACACAAATTCGTGCAGAACTTCAATACGCCGATACTGATCATTCACAGTGAGTTGGACTTTCGCGTGCCGCTTGGTGAAGGGATGCAACTTTTCACGGCAGTACAGCGCAAAGGCATCGATTCAAAGTTCCTGACCTTCCCCGACGAAGGCCACTGGGTCTTGAAGCCACAAAACTCCCAGCTCTGGTTTCACACTGTATTGGACTGGGTGGATAAATACTTGCAGCCAAGCAGTTCACAACAGTCTTCTGCGCTACCGTAGCCCGCGAAGCGGGCGGCAGCATAAAGCCTGGGGCGCCAGCCCCAGGATCGGACGTAAAGAATTATTCGAGCCCGCGAAGCGGGCGACAGCCCACAGCAATGACGCGCTGTCGCCCGCTTCGCGGGCTCAATCGCTTTTTCAATCTTGATCCTGGGGCTGGCGCCCCAGGCTTTATGCTGTCGCTCGCTCCGCGAGCTTGCTTCCGCCCGCTTCGCCGGCTTTATTCTGGCCGTTCCGGTGGCGGAGCAACGGCGACGAAGTCTTCGACGAAGCGCAGGCCGTAGTTGTCGAGCAGATCGTTCACTCGATCGAGTCGCGGTGAGCGGACGATGAGGCCGGCGTGATGCTTCTTCTTCACGCGATAGATGATCTCTTCGTCTGCGTAGTTCGAGGTGTCAGGGGTTTCCTGTTTCGCGAGTGACAGGATGATCCCCGCATACTCTTTCCGCAACGGCTTGATCTTCGACGGTCCTTTCCCGTCTGCGATCTCCAACCTCGCCCACTCGCGCCACAGATTCACGCCCGACGCGGCTTCAAGCACGTCCGAAATGTACGCGCCACCAACACGCGCCGCGATCTCCAGAAAGTAAAACTTCCCGTCAACATCGCTCTTGATGAACTCGGCGTGCGTGGCCCCACGCTCCAAACCAAGCGCACGAATGAGTTTCTTATTGATCGCGAGCAGCGCTTTCTCGTCAGCCGACCCGCGCTCCAACGTGCGCGAAATATAAGCCCCACCCTGATGGGCCACCTGCATCGGCGGACGCCCGTATTGATTCGTCCCGGCAAACATCACCTTGCCGTCATTCACCACCGAATCAACGTGAAACACTTCGCCCGCAACAAACCGCGCGAGGATGTAATAAGACGCACGCTCACGCAGGTTCTGACGCTCATTCATCTCATGCATCGCTTGGCGTACTTCTTCCGGCTCGCTCACCTTGCGAATTCCAATCGCAGACACGTCGGAACGCGGCTTGATCACCCACGGTCCAGGCACTCGCTGCATGAACTCGTCAACTTCCTCCGCATTCACGAGCGGCACGAACTCCGGAACATCGATTCCCGCGCGCCGGCTGTGAACCGCCATCGACAGCTTGTCGCGAAACACCTTCGCGCCCGAGCTGCTCAAACCCGGCAGGCACAAATGCTCGCGCATCAAGGCAGCCGTCACAACGTCAAACTCCTCGAGCGCAACCACGCGATCGATCTTCATCTTCCGCCCGATAAACGCCAGCAGGTCGATGAACAGCGCCGGTCCGGCATCGTTGGGAACGGCGATCAGATCGTCGAGGCTCTCGCGTGGCCAGTCTTCGTTAAGAACCTTCTCTTTCGTGATCAGAATCACGTGACAACCGTGAGCTTTGCATTCGCAAATGAAATCAGCGCCTTTGAAATACGTGGCGAGGCAGATGACGTTGAGGGGCCGATTCTCAGTTTGAGGCATTTTGGATTTTCTCTTTTCAGACGTTTTGATTATGCTGTTATCCTGTAAATCCTGCAAAATCCCGAATCCTGTAAGAACAGAGATGATTATTAAAGGACCGTATCCCGATGTATCCATACCCGAGACTGCGCTTACGCCGTTCGTGCTGCATCGCGCGCAAGAGCTCGGTGACAAGCCCGCGCTGATCGACGGGCCCACCGGACACACGTTCACGTATCAACAAGTGGCTGACGCGATCAGCATCGTGGCCCACAATCTTTCCGAGCGTGGCTTCAGGAAAGGTGACGTCTGCGGCATCTTAAGCCCAAACTGTCCTGAATACGGCATCGCATTTCATGCGGTGGCGACTTTAGGAGGAATCGTCACACCAATCAACCCGCTTTACACACGTTACGAAGTCGGTCATCAACTGAAAGACTCCGGTGCACGTTTCCTCATCACTGTGCCTGCGTGCGCAGAAAAGGTGCTTGAAGCAGACAATAAAGCGGGCCTCGATGAGTTAATCGTCTTCGGCTCACTGCCGGGTGCGACGTCGTTTGACGAGCTGCTCGTCGATAACGGACGCGCAGAACAAGTCGAGATAAATCCACGCGAAGATCTGATCGCTCTTCCTTACTCGAGTGGAACCACAGGCCTGCCAAAAGGCGTGATGCTCACGCATCACAACCTCGTCGCAAACCTCCGGCAGATGGAAGGGCTGTGTTACTTCAACGACAGTGACACACTAATCGGCGTGTTGCCGCTCTTCCACATCTACGGTCTGGTCGTCGTTTTGAACATGGGACTCTACAGCGGCGCGACAGTCGTACTGATGCCGCGCTTCGAGCTCGAGTCGTTCCTGAAAACAGCGCAGGATTACGATGTGACGCTGGCCCATCTCGTGCCGCCAATCGTGCTCGCGCTCAGCAAACACCCGGTAGTCGACAATTACAAGTTACCGAAACTGCACACGATCTTTTCCGGCGCCGCGCCGCTCGGCGAGGATCTAACGCGCGCTTGCATGGAGCGGCTCGGATGTAGTGTTCGTCAGGGTTACGGCATGACGGAGACCAGCCCGGTCACGCACTCATCACCCGCGCCGCCGTTGCAGCTCAAGTTTGGCTCTGTTGGTGTTCCTGCGCCGAACACCGAGTGCCAGATCGTCGATCTCGAAACGGGTGCGCCGCTCGGTCCCGGAGAAAGGGGTGAAGTCTGTGTGCGTGGGCCGCAGATCATGACGGGCTACCTGAATAAGCCCGAAGCGACCGCGCAGACGATCGATCCTGAAGGCTGGTTACACACCGGCGACATCGGATACTACGACGAAGATGGACACTTCTTCATCGTCGATCGTGCGAAGGAGTTGATCAAGTACAAGGGATTTCAGGTGCCGCCGGCGGAGCTTGAAGCAGTGTTGTTGACGCATCCGTGTATTGCCGATGCGGCGGTGATTCCGTATCCGGATGAGGAGGCAGGCGAAGTGCCGAAGGGGATCATCGTCTTGCGAGAGCCGGTGGAGGCTGGCGCGATCATGGAATTTGTGGCCGAGCGCGTCGCGCCGCACAAGCGCATCCGGCATCTTGAATTCGTCGACAAAATTCCGAAGTCTCCGTCAGGAAAGATCCTGCGCCGCGTTCTGGTGGAGATGGATCGGACAAAAGTATTTTAGTGGCCTTTGCGTCTTTGCGCCTTTGCGGGAGAAATCAACGTGGACGCTCAATAGGATTTCTCCCGCAAAGACGCAAAGACGCAAAGAAAGGCGCTTGACAGTCTCCCAGCCTGCAGAATAGAGTCGCCGTACCAACTCTCCACGTGGTCACGCTTAAAAGTTGAGGAGGTAATGACATGCATTCTCGTCGTTTACATTTGGCGCTTACGAGCCTTCTCTTAGCCGCTTTCGCGGTCGCGGCTCACGCGCAAAAACCCGCCGACGCCTGGGCTGAATGGGAAACGTTAAGTCCTGATAACGAAGAATTCACTGTCCTGATGCCGAAGAACCCGACCACGGAATCAACGACATTTCCGTATCACAAGATGGAGCTGAATGCGCGGCTCTACATGGCGACCGCGTCCACCGGACCAGTGCTCGCCATCGCATCGTTGAGCGGTATCAAATCCGATCCGGCGCAATACACCGAATTCGCGCGCTTCAATTCCTACATCGACGCCTTCAAAGCTTTTTTCCCTTCAAAGGTTCGATCTAAAGAGACGCTCATGAAAATGATACTCGTGAGCAGCCGTCCTTTTCACGGTCACACCGGCAGGTCGTACAAGCTTACGCTCGGCGACTTGAATGGCTCAGTCAATGCCTTCGTAACGAGGAAACGTTTCTACGCCATCGTTTCACTCAACACCAAGAAGGACGAGGCGCTGGAAGAAAAGTTTCTCAGCTCGTTCGTTCTGCCGGAACGACAGAATGAGCCGCCGAAGACTGTCGCCAGCACAAATCCGGACCAGCAGAATCCAAATCCGCAGGAAAAGACTCTGGATCCAAACACGCAGAATACGGTCCAGCCCGAAGGCGAGGCTACTTTGCCGGCGACTCCTACCACTCCGGAAGCCTCGGCCACACCTGCGACTCCCCCGAACACTCGACAAGCTCTGACAGAGGCAGGAAAAAAGGGGCCGATCAACGGCGGCATGTTGAATGGCAAAGCCATTTACTTACCGGTGCCGGAAGCCCCGGCCGGTGACGCGAATGGAGTCGTGATTGTTGCGATTCTGGTCGATGAGCAGGGATCGGTAGTCGACGCGCGCGCAGTGTCTGGTCCACAGCACCTGCAACCAGCGGCTGTCGCTGCGGCACGTCTGGCCCGTTTCTCGCCGACGTTGTTGATGGGCGAGCCCGTCAGAGTTAGTGGTACGCTGAGTTACAATTTCGTTAAATCAAACTAAGGAAAATATTAGCCGCGGATCACGCGGATAAAAAATAAAATAAGAATGTCCATTGGATTAGCCTCTCTGTGTCCCGCGTGGTCGATACCGGGTTACCTCGAAGTGCGCAACGACCACCTGATCGTCAATGGTGTTGACACGCTGGAACTCGTCAAGGAATTTAACTCGCCGCTGTTTGTATTTTCCGAAGCCCGCATTCGCGACAACATCAAGCGCCTGCAACTCGCCGCTGACGCAGTCGATCGCCCGATCAAGTTTTGCTACGCGTCGAAAGCAAACTCGAACATGGCGATTCTCAAGGTCGTGCTGGAGTCAGGGATCGACATCGAAGTCAACAGCGGCGGCGAGTTATTCAAAGCACTGCGCGTCGGTTTCGAGCCCCGTCAGATCATCTTCAACGGCACGAGCAAGGCTGACGACGAGCTTGACGATGCGGTACGCGCCGGAATCTACGCGATCAACGTCGATTCGATCTACGAGATCGATCTGGTGGAACAATCTGTTGAGCGTCTGCGAGCGCGTGGTGAAAACGTCGCGCCGGCGCGGGTCACGCTTCGTCTCGTGCCGGAGATCGGCACGCGCTCACATCTCGGTTTGCAAACAGCGCTGCTGACGTCGAAGTTTGGTATCTCATCATCAGAAGTGCTCACCGCGTTTAGGCGTGGTCTTGAAAGACCGGATCTCGTCCATGTTTGCGGTATTCACATTCACGTTGGCTCGCAGACGCCAGACGTTGAGCCGTTCGCCGAAGCGTTCAAGAGCATGTGGGAACACCTCGTCACGATTCATCGCGAGACGGGCCACACGCTCGAACACATCAATCTCGGCGGCGGCATTCCCGTCAACTACCTGCGCGATCGCTCGCAAGCGGATCAACTTCCGGAACACGAGCGCGACATGCTCGGCGCGGAGCTCGAGCCTTCCGCGGTGCTCAAAGAAGCGTTGCGCGTCGCGCGCGAATCTGCTCGAGCGGCAGACGCCGAACACCTGCTCGATCAAGTGACGATCCTGTTAGAGCCCGGTCGCAGCATCATCGCTGACGCGGGCCTGGTGTTAACAACCGTGCGCAACATCAAGAGCCGTCCGGAAACCGGCGACGTCTGGCTGCTGACCGACGCCGGTTACAACATCATGCTCTCGATGAATAATTACAAATGGTACTACCACCTGATCTCCGCATCGCGTGCCGGCGCGCCATACGCGCACGATTACAAAGTCGCCGGTCCTCTTTGTGATTCGGGCGACGTTTATTTCGATATCGAGCGCGAAGGACGTCTGCCTGATTACCGCAAGCTTCCTGAAGACGTCGGACCGGGCGAGGTTCTCGCATTGCTGAACTGCGGCGCGTATTCATTGGCCCAGATGTTCCATTACAATGGCCGGCCACTGCCCGCGGCGGTTTTGATCAGAAGAGATGGATCAGCGTCGTTGATGAGAAGAAGAGATACTTACGAGGATCTAATTATCAATGACGTTTTTTAACCACGGATGACACGGATTGTTTACGGATGAAAACTGAACATACCCAACTCATCCGCGGGCTGGGATTGATCGCCGCCATCTCGGTCAACGTCGCCAACATCATCGGCACGGGCGTTTTTCTCAAAGCGCGTGTGATGACGTGTAACGTCGGCACGCCGGGCAAAGCGCTCATCGTTTGGGTGATCGCGGGTGTGCTCTCACTCGCCGGCGCGCTCACGTACGCCGAGCTGCTCGCGATGATGCCGCGCGCCGCAGGTGAGTATGGAATTATCCGCGATGCGTATGGCAGGCCGCTGAGTTTCGTCTATGGCTGGGCGCAGTTTCTGATCGCGCGTACTGCTTCGGCTGCGGCGCTCGCGGTCGGCTTCGCCATCTTCCTCAACGACCTTGTTAAAGGCGCCCTCGACACGGTCTACTTTAAATACACGTTTCCCGGCGGGCACGTCGTTTCGTTTGGTCGACTGCAGCTCGTTGCCCTTACCGCGATCATCGTCACGACACTGATTAACTGCGCGGCAGTGCGCGTGAGTGGTGGAGTTGCGAGCGTGCTCACGGGCATGAAGCTCGTGCTGCTACTCGGTATCGGCTTTGGAGCATTCTTTTACAGCGGCGGTGACTGGGGCCATCTCGGGATGGCAAACACTGGTGGCGCTTGTGAAGGCGTGGCGATTACCACCGGCGGCATGGCCGGGTTCGCGGCCGCGATGCTCGGGGCGCTCTGGGCTTACGATGGCTGGAACAACATCACGTTTCTTGCCGGTGAAGTGAAGAATCCTGGTCGCAACCTGCCGCTTGCTTTGATCGGTGGCGGACTTGTCGTGATGGGGCTTTATCTGTTCGTTAATGTGAACTACTTCCACGTGCTCTCACCGACAGAGGTGGCGAGCGTGCCGGCGTCTTCGTCGGTAGCGGCGGAGGTAGTTAAGAGACTACTCGGCGCTGGTGCAGTGACGCTCATGGCCGCAGCGATGATGACCTCATCATTCGGCGCGCTGCACGCATCGCTGCTCGCCACCGCTCGCATACCTTACGCGCTCGCCAAGGACGGCTTGATCATCAAGAGCCTCGCGCACGTGTCGCCGCGCACGCATGTGCCGGTGCGTGCACTCATGGTCCAGATGTTTTGGGCGTGCATCGTGGCGCTCTCCGGGTCTTACGACACGATCACTGACTACGCGATCTTTGCGTTGACCTTGTTCTACATACTCGTCGCCGCATCGATCTTCCTGTTCCGTCGGCGAATGCCGGACGCGGAGCGCCCTTATCGCACGTGGGGTTATCCGGTCGTGCCGGTTGTGTTTATTTGCGTCTCGGTCTGGCTCATCTTCCAAACCATCCGCAACACGCCACAACAATCGGCGATCGGACTGGGACTGATTCTGCTGGGATTACCGGTTTACTGGCTGTTGCAACGGCGACAAAGCTCGTAAGAATATTTGACGCAAAAACTACCTGTTGCGCTCAACTTGGATTAGTGGCGATTGCTTGCCTTCACTCGTAGCTAGCAACGCTCTGCCATCCAACCGATACGTGATCGACTCGCCCTGCTTACGTTTGCCCAGATCGAAGCCGATCATTTTCTGTTTCCAGATATCGTCGAAGTTCGAACTGCCTGCCGGCAACACCAACTCGTAACCTGAGAAATAATCACAAAGCGCGACGCGTCTCCCGTCAGGAGAGATACCGCCACCCGTGAGCGCGCCGCCGAATAGACTCGGTACGCGAGGCTCGCCCACTTTTCGCATCGTGATCGACTGGCCGGCGATAAATGGTGCGACAGCTTCGTAAACGACGGGATTCGCGATCAGGACTTTCGTGACGATGTATAAGTTCCCGGTGCGTGGATGGACCAGCAGGGTTTCGGCGTCGTGCTTGCCATCGGGATATTTCAACCTGATCGCCTCGGCAGGCTCAGTCGAACCGGGCCGACCCTTCGTGAACTTGCGAGTAGAAGTTGATAGTAAAGGTTCGACGACGCGATAAACAATCACCTCCGGACGTACAGCATCATTGTCACCGATGTCGCCGATGTACAAATACGATCTGTTTGGTTGTGGTCCGGGGCCGGCCGCGATGTCTTCCCAGTCGCGCGCCGCTGCGCCGCTCACGCGGAACGTGCCGAAGGAATCACCACGCGTGTCGAAGGCGTAGATGAATGGGCCATCACCGGAATCATTGTGTGTCCAGTAAGCGCCGGGCATTGTGCGCGACGCGACGAGGCCACTGCTTTCGGAGATCGATTTATCTTTGACGGTGGCGAGCGTTGCCGGCTGACCGTAAGCCCAGAGAATTGAAAACAGGATGAGAATCATGTCAATCCTGAAAATCCTGTAATCCTGTCATCAACTGCGTTGCAACAGCGCGGCGCGTGCGACTTCCTTATCATCGAAGTGAAACGTCTCCCTCC
>Ga0105249_10005818_pt1 | contig 10666 bp, 10 predicted proteins | sample KBSS44metaG_FD_81522 | JGI IMG/M metagenome (GOLD analysis project Ga0105249, IMG submission 81522) | Switchgrass rhizosphere microbial communities from Kellogg Biological Station, Michigan, USA - KBS S4-4 metaG | ecosystem: Host-associated > Plants > Roots > Rhizosphere > Soil | place...
ATCCGCTTATTTTGAGCTCCCCCTTCATCGAGGGCTAGCGCTGTCGAGACGGAACGTTCGCCCCATTCGGGATTCACTACCTGGGCCAGCGCCTCATCGGCTATCGCAAACAAACATGTTCCGGCTCCCACGTGCAATGTAACGCGATGTAGGCTGATCCCGCGTGCATCCAATGCTGCAAGCAATTCATTGGTGAAGTGAAGTCCCGCAGTTGGAGCCGCAACCGAGCCCTCGTGCTTCGCAAATAGCGTTTGGTAGTCACTCCGATCTTGCTCATCGTCTTCGCGTCTTGAAGCGATATAGGGCGGAAGCGGCATGTGACCGATTGCTTCGACCGCTTCCTCAAGTACGGGGCCATGAAAATCGAAGCGCAGCAGTATCTCGCCGTCCTTGCCGATTTCTTCCACGGTTGCGTCAAGTGCGCCGAGCAAGCAGACCCGGCTCTCGTGGCCAAACCGAATACGATCCCCAACCGTGAGCCGCTTCAAAGGTTTTGCGAGCGCACGCCATGAATCGGGGCTCGTGCGGCGAATCAGGGTTGTTTCGATTTTCGCCCGCGCCCCACTCCGCACTCGCTCGCCAATCAAGCGCGCCGGAATGACCTTCGTATCGTTGATGACCAGCGCATCACCCGGCTGAAGCAGGCCGGGTAAATCGCGCACACCGCGATCTTCCAATTCAGGCTTTTGATTGGGCCAAACGACTAACATTCGCGCGGAATCGCGCGGATTGGCGGGACGCAGCGCGATACGTTCGGCAGGAAGATCAAAGTCGAAGAGTTCAGTTCTCATAAATCGGGTTTCCTCTCCCGCTCGCGGGGAGAGGAATGATTATGCATCTCCAGCGATTTTCGCCTTCACGATCTTGTCCGGATCCTTGACCGGTTCGCCGCGCTTGATCTTGTCGACATTATCCATTCCGGACGTTACTTCGCCCCATGCGGTATATTGATTGTTGAGCCAGGGCGCCTCGGCGAAGCAGATAAAAAATTGGCTGTCGCCGGAGTCGGGGCTCGCCGCCCGCGCCATCGATACGGTACCGCGTGTGTGCTTTGTCGCATTGAATTCAGCTTTCAACTTCTTTCCCGAGCCTCCTGTTCCCGTGCCTTCGGGGCAGCCGGTCTGCGCCATGAAGCCGTCGATCACGCGATGGAACACGATGCCGTTGTAAAACCCCTCGCGCACCAGTTCCTTGATGCGCGCAACGTGGTTCGGAGCCAGATCCGGTTTGAGCGCGATCGTGACCGGGCCTTTGGTGGTTTCTAAAATCAGTGTGTTTTCGGGATCGGCCATAATGGCTCCTATTGGCTAGCGAATGTCTGCGGCAATACGCGCAGTGATGATGCGATCAGGATTCGACACGCGGCCGTTTAACGACTGCGGGCCTTTGTTCAAGTCGTCCGCGACTTCCATTCCCGAAAGCACCTGGCCGATGACGGTGTACTGTCCGTTCAGCCCGGCGTTGGCGTCGTACATGATGAAGAACTGGCTATTCGCAGAGTTTATGCTGTGGCCGCCGCGCGCCATTCCGACAACACCGCGCACGAAGGGGACATTGGAAAACTCGGCGGGAAGATCGGGGTATTTCGATTTACCGGAGCCGTCGCCGCGCTCGCCGTCACCCGTTTGAGCCATAAAGCCGAGCATGACGCGGTGGAACGGAACGTTATTGTAAAACCCATCGCGCGTGAGTTGCTTGAGGCGCTCCGCATGCTTTGGCGCGAGATCCGTTCGCAATTGAATGACGATGCGCCCCTTGGTTGTTTCCAGCACTACCGTGTTTTGCGGATCCGATTTTTGACCAAGTGCGACGGGTGCGAACGCGATTAACAAAATAAAAGCGAGCGCGGTAAGACGTTGCATTCGTTACTCCCGGATTGGATTTATTTCTTGCGGGGAAATTTCGCGGCGAGCTTGGTCAGTACGGGCTTTGGTACGAAAGGCGACACGTCCCCGCCCATCGCTGCGATTTGGCGCACCAATGTGGCGGTGATCGGGCGCACCGTAGGCGACGCTGGTAGGAAAACGGTTTGGATCGCGGGCGCCATCGAACCGTTCATGCCCGCCATCTGCATTTCGTAATCGAGATCGGTGCCGTCGCGTAGGCCTCGAATGAGCAGTGTTGCTCCTACCCGTCTAGCTGTCTCGACTACCAGATCATCAAAGGTGATCGCTTCGAGTGTCGTCTTCTCAGCCGCCGCAATCGGTGTGCAGATTTCCTTGAGCATCGCGAGACGCTCGTCGGCGGAAAAGAGCGGTGCCTTGCCGGGGTGCACGCCGATCGCGAGCACCAGCTTATCGGCAAGGCGGCAGGCACCCTTCACCACGTCGAGATGGCCGTTGGTGACGGGATCGAAAGAGCCGGCGTAAAGTGCGGTACGAGCCATGACAGAAGGGTTAGCGGGCTATCGGTCCGTAGACAAGGATGGCCAATACCCAAGTGAAAAACTTGTGATTTGTTATTAACTCTTGGCTAGGCGGTTTCCTTCAGGCTCCCATAGACCGCTTGCGGAGACCTTGAACGTGCGCTGCCGCCCTTATTCGGTTCTCGCCCTTCTTATCACGGTCCTCTGTGCTTCGCCCGCGCTTGCACAAGTGCCGCCAAGCGCTGAAGAGATCGCCCGCTATCAAGGCCTGCATTTAGCCGCCGCGAAGGGCAACATCATAGGCATTGCCATTTCTCTTGCGACCGGCGCCGATCCGAATGCCCGTGACGGCGACAGACGCACGCCGCTTCACGTTGCTGCCTTTCTGAAGCAGCACGCGGCAGCGCATGTGCTGATCAAGAATGGTGCTGATCCGAATGCACTTGAACGACAGCGCTACGACATCGTCACCATCGCCGCCGTCGCGAAAGATCTCGACATGTTGAAAATCGCGCTGGATGGCGGCGCCAGTGCGAAGAATTTGACCAGCCCCTATAGGGGCACCGCGTTGATAGCTGCGGCGCATCTCGGTCATGCCGACGTCGTGCGCGAGCTGGTCAAAGCGGGGGCGCCTATCGATCACGTGAACAATCTCGGCTGGACCGCGCTGATCGAGGCAGTAATTCTCGGTGACGGCGGCAAAAGGCATCAGGACACGGTCAAAGTGTTGATAGACGGCGGCGCGAAGCTCGACCTTCCTGACCGCAACGGCGCAACACCACTCAGCCTCGCAAAGAGCCGGAACTACAAAGAAATGGTCGCGATCCTCGAAGCCGCCGGCGCGAAATAGAAGTTATTCGCCCTCTTCCGCATCTTCACTGATGCGCTCGACCGAAACCACGCGCTCGTCTTCAGCGGTGTCGAACACAATCACGCCCTGTGTCGAACGGCCGGCAATGCGGATGCCTTCGACCGGACAGCGAATGAGCTTACCCTTATCCGTGACGAGCATGATCTGATCGGACTCATCGACCGGAAAGGAGCCGACGATCTTGCCGTTTTTCTTACTAATAGACATTGCGACGATGCCTTTGCCGCCACGGCCAGTGATCCGGTACTCGAAAGAAGACGTGCGTTTGCCATACCCGTGTTCGGTAAGAGTCAGGATGAACTGCTCGGCCGCGCCCATTGCGGCGTAACGCTTTTGCGATAGCTCGATCGCCTTTACCTTTTCCTCGTCGTCCGCAGAGTCATCGTCTTCGTCCCCGCGACGAACGGCGTTGGCCATTTTTAGATAAGCCGCGCGCTCCTCGGAGTCCGCTTCCATGTGGCGAATAATCGCCATGGAAATGAGCCGGTCCTTCTTCTCAAGTTTGATGCCACGCACGCCGATCGAATTGCGCCCGGTAAATACGCGCACGTCGCTCACTGGAAAACGGATACACTGACCTTCGACGGTCGAGAGCAGGACGTCCTCCTGCTCGGTACAGAGCGATACTTGCGCGATCGCATCGCCCTCTTCCAGCTTCATGGCGATGATGCCCGAGCGGCGAATGTCGGTAAAATCTGAGAGTGCGTTCCGGCGCACGGTGCCGCCGGTGGTAGCGAACATAATATTCATCTTTTCGCGCGCCTTCTCGTCTTCCGGCAGCGTGATGATCGAGGTAATGCGTTCCTCCGCGTCGATAGGGATGATGTTGACCATCGCCCTTCCCTGGGCCTGCGGGGCCGCCAGCGGAAGTTTCCAGACCTTTTGCGTATAGGCCTTGCCACGCGAGGAAAAGAACAGAACTTCGTCATGGGTCGAAGCAACGAATAGGCGCGTGACGAAATCTTGCTCGCGCGTCTGCATTCCCGCGCGCCCCTTGCCGCCGCGGCGCTGCGCGCGGTACGTCGAGAGCGGGACGCGCTTCACGTAGCCAGCGTGAGAAACAGTAACGACCATTTCCTCCCGCTGAATCAGGTCTTCTTCTTCAACATCGACGCCCTCCTCAGCGATTTCCGTTTTGCGCGGCGTCCCGAATTCCTTCTTGATAGCGGTCAGCTCATCTTTGATGATGGAGCGAATGCGTTCACGCGAGCGCAGAATTTCAAGATAGTTGGTGATTTCCTTAGCGAGAACGTCGAGTTCCGCTTTGATCTCGTCGCGGCCAAGTGCCGTGAGGCGTTGCAGGCGCAGATCGAGAATGGCCCTTGCCTGCTCGTCGGAGAGCTTGGTGACGCCCTTCCAACCCGTAATCTTATGGCGCGGGTCGTCGATCAATTCGATCAGGTCCTTGACGTCGGAAGCTTTCCAGTCGCGCCCCATGAGGGCGTCGCGCGCTGCCTGCGGGTCTTTCGCGGCGCGGATCAATTTGATGACCTCGTCGATATTGGCGACTGCGATAGCGAGTCCCACCAGGATATGCGCTCGATCGCGCGCCTTGTTCAGCAAGTATTTGGTTCGCCGCCCAATGACTTCCTCGCGGAAGGCGACGAAAGCGCGCAGTAGTTGGGCGAGGTTCATCACCGACGGGCGGCCGCCCGACAGTGCCACCATGTTCGCGGGAAAACTCGATTGCAGCAGGGTAAAGCGGTAGAGTTGGTTCAACACCACCTCTCCCATCGCCTCGCGCTTCAGCTCGATCACCACCCGCATGCCGTCGCGATCAGACTCGTCGCGAATGTCACCGACACCATCGATTTTTTTCTCGCGAACCAGCTCCGCGATTTTCTCGATCATAGAAGCCTTGTTCACCTGGAATGGAATCTCGGTGATGATGAGCGACTCCCGGCCAGCTTTGCTTGTCTCGGTCGTTACGCGGCCTTTCACCATGATCGAACCGCGGCCCGTGCGATACGCCTCGCGGATACCTGCGCGCCCCATGATGATGCCGCCGGTTGGGAAATCGGGACCCAGGACGATCGCATTCAGCTCATCGACGGTAATAGCCGGGTTATCGATCATCGCCACGGCTGCATCGATGACCTCGCTGAGATTATGCGGCGGAATATTTGTCGCCATGCCGACGGCGATGCCACCGGCGCCATTGATCAGCAAATTCGGAAAACGCGCGGGCAACACGGTCGGCTCGCGCTCGGAACTGTCGTAGTTCTCCTGAAAATCGACTGTGTTCTTGTCGAGATCGGAAAGTAGGTGTTCGGCAACTTTCTGCAGCCTGACTTCGGTATAGCGCATGGCCGCGGGCGGATCGCCGTCGACTGAACCGAAGTTGCCCTGTCCGTCGATGAGCGGTACGCGCATGGAGAATTCCTGCGCCATGCGTACAAGCGCGTCGTAAACCGACTGATCGCCATGCGGATGATATTTACCGATCACGTCGCCGACGATGCGGGCGGATTTCCGGTACGGCTTGTTCCACTCGTAGCCGTTTTCGTTCATGGAATAGAGAATGCGGCGATGGACGGGCTTCAGTCCGTCGCGCGCGTCCGGCAGCGCACGAGAGACGATCACGCTCATCGCGTAGTCGAGATAGCTGCGCTTCAGCTCATCGGTGAGCGAAACTGGCTTAACGTCGAAAGGCGACGGAGCAGCCGGTTCCCCCGGTGGCGGGGTTTCGGTATCGGACAAGTGGCCTCAAATACGATGCGGAATATGTCCCAAATTATAACCGATTCCGCCCCTCAACTCCAAGCAAATGCGTGGATAAACGGTGTTATTTTACGATGTAGAATCAAAGACTTAAGTTGCCAATTTGACCATCGGAAATGCGGTCAAAAAAGGAGCTCCATTTGCCGGAAAAAGTAAGGGATTCAGTGACCGGAAACGACGGAATACATGATCCGGCCTGGCACGAAAGTGAACAGGCCAGCGATCACTAACCCCCCAATAAAAATAAATACCATTGTCCAGCGATGAGCCGGGACCTTGTGCATCCGTGCACGCCAAACCCCAAGCGGAAGCATGGTCAGAGTGAAAATCGAAATCAAGTGGATTGGACTCCACGGGCCCCAAAGCTTGATGTGATGGATCCAGAAACTGCTCCCGGCTACGAACACCATCAGAATTACCCAAATCCAGCCCAAGGTTCGGTGTGGAAGCGTACCTTTCGGGGCCGCGAATTGTACTATCCCCAATACGAACGCAGCCATTGCTGCGAACGCATGGAGCTGTATGGCGGGGCTGGCGTTGAGTAAGGGCGCGAGAGACATCTTGATCCTCCTCAAAGCGATAATGTTAATGTAAATTACTTTTACATTATGTCAAGTTTTCCATTTTTTGGCGCCGTCACTCCCGCTAGCGCTTTTTTGAAACTAGCCGTGTAGACGCCTGCACGCGCCCCGTAGAGCCGAGTATAAGGGCTTTAGTTCCCGTCTTTAGGACTTTGAGCGGCGCCACGTCCCGGCGCAATTGCCCCGTCGCCGCCAGCGAAACAATCCCGTGAGTGAATGCCCAAATCTGCAGCGCAAGAAGCCGCGTCTCGGCCTTGGTGCGGCCCTTGCCCAGAACATTGGCGATCGCCGCACGCAAAGCATCGAAATTCTTTCGGCCTGCCTTGGCCCCTACTCCTTCCGGCGAGGAGAACATCGCCTGATAAAACCCTGGCTCTTCGCGGGCAAAGGCAAGGTAGGCGGAACCCATGTGCTCGAATGTCCGCCTTGGATTGTTTCGCATACCCGCCGACACTCGGTGTCCAAATTCTGTAAAGCCGTCCTTGGCAACTTGCGCCAACAAGGCATTGCGATCCTTGAAATGCCGGTAAGGAGCCGCCGGTGACACACCCGCTGCACGGGCTGCCTCAACCAGCGTGAACCCCGCAGGCCCGCGTTCTGCGATCAACTTCCGCGCAGCGCCGAGCAATGTTTCACGGAGATTGCCGTGATGATAGCTGCGGCGCTTGCGCGCCTTCCGTCTCTTAGGTGCCATGTGACGACGATTAACATCGCCGCATCAAGATGTCACGCGCAGTTCGGTCAAATATTAACGGTTGAGGAAGGCGCCGATCTTGTCCTTCGCCTGAGCGATCGCCACGAGCCCGTTTAGATGACCGTTCGGGCCAACGATTTTCGCGGTTTCGACAACTGTTCCATTGGCTGCGATCGCCTTTGCTGTCTGATCCACAAGCTCGTCAGGAAAAAATAGATCGGTCGGCGTATTAATGATGAGCGCCGGCACCTTGATTTTGGAAGGATCAACCAAATAGATCTGGTTCGCCTTCGCGAGATAGAGGAAGTGGTTTGCGTCGGCAACCGCCGCGCGCGCTGCGGCGGCGGTTTCGAGAAAGGCCTCGATCTTGTACTTGTTGTTCATGGCCCTAGCCGGATCTTTACCCTCTTCGGCCAGCGCCATGCCGAAGGTCTTCTGCGCCCACTCCCACTGATTGGCCTGAAGCGTCACGATCTTTAGCGCGCCCTTCAACCCGTCAAGCGGCGGCTCCTTGCCGTAATAGTCGCCGCCGTTCCATTTCGGATCGATACGGATCGGCTGCGCCCAAAGATCGACCCAGGCGGCGAGGAACGGATCAGGTTGTGAGTGGCTGATGACCGCGACGAAGCGATCGACCATTTCCGGATAGCTCGCGGCCCATTCATAGGCCTGGAGACCGCCCATCGAGGCTCCCATCACCGTCTTCAGCTTCTTGATACCCAGACTTTCGACCAGGGCCTTCTGGACGTTGACGAAATCCTTGATGCTGACGACCGGAAAGCTCATGCCGTAGGGTTTTCCGGTGTCGGGATTGATGCTGGCAGGACCCGTCGTGACCACGTTCGGCGCGTTCACGTTGAGGTTGACCAGCGTGTCCGATGAAATGACGTAGTATTTGTTGGTGTCGATCAGCTTGCCGGGCCCGATAATGCCGTCCCAGTAACCCGCAACCTTGTCGTCGGCCTTATATTTTCCGAACGCGTGGCTCGTTCCTGAAAAGAAGTGCGTGATCAAAATCGCATTGGATTTGTCGGCATTGAGCGTGCCAGCCGCCTCCCAGCCGACTTTTACACCCTTGATCGTCTCGCCCGCAGCCGTGGTGTAGCTCGGCATTTCAAAGGTCTTCTTTTCGACAATCAGATCGCTCGACTGCGTGAGTGCAAGTGAGCTACCAAGTGCAACAAAAGCGGCGGCATACAAACCGATACGGATCACGGCGTTTCTCCCTTTTTAGTGTAGTCAGCACCGTGCCATAGCCCGCTGCCGTTGAGGAGAAGGATTTTTGACCCGGCTGGTTCGAGAGGAAAAATTTCGCTCTGCCCTAGAGATGCCCAACCTCGTCCCTAAATTGGAACGGATTATGCATTTGTGCATTGGGCAAGTAGCAAACTTGCGAGTGGCTAACTGGAGTGCGTGATGCTTTCGACGAGAAGCGTTGTATTTGCAGCGTTAAGTGCGTTTTGGATCATGGGTTTTGTCAGCGAACTCGATTCAGCCCGGGCTACGACCACTTATCTGATTATTTCCTTGCTTTTACTTGCGCTTATGGCCGTGCTGCGTCCCGCAGCTGCCACTAAGCCCAATAAGTAGGCGAAAGACAGTCTATAATTGATGCGTCGGCTGATCGTTGAACATGGATGTTTACGATCGGCGGCGTGGGCTTGCCTCAAAGTGGCAGGGCCGGTTTCGCAATCATCAGCCAGATAATTACTAATACCGCGCCAAATGCAGGAAAGCCGAAAGCGAACCAGCGCCGGAAGAGCTGGTGATACTCCATTGGCAATTTGCGCCCTGTCCCTGCCGCAGCTTCTGCGAGATCACGCATGCGGATCTGCATGAACACGACGGGAATCCAGAACGCCCCGGTCACAAGATAAAGCAGGATCGAAAGCGCGATCCATCCTTCGCGCAATGAGAGACCTAGTTCCCACGTGAGTAGAGCGCCCGTCACGGGCTGAACCACGACAGCCGTCGCAGTAAAAACAAAATCGGCTATCACCACGATGCGGGCGACGGCGGCTACGACGGCTGCACGGCCCGTTCTATGCGCCATCAATAGAAAAAATGCGATGCCGGCGCCGGTACCCAGCAAGACTGCCGTGCCGATTACATGCAGAAACTTTAAAACGAAATGGGATGTCATTAGCGGTCGTCAAGAATCGCCAATGCCACAATCGTTAGTGCGATCAGCGGAAACATCTTGATGAGCGAGCCGAGCGGATCGAGCCAAAGGCCTATCCGCATCAGACCACCGGCCGCGACGTAGATGAGCGCGACAAGAAGGCTCATAGTGAGCGCGGTGCGCGCGGTCGAGCGGAAGGCTATGCCGATTCCAACTGCCAACTGAACGAAGCCCGATACAGTCGCTGCAAAGTGCGACCATGGGCCAAACCCAACTTCCGTCAACAAATCGGCGACAAGCAGTCGCGCGGGGCCGAGCCCAATCACCCCGCTCATGATCCAATAAAGCGCGAGGACGCCGATGACGACCGGCTTCAGTAAGTACAGTCGTGCGAACCAACGATCCTGCACGGACGCCGGATCCGCCGTAAGTGCTGCGCCCAGCGCAATAGGTTTGATGCCAGTAATTTGCGTCCACTCGTCTGGATTGCGCGCCAGCGAACGAGAGAGCTGCTTCAGTGTGGTCGAGCGGAGTGGCGGCCGCCAGCCGAGCCAGCTTCCGGCATCCCCGAGCCACGCAATTGCCTTTGCCGCGATGAGCGGCAGCCGCACGACATCGCCAGGCGCAAGCCCCATCCAGCGGCGATAGGCACCGACGATTTGAGCGAGAGTTAATCGTTGTGGGCCGGCAATTTCAACGATCCGGCGGCTTGGTGCGTCCGGTTTCAGAAAAAACGAAATCGCGGACGCCAAGTCCGTAACCTGCACCGGCTGAAAAGTGGCGCTTTCGCGCGCAATCGGCAGAACGAAGGGAATCGCGGCAAGCGCGCGGAGAAGTGCCATGCCGCCGTAAACAGAACGACCTACCACGAGTGACGGCCGCAGGATCACCCAATCAAGATCGTGTTTCTTTAGGGCTTCCTCAGCCGCGTATTTAGTGCGTGCAAAACGTGTGCTTTCTTCAGGGCCAACACCTACAGCGGAAATCTGCACGACCCGGCGCAAGCCCGCTTTCGAGCACGCATCGAATAACGCCGTCATTGCCTTGACGTGAACTTTCTGAGTCGAATCCGTGGGCGTGTCCTGAAGCACGCCCGCGCAATTCACCACTCCATCGATCCCTTTGAGTACTGATTGCAATTTCTCCGCTGTTTTAGCTCGCGCAAGGTTGATCTTGATCCAACGGATATCCGGCCGGGCGCGTGAGGCTCGCCCGATGCGTCTGCCCGCCCCCACTACTTCGTGACCCTCGGCCGAAAGGTGCGCGACCACCGCCGAGCCGATGAAACCATAAGCGCCAATGACCAGGATTC
>Ga0105249_10005819_pt1 | contig 10665 bp, 7 predicted proteins | sample KBSS44metaG_FD_81522 | JGI IMG/M metagenome (GOLD analysis project Ga0105249, IMG submission 81522) | Switchgrass rhizosphere microbial communities from Kellogg Biological Station, Michigan, USA - KBS S4-4 metaG | ecosystem: Host-associated > Plants > Roots > Rhizosphere > Soil | place...
CGGCGGCGGCGAACCCATCCCCTGATGCGCGTAACGACTGCTGAACAATTCCGCCGAACCATCGTCGGGATACGACGGCCGGAATTCGTCATCATCGTCGTCGTCGAAAAAGTCGTCATCGCGACCTCGGCGGTTACGCATCGCCGCGACCGCAACCAGCGCGGCCAACACCACCACCGGAATGATCGCAAGCAGCCACCACCAGCTCCACCCAAACCATTTCTTGCCGTTGGCGTCTGAGGGCTGCGGGCTGGCCGGCGGCGCTTTGGGCGCGTCCTGCCCCGGCACTTGCAAGCCAGCGAGCTGTGAGGCCAGGTTCGCAGGCTCGGTGCTGAACGTGTGCTTGGACCGGTCCCAGGAAACCACTCCTCCACTGAACCGCTGCGTGATCACGTCGCCGTTCTCGGTCTGGTCGGCCATTGGCGCGCCCAGCGAACCCGTCGCGCCGCCCAGCTTGTCCCATGCAGCGTTCATCGCTCCGCGGACGATGACAGCGCCGTAGTCGGGCGTCCAGAAGATGACCGGCTGGTCCTTGCCGGAGAAGGTGCTCATCCGGCTATTGGGCAGTCCGCCGTCGACCTCACTGGAAGCCGGCAGGCCCAGATCGCCCTGCGGCCCGCCGACGCTTTCGTACTTCGACAGCACCTGTCCGGTGACGACATTGGCTCCCGTCGCGGGGCTGTAGAAGATCTTGCCGCCCGCGAAGTTCTGGCCGAGGCCGTCGGCGCCGATCTTGTACGGCTCGCCTTGCGCAGCACCCAGCGGGCCCAACGGTCCGCCTGCAGCGCGCCGTGCCGCGTTGATCGCCGAGGTGGGATCGTCCGGAATCTGCAGGCCGGCGAGCTGTTCGGCGAGCTCGGGCGGCACTGTCGTGAAGGTCTTGGCCTTCCTGTCGTAGGACACCTCACCGCCGGTGAACTTCTGGGTGACGACGTTGCCGCGATATGTCTCGTCGTCACTGGGCACGCCGAGCTGTCCCGCCGAGCCGCCCAACTTGTCCCATGCGGCGTTGATCGGCCCGCGAACGACCCGCGCTCCGGTGTCCGGCGTCCAGAAGATAACCGGGTTGTCGGAGGCGCTGAAGGTGGTGTTGCGGCTGTCCGGCGCCTTCCCCGCGCCTTCGTCGATGGTTGGGAAGCCAAGGTCGCCGTCCGCGGGGCCGCCCAGCGACATGTACTTGTCGAGGATCGCGCCCATCATCGCGTGGGCACCGCTCGCCGGCGTGAAGAAGATCTTGCCGCCCGGGAAGTTCTGACCGAAGCCGTCACCGGCCGGGTAGATGCCCCCGTCCTTCGGTCCGAGCGGGCCGGTATCGCCACCTGCGGCTTGCCACGCCGCGGTGATCGCGGCATCGGCGTCGTCCTGGGGCGTGGCCACGGCGGCGGGGGCGAACCACAGCAGGGCAGCAGCACTCAATAGGCCGATTGTCGTACGCCCGATCAGCCCGCCCAGCACAATGCCCCGTTTCGTCATCCGACAGGTCACGTTAGTCATCGCGTCCGTGACCATGCCAGACGACGATAACCAAGCGTGTGGGGCGAAACAGCGCAACCTGACGCTCGGCGCGCCGCTCAGCGTCGTCTAGACACCCATGCTGCGGCCGATGATCTCTTTCATGATCTCCGTCGTACCGCCATAGATGGTCTGCACGCGCGCGTCCAGATACGCCCTGGCGACCGGATATTCGCGCATGTAGCCGTAGCCACCGTGGAGTTGCAGACAACGATCGATCAGATGCACTTGTTTTTCGGTCGAGTACCACTTCGCCATGGCCGCCTGCTCGGCGGTCAGCTTCTCCTCGAGATGTAGCTTGAGGAACTCGTCGACCATCATGCGCACCACCGTGGCCTCGGTCGCGAGCTCGGCCAACAAGAACCGGCTGTTCTGCTGGCTGCCGATGGGACGGCCAAACGCCTTGCGTTCCTTGGTGTATTGCAGCGTCTCCTCGAGCACCGCCTCCATGGCCGCTGCGGCCATCACCGCGATGTGGATGCGCTCCTGCGGCAGGTTCTGCATCAGGTAGATGAAGCCCTGACCCTCTTCCCCGAGCAGATTCTCCGCGGGCACCTTCACGTCGGTGAACGACAGTTCCGCAGTGTCCTGCGCGTCCAGTCCGATCTTGTCGAGTTTGCGGCCGCGCTCGAATCCCTCCATGCCCCGCTCGACGACAAGCAGCGAGAAGCCCATCGCGCCCTTGTCTGGGTCGGTGCACGCGACCACGATCACCAGGTCGGCGTTGATCCCGTTGGTGATGAAAGTCTTGGCCCCATTGAGAATGAAGTGGTCGCCGTGTTTCACAGCGCGAGTCTTGATGCCCTGCAGGTCACTTCCCGTACCGGGCTCGGTCATTGCGATCGCCGTGATGATTTCGCCGGTACAGAACTTCGGCAGCCAACGCGCCTTCTGCTCGTCATTGGTCAACCGCAGCAGGTAGGGCGCGACGACGTCGTTGTGCAGCCCGAAGCCGATGCCGCTGTACCGGCCTGCCGTGGTCTCCTCGGCGACGACCACGTTGTAGCGATAGTCGGGATCACCGCCACCGCCATACTCCTCTGGCACCGCCATGCCGAGAAACCCCTGCTTGCCGGCTTCCAGCCAGACGCCGCGGTCGACGATCTTCTCCTGCTCCCACTGCTCGTGATACGGCGCGACGTGGCGGTCGAGGAACGCGCGGTAGGACTCGCGGAACAGATCGTGCTCGGGCTCGAAGAGGGTGCGGTCGTATTTGACGACGCTGCCCATCGCGGACCTCCATGAGTTGGTACGGGCTGTTACCGCCAACCGTACCCCACCCAACCGGATGGTTGGTCGACGGACGTGTGTCGTCGACCGGAACAGGTCGTGACAGGGTCCTAGACTCGCGACGTGCCCCACTCGCCGACGAGCCTGACCCATTGGGGCGGGTTCTCGGCGGGCATCGACTCCGGGGACATCGCCTCCGTGACACCACTGCCCGGCGACACCGATCCGTCACCGCTGCTGGGCAACCTGCCCGGTTCGATCCGGCATCCTGCGCGCGTGGCTACCCCGGCGGTCCGCCGCGGCTGGTTGCGTGAGGGCCCCGGCCCGAGCACCCGCCGCGGCGCCGACGAGTTCGTCGCCGTCTCGTGGGATGAGCTCACCGAACTGCTGGCCGGCGAGCTGCGCCGCATCGTCGAGAAGTACGGAAACGAGGCGATCTTCGGCGGCTCCTACGGCTGGGCCAGCGCGGGCCGGTTCCACCACGCCCAGAGCCAAGTCCACCGGTTCCTCAAACTGCTTGGCGGATATACCTTTTCGCGGCACTCGTACAGCCTCGGCGCCACCGGAGTCATCATGCCGAGGGTGGTCGGCACGCACAACGACCTGTTCAAGCGATCCACCGCGTGGGACGTCATCGTCGAGCACACCGATCTGCTGGTCTGTTTCGGCGGGCTGGCGCTGAAGAACACCGGAATCAACCACGGCGGCACGACTGACCATCCGGCCCGCGACGCGCTACGCCGGTTCCGCGACCGCGGCGGGCGGATCGTATCGTTCTCGCCCCTGCGTGACGACGTCGAGGGCGATCACGAGTGGCATGCGCCGGTGCCGGGCACCGACGTCGCGATCATGCTGGCGCTGGCCTATGTGTTGGCCACCGAATCGCTGGCCGACCGGGGCTTCTTGAGCACCTACTGCACCGGCTACGCCCGCTTCGAGCGCTACCTGCTCGGTCTCGACGACGGCGTGCCGAAGTCCCCGCAGTGGGCTTCGCAGATCTGCGGGTTGCCCGCCGAGGAGCTGGCCTCGCTGGCGCGACGGATGGCGGCGCACCGCACGATCGTCACGGTCAGCTGGTCGCTGCAGCGGATCCGGCACGGCGAGCAGGCACCGTGGATGGGCCTCACACTCGCCGCGATGCTGGGCCAGATCGGCCTTCCCGGAGGCGGTTTCGGACACGGCTACGGCTCCATGAACGAACCGGGACTACCGCCGCTGCGCTTCGGGCTGCCGAAGCTGCCGCAGGGCCCCAATCCGGTGCAAACGTTCATCCCGGTCGCGGCGATCAGCGACATGCTTCTGCACCCCGGCGAACCGTTCGACTACAACGGCAGGCGACTGACCTACCCCGACATCAAGTTGGTGTACTGGGCAGGCGGCAACCCCTTTCACCATCACCAGAACATTCCGCGGCTTCGGCGCGCGCTCGGCCGCGTCGACACGATCGTCGTTCACGACCCGTACTGGACCGCGATGGCCAAGCACGCCGACATCGTCGTGCCGTCGACTACCGCGTTCGAGCGCGACGACTATTCCGGCTCCCGCAACGACCCGCTGCTGATGGCCATGCCGAAGCTCGCCGAGCCGTATGCGCAGTCCCGCGACGATTACACGACATTCGCAGCGCTGGCCGAGGCCCTCGGGTTCGGCGGTCAGTTCACCGAGGGCCGCACCGCACGGCAGTGGCTGGCACACATGTACGAAAAGTGGGCGGCAGGACTGGATTTCGCAGTGCCGACGTTCGACGAGTTCTGGGCGATGCGACAACTTCGGCTGCCCACCGACCACGGGCTGACGCTGCTGGCCGACTTTCGGGCAGACCCCGTGACGCACCGGCTTGCGACCCCGAGCGGGCGCATCGAGATCTTCTCCGACGACATCGACGGGTTCGGCTACGACGACTGCGACGGCCACCCGAGGTGGTTCGAGCCATCCGAATGGCTCGGCGGCGCGCGTGCGGCGAAGTATCCCCTGCACCTGCTGGCCAACCAGCCCGCGACGCGGCTGCACAGTCAGTTGGACATCGGAGCGGTCAGCCAGGCCTCGAAAGTGCAAGGGCGCGAGCCCATCCGGATGCATCCCGTCGATGCCCAGGCGCGCGGGCTGGTCGACGGCGACGTGGTCCGGGTGTTCAACGACCGCGGCGCCTGCCTGGCGGGGGCCGTGGTCGACGATCGGCTGCGCCGCGAGGTGGTGCAACTGTCGACCGGTGCCTGGTTCGATCCGGCTGACCCGGCCGATCCGGACGCCATGTGTGTGCACGGCAATCCGAATGTACTCACCGACGACATCGGCACGTCCTCGCTGGCGCGGGGCTGCACCGGCGCGCACGTCCTGGCGCAGGTGGAGAAGTTCACTGGACCGCTCCCGCCGGTGCGGGCACATCAACCGCCGGTGATCGTCGACCGATGACTGAGACGCTGACCGTCGAGGAACGTGGCCGGACAATCACTTTCACGTTCGACGACATGATGCGCTATCACGGTCCGCACTCACCCGCCGGAGTCGCGATGGCGTTCAAGGTCATGCAGCGCGCATTCGCCGCGCTCTCGCCCGACAAGCCACCCGACCGTCGAACGATCGAGGTAAGGACGGCTTTTCGGGGTCCCGGCGCACGGGACGGGTTCGAGGCCGTGACGAGGGCGGTGTCCGACGGACGCTACCTTGTCGACCGCACGCTGGTCAGACCCGACCGCGGTCGACTGCTCGAGGACTTCGTGTTCGTGGTCGACATTGCAGGCCGCTCCCTGACTCTTCTTCTGCGCGATGGATTCGTCACCGCCGAGTTCATCGACCTCGCGCGGACTGAAAACCGCACCGAGCCGCAGGAGCGACGGCTCGACGAGCTGAAAGAACAGCTAGCCCAGCGCGTGATGAGCACGGCCCCCGACGAACTGTTCGACGCTGCCTGACGACGTGAGCTGGCCCACTCCATGTTTGCCGTATCGCGGTTATGGGGACACTCGGGGCACGTGATCATGCCGACCAGGGAGGGTAAGGCGATGTCGGAGAAGAACAGCGGTCCCGAAGAAGCCATCAAAGGCGTCGTCGAGGGCGTAAAGGGTAAGGCCAAAGAGGTAGCAGGGGCAGTCGCCGGACGCGATGACCTCTACCGCGAAGGCCAGGCGCAGCAGGACAAGGCCGACGCGCAGCGCAACGCCGCGCAGAAGGAGGCCGAAGCCGAAAGTGCCAGGGCCGCCGCCAAGACCGCCGAGAAGCGCCAAGAGGCTGAGCAGCGGTAACACCGCCACGAAATACGAGCAGACGCAAGGAAACCCGAGGGGAGCCTTGCGTCTGCTCGTTTTTGCGCGTCAGATCGCGACCATGTCCTCGGCGAACGAGTAAGGCGGCCATGGCCCCGTCACCTCGAGTCTGATTCTCGCCGTTGATCTTTCGAGCGCCGTGACGGTTTCCATGAACAGGTCCACCCCGTCGCCGTCCACCAAGTACGATCCGTTGAGCACCGTCCACGGTCCTTTACCCGCCGGAGTTTCATCTGTCGACGGTCTGCGCTTTCCCTCAACGGCACACCGCAGCAGAACCGCGTGGATCCGGTCGGCTTCAGCCGTTGCCAGACAGTAGCCCTCGTGCTGGGCGGCCAGCTGGCGTCGGCGACGGAGCAGGTGAGCAGCGGCCGACACGGTCTCGTTGGACTGCGAATGAATCAAATCGCCTTGAACCGCCAGGCTTTTGGGGTCGGCATATGCCTTCACACCGAGTTCGTCGCGCCCGGATACTCGGCGCAGCGCCATGTCGATGTCCTCATGCTCGTTCAGCAGAAGCTGGCAGACGCGCCGGTCGTCACGGTAGATGGTCGCCGGACGCACAGGAATCACAGAACCGCTGCGGCGCACCGCGCTGACAACCGCGTTGTGAGCTCGCGCCTTGGCCGCGAACCAGTTGGCGTCGTTGAAGTTGCGATGTAAACCTTCTCCCCTGAACTCGTCGAGCTTGACGGTGCCGACGGCTGCGGCTAGACCACCGCTGAGCACGGCGCGCACCGGTTCCTCGGCGACGCCGCGCAACCCCGCCGTGTGGTCGGCAGCCCGGTCGGCCCGCGCGATGGCGTATACCCAGACCCCGAGGTCGTTAGCGGTCATGGGCCGCAACCTTTGCTTCGTTTGACATCTCGCTTCACCCGTCCATCAGCACTACCCGGTTGCGGCCCACATCAATCAGAAACTGTCCAGGTAGGCACATGTTTTTTCGTAGCCGTAAATCGCGCAACCCGGCGGTGATAGCTGATTACTTACGGTCGCGTCTATTTTCGGGCTGGACCTGCGCAAACGGATTCGCTGCGCTACTTAGGTCAGCCAATCGCCGGCGTGCGCGGTGGCGGAGTTCGCCGGGCGCCCGTCGCCTCGAAGGCGGTCGCAAGCTGCAGCAGAGTGACGTCGTCGTGAGAGCGCCCGGCGAATGTCAGGCCCACCGGCATGCCGATGTCGGCCATCGTGCCCATGGGTACGGTCACGGTCGGGATGCCAAGGTGCCGGATCGCCAGGTTTCCGTTGGCGACCCAGACGCCGTTGCGCCAGCCGAGGTCGGCCGACGCCTCGTTGATGTCCATGTTGGCGGGGCCGACATCGGCGACCGCTGGGAAGACGACCGCGTCCAAGCCGAGACCATCCATCCAGTCCTCGAGGTCGATGCGACGCGTCTGCTCGAGTCCGCGCAGCCCCTCCTCCAGATGGGGGATCTCGAGAAAGGAATTCACCGGGTGGTTTCGCACATGCGCCGGATAGCTTGCGATGTCGTCATCGAACCCGGTGTACCGGTCGGGCAGCGCTCCTGGCGGATGCGGAAAGATCCGTGCCGCGTCCACATCGGCCAACCGGTTGAGCGACGGGTCGCCGTTGTCGTCGAGGAAGGCGTCCCATGCCCACGCGCTGAGATCGAGCAATTCCCTGGCCAGGTACTGCCGACTCACCAAGCCGCGGGTGAAAATCGTTGGCGCTGCGGGCCGGTCGCCTTCGTAGTTGCTGACCACGGGAAAGTCGACCTCGACGAACTCGGCGCCGGCGGCCTCGAGATCGCGTCGTGCCGCGGCGAACAACGCGAGCACCGACGGCCGCGTTTCGATGCGTTGGCCGGTCGGGCCGCCGATGCCGGGCCGTTCGGCGGTACCTGCCTCGGGGTCGGCGTTGATGTACATCCGCGGTACGCCGAAGCGCGTGCCGGCGAGGCTGGTCGGCGGCAACTGCCGGTACGTCGCGGGCCGGTGCTCGCTAGGGCGAGGCAACGTGATCCAGGGCTGGCTGCGCCAGAAGTCTCCGCGCGCTTTCGCGTCGTCCGCGACGATCACATCGAGCACCTCGAGCAGGTCGGCCATCGTCCTGGTATGCGGCACAACAACATCCATCGTCGGTACCAGTGGCCAGCCCCCTCGCACGGAAATGATGCCGCGCGAGGGCGTGTATGCGCACAGCGCATTGTTGGATGCGGGAGCCCGGCCCGACGACCACGTCTCCTCGCCGATGCCGAACGCGCACAACGATGCCGCGGTCGCGGTGCCTGAACCGTTCGACGAGCCGGATCCGAAGGCGGCCGTCAGATAGTCTGCGTTATAGGGGCTTTCCGCGCGGCCGTACAACCCGCGCTGCATTCCGCCGTTGGCCATCGGCGGCATGTTGGTCAGCCCGATCAGCACCGCCCCGGCGTCGCGCAGCCGCTCGATCACAAACGAGTCCTTCTGGGCCACCAGGTCGGCGAACGCCGGGCTGCCCGCCGCCGCCGTGAGTCCGCGGGCCAGGTAACTGTCCTTGGCCGTGTACGGGATTCCATCCAACGGCCCGCGCGGCTGGCCACTCGCCCGGCGTGCGTCGGACGCCTCGGCGTCGGCGCGGGCCTGCGGGTTTCCCACCACGACGGCGTTCAGCCGGATGCCGGAGCGGTCGTAGACGGCGATGCGCTGCAGGTAGCTCTCCAGCAGCTCTACCGCGGTCACCCCGCCCGAGTCGAGAGCAGCCCGCAGCTGCGCGATCGACGCTTCGACGACGTCGAACGACACTTAGAACGTCGCGAATTCTTGCAGGCTGGCCGCCAGCGGGACCGGCACGCGCGCCTTGATTCTGGTGCCGTCGGCGGTGTGCTCGGTGGCGTCGACGCGGCCGTCGGCATGCACCTTGTTGACGAGATCGCCGCGGTCGTACGGAATCGTCACGTCGACGGTCGTGTCGGTCGGCTCGATCATTTCGGCCATCCGCTGCTGCAGGCGCTCCAGCCCGTCGCCGGTGCGCGCGGAAACGAACACCGCGTCAGGCAGGGCAGTGCGCAGATGAGCGAGCGTCAGACCGTCCGCGGCGTCGATCTTGTTGACCACCAACAACTCTGGCGCCGGCTTACCATCGTGATCCGCAACCACTTCGTTGACCACCTGCCGCACCGCATTGATTTGCGCCAGTGGGTTGACGTCGGACCCGTCGACGACATGCACCAGCAGGTTCGCGTCGACGACCTCCTCCAGCGTGGAGCGGAACGCCTCGACCAGCTGGGTCGGCAGATGCCGCACGAACCCGACCGTATCGGTCAGCACGAACGTCCTGCCGTCGGCGAATTCGCCACGCCGCGTGGTCGGTTCGAGTGTTGCGAACAATGCGTTCTCGACCAGCACGCCCGCGCCGGTCAGCGCGTTGAGCAGGCTGGACTTGCCTGCGTTGGTGTAGCCGACGATCGCGATCGACGGCATGTCGCTGGCCAGCCGCTTGCTGCGCTGGGTGTCGCGAATCTTCTTCATGTCCTTGATCTCGCGGCGCAGCTTGGACATTCGCTCGCGGATGCGACGGCGGTCGGTCTCGATCTTCGTCTCGCCGGGGCCGCGCAGACCCACGCCGCCGCCGCTGCCGCCCGCACGCCCACCGGCCTGCCGCGACATCGACTCGCCCCAGCCGCGCAGCCTGGGCAGCATGTACTCCATCTGCGCCAACGTCACCTGCGCCTTGCCTTCCCGGCTGGTGGCGTGCTGGGCGAAGATGTCGAGGATCAGTGCCGTGCGGTCGATGACCTTGACCTTGACTGCTTTCTCCAGCGCGGTCAGCTGCGCGGGGCTCAGCTCGCCGTCGCAGATCACGGTGTCGGCGCCGGTGGCAAGAACAACCTCGCGCAGCTCCTGTGCCTTGCCGGAGCCGATGTAGGTCGACGGGTCCGGCTTGTCGCGGCGCTGGACGAGGCCCTCGAGCACTTCGGAGCCCGCTGTTTCGGCAAGCGCAGCGAGCTCGGCCATGCTCGCGTCTGCATCGGCGGCACTACCTTCGGTCCAAACACCAACCAGCACAACGCGTTCCAGCCGCAACTGGCGGTACTCGACCTCGGAGACGTCGGCCAGCTCGGTCGAAAGACCCGCCACGCGGCGCAACGCCGTGCGGTCTTCGAGGGCGAGCTCACCCGCGCTGGGTGTGCTGGGATGAAAATCGGGATACGTCATAAGCGAATACAGATTTGCACGGCTGGCTGCGCGCGTGCATCCCAATTAACGCTGCGCAACGCGCCACCATTCCTCAGCCAACTCCCCCTGCGCCACCAGCACCGAGGGACCGCGCAGGAAACTGCTGGCGTCGGTGACAGTGACGCTGACTTCGCCGCCGGGGATGCGCACCCGCAGTGTGCCCGTGGCAGCACCCTCATACGCCAGCGCTGCGACGGCAGCAGCGACGGTTCCCGTCCCACAGGATCTCGTCTCTCCGACACCTCGTTCGTGTACCCGCATCGACACCGCTCCACCATGTGGGGCTGTCACAACCTCGACGTTGACGCCTTCGGGGAATTGCGCGCGATCGAACGAAACCGGTGCGGCGACGTCGAGGGCCGCAAGTTCGTCGAGGGTCAGGTCGGCATCCACGCACGACAGATGCGGGTTGCCCACATCGATGGCCAGCCCGGCGAACGGCCGTCCGCCGACGATCGCCTCACCCGTGCCGAGTTGGTTGA
>Ga0105249_10005821_pt1 | contig 10664 bp, 6 predicted proteins | sample KBSS44metaG_FD_81522 | JGI IMG/M metagenome (GOLD analysis project Ga0105249, IMG submission 81522) | Switchgrass rhizosphere microbial communities from Kellogg Biological Station, Michigan, USA - KBS S4-4 metaG | ecosystem: Host-associated > Plants > Roots > Rhizosphere > Soil | place...
CTTGTTAATTACATTATTTACTTTTTGCCTTGATGCAAAAAGTAACAAAAAAATCAAGCCCGGCCCGATGCTCCGCCGGCCGGGCAGGCCAACGCACATGAACAGTCATCAACATTGTAAATACATTTTGTATTCGAACTGATAGTTTGAAGCTGTTGCGTCGTGTTTAATTGCGACTCATGCAGGCGCTGTCTTTTTCGTTTGCATTCTTTAAAATTGTTGATGAACTATGTAAGACGAAAAAGAAGGCGCTAAGACATTCTTCAGAAATCGATGTGTAGCACTAGTGTTTTTTGGTGGTCAAGCGCCTTGTTCCGTTCCTTCTAAATAAATATTTCAAGTTTAATGAACGCAAGAACGGAACACAGCGCCTTTCGGGTTTACGATCAAACACGAAGTATGATTTTCGTCGTTAAGATTTAGGATATGTAGACGATAAGAATTGTTTAGCTCAGTTAACAGTAGCACCGAAGCTAAATCAAGGCGTCCGGCAATGGCTGTATATCGTTGCCGGTGTGCTTTTCTTTCGTTCTTTCTTTTGCACAAGCAAAAGAAAGAACATGCAAATAGAAAAATCTTTTTAATTAGTTCATTTACTTTTTGTCTTGATGCAAAAAGGTAATCCGATAGGATTACGAAAAAAAAATCATCCGCCTGCGGCGGACCGCCGGCCGGGCAGGCCAACGCACATGAGCAGTCATCAACATTGTAAATACATTTTGTATTCGAACTGATAGTTTGAAGCTGTTGCGTCGTGTTTAATTGCAACTCATGGAGGCGCTGTCTTTTTCGTTTGCAATCTTTAAAGATGTAGATGTTTTATGGAAGATGAAAAAGAAGGCGCTGGAAAATTCTTTGTTGATCGGAGTATTGAACTCTAATTTTAGTAATGATCTAGCGCCTTGTTCCGTCCCGTTATAAAACTTATTACTTATTTAAAGAATGCCAGGACGGAACACAGCGCCTCCAGAGTTTTTGCAAAGCACGAAGCAAATTCTTCGTCCTAGCATCACATTACTAAAAGATTTTTTAAACTATAGAGATTCTTCATGTGCGTTGGCCCCGGACAAACGGGCGGAGCCATTCGTTTGTCCTTGAATTTTCTTTGTTACTTTCTTTGCTTCAAGGCAAAGAAAGTAAGGAAGTTTAAAGATTGTTCGTTAAAGAGCAGATGTCTTTTCTTTCTTTTGCTTGCCCAAAAGAAAGAAACAAAGAAAAGGGCAGCCAAAACCAAATGCTCCGCTGGTTTTGGCAGGCCAACGCACATGAGCAGTCATCAACATTGTAAATACATTTTGTCTTCGAACTGATAGTTTGAAGCTGTTGCGTTGTGTTTAATTGCAACTCATGCAGGCGCTGTCTTTTTCGTTTGCAATCTTTAAGATGTAGATGTTTTATGGAAGACGAAAAAGAAGGCGCTGGTAAATTCTTTGATGATCGGAGTATTGAACTCTAATTTTAGTAATGGTCTAGCGTCTTGTTCAGTCCAGCATTGCTATCGCAGTGCCTCCACGCATCGGATCTCAAATAATAAAAGGGATGCGTTTAGATCCGCATCAAGGCAATAGCTAAGAAAATGAATTCCTCATTTTATTTTTATTCTCTAATAAGAAAGTGGTAATATAATCGGCAGTTTCTTCCAGGCTTTCTCTGATTAAAGCGGTTGGAATTCTTAAAGTGAGAAAACCTTTTCGCAATGAAAAGTAAGTACGTTTTAATTCTGAAAGGGCTTGTTTGGGATTTGAAACATGTTGATGAGCATCTACTTCAATATTTACTCTTGCATCTACTACGGCAATATCAATAGTTTTATAGCCATCATATTTTTCTAACTGAGCAGGTACGCCTCTTCTCTTCAATGAAAGATATAATCTGGTGGCTTCCCCGGTGCTGTTATTCAAATCTATTGAACTCTGACAGGTATGACATAATTCAAAACCATAATTAGTAGTGGAATAGATATAGACCTTTTCATCTATATAACTGTGGCAGTGCAAACAGCTATGCATTTTTTCATAGTGTTTCATACGATTGGATTTTAATAACAGCAGAGTAATAACGGTTAAAACAACCTAATTATTACGTTTGTCCGGGGCCTTCGCCATAACGAGCACAAGAATGATCAAGCGAGACCTCAGTTACGAACAAGCTAACTAAGTTTTAACCACCTTTGCTTAGTAAACTGTTAACCCAAAACCTTTAGAATATGAACGCTGAATTTCTTACACCACTAAAGGCAACTATTGCCGGTCTCCACGATGAACGGTTGCAATCGTTACATCATCATGCATTAACTATCGCTGCAGAATTGCAAAAATCGCTGCCTGTAAAAAACAAGAGTATATTATTTATTGGCGCACCCGGCACAGGAAAGAAAACATTGGCTTCTCTCATTGGTCAGCAATTAGGCACAGACGTGTATAGAATTGATCTTTCCATGATCGTGTCCAAATATATTGGTGAAACGGAAAAAAATCTTAGTAAAGTATTTGATGCAGCTGAGCATAAGAATTGGATATTGTTTTTTGACGAAGCAGATGCTTTGTTTGGAAAAAGAAGCGATGTCCGGGATTCACATGATCGGTACGCCAACCAGGAAGTTGCTTACCTGCTGCAAAGAATAGAAAACTACAATGGTCTTGTGATCTTAGCGACGAATAGGAAGAATAATATAGATGAAGCGTTTAAAAGAAGACTTCAAACTATTATCCATTTTCCACTTAAATAAGCGTCATGTCCGAATACAAAACCCCCGGCGTTTATGTGGAAGAAATTCCGGCGCTGCCACCTTCCATTAATGCAATAGAAACATCCATGCCGGTACTATTATAGGGTTACCAAACATGGTATATCTCTCTTGAACCGGTCAGGTACATTTCATGATAGCCAGACATTTTTTCTTTCATCTTCTTCATCTCTTCTGTGTTTTCCTCGTACTTTTTCCAGCTCTCTTCATAAGCTGTCAAGCCATCGTATTTTGTTACAATAACAACTTTATTATATTGGCCGGTCACGTCAGTCATGATATTAACGAACTCTTTATTGTCGCTCATTACTTCTTTAAATAGTTTTGCGAGCTTCGAAGCATTGCCTGGTTTGCAAATGAATATGTCATGAATAATAATCATAAATATTTTTTAGTCTACTAAGTTATGCAAACTCTCCTGTTATAACTGCGGGTCGCTTTATCATGTACATTTTCCACGAGGCAAAAATGCTGTGGAATATTACGGCAAACTGTTTACGTCCGATCGGGGTCTTTCAAATAATCTACAAATAAAAAAATAATACAGCATCACGAACGCATGGGTCTTCGCTTTCTTTCTTTTACTTGCCTCCCGATAGTCATTGGGACAGGCGCCATTTTCCATTACCAATCTATAGTTTTTTGAAGATCGGTTCTGCAAAAATTATTGTTTCAACCATAGAAAGGTTCAATATATTTGGGCCCTGCGAGTTTGCTTGCCATTAACTCCGATAATTCTTAAAATACTGTTTATGAAAAATCAATCATTTGCATTCAAATGTGCAGTGATATGCATATTTGTATTTTCTGCATTGTATAGTAATTCACAGGTAACTACCGCTACGCTGAGTGGTGTTGTAAAGGACACAAAGGGAGCTGGTCTTGCTTCTGCAACTGTAACCGTTGAATATCCTGATGCGGGTATTAAACAAACTCTCGTAACAAAAGCAGATGGAAGATATACGGTACCCAACTTGCGGGTAGGCGGTCCATACCGCATAACCGTAAATCATGTCAGTTTTAAAGAAGCAATGGAAGAGAATATTTTCCTCGAGCTTGGTTTGAATAACACAGTTGATTTTTCATTGCAGGAAAAAACAACGGAGCTTGGGAATGTGACAGTCACTGCTACTTCACGAATATTTGATAGCAAAAGAACTGGCGCCTCTACTAATATTAGTAATCGTCTTATTAAAGCACTGCCTACTATCAATCGCTCTGCTGATGATTACCTGCGGTTAACTCCTTCCGCTTCGGCTAACTATAATGGAATGTCTTTTGCCGGCCGCAACGGGCAGTATAATAATTATTCATTGGATGGTGCGGTTTTTAATAACCCATTTGGTCTTGATGCACCCACACCGGGCGGACAAACAAATGCGCAACCAATATCACTTGATGCAATTGACCAGATCCAGGTGAATCTTGCACCTTATGATGTAACACAGGCTGGTTTTACCGGCGCGGGTGTCAATACAGTTACCAAATCAGGCAACAATAACTTTACGGGAACAGCTTATGTTTTCTATAGAACCGAGTCTTTGACCGGTAAAGAAATAGAAAAGACCAAACTGGTAGTTCCTGACCTTAGACAGTTGCAAACAGGTTTTACGGTAGGAGGTGCACTCAAAAAAAATAAACTATTCTATTTTTTAAGCTTTGAAACAGAGCAACGGACAGATGAAGCAAGCAGCTATGTTGCTTTGAACAGTTCAACGACAGGTGAAACAAATGCATCAAGAGTATTAGAATCGGACCTGGTAGCTGTAAGCAATATTTTAAAAACCCGTTTTGGTTATGAAACAGGACCCTACCAGGGATTTACTCATGACCAGACAAATTATAAATGGTTGGCCAAATTAGACTGGAACATAAGTGATGTCCATAAATTGTCTTTTACTTATAATGGTTTGGATGCAACAAAAGATAAGCCGGCTCACCCAAGTGCAATAGGTCGTCGTGGTCCTGATTATTATACTTTACAATATCAGAACTCCGGTTATGAAATTGTAAATAAGCTACAGTCATTCGGAGCAGAGTTAAGATCAAATTTTAAAAGCGGAAATGCCAACAAACTCAGGGTTGTGTATACAACATTCAGAGATAAACGAAATCCGTTCTCCACACCTTTTCCTGTAATAAATATTGCAAAGAATGGTGTTCGGTATATTGTTGCTGGTCACGAACCTTTTTCAATTAATAACCGCTTGAACCAGGATGCCTTCCAGGTTACCAATGATTTTCATTTATATAAAAAGAATCACGACTTTACTTTCGGTGCTTCATTTGAATCTTTCAAATTCGGGAATTCTTTTAACCTGACGGGTTATGGTCCTACTTTATTCTTTGATGGAGATATTAAAACGTTCAAGGATAGCGTTCCCGTTGGTGGCCGGTATGTATTCGGCGCCTATCCTTTGGATGTAGATGTAAATGCAGCTAAGGTAGCCGCTGCTGCAGATAAGTGGACATGGTACTACCTGACAGTAGGACAACTTGCAGCTTATATACAAGATGAATGGCAGGCCAATTCGAAATTCAAATTGACTTATGGTGTCCGCATTGATAAGCCTGTTTATTTTAAGGATCAATTCAAATATGTTGCTCCTGATGGTAAAGAGAGTTCACCAACAGTTCCCAATAATGATCCTCTTGTATTATATGATAAAGACGGAAATAAAATTACAAATGGAGTGGGTAAGGATCTTGACAATACTCAACTACCAACCGGATCACCATTGTTTTCTCCCCGGGTTGGTTTCAACTGGGATGTAAGAGGTGATAAAACATTGCAGGTGCGTGGAGGTTCAGGTTTATTTACAGGTCGTTTTCCATTTGTTTGGTTAGGCAATCATATCGGAAATCCTTTCAGCTTTTTCTATAATGCAACCGATAAGGATTTCAGATGGCCGCAAGTGTGGAGAACGAATGTCGGAACTGACTTTAAACTTAAAAAAGGTACAATATTCACGGTTGATGTTGCTTATACAAAAGATGTAAAAGCTATGATGGTTCGCAATTATAAATTGGGAACACCAACCGGCGTTCTGAATTCAGGTACGGGCGACAAACGCAGTATATACCTGCCGGCTAACCAGGGAGCAGCCAATACTTATGTGTTTACCAATACAAATGAGGGCTACCAGTTTAATGTCTCCTTACAGGCACAAAGAACTTTTCCCAAAGGTTTATATGTGATGGGAGCGTATAATTATAATGTTGCGAAAGATGCAAGTTCTATTTCTGCAGAAATATCAAGTGATGCTTTTGATCGCAATCCTATTTTGAACAATGCAAATAAAGCGATCAATTCAAATTCACTTTATGGTAACAGGCATCGGTTCCTCGTTGCAGGCTCCAAGAAATTTGATTATGGTACAGATAAAATGTGGGGAACCACTATTTCCGTTTTCGGTTCATGGACATCAGGCAACAGATTTGCTTATGTATATGCTGGTGATATTAATAATGATGGCACCAGTTCCAATGACCTGCTATATGTTCCAACAAATGCAGAAATTGATGCGATGAATTTTGCAGCGCTTACAGATATCAATGGAAATGTTCAAAGTGCAGCTATACAGCGTCAGACATTGAAAAACTTTATTGCCCAGGATGATTACCTGAGCAGCCGGGTTGGTCAATACACTGAAAAGTATGGTGGTGAAACACCGTGGTATAGCCAGCTGGATCTGCGCATTCTCCAGGATTTGAATTTCAAAGCGGGTAAACAAAAAAATACGTTGCAATTAAGTATTGATATTATAAACTTTGGAAATTTATTAAACAGCGATTGGGGTGTTCGTAAATATGCAACCACTTCAGGCTATTATCAGCCACTTGGTGTAAGCTATAATAACAACAGTCCTGTTTATACATTCGATCCAACACAGTATACAACTTTTGTGAGCAGTCCTGATCTGCTTTCCCGCTGGCAGATGCAGTTGGGGTTAAGATATATTTTCTAAATAACATTTTCGGTAAACTATACTATTTCAAACGGTGCTTATAAGAGCACCGTTTTTTTATTATTATATATCTGAAGTCACTTTAAGGAATACTAATATGTTCTTTTGGCTTGAACCAGAAGACCACCCTATTGATCGATTCTGTCTTTTTTGCCTTTGCTGTGTGTATTCACCAACAACGGAAGTGCAGGAAGCAATAACAATCGAAAGGTCTCCACTTGTTACAAAAATCATAATTGATAAGATTTCATAATAAGAGAATAATCTCGTCATCGGTAATTAACCGGCAGTTTACAGTCAGGTAACTGTGGTGTTGGAATTTTGTTTTATCAAATCAAAATCAAAAACCTTTTTTATGAAATCAATCAAATTCGTGTTCTTAAAAGCAATCATTATCATGTTTTTTACTTTCTGCGCCAGCTGTTCTTTTTCACAAAACCCGTCAGAAAATTATGTGAGAACAGATGCAGCCAACAAAGTCCAGTTTATGGGAGTAGAAGACAACTTTCTATTATTTGATCTCCTTTTTTCTGAAGTTCCCGCTAAAGGATGCATATTGAAGATTTTGGATCATGATGGAAATATCATGTTTGAGGAATCTATTTCAGGAAATTCTTTTTCCAGAAGATACAAAGTAGCAAAAGAAGAGACTTCAAAAATCAGCTTCAAAGCGCTGGGTAAAGGATTTGTGTTTAACCAGTCTTTTATAGTTAAGAAAGAAGAAAAACTCGTGGTAACCTTAGAATAAAAAATCGGAAATCCGAATGTAAAGCCGCTTAATGCGGCTTTACTAATTATAGAAACAGTCTTGGTGAAGAAATACCATCGTTCCGAAAGAATAAGCAATAATTAAATGGACGATTTTTAAATTTATATTAAGGCATCATCGTCCTGCTTACTTTTCTTTGTCTTGAAAAAAAGAAAAGTAACAAAAGAATCCCGATAGCTATCGGGACAAGGCAAAACCAAATGCTTTGCTAGCTTTAACGGGGTCAACATTTGGGCACTCAGATAATTTGTAATTGGTATAGCCATTTACAAAAGGATATCTTCATCAATACTTTAACTTAGTCATTCAAACTTTTTTCATGAACCGGCTTTTTCCATTGCCTATCTACAGTTTTTTGAAGATCGCTTTTAAAAACGGCGGGATCAACGCAAGGGGTTCACTGAAAATACCAGGCTGGTTACTTAAAACAATACTGTTTGAACCGTTGCGTTGGGTGGAACTAGCCATTTATAATAGAAAGATCAGTCAACATACAATAACAAAACCTCCTGTTTTTATCCTGGGATTTTATCGCAGCGGCACTTCTTACCTGCATGAGTTTTTCACACAGGACGATCGTTTTGGATATCATTCAAATTTTCAAATGATGTTTCCTGAAATAATGCTAAGCAGTGAAAGATGGATGTCGCCGGCATTTGATTCTATTTTCAGACTTTTTAAACTTGAGGACCCTGTTCATAGAGTACCCTTATCGCTACGGTTTCCCGGAGAAGAAGATGGCGCCATGACTACATCATTAAGCCCAAGGGGGGCAGTATGGGGTTATTTTTTTCCGAACAAGATGATCGACTATTTCGATAAATATGTTTTGTTTGAAAACATACCGGCATCAGAAATAGAAGCATGGAAACAGGAATATGTTTTTTTGCTTAAGAAGATCTCACTGGCGAATCACAATAAACAACTGGTGCTTAAAAGTCCTCCCAATACAGCAAGGATAAAACTTTTACTTTCACTTTTCCCTGGTGCCAAATTCGTTTTTATTCATCGCAATCCATATGAAGTGTATGCTTCAAATAAACGATTCTGGAAAGTGACACATAAAATTTATGCTTTAGGAGGAACCCGGTCAATTGACATCAATTCGATCATACTGGATACTTATACCAAAACAATGAATCAGTATTTGCTGGAAAAGCACCTGGTACCGAAAGGTCAATTAATGGAATTGGCTTATGATGATTTTATTAAAAACCCGGTGACAAGCATAAAAGCTGCTTACGAAACATTACAACTTAATGATTTCAGTTATTGTGAAAACAAAATGATTTCGTTTGCAGCACGCCAAAAAGAATTTAAGCAGATAGATCATAAATTACCTCCGGACGAACTCACGATGGTTTCTAAAAAATTGGAGCCGTTGATCACTCACTGGAATTACCCGTTATTATAAACAGGATCATTAATATCCTGTTTGATAAGTGCCGCTAACTCAGCGATCGTTTGATGCTCAAAAATATCTTCAGCATTGATCTGAAGCCCGGCCATATTAGCATAAGCCACGATCTGCAGACTCTGAATCGATGCGCCACCTAGATCAAAAAAATTATCATGAATACTTACCTGCTCAATCTCCAGCACATTTTTCCAAATAGCCGTAAGGATTTTCTCTGTCTCATTTCGTGGCGCTAGATATCCACGCAGTTCACGAACATCCCCTGGCATCGGTAATGCCTTACGATCTATTTTTCCATTGGGTGTTAATGGCAGGCTATCGAGACGAATGAATACAACGGGTATCATGTATGCAGGCAATTTTTTTCTAACGAAGTCCATTAATTCACCAGCATCGGGAGACCGGTCACTTACTGGAACAAAGTAAGCCACTAATCTTTTTTCACCCGATGTCTCAGTCCGTGTAATCACAATAGCTTCATGGATCGAAGGATGTTGCATCAATACAGATTCAATCTCACACAATTCAATACGATGACCATTAATCTTTACCTGGTAGTCGAGTCGTCCCAAAATTTCTATCGTATGATCAGGTAGATAGCGGGCACGATCACCTGTTTTATACAATCGAGCAGCGGGTTTGGAACTAAAGCAATCAGGAATAAATTTTTCACTTGTCAAATGAGGATGATTAAGATAACCCCGTGCTAACCCCTCACCACCTATATGTAACTCTCCAACTACACCAACAGGCACAGGCTGCAGATAAGCATCCAATATATATAGTTGTGTGTTGCCAATAGGTTTCCCAATAGTTATCGGAGTATCTCCCTTTTTTATTTCGCATAGAGATGACCATATTGTTGTTTCAGTTGGACCGTACATATTCCATAAACTTCCAATACGATCCAAGAGCTGATCAGCTAATTTTCGTGTTAATACATCACCACCGCAAAGTGCTTTCAATCCCCGCACACCTGGCCAACCTGATTCAATAAGTAATTGCCATGTAGCTGGTGTTGCTTGCATCATATTCACATGATAATGACTGATCGCCTCACTGAGCAGGAAAGGATTAGTAGTTGTCTCGTTGCTTACAATTACAACAGTCGCTCCAACTATTAAAGGAAGGAACAATTCAAGAGCTGCAATATCAAAAGAGATTGGAGTGACTGTTAAAAGCCGATCATCTTTATTGATCCCCGGTTGTATACGCATCGACCAAAGAAAATTGACCATTGCGGAATGATTCACCATGACACCTTTGGGCTTTCCTGTTGAACCAGATGTATAAATTATATAAGCAAGATCTTCAGCTGTGACATTCGTTTGAAGGTTTAAGCAAACGGTTTCTGTTGAAAATAATTTATCATTTACATTAACAATATGCAGGTTGTTGTCTTTGGGAAGTTCGTGATCTATATTAGTCAACAACACGCTTACATTCGCATCGTCCAAAATAAACTGAACCCGTTCCAAAGGGAAGGATGTATTAATTGGTGTATATGTTCCGCCTGCTTTTAGTACAGCCAATAATGCTTCAACTATTGCTGAAGACTTTTCCATGAAGATGCCAACTCTAACACCGGATCCAACACCCAGCGTCTGCAAGTGTTTCGCCAAAACATTTGCACGACGATTGAGTTCAAAATAGGTTATCGTCGTTTCATCCTGAATTATCGCAACAGCAGCTGGAGTTTTTTCAACTTGTGTTTCAAAAAGCTGATGGATACATTTTCCCCTGGGAAAATCGAGCTTGGTCTGA
>Ga0105249_10005824_pt1 | contig 10662 bp, 6 predicted proteins | sample KBSS44metaG_FD_81522 | JGI IMG/M metagenome (GOLD analysis project Ga0105249, IMG submission 81522) | Switchgrass rhizosphere microbial communities from Kellogg Biological Station, Michigan, USA - KBS S4-4 metaG | ecosystem: Host-associated > Plants > Roots > Rhizosphere > Soil | place...
CGATGTTTCGAGAAAGGAACTGATCGAGAAATTGCAACTCGACCAGGTGGTTGCGGTGGTCCTCACGATGGACGACCCGGTGTTGACCGCGCGCCTTGCCAAGCGGCTTCGGGAAGAACATCCAGCGCTCCCCATTATCGCCCGCGCGCGCGACAGCGATCATGCCGCCGCTCTTTATCGTGCTGGGGTGACCGACGCCGTGCCAGAGGCGCTGGAGGCGTCGCTTCAACTTTCGGAGGCGGTACTAGTCGACATCGGCGTTGCAATGGGCCCCGTCATCGCCTCGATCCACGAAAAGCGCAGCGAACTCCGCGCCGAGATCATGGAAGCGGGCCAGCTGGACGTAGAGCCAAGTCTCGGGCGACGGCGCGTTAGGGATACGCCGAGTCCGCAGGAGTAAAGCTCAAGGTTCCTGCGGTGTAGGTCGTGTGAGTTGGATTGTCTCCTGGATGGCGCTGCCCATCGTAAACCACCACCTTGCGGAAATCGAACGGCGACAGGCCCTCGAGGCAAGCGGTATTTACGCCGAGCTGGTTCGGATTCGAGCGGCGCTTGTGGTGGGTATAGATGCCGCAGACCGTGCAGAAATGATGTTCAGCCGTTCGCGTGTTGAAGCGGTATGTGGCGAGCTTGTCTTCGCCCTGATGTATCTTGAATCCCTCATGGGTCGAGGTGACCGCCACCGCCCCGCGCATCCAGCAAATGCTGCAGGTGCAACGACGCGCCGACGCCAGACCGAGTGGCAATTCGGCAGTGAACTTGACAGCGCCGCAATGACATTGGCCGCTTAAGGTGATCGGTTCGTTCGAACTGGTATCAGTCACGCGGCGACCTTCCCTAGCGCCTCCCGGACGGCCTGAAGTGCTTCCTTGGCCTTCGAACCGTCGGGTCCGCCGCCCTGGGCCATATCCGGACGGCCGCCGCCGCCCTGGCCGCCAAGAGCCTCAACCGCGGCTTTCACCAGCTCGACCGCCGATACTTGCGCTGCAAGGTCGTCGGTAACCCCTACCGCCACGCTACCGCGGCCTTCATTGACGGCGACTAGCGCCGCGACACCGCTTCCCAGACGTTGCTTCAAGGCGTCGATTTCGCCTCGAAGGCTCTTGGGATCGAGTCCTTCAACGACCTGGCCGAGGAAGGCTCGGCCGCCGACGTCCTCTGGGCCGGCCGCTTCGGGTTTGGCTCCACCGCCCATCGCCAGCGCCTTCCTGGCTTCGGCCAGCTCGCGCTCGAGCTTGCGGGCATTCTCGACCAGGGCGGCAACTCGCGCAGGAACCTCTTCAGGTGACGCCTTGAGCGCCGAAGCGGCCTCGCGCAGCTTCTCGTCGCGGGCGTTGAGCCATTGCCGGGCGCCCTCGCCGGTCAGCGCCTCGATCCGGCGCACGCCAGACGAGACCGCACTTTCCGCGATGATCTTGAAGATGGCGATATCGCCGGTCGCGGCGACATGGGTGCCGCCGCACAGCTCGACCGAATAATGTTTTTCGCTGAGGCGGCCCATCGACAGCACGCGAACTTCGTCGCCGTACTTCTCTCCGAATAGGGCGAGCGCGCCAGACGCAACCGCCTCATCCGGGGTCATGAGACGGGTTACGACCGGTTCATTAGCGCGGATTTCGGCATTCACATCCGCTTCGATCGCTGCGATTTCCTCGGAAGTCAGCGCCTTGGGATGCGAAAAATCAAAGCGCAACCGATCCGGCGCCACCAGGCTGCCTTTCTGGGTAACATGTTCGCCCAGCCGGCGGCGCAGCGCGGCATGAAGCAAGTGGGTCGCGCTATGGTTGGCGCGCGTCGCCGTGCGACGCTCGACATCGACCTTCTGCTGCAGCACTTCGCCAACATTGACAGCACCCTTCACGACCTTGGTGAGGAGGGCATGGAGCTTGCCGAGAGGCTTCGAAGTGTCCTCAACAATGCCCTCGAAGCCCAAGAGAGAGCTTAGTTTTCCGGCATCGCCCACCTGCCCGCCGCTCTCTGCATAAAAGGGTGTTTGGTTGAGTAGGATGGTGACGGTCTCGCCTTCCTTGGCCTCGTTGGTCCGGAGGCCATCCTTGATCAACTCGAGGACGACCCCTTCCCCGTCGTGGCCCGAATATCCAGTGAACTCCGTCGGGCCGAGCGCCTCGACGATATCGTACCAAAGCTCATCAGAGGCTTTTTCCCCGGATCCCTTCCAAGCGGCGCGAGCGGCTGCTTTCTGCTCTGCCATGGCGGAGTCAAAGCCGGCGCGATCGACCGTCAGACCGCGGGCGCGCATTGCATCCTCGGTCAGGTCATACGGAAAGCCGAAGGTGTCGTAGAGTTTGAAGGCGGTTTCGCCAGGAAGCGTGCCGCCCTCGCCCATGTCCGTGGTCGCCTCGTCGAGCAGCTTGAGTCCATTGGCCAGCGTCTGACGGAAGCGGGTTTCTTCCTGGAGCAGCGTCGCCTCGATCAGCGGCTGGGCGCGGACCAGCTCCGGATAGGCGCTGCCCATTTCCGCCACCAACTCGGGCACCAGCCGCCACATCAGCGGCTCCTTCGCGCCAAGCAGATGGGCATGGCGCATGGCGCGGCGCATGATTCGGCGGAGGACATAGCCCCTGCCCTCATTGGCCGGCAGCACTCCGTCAGAAACGAGGAATCCCGACGCGCGAAGGTGATCGGCGATAACTCGGTGCGACGCCTGGCTCTCGCCCTCGGCGCTGGTCTTGGTGAGTTCCTCGCTGGCGGCAATCAGGGCCTTGAAGGTGTCGGTTTCATAATTGTCGTGGACGCCCTGCAGGACCGCTGCGACGCGCTCCAGTCCCATGCCGGTGTCGATGCTCTTCTTCGGCAGCTCGGAGACGATTTCACCGGCAGCCTGCTCATACTGCATGAACACCAGGTTCCAGATTTCGACGAAACGGTCGCCGTCCTCGTCGGGACTACCCGGCGGTCCTCCCGGAATATGATTGCCATGGTCGAAGAAGATCTCCGAGCATGGACCGCAGGGGCCATCATCGCCCATTGCCCAGAAATTATCCTTTGTCGGAATACGGATGATCCGGCTTTCAGGCAGGCCGGCGATCTTCTTCCAAAGATCGAACGCCTCGTCATCGGTATGGTAGACGGTGGCGGTCAGCCGGTCCGGGTCGAGCCCCCATTCCTTGGTGATGAGGGTCCAGGCGTGCTGGATCGCCTGGTCCTTGAAATAGTCGCCGAAGGAGAAATTCCCCAGCATTTCAAAGAAAGTGTGGTGGCGCGCGGTATAGCCGACATTGTCGAGGTCATTATGCTTGCCGCCGGCGCGGACGCACTTCTGGCTGCTTACGGCGGTCGAATAGGGCCGCGTCTCCAACCCGGTGAAAACATTCTTGAACGGCACCATCCCGGCATTGACGAACATCAGCGTCGGGTCGTTGTGCGGGACCAGCGGCGCGGACGGCACCCGCGCGTGGCCGTTTCTCTCGAAATAGTCGAGGAAGCTGCGGCGGATGTCGTTGGTCGATGTCATGAGGGTGCAGATATGGGACTTGCTGCAACGCGGCAAGCGGGCGGCTGGCTTTTGGGCTTTAGTGCGACGGAGGCGGATCCCAGTCGCCAGCGAGGCACGAACCGACGCCGTGCTGCGGAGAATATCCAAGGTCGCTCGCGGCCAGGCGGCAGTCGTATATCCGATCGATGGAACCGGGCGGCCGCCAGCCCAATGCCGCCATCTGACCGATCAAAGTCGGGCAGCGGCGCGCAATCACCGACGGGGCGTCAACCAATAGCTGCTCACAATCCTCACGAAGGAATGGCGTCACTGCGCTGATCAAATAGGTTGCAGCCGGCCCTCGGCGATGGAGCGCCCGCTCATGAGCTTCGGCCACGTCGCGGCGATCCACTCCCCGAAAAAGCCGGTACCAGGCCATGAGGTCGGGGGGTTCCGGAAAACATCGCGACATGCGGAGTGACGTCACGGTCATCGACTGGCTGGCCGACGCGACGAGCTGTTCCGCCGCCAATTTCGTCTGGTCGTAAATGTCGCGCGGCTGCGGCTCGAGCTGCTCGTCGACCCAAACCGCTCGTCCATCAGCCTGAAGCGCATGACCGTAAATCGACGTGGTGCTGGTGAGCACGAAATGGTCGGCACCGCTTGCAAATGCGAAGTCAAGCAAACGCGACGTTGCGTCGATATTTGTACGCCGGAATTCCTCGTCGCTGCGCTTGCCGACATGGGGAGCGTGCAGTGCCGCGACATGGACGACCGAATCGAGATGGCCAACAAGGTGACGCCACTCCGCCACTTCGTTGCAGTCGGCGACGATACCGACTTGAGGGCCTGGGTTGAGGTCCAGCCCGATAACGTCATGCTGGCTGGCCAGCCGTGTCGCGACCGAGCTGCCAATCAATCCGGCCGCGCCGGTGACCAGGATCCGCATTGCCCTCCCCGCCTAAATCACGCGGCGTGGGAATGGCCAAGCGGTCCAAATATGGCAAGGCAGCGGCGCGTCTGGCACGCCGCTGCCCATTGGCCGGTCAGCTGTCGGTCAGGCGTAGATCGGGAATGATTCTTCAATTAGCCCATTCACCGGATCGACCCGATATACGTTGCCATTGGCATAGCGATACCATGCGTCGTCCGTGTCATAATATTGGTCGCGGTAAGCGAAAGGCACATTGTAGGCGCCATAGCCCGCCGGCAACGGCTGCCCGATCCCGAACTGCTGGCCGCTAACCAATGCGACCAACGCCTGGATCACCTGGGTCGTCGGATCGACCTGGTAGATGCCTCCGTTCGCATAGCGGTACTGCCACTCGGGCGTGTCGGAGTAGAGTGACTGGTAGCCGTACGGCACATTGTAGCCCGGATAGGCCGCCGGCCACGGCTGTCCGATCATATAGTCATAGCCGGCGCCATAGATCGGGTATCGCGCATCGATCCGGCGGCTGTACGGATCCATCTGGTAGATGAAGCCATCGCCATAGCGGTACCAAGCGTCGTCGCGGTCATAATAGGTTGAGCGATAGTTCAAAGGCACATTGTACGCGCCATAGCTCGCCGGCAGATATTGGCCTACGCCATAGCTTTGACCGGCGAGCAACGCGACCAGGGCGGTAATCAGCTGGGTCTGGGCGTCGATCTGGTAAATGCCGTACCCGTCGTTGCGGTAATAATAGTCCGGTGTGTCGTAATAATAGGGCTGATAGGCCAGCGGCACATAGCTGCTGTAATAGGTGTTCGGCCAAGGATCGCCGATGCCATAACCGCCAAACAGCGGGATCATCGCCCGGACGAAATTGTCGTCCCGGTCAATCCGGTAGAGATAGCCGAGATCGTCGTCGTACCGGTAATAATAGTCCGGCGTATCGTAATAGCGGCTGCGATAGGAGGTCGGCACATAGCTTGAGTAACGGACCGGATCGATCCGTTCGCCAACAGTGACGACCCGCCGGTCATCCCTGAATTTCATCTGGCGCATGGGACGATCGCGAAGCAGCCTTGCGAGCTGGCGATCATTGTCTTCCGCTCGCACCGGGAAGGTGCGCGCCTGCTCACGCAAACCGTGGCGCAGATCGAAGGTTTGATGGGTATCGCGATCGAACGCACGGCGGTCGATCCGCGCCACCGCCTGACGCTCGATGCGCTGCGTACGTTCGGTCCGTTGGGCCTGCTGACGTTCAATGCGCTGCGGACGTTCGGCCCGCTGGAGGCGTTGGCGCTCGACGTGTTGGGTGCGTTCCGCTTGCTGAACGCGCTGGCGCTCGATCCGCTGCGGTCGTTCGGTGTGCTGCAACCGCTGCTGTTCGAAGCGTTGCGAGCGTTCGGCGCGCTGGACCTGTTGTCGTTCCATACGCCGCGGTTGTTCGGCGCGCTGGACCTGTTGTCGTTCCATACGCTGCGGACGCTCAGCACGCTGGACTTGCTGACGCTCGGCCCGCTGCGGACGTTCGGCGCGTTGAACCTGCTGACGCTCGACCCGCTGCGGACGTTCCGTCCGCTGCGCGCGCTCGGCTTTCTGCGGGCGTTCTGCCTTTTGCTCGCCGCCGGCCTGGCTGGGCTGTGCGCGGTCGTCGCGGCTCTTCCCGCCGCGTTCGGCATAGGCTGGTCCGGTCAGTGCCAGTGACGCAACACTGGCAATCAACAAAAACTTGCGAGTCATTACTACCTCCTCGCGGAATAAAACTCGTGAAATATCAACCACCTGACATAGGGCGTGCGCCTGTGCCTCAGATGAACACGGCGGAATATCTGCTCGCTTGGTCGCTTCGCGCGGGCGGCCTGACGCTCGGTAATTTGAGGTTCAGTTTCGCGCTTTCTTTTTGACCGTTGCGCGGACAAAAAGCGCCATGGCTAAAATTGCGAAGACCATCCCGACCTACAAGCGCCGGCGAAGGAACCGCCGCGGCTTCCTGGGATGGCTTTGGCGAATATTGATGGGCCTGTTCCTGCTCAGCATCCTGCTGGTGCTCGTCTATCGCTTCGTACCTCCGCCCATTACCGCGACGATGGTCGGCGATGTCGCTGCCGGACGCGGGCTCAAGAAGGACTGGATGAGCCTTGACGAGATGGATCGCGACATGGTCCGGGCGGCGATCGGCGCTGAGGACAGCAAATTCTGCCGGCATAATGGTTTCGATATCGAGGCGATCGAGGATGCGATGAAGCGCAATGCTTCAGGCGGGCGAATCCGCGGCGGTTCGACGATCAGCCAACAGACCGCGAAAAATGTCTTCCTCTGGCAGGGGGGCGGCTATTTCCGGAAAGGGGTCGAAGCCTATTTCACCTTCCTGATCGAGCATCTCTGGGGGAAGCGGCGGATCATGGAGGTGTATCTGAACGTCGCCGAGACCGGGATCGGCACCTATGGCGCCAATGCCGGTGCGGAGCGCTACTTCGGACACGACGCCAGCGCACTATCGGCAACCGAGGCCGCGAGGATTGCTGCGATCCTGCCACTGCCCAAGAAGCGCGGGGCAATCGCACCCAAGGGCTTCACTCGCCGCTATGGCAACACCATCGCCGCGCGCATCGGCCAGGTCCGCCGCGATGGGCTAGACGCCTGCGTCTATGCTGGTTCTGTCCCGCCCAAGGACAAGGCTCCGCCGCCAAGCAAGGTACAGCGTGAGCTGCCGGGCGCCGAGTATGAGACGGCGACGCCGCCTCCGCCGGAGGCATCCGTCGACGAGACCCCGGTCGAGGAAGCTCCGCCGGCGGCCGTGGAAAATGAAGCCGTCGCACCGCCTGAACCGGTGCCGGGCGAGCCAACCGAGGCCACGCCTCCGGCCTCAGATCAGCCGCCGCCTCCGGCCGAGCCGCGACAATAACCCTACTGCGACGAACCGCCGGAACGGCGGGCCACTGACGGAGTTGATTGGGCAAACCCAAGAAGGAGGATGCTCATGGCCACTCGCAGTGCCAATCGTAGCGGTTCGTCACGATCGCGTAGCAGCAGTTCCACCCGCTCAAACGCTTCGAAAAACGATCGTAGTGCCTTTCGCTGGGGCACTGGAGCCATCGCCGGCGCAGCGCTGGGCGGGGCCGCGCTCGCCATCGCCGCAAACCTTGGCCGCAAATTCCTGACCCAGTCGTTCAGCGCGAGCCAGGGCAATTGGGCCGACAGCCTGGCGGCCGAGCACGACATGGTGCTGGCAATGTTCGACAAGATGCTGGCGACCGACCCGTCACAGACGGTTCAGCGCAAAATGCTGTTGATGAAACTCAACCACGCGCTCGACATACATGCCTATGCCGAAGAGCATGTCGTCTATCCGGCGCTGCGCGAGGCCAATGATCGCGCCGACGCCGAGGGGCTGGAGACGGAACATGGCGAGGTGAAGGAGTTCCTCTACAGGCTCCAGCATATGGAGCTGGATGCCCCAAACTGGCTCGAGACGATCCGGGAATTCCGCGCGGCCGTCGAGGCTCATGCCAAAATGGAAGAAGAGCAGGTCTTTCCACGCTTGCGCAGTGAGATCGACGACGCACTGGATGAACGGATTACCAAGGAGGTCAACAAGGCCGGTTTCATGATGGCTTAACCGACTAGCGCCAGTCGCGGCGGCTCCTGCGCGGTCAGTTCGACGGAGCCTTCTCCCAGGATCCGTGTGAGCCGGGCAGCAAGGTCGGCATCAAGGTTGAAGTCGCGCCCAAGCAACAGGGTCGCTTCCCGGCCCTCGCTGACCGCCAGCGTTGCGCGGACCATCCCATTGCCGCCCCTCGCTGTCTCAAGCTCGCGCTGGACGCCAGGGATGAGCGCGACATCGACAATCCTGAGGTCGACCTGGAGCCGCGCCCGCTTGGCCAGGTTTTCGAGGGGCTGGAAGCGCTTGATTGTGACCCGCGGCGTTTCGTCCCCGGGCCGCCGGTCCAGCTCAACCGTCAGCAGGCCGCATGCTCCGGCCTTGGCTGCCCGCTCGAGGTCGGAGGACGGCTCATCGTCGAACGCGGTGGCTTCATATTGCCCGCTCGCATCAGAGATAGTCGCCATCAGGTAGCGCCGGCCCTTGGCCGAAGTCCGCCAGCGAGTGCTTTCGATCAGTCCGGCCATGGTTGCCGACGATCGCCCTTCGGACACCGATAGTTCGGACAGATCGGCGAAGCTGCGGACCTTGTGGGCGGCGAGCAGGTGGCGCTGGGCGTCGACCGGATGAGCGGAGAAATAGAAGCCAAAGGCATCGCGCTCCGCCGTCATTCTTTCCGCCAGGGACCAGCGGGAATCGCGCGGCAGCCGGATCGGCGCGACTCCGCTTTCCGATGCTCCGCCGAACAGGCCGTGCTGGCCACTGATGCGTTGATCGTGCGCCGATGCGGCATGGGCGAGGATGGTTTCAGCGCCCGCGAATACCGACGGCCGATCCTGGTTCAATGCATCAAAAGCGCCCGCTGCAGCCAGGCTTTCAAGCTGCCGGCGATTGAGCAGCCGCGGGTCGATTCGCTCGGCGAATTCGTCGAGGCTGTTGAACGGGCCATGCGCTTCTCGTTCGACGACGAGAGCCTCCATCGCCTTTTCGCCGACTCCCTTCAGCGCGCCGAGCGCATAACGGACCTTGCCCTCCTCGACGCCGAACGCCGCCTGGCTGGCGTTGACGTCGGGAGGCAGGCACTCAACGCCGCTGCGACGAATGTCCTCGACGAACAGCGCCAGTTTGTCAGTCTGAGCCATGTCGAAACTCATCGACGCGGCAAAAAATTCCGCGGGGTGATGCGCCTTGAGCCATGCGGTGTGGTAGGCGACCAGGGCGTAGGCTGCTGCGTGGCTCTTGTTGAAGCCGTAGCCGGCAAACTTGTCGATCAAGTCGAACAGTTCGTTCGCCTTGCCGGGAGAGATGTCGTTGTTCGCCGCGCCCTCGATGAACCGGGCTCGCTGGGCGTCCATCTCCGACTGGATCTTTTTGCCCATTGCTCGGCGGAGAAGGTCGGCCTCTCCTAGCGAGTATCCGGCCAGCACCTTGGCCGCCTCCATCACCTGCTCCTGGTAGACGAAGATGCCGTAGGTTTCCTTGAGCACCGCCTCGAGCATCGGGTGCGGATAGGCGATCGGTACCCGACCGTTCTTGCGATCGCCGAACAGCGGGATGTTATCCATCGGGCCGGGACGGTAGAGCGACACCAGGGCGATGATGTCCCCAAAGTTGGATGGCCGGACCTGGGCCAGCGTGCGGCGCATGCCCTCCGATTCCAGCTGGAACACGCCGACGGTCTCGCCTCGCTGGAGCAACTCATAAACGGCAGGGTCGTCCCAAGGCAGCGACGCGAAATCAACGTCGATTCCCCGCCGGGCCACCAGGCGCTGACCCTCCTTCAGAACCGATAGGGTCTTGAGGCCAAGGAAGTCGAATTTCACCAGGCCCGCGCTCTCGACATATTTCATGTCGAACTGCGTGACCGGCATGTCGGAACGCGGGTCGCGGTAGAGCGGGACCAGCTGGTTCAGCGGCCGATCGCCGATCACCACGCCGGCGGCATGGGTCGAGCTGTGCCGCGGCAGGCCCTCAAGCTTCATTGCGAGGTCGAACAGCCGTTTCACATCCGGGTCGGAACGATATTCCCTCTCCAATTCGGCCACGCCGTTGAGGCTGCGCTCCAGCGTCCACGGATCGGTCGGATGGTTGGGCACCAGCTTGGCCAGCCGGTCGACCTGGCCATAGCTCATCTGCAGGACTCGGCCGGTGTCCTTGAGCACTGCACGTGCCTTAAGCCGTCCGAAGGTTATGATCTGGGCGACCTTGTCGCGGCCATATTTGCCCTGGACGTAGGTGATCACCTTGTCGCGGTGGGTTTCGCAGAAGTCGATGTCGAAGTCGGGCATCGACACACGCTCGGGGTTGAGGAAGCGCTCGAACAGCAGGTTGAGGGCAATCGGATCGAGGTCGGTGATGGTCAGGGACCAGGCAACAACGCTGCCCGCGCCCGAGCCGCGTCCCGGTCCGACCGGGATGTCATTGGCCTTCGCCCATTTGATGAAGTCGGCGACGATCAGGAAATAACCAGCGAAACCCATCCTGGTGATGACGTCGATTTCGAACTCAAGACGCTCCCGATATTGCGTTCGGTCCTCCTCCGGGCGCCCCTCCAGTCGCTGTCCCAGGCCCGCGTGCGCCTCCCGCCGCAGCGTTTCATCCTCATCGTCACTAAGGCGCGGGAGGATTGGCCGCCGTTTCGGTGCGGCAACCGCACAACGCTGGGCAATCACGGCGGTGTTTGCGATAGCCTCC
>Ga0105249_10005825_pt1 | contig 10661 bp, 9 predicted proteins | sample KBSS44metaG_FD_81522 | JGI IMG/M metagenome (GOLD analysis project Ga0105249, IMG submission 81522) | Switchgrass rhizosphere microbial communities from Kellogg Biological Station, Michigan, USA - KBS S4-4 metaG | ecosystem: Host-associated > Plants > Roots > Rhizosphere > Soil | place...
CCCGTGTGCGGCTGGATGCGGTTTGCAGGCTGGGACGAGAATTCTTGCGCTATGGTCCGCGCTAAGCTTCAAATCCACGCGCTAAGCTGCGCGCAGTCCGCAAAGCAGCGCTGCGTGCTCGGGCGCGTCGCGGTGCAGGAGTGTCGCCATCAATACGTCAGTCAAAGCCAAGGGCTTTCCACTGCCCAGCTCGTTACGGGTAATTCCGGGCACCGAGCAAGCGCAGGCAGCCTATCCTTACTACACGCAATTCGCGCCCTCGGACGACAACCGGTTTTGGTTCTACAACTCGATGCACTTTCCCGAGCCCATGTCGGCGTTCGACATGGTGACCGCGGAAGCGGCGTACTGCGCCTTGGGTTCATCGAGCACCCGCGTTCACTGCATCCCGACAACCCTCGGCATTGACCATCGCATCATCAATGGCCGCGTCTACATCGGTGGTAACGCGGTCACTGATCCCGCCGAGATCGCACGCCGCACCACGGAATTCCAGCAACGGGCGTTCTATTACTACGAGAACTGGGAGCGCTTGTACGCACAATGGCGCGAAAAGATGTTGGCCCTGATCCACGACGCGCGCGCGCTTCCCAAGGTCGCACTTCCGGAGTTCGAACCCCTGGAGCACGTGCACGCTGGACGCGGCGTCGCTTCGAATCACTATCTCCTCGACGTCTACCAGAAGACACTCGAGGGCTACTTTCGGATGTGGCATCACCATTTCGAGTTTCTGCTGCTGGGGTATGGGGCGTACCTGACGTTCTTCGGCTTCTGCAAAAAGGCGTTTCCCGAGATCAGCGACCAGACCGTCGCGCGCATGGTTGCTGGCATCGAGGCGGAGATCTTCCGTCCGGACGAGGAATTGCGGCGGCTCGCGCGCTGCGCCGTGGAGTTGGGAGTCGAGGCGCAGTTCCAGGAGGGCATGTCGCCCCAGGCGATCATCGAGTCCTTGGTGCAGACCGGCGAGCCCGGCAGATCCTGGCTCGAAGAGCTCGCCACATCCCGTGAGCCCTGGTTCAACATCAACGTAGGCGACGGCTTCTATCACTATCACCGCTCCTGGAACGATGACCTGTCGATGCCGTTCGCCGGCCTGCCCGGATACATCGCGCGGCTCAAGGCGGGGGAATCGCTCGAACGGCCGGTTGATAAGCTACAGGCGGAGCGCCGTGAGCTCATTGCGGCCTACCGCGAGCTGTTGAGCTCGGACGATGAGCGCGGCGCCTATGACCAGATGATCACGCTCGCGCATCGTGTGTTTCCTTACGTGGAAGGCCATAAGTTCTATTGCGAGCACTGGTACACCAACCTGTTCTTCAACAAGATCCGCGAGTTTGGCGCATTGCTTGCCGCACATGACTTCTTCCCAGGCCAGGAAGACGTCTTCCAACTGACCCACTACGAGCTCGAGGCAGCCATCATCGATCTCATGACATCCTGGTCCAACGGCTCGCCGCCGCGCGGACCCGGGCATTGGCCACGAATCGTCGCGGAGCGAAAGGCGGCCATAGCCGAGTGGGCAAAACACGATACGCCGCCGGCACTCGGGCCCGTTCCTGACATCATCGATGACCCCGCCATCGTCATGCTTTGGGGTATCACGCGTGAAACCCTCGACACCTGGCTCAGCGCCGGCAGTGAAGGCTCGGGCAACGAGATCAAGGGATTCGCCGCTTCCAGCGGGGTGGTTGAGGGTCCCGCGCGGGTCGTGAAGTCAGTGGAGGAAATTGGCCGCCTGCAGAAAGGGGATATCCTGGTCTGCCAGGTCACCAATCCGACCTGGGCACCGATTTTTCAGAAGATCGCGGGGGCCGTCTCCGACATCGGCGGTTCCATGAGTCATGCCGCCATCGTGGCGCGGGAGTTCTCGCTTCCCGCCGTCGTTGGTACGGGCACGGCTACTTCACGGATCAGGGACGGTCAGCGTATCCGCGTCGATGGCGGGCGCGGCATTGTCACCATCCTGTAGTAGGCTGCAATGGGTTCTCGCGAAAACGTAAGCTGGTTCGCGGATATCGGGCTCGACGACCGTCCAACTGTCGGGGGTAAGGGAGGCAGTCTCGGTGAGCTGCTGCGTGCGGGAGTCGCTGTTCCGCCTGGATTCGTGGTCCGCACACAGGCTTTCGAGAGCTTTCTGCAGGAGTTGGAGCGCGAGTCGCCGATACGTGCGGCCGTTGAATCGCTGCATGCGGAAGATCTCGAGGCGGTCACCGCATGTTCGAAGTCGGTCCGCGCGAGGCTGGAGGCGGCAGCGTTGCCTCCACTCGTCGCGCAAGACGTTTCGGCCGCATACGCGCAGCTGTGTCGTGAAAGTTCAGCAAGCGCTCTGGCTGTCCGCTCCTCCGCTACTACCGAAGATGCCAGTGATGCCAGTTTCGCCGGCCTTCAGGATACGTATCTGTGGGTCAAGTCTTGGGATGACACCCACAGAAGGGTGCGCAGCTGCTGGGCCAGCCTGTACTCGGTGGAGTCGATCTGCTACCGCCGCAGGCTCGGTTTTCCGGAAGCCGGTGTCGCAATGGCGGTGGTCGTTCAGGCCATGGTAGAGGCACGCTCCGCTGGAGTGATGTTTACCCGTAGCCCGACAACGGGGGACCGATCGGTAATCACAATTGAAGGCGCCTGGGGGCTCGGGTCGGCAGTCGTTGGCGGCGAGGTGACGCCGGATCGCTGGGTAATAGGCAAGATTACGGGTGAAATTTCAGTGCGTGAGACATCGGAAAAGAAAATCAAACATGTGCCGCTGCCTGCCGGCGGCATCGAGACCGTCCCAGTGGAGCCGGAGTTGGTGCGGGCCGCTTGCTTGAGCGATGCGGAGCTGCAGACACTCAGAGGTCTGGCGCGGAAAGTGGAGCGGCATTACGGACGCCCGCAGGATATTGAATGGGCGGTCGATCGCCACAGCGGCGAGATTCTTCTTCTGCAGAGCCGTCCCGAGACGGTTTGGTCAACGAAGTAAGCAGCGCCCGCCGCACGCGCAAGCGAGAATCCCTTGGCGCACGTGATGTCGATCTTCGGAGGCCGCCGGTGACCCTGACGGCCAAGGACGTCGCGGAGATCACGCGGCTGCTGGAAGAGTCCAATTTCGATGAGTTATACCTGGAGTTGGACGGTCTCAAGCTGAGCTTGCGGCGCGGAACGGCCGGGGCGGCGCAGCCGCTCGGGAATGGCGACGGGTCGGCGTCCGCCGCGCAATCGCCAGGCGCGGGGTCCATGGTGCCAGGGGCCGCACCAACAGCCTCGTTTTCGCCGGCCGTCAGCGCGCCGGCAGTTGGCGCAGCGCGGCCGGTCGGCCCAGCCGCAGCGCCGGGCCCAGCCGCGGCGCCCGGCCCAAGCGCATCGGCCGGCACCGCATCGGCCAGGCTAGCCGGCGCCCCAGCCGCGGCTCCGGCACCCGTGCCGCCGGCTGCCGACGACCCAAACAACGTGCCCGTGTCGGCACCGCTGCTCGGCACCTTCTATCGAGCCCCCAAACCGGGTGCGCCCCCCTTTGTTGAAATCGGCTCGCAGGTGGAGGAAGACACCATCATCGGCATCATTGAAGTCATGAAGTTGATGAATACCGTGCGCGCTGGTGTGCGCGGCAAGGTGACCCAGATCCTCTGCCGGGATGGAGCCCTGGTGGAATACGGCGAAACACTGATGCGCGTAGGTAAGCCGGGTTAGTCGTGGACATTCGGCGCATTCTGGTTGCGAATCGCGGGGAAATTGCCGCGAGAATCATCCGCACCTGCCGCAAGCTGGGCATCGAAACCGTACTCGCGGCCTCGGAAGCCGACCTCGACTCGATACCCGCGCGGTTGGCCGACCGCACCGTGTGCATCGGTCCCTCACGGCCCAGCGAAAGCTACCTCAGAGTCGAGACAATCGTACAGGCCGCACTCGGCGTCCGAGCTGACGCAATCCATCCCGGATATGGCTTTTTATCCGAGCGCGCGGCGCTTGCGCGATTGTGCGAGCAGCAGAGTGTCATTTTCATTGGCCCGACAGCCGCACAGATTGATGCGGTGGGTGACAAGCTACGCGCGCGATCCGAGGCACAGGCAGCCAACGTTGCCGTCGTTCCGGGAGGCGCGGTGGAATCCGGCGAAGCGGCCCTGTCTCTCGCGCGGCAAATCGGCACACCCATCCTGGTCAAAGCGGTTGGTGGAGGCGGTGGCCGCGGAATGAAGCTGGTAGATCACCTGGAGAATCTGCCTCACGCTATCGAGTTGGCTGCCGCGGAAGCAGGCGCGGCGTTCGGCGACGCCCGCGTCTACCTCGAGCGCTTCGTAACTCGTGGGCGGCATGTGGAGGTGCAGGTCCTCGGTGATGGCCATGGAGGCGTCATCCACCTCGGTGAGCGCGATTGTTCCGTGCAGCGCCGGTATCAGAAGCTCCTGGAAGAGTCTCCCGCCCCCGGGCTGGCTGACGAATTCCGCCAACAACTCCACGAAGCCGCCGTGCGATTCGCCAAACGCCTCGCCTATCGAGGTGCGGGGACCGTGGAATTTCTCGTCGACACTCATACAGACCAGTTCTATTTCCTCGAAATGAACGCGCGTATCCAGGTCGAGCATCCCGTCACGGAAGCCCTGACGGGTGTGGACCTGGTGGCCGAACAGATTGCAATCGCCTCCGGCGCGGGGATCCGGCTGACTCAGTCTGACATTCGCGCCCAGGGCTGGGCCATGGAGTGCCGCATCAATGCCGAGGACCCTGGCCGCGATTTCCAACCGAGTCCTGGAGTTGTGCGCGCTGTAACCTGGCCCGCGGGACCTGGTATTCGTGTCGATACCCACATCGCGGCCGGGTCGCGCGTACCCCCATTTTACGACTCGCTGCTGGCCAAACTCATTGCGTATGGCCCCACCCGTGCACAAGCTCTGCAGCGTCTGCAGGAAGCCGTCGCAGCAAGCCGTGTCGAGGGCGTTCGCACCAATCTGGCCTTCCATGCCGCGGTACTCAAAGATCCTGAATTTCAGGCGGGGGCCGTGGATACAGGGTTCCTTGCGCGGCTACTCGAGCGCTCACCCCTGCAAATGGAGACCGGCATTCATGGCTGAAATCGATCTGGTGGATACGTCACTTCGCGATGGCAACCAGTGCCTTTGGGGTGCCCTGGGAATTGACACTGCGAAGACGCTGACGATTGCTCCCGTGATGGATCGTGTTGGCTATAAGGCGATCGATTTCACTACCTCCACCCATATGGGCGTTGCTGTGCGCTACAAGCGCGAAGACCCGTGGGAGCGCATCCGGCTCATGGCGGCGGCCACGCCGCGCACGCCGCTGCAGTTCATGTCGACGGGCTTCCGCTTCATCTCCTGGGAGACCGCCAGTCCGGAATTCATGGCGCTGGCCTTCACCGTGCTCGCGCGAAACGGCATTCGCCGCTTCTGTCTCGCCGATCCGATGAACGATGCAGACTCGAATATCGCCTGCGCTCGAATGGTGAAGCAGGGGGGCGGTGAGTACGTTATCGCAGCGTTGGTGTTCACGGTGAGTCCCATTCACGATGACGCCTACTATGCCCAGAGGGCGCGAAAACTGGCCTCCAGCCCCGATATCGATGCCTTGTACATCAAGGATCCGGGTGGCCTGCTCGCGCCGAAACGCGCTGCCACGCTGATTCCAGCGATCAAGGCGCAAATCGGTGCGAAGCCGCTCGAGTTACATTCGCACTGCACGCTGGGCTTGGGCGAGCTCCTCTATCTGGACGCTGTTGATTACGGTGTCAGGACGCTGCAGTGCGCCTCCGGAGCCACCGGAGATGGGATCTCAAATCCGCCTTCGGAACGGATCGTTTCCAACTTGTGCGCGCTGGGTCATACGGTTCACGCCGATCGGGACGCGTTGTCACAGGTCGCCAGCTACTTCACCCGAATTGCGGAAGCGGAAGGACTTCCCGCGGGCAAGCCGCAAGGATTCGATGCCGGCTATCTGCGGCATCAATTGCCTGGTGGCATGATCGGCACCATGCGCCGGCAGCTCGCGGAGCGCCGCCTGGCGCACCTCGAAGCGGCCGTCATCGAGGAGTTGGGGCAGGTACGCGAGGAGCTGGGCTGGCCGATTGTCATGACGCCCTTTGCGCAGATCGTCATGACCCAGGCATTCATGAATGTGACCGGCCGGGAGCGGTATGCGGTCGTTCCGGACGAGGTCATTCGTTACGCCCTGGGGCGGTTCGGCAGGCCCAACACACCCATTGACGCACGTGTGATGGAGCGGATCGAATCCCTGCCACGCACGCAAGAGCTGCGCATGGAAGCTTCAATGGCGCCCCTCGAGGAATTGCGCAGGCAGCTTGGAGCGGGAATTTCGGACGAGGAGTTTCTCCTGCGCGCCACCATGCCGGCCAGTCAAGTGGATGCGATGATTGCGGCAGGACCCGCCAGCCGCCACTACGATGCGGCGATCCAACCGGCTCTGAGCCTCATTCGAAAGCTGACAGCAGCCCGCGACCTGACACAAGTGTCGGTGCAGAAGGCGGGGTTTCGGCTGGAGCTGCGGCGCACCGCGTCCGCGGCTGCGCAACCGTGACGATCGAAGGTTTCATGTTCGACGTAGACGGGACCCTGTTGCTGAGTGACCGGTCCCTTGGCGGGTATGAGTTGTTACCCGGAGCGGTCGAAGTGCTGGGCGCTCTGAAGGAGCGCTCTGTTCCCTTCGCGCTGCTCACTAACGGGAGCGCCTACCCGCCGCAGGAGCAGGCGGCGAAGCTCCGCGGGATCGGCCTGCCGATTGAGGATTCGCAGATGATCACCCCATCCAGCGTGATGGCCGATCACGCGTCGCGGCTGGGCATGAAACGTGTCCTCGTACTGGGTACGCGCGGGGTTGGGCAGGCGTTGAGAGATGCCGGGGTCCAGACGGTATACACCGGAGAGTCTGATGCCAGCCAGGTTGACGCTGTCTATGTAGGGTGGCATCCGGACTGCGGTATGAAGGACATCGAGGCTGCATGTAATGCAATCTGGAACGGAGCAAAACTGTACGCCGCTTCCGATGTACCGTTCTTCGCAACCAAACAGGGCCGGACGATCGGTTATACATTTGCGATTCTGGGGGCGATCCGCAGGCTCACCAAGGCTCCCGTCATCCTTACGGGAAAACCATCCCTGCGCGCATTGCGATTCGTGGCGAACAGGCTCCGCGTCCCACTGCGCAGAATGTGTGTGGTGGGGGACGATCCGATCGTTGAGGCCGTAATGGCGCAGCGCGCGGGGGCAACGATGTTTGCTGTCACTACGGGAACTACTTCGCTCGAAGAGTGGCGGCAACAGCCCGCGAGGCGCCGGCCACATCGGGTTCTAGATGGTCTGCGTGACCTGTTGAAGAGTGAAATTGAGGTCCCGTGAGGTCCCGTGAGGTCCCGTAAGGTCCCGTGAGGTACTTCGGTCAGTGTTTTGCCCGGCTGAGGGAGCTGCGGAATTGGAGCGGGGATTGCCCGAATCGTTGCCGGAAGCGGCGCGCGAAGTGACTTGGATCCGCGAATCCGCACCGCGCTGCGACTTCTGCAACAGGTAGATCGAACAGCTGTGCGTCGCTCAACATTTCATGGGCGCGCCCCAGTCGCAATTCCATTAGCCGCTCTACAAAGGTCGTATGCGCTCCGGCAAACACGTAGTGCACACTGCGCGTGCTGATTCCGTGTTCCGCGGCGACTGCCAGTGGCGACAGATCCGCTTCGTGCAGACGATTCCGCAGGGTGCGTAGTAGGTGGTTGAAGAGGATAGGGCGCTGCGATGATGTCGCGGGCTCCGGTCCGATCGCCAATTTCAACAATGTTGCGATGGACTCTGCGATTTCATCTGAGGGCAGCGCCTGGTTATCGCACGAGTTGATGTCCAGGCTCGCTACGGCAGCGCACAGGGCGGAGCTCCAACCTCCCGAGCTGAAGAGCTGCGCCGCGTGACGTTCCGGCTGGGCAATCCACCTTCTCAGCCAATCGGCAGGTAACCGTAGCGCCATGGCCCGGGTAGGGTGTGGGCATTCGAGCTCATAGGGCTGGGTGCAGTCGATCAACACGCATTCCCCTGGACCGACACGCACTTCACGTCCCAACTGCTGATACGTTACGTGGCCAGCGCGTAGCTGCATCAACATGAACATGGGCGTGCGCATGCGGGCAATCTTGGCCCTTGTCCGCCGTACCAGCTGGGTATCGGCCTCGAGGAAGTTAGCAGTGGCGGGGCCGAGGTCCACCTGATCGAGCGATGCATGGAAGCGATTGCGCACGGGCGTATCGATTTCGAGCTCGAGAAATTGATCGCATACCGTGTCCACCCAGTAGGCAAGGGCCTCCGGTTGGCCCACCTGGCTGGTGGACCAATGGCGTAACGCTGGCCCTTCGAGTCGTACCCCCATCATCAGACTCCCTCAGCAGCTGCACGTAGATGCTGACGCGGTATTGGGCTTTCCGCAACCGGGCACGGCGGACGGCTCACCTGCGCGCCACGGGTATATTGTATTCAATATAAATCAATGCCTTATTACGTAAACCTACTTTAGTACCGCACGAACGGCGGCAGCAATACGGGCCTCATCCGGCAGGATATATGCCTCGAGTGGCTCACTGTACGGAACAGTCGTATCAGCCGCCGTGACCTGCACGACCGGGGCTTTTAACGCCTTGAAACGATGTTCAGCGATGTCGGCGGCGATCATGGCGGTCACCGATGCATGACGCGGCGCCTGATCCACCAACACGACGCGCCCCGTCTTGTCGACGGATTTCAAGATCGTTTCCAGGTCGAGCGGCGCAACGGTGCGCGGATCGATCACTTCTGCGTTGATCCCTTCTTTCGCAAGCGTCTGCGCGGCAGCAAGCGCGCGTGGCACCATCCAGCCCGTTGCAACTATCGTGACGTCCCCACCGGCGCGCCGGACTTCGGCTTTTCCGAACGGTACTAGATATTCTCCATCCGGAACTTCGCCCTGTTCCAGCGTCAGCATGTAGTGGTGCAGATACACAACCGGGTTGTCGTCCCGGATCGCGGTGGCCATCAGTCCCTTGGCATCCGCAGGCGTGGAGGGCGCCACGACTTTGAGTCCCGGAACACCCATGAACAGCGCAGTGAGCGATCCGGTGTGCTGCCCCGCCCACCCAGCGGTAAATCCGTAGCCCGCTTTGAGCACCAACGGGACTTTGACCTGTCCGCCCGACATGTAGCGAAATCGAGGTGCCTCATTGACGACCTGGTCCATGGCGACGAGCATGAATTCGGCCATGTAGAGTTCCACGACCGGCCGCAACCCGGCCATGGCTGCGCCGATGGCGATCCCGATCTCGGCCGTCTCCGAGATCGGTGTGACACGCACGCGATCCGCGCCGTAGGCGGCCACGAACTCGTGATTTTCGGTCGTCGCGAGATTCTGGCCAAAATACAACACGTCAGGGTCGCGCCGCATTTCCTGGTGAATTCCCGCATCGATCGCGGCGATATAGGGCATCTGTGCCATGAGACTCTCCTGGCGCGGGGAAAAGCTGTATCCCTGGCCGACTTACGCAAAGTTGTACTCGAGTGCGGACTCGACCTTTGGGAACGGGCTGTTGAGCGCGAATGCCACGGCCTCCTGCATCTCGTCCGCAACGCGCGAAGAGATCTCGTCGGCCTTCGCGGCGGTGATGCTGCCGTTCTGAACCAGCACGCCGCGGAATCGTGGGACCGGATCGCCGCGCAACGCTGCTTCGTATTCTTCGCGTTTGCCAAACACGGTTATTGCCTCGTGCTCGGGATAGTGGAGCGGCACGCCTGGCGGCGCGATGATGTTGCCGTGGGCGGATAGCCGGTACACCTTGGATTCCACGAGAGTCGGACCCTGACCTGCCCGCGCACGCTCAATTGCTTCGCCAACAGCCTGGTAGACAGCCAGAGGATCTGTGCCATCTACCGTAACACCGGGCATGACGTATGATCTTGCTTTCACGGCAAGCGGCTCGCCAGCCGCGGCATTCGCGTCCTCCTGCGCTGATGTGGTGACTACGTTGTAGCCGTTGTTTTCCATGACGAATACGACGGGGAGCTTCCATAGCGAGGCGATATTGAGCGTTTCGTGGAATGCACCCTGTTTGGATGCCCCATCGCCAAAGAAGCTCAAAACGACATTGCCCTGTTTGCGGATCTGCGCGGCCCATGCCGCGCCCGCGGCGTGCGGGATACCCGCGCCAACTATGCCGGATGTTCCGAGAAAACCGCGTTTCACATCAGTCAGGTGCATGGACCCGCCGAGCCCTTTGCAGAGCCCGTCAGCACGTCCGTAGACTTCGGCCATCATGGCCTTGGGATCGCTACCGAGAACCAACGGATAGCCGTGGCATCGGTACGTGGCAAGGGCCGCGTCGCCCTCACGAAAATGGCTCAGCGAGCCGACGAACGAGGCTTCCGCGCCATCTGCAAGATGAGTATGACCGCGGATCACTCCCGGATGATCGGTGAACGTCTTCTTGACTCGTTCCTCAAAAGTCCGGATGCGCAGCATCTGGGTAAACATCCAGATCTGCCGCTCGGTGTTGGGTGGCGGTACGCTCATGTGATCCCCTCGCTGGTTTGCGGTGACGTCCGTGCTGCCTGCGCCGTTTCCCATTTCTCGCGCGCCGCGGTGACGACTTGCAGCGTCTTCGCGAACGCTTCTGTTGCGGCGGTTTCCAACGGCCACTTGCGAATGTATTCGTTCAG
>Ga0105249_10005830_pt1 | contig 10656 bp, 9 predicted proteins | sample KBSS44metaG_FD_81522 | JGI IMG/M metagenome (GOLD analysis project Ga0105249, IMG submission 81522) | Switchgrass rhizosphere microbial communities from Kellogg Biological Station, Michigan, USA - KBS S4-4 metaG | ecosystem: Host-associated > Plants > Roots > Rhizosphere > Soil | place...
CACGATGACGGATACAAGCGAAAGGACGAGGAAACCAGCGACTGCGCACTTCATGTCGCGCCTCCTAAACAGAATTTGGAAGTGACGGGAATTATAGTCGCGCAGCCAGTCAAGTACCATGCGTGACGCTAATCACCCACCGCTTTGCGTCAAAAGTCTTTTATGCCACGAAAAGGCACAAACAGCTCAAAATAGGTTCTGCTGATTTTTGAGTTTTTTGTGCCTCTTTGTGGCTAAAATTACAGCCATGGGAATCGAACCGCTAATCGGCGTGCTTGGTATCTTTGGGACGCTGCTGCTCGTCCTGGTGGGCTTGTTGAATTTCTCTGTCTTCCGAAAACAGCTTCGGATCGCCAAGGAACAAATCGACACTGCTATGCGGCAGTTGGAGATCGCCCAGAAGCAGCCCGATCTATACCTGATCCAACGAGCTGTCACTGAGACCTCAAATCATCTCCTGCTCTTCGTCGAGCGACCGAAGCTGCGACCATACTTTTACAGCGAGGCTGAGTGGAAACCTGACGATGACGTCTCGTTAGACGAGATCAGAGCGATGGCAGAGCTCATCCTCAATAACTTCGCCTCGGCATTGATGCACGCAGCGGCGTTCCCGGAGTACCCGGTTCGCGGAGTCGATCGAGCCATCATGTATCACCTCCGTCGCAGCCCCGCCCTGCGCGAGTTTCTCCTCGAGAACTTCGAGCGCTTCCCGTTCACCGGTTTGACGCTCCTGTGCCTCAAAAACGAAACGCGAGATCAGATCGAGGCAGATCTTCAACGGCTCATCGAAGCGCCTGATGTAGATGATTCGGAGATCGAGCGCCGCAAGGAGTTGTTACAACTTTACCGCAGTGGCGAGGTGCGCGAGCCAATTGAGTTCACGTCGTACAGCATGAGGAGGCGGCGCTAGCTGGCTTGCACAAAAGTCTCGATAGCGCTCTTCTCTGTGCAACCTCTGTGTCCTCCGTGTCTCTGTGGTTGATGAATTCCGAGTAAAACCACACCACAGAGACACAGAGGACACAGAGGTTGCACAGAGAAATCCCAGACCGAGGACTTTTTTGTGCAAAGCCGGCTACCTAAGGCACAACCATGTGGTCATACGACAAAGTCAAACGCTTCGATAAGAAAGGCAACAGATGGCATTTTGTGCGACGTGACTTCGATGAATTAGACGTCTCATATGAAGATCGCCCAGTCGAAATTTATTTCAGGAGCGATGATCGCTCGACGTTTGGTGTGGTGCGATTTGAGCACCGGAAAGATAATCCTTTTCGCAATTATGAAACGATGATTAATAAGATCATGAATGATGTGCATTTCCGGGAAAGCTTGCTTGCGCCGGAGACTAAAAGCATCTGGAACCGCAACTGGAAATAGAACATCTGATGGTGCAGTGTAATTCATGCCTTCACGGGTTTACTCGGCTTCTCGCCATACCAATACCAGGTTGGCTCCGGCTCGCTGCCATAACGTCGCAATAAATCATCAATCGTTTTGTTCACTGGCACATGACGAGGCGGGACTTTTGCGCCGGCTGCGATCAGTGTCTCGATGATTTCTGTATAGACTTTCGGATTGCCACCGTGAGCGGCGGACCACATTGTCTGTCCGAGAACTGTGCCGCCGTACATGTTGCGCGATTCCAGTGGCGGCTTGTACTTCAGCAGCAGCCTAACCATCTCCAACTGTCCAAAGATGGCGGCCCAGTGCAACGGAGTTTGACCATCTCCACCGCCGTCCGCGAGATCGACACCGTTGTCCAACAGAAACTCAACTACATCTTTGTTTCCGCCGGCACACGCATATAAGAACGCCGACTGAAGCCGCTTTTTCCCCAGCCTGGTTTTGCTCTTGAAAAAACTCTTCACGACGTCGAGGCGACCCACGCCGGCAGCAGCCTCCAGATTCAAACGAGCACCGCGTTCTGCAAGGTACGCAGCAGCCTCCGGGCGGCCATTCGCAAGTGCTCCGAGAACCGAACTCTGGCGATTACCGGCGCCGGTCTTGTGATCGATCTCTGCTCCGTAATCGAGAAGCAGTTGCAGTAACGGATTTTGCACTCCCGCGCGAAACGGATGAACGCTGGTCGCTACCAGACCGAGCGTCGTCGAGCCTCCGCCATACACGTCCGCTTCGGCATCGACCTCCGCTCCAGAGTGCAACAATAATTCTGTGATCTCGACGATGTTAGCGGGAGTCTTCTGTCGATATCCCTCGACTCCATTTGCCGACACGTAGTGAAATAGTGTCGCTCCGTGTTGGCGCGTTGATCTGGCGTCGACCAATCGCGGATCGTCGCGCAATAGTCGTTTCAGCGCCTTGATGTCACCCTTGATAATTGCGTCTGCTGCCCTCTCAAAGCGCGCGACGGCGGAACCCTTGTCGTTCAGGCCGTTCAGGTGTTTTGAGAACCTGGCCCACGTATCAAAACCATGTGAGCGCGCGATAATAGATTGCGCCTCAGCGATACGGCATCTGCCGTCGTGCTCGCTTAGCTCTCGTTGAACGAATCCCACGACTTGATCTGTCCAGCGCGATACGATGACGGGAAGTGGACGTATGAACTCGACGCCGCATTGTTTGGCCAGCATCGTGACCCACTTCTCGGCCGAATCAACGATTGCATTCTCGTCGTTTGACTTACACGCCTTAACTAGATCTTTGGCGAACTTTTTATAACGCTCGAGGTTTGCACGTCTCGGGAGTGGTAGTGCGTCTTGCGCGTTTGGAAACATGACGATGCTCCGTGTATTCGACGCTCATTTACTGCGACAGCTCGCTCAAGATCTCTTGCACGATGGTCTGTGCTGGGTCTACTAACGGTTTGTCTTTGTGAAGCATCACAACCTTTTCAATGACTCTTTTTACGTGGAGCTGTTCAGTGATCAGGGTAATCAATCGGCGTGAGAGCTCAATAACTGGTTCTCCGGGGAGAGCGGTTGCGAGAAGCTCTCTAGTCTGCCAGGCGAAACCGAGCTAAGGATGCCAAATCTCACGGCGAGTCCTCTATGGCCGGTTTTCAGGTGACCACACATGGCCGCTTTTGAAGTGACCACCGAGGTAGCGACCTTTTTGAATACTCACGGCGCTACATAAAACACATCGTACGCCCATCGAGTCTCGTTAACTTTCGCTCGGTAACGAAATTGATTGCCGTACCGATCCGTTCGCCTCGATTCGTTGAAATCAAGCTATATTGAATCCACATTCAACTCGGATAACGAGTGCAGTTCCCAGGGCTCAAGGAATGACGTTGAGGTTCGTATCCTGCAACAGACCTAAGGAAGATTAGATCGGATCGGTCAATGACTCCCTTTTTGCGGTTTGGTCATCGTTACGCCGGGACGAGCAAGCCATACACTTTAACCAGTATGTTGTGTCGTCAATTCTTATTTTGTCTTTGCCGTATCTTCTCGAGATATTCATTTACACGTTTGGCAAACACAAAGTTTTGTTTTTTCGCTAACCTTGCGAATTGGATTCGGGCCGCTTCCAAGTCACCCTCAAAATATCGGCGCTCCCCGAGTACAAAAGACGCATCGTCTCCATAAGAAGTCTCTCCAAACACGGCTACGAAGGTCTCCAAAGATTGCTCGTCGCGTTTATTACGACCTAACTGTTTCCCCGTGAAAAATAGGTCTCCATTGGCATTGGCATGGATGAAATTATACGCTTCCAAATCAGCACCTTCGGGACGAGCTATGCGAACCGCGACAGGTCGCGACTCAATCATTTGGCTGTGATCGTTGTTATGAAGTCTGACTTTGATTTGGTATACGCCCGGTTCAGGAAAACTCCTTTCAAGTCCTAGACGGAGAACCTGATTCGTCGTGATTCTCTCGTCTGGCTTTATTTCGCGCGGTTTGACTATGACGAGTTTTCTTTCGACGGTCAGATCATCTATTGTGCGCCAGTCCGCGTTAGAGGGTTTAACCCATACTTGGACATAACCGGAACCGAAATCCAGCGCTGAGTGACCGTTGAGAACGTCTTTAGTCATATTGGAGAGCGTCAGCGTCAGGGGAATCGGCTGCAATTGCACATACTTCTCTTTAGGTACAGCGACCTCTAGCGTTAGGTTCTTAAATCCACTCCATGTCTGCTGTGGCGCATTTATGGCTGAAGCCGAAACACAAAGAACGAGAGCGAGACTAAGAGCTAAGAGTAATGGACTTGTAGGTTTCATTTTGAAATACTCCTATTGCTGAAAACCGGGACTTCTAACACGCCACCGCAGCACGTTTAAGTGGCGAGGACCAAATGTTAGGCCACCTTCGGGGTTCATAATGCCAAATTCTGGCACGGTTGGATCGTCTCCCCGTAATCCCATTTGATGACCAATTTCGTGTGGGGCTGAACGTTTTCGTAAATCAAACCCGCCGGTCCGGTCGCCATCAACCTGTGTCTCAATGAAGACGAGATTCCCGTCTCCACCCAGCGGAACATCTGCTTCCCCTGTCACATCATTTACCATGCCATAAGCTCCGCCGGCGCCGCCGGCCTGCGGCTCTGAATCAGGATCGTTGTCCTCTGTCACATCTCCCTGATAAGTCAACTGGAGAAGCACGACCCAAAAGTCATCCCTTTCATTTGAATCTGAATTCCAACCCAGATTAAGTTGTGCATCCCAGGATGCAGTTCCGTCAGCCACATTCCCCGCAAATGGAATATTGTTCTGATTATTGGAGAGAGCGCCACCACCATCGTACACCGGCATTATGTAAGCCGCCGCATACACGTTCTTAAGAGGATCATCACTTGTTTGCATGAGGGAAAAGGTATCAGCAAGACCCGTTAAAGCCTCTCCTTCGTCACTCCTCAAAATTGCATCATTCTGGTTAAAGTCATCATCATCATCCAGAACAAATTGGGAACCTACCGGAGGCGGAATTAGGTCTGGTGTGTTAATAAAGACAGAGTTAGTGGAATTGTATATCACGGAGTAACGAACACCATTAACAGTCAACGTTCCTTGGTATGGGGTATTGCTGTCTCCGTAGCGGTGCAGATCAAGAGTTTTATCAAGGAACACAAAATGACGTGTGCGGTCCCTGCTGCCTTTCGGGCCACAGCCAATGCAGGTATTAACTGCAACGCTGGTGATAGAACCGGTGATCTGGTTTCCACTGATCATGCCCATAGAATCAACCTCTATATGAAGCCGCCTCCATACCGTTAGGATCACAGTGGATTTTGCGCGGGCGGTTGGTAACACTGCTCCATTGGAATCCTGCAATCCTAATCCAGTCACAGTAATGGAATTCAGATATGACTGTTCCGCACTTCCAGCAACAACGAAGTTATCGCCTGGATGCATTGTCACACTCAAATCAACTGTTGCAACCCCATTGATATCGGTTTGGGCACTCAAAGCGCTTAATGTTCCTGCTTGAGGTTGTCCTCGATTGTCATTGCCCAGATTGCCGTTCGGATCGACCGGCGCCACGTCAGTTGAAGGATCGTCAATGTCAAAGGCTTTGAAATAGACGGTCTTGTTTGCTCCGAGCGATGTCACCGCTCGCACTCGTATGCTCCTCCTGTCTACGGTGTCGGATGGGAATTGCCTGTCAGGGTAGATTCTCAACCCTCCGCCAGCTTTGGGATTATTATCTAGCGGACTATTCAATGGTTGCCAAGTTACCGACTCAACTCTTCCAACTGGAGTAAATCGAAAATCATCAAATCCGACTCCCTGCACATCAGTCAAACTATATGCACGGATTTTTGTAACATTGGTATGGGCCGTTAGATTAACCCAAGCCGGATTAGAGAACGTTCCGTTGAAATTATACGTTGCCACCTTAAGGTCATTCTCGAAAACATCTAGAAATCCGAAATTACCCGAACGGGTGTCGATCCCCACCACCCAAAAGCTTAAGTTATTAACCGGCCGAGTAAAGTTTACGATCAGTTCTCCACTATCATTCGGTTTTGTTGAGATGAAGTTTGGAGGTGACGATGTGGAGCACGGTCCACAGTTCTGGAAGGTATGGACTGGATAAAAGGGATTGTCGGTGGAAAATGTCGCTTGCGGATAGTACGACCCAACGTTGAAATTGTTTGGGAGGTCGTCAAAGTGAATCAAAACTTCCTCGGGGGTTGAGCTAATTGTAGTTCCATCACCCGTTAGAGCCATCGGGGATTGATTGCTACCGCGACCGCCTGCGTCCGGATCACAGTCGATGCAAATCAAACGCTGTGTGCCTGTGTCAGGAGTTTTCTTCGACCGTGATACAGGTTCTACCATCATGCTCTGAGAGTCGACGGTGGGAGTAGGAGAGGCGGTTGGCTGTTCACCGGCTGTGCTGCGTTGTTGCATATTACCTGATGCCAATAATCCCGTGCCCGTGAACACGAACAAGGCGCAAGAAGAAATCAGAACGAATAATATTATGGTTGTGATTGCGGTCCTAGACCACACGCTTGTAAGCACAGGAGGTATTTTCATGTTGGCATTCCTTTCGTAATTCTATGTGTGCTTCTTTTCCATCGAGCCTTCGGTATTTTGCGCGTTGAGAAGACAGAGCAACCTTACTGCGACGCTGACGCTATTGTCCTCGATCTAGTAAAAAGATTGTTACGAGAGCGATCACGAGTAACCTTTCCCTTTAGACGTATTCACGTGTGTTCTTGTTCCTGTCAATGAGACTAACCATATAAGGATGAGCCAACACCTCTGGGCGGTTCATGTCGGCCCTCTCGCCTCGCCCTCTTATTAACATGGTGAGTCTGTTTCCGAGCCACTCGCGACTCAGCAACCTTCCGGCAACCCATTGAGATGCTTGGACAACGTGGGCAAAGAGAAAAGGCCGCCGGAACTTCATCCAGCGACCTTCGTCATATCGTGGTAGCCCATACGGGACTCGAACCATACGCCGTGGTCTTTGATTCTGTCTTGTCGCCTTAAACCGATCTTGGAACCTTCGCCCCGAGCACTTGCCAGAGTCGTTAAGATCAGACCACAATCTTTTCTCTCCCTACCAACTCTCTATGAAAACAAGAAAATCAACCTTGCAACTCGTCTTAATACTAGCGCTGCTTGTGTGCAGCGGTTCAGCAGCGTCCGCTCAAGTCATCAAACTGAGCGTAGACGCAACTCAAGCTGCACGCAACATACTTCACGCCAAATTCACGATTCCAGTTCGACCGGGACCACTGACTCTCTTCTACCCCAAGTGGATTCCGGGTGAACACAGTCCGACTGGTCCGATCAACGATCTCGTTGGCCTGAAGTTAAGCGCAAATGGTAAACCGGTCGCCTGGCGACGTGATGACGTGGAGATGTTTGCGGTTCATTGTGAAGTTCCTCAAGGGGTAAATGAGCTCGATGTTTCCTTCGACGACGTTTCTCAACCAGCAGCCGCTGAACTTAGCCACAAAGAAGCACAAAAGCTCAAAAAATCAGCAGAACCTATTTGTGCTTTTTTGTGGCTAAAGGACTTTTGAGGCTAAGCCTTGAACATTCCTTAAAACTCAGCGTACCAATACTAATTTCCACTGCACTGAAGGAGAAGAGATGACTTCCAGATTACTGACTACCCTTGCAGCGCTTTCTTTGTGCTTCTCAGCCGTGTCTGCCCAGACGCGTACTTCAGATTGGCCACAGTGGCGAGGGCCGGAACGTACCGGAATCTCAAAGGAGAGCGGCCTGCTTAAACAATGGCCCGCGGGTGGTCCCAAACTACTCTGGCAATTGAAGGATATCGGTGACGGGTATTCAGGGCCGTCGGTGGTTGGAACGCGGCTCTACCTGATGAGCAATCGCGGCATGGATAACGAGTTTGTCCAGGCGCTCTCAGCGCAGGATGGAAAAGTCATCTGGACGACGCGCGTCGGCAATGTAGGTAACCCGGATCAGAACCCGAAATTTCCGAAGGCGCGTTCCACTCCGACTGTTGACGGAGATTCAATTTACGCCCTGAGCTCTGATGGTGATCTCGCGTGCCTCGAAGCCAAAAGCGGGAAGATTCGTTGGCAGAAGAGCCTTCGGAAAGAGTTCGGTGGACAGCCGCACGAGTGGGCTTATGCAGAGTCTCCATTAGTTGATGGTGACGTTCTGGTTGTCACACCTGGCGGCGCTGAGGCCACGATCGTAGCGTTGAACAAGAAGACAGGCGCGGTCATCTGGAAGTCGGCGGTTCCGGGTGGCGATCCGGCAGGTTATGCATCAGCCGTTGTCGTGCAAGGTGGCGGACGCAAGCAATACGTGCAGTTTTTGAGTAAGGGCCTCGTCGGAGTTGATGCGAAGACGGGTGAGTTTCTCTGGCGCTACAAGGAAGTAGTCAAAGGGCCCGCGCAGGTTTTCACGGCCGTTGCACGTGACGGATATGTGTACGCCGGAGCACTTGGCATCGGCGGCGGCCTCATCCGTTTGAAGCCAGACGGCAAAGGAGTCGCGACGGAACAGGTTTACTTCGAGCGGGGGCTGCCGAGCGGCTTCGGCGGAGCGGTGCTGATTGGTGACTACCTTTATGGCAGCGACCCCGCGGAGCAGAAGGTGCTCGCGGTTGAGTTCACGACAGGAAAGGTGATGTGGAAGGCCGACAGTCTCGGCAGGTCTTCGTTCGCCTACGCCGATGGGCTTTTATATGTTCACGCATGGAAGGGAGACGTCGGGTTAGTGGAGGCGACTCCGGAAGGGTATCGGGAAAAGGGAAGATTCACTCCGTCGGATCAGCCGAAGCCCGCGGCGGCAGGACCTTATGCGGACACGGCGTATGCGCATCCGGTGATTTCTAATGGGGTGCTCTACATTCGGGATGCCGGGACCTTGTGGGCCTACGACATCAAAGCAGGTCGTTAAGAGTTTTTCTTCATTCGCTCTAGCGTCCTCTTGTAAGTCACCTGGTCGCCAATAATCAGAGTGTCGCCTGATAACTCGTAAGGCCTTACTTGGGCCGTGCCAACTTGACTGGGGTCCAATGCGCCCTCGACCTGCACGCTGATATTTGCTGAATCGACGGTATACGTTCCGTAATAGGCGATGTATGCGTTGAAGATCGCCAAAGCCTCTTCCGGTGTTTGAGTATCCGGTGTTGCGATCGTCTGTGGAGGCGTTGTCATGATTTGCACCGACGCGTGTCCGGTGTCGTCGTAAATGAAATAACCGCTTGGAGGATTCCCGAAGGTGTAAGGCTCCCACTGGCCGGTATTGGGGTCTTTGTCTTCAGCGGAGATCAATTTCCATGTGCCGGCGAGCTTACTTTGTACGCTCATTTTTTTCTCCTTTGAGCGGTGAGCATAGCACTCTGAGCGCGTAGAGCACGAGAACAACAACTGTAGGGGTGGCCCTCTGTGGCCACCCGTTCGTTAATGCTCCGCGGCGGGTGGCCACAGAGGGCCACCCCTACAGTTGTTGTCATTGTAGCGGCCTCCCACGAAGAACTTGTTAATAACGAACGTCGCCGAGTCGTTGTATGGAATATGTTTCGAGATTTACGATATAGCCTTCGAAGTCTATTGAAGCGACCCGGCTTCACCCTCGTCGTTGTCGCGACGCTGGCGCTTGGGATTGGTGTGAACGCTGCAATATTCAGTGTGTTCAACCTCCTGCTGCGTCCGTTGCCGGTCAAGGAGCCGGAGTCGATTGTGCGCCTCACGCTCGAAGAGGGCTCCAGTCAATCGGACCGGTTTTCATTTCCCGACTACGCCTACATCCGCGATCACAATCAATCGTTCTCCGATGTGTTAGCCGTCTTCGAAGAGGAGCGTTTTCTTCTCGGAGAACCCAGACCTAACCGCGACCCCGAAGAGATTCTCGGAAACTTCGTTTCAGAAAACTACTTCGTAATGCTCGGCGGCAGCACGCAGCTCGGACGCTTCTTCACACCCGAAGAGAACAGTGTTCCGGGTCGTGATGCAGTCGTTGTCCTGAGCCATGGCTTCTGGCAACGGCGCTTTGGAAGTGATGCACAGCTTGTCGGCAACAGCATTAAGTTAAATGGAAAATCGTTCACGGTCATCGGGATAACTCATCCGACATTCATTGGCCTCAGGCGTGAGATGCCTGACATCTGGTTGCCACTCGCGATGCGTGCTGCCATGCCGACGGACCGGTACGCCGATATCGCTCCTGAAAAAAGAGACTGGTACGCCGGACGCGACTTTCCATGGCTCAGCATTTTCGCGCGACTCAAGCCAGGCGCGACCGCGCCTGAAGCGCGCACGGAGATGAATGTTCTGTGGGGCCAACTCGACACCCAGTCGAGCACCGGTCCAAAGCAAACGATCGCCGTCGACTCGATCAATGATCTCAAGGTCCCAATCGAAGCGTGGATGTTTATCGGAATGGTTCTTGGAGCCACAGGTCTCATCCTGCTGATCGCTTGCCTCAATATCGCGAACATGCAACTCGCGCGAGCGATCGCGCGACAGAAAGAGATCGGTGTTCGACTGTGTCTGGGCGCAAGTCGCTGGCAATTGATTAGACAGTTGGTGACTGAGAGTTTGGTGTTGAGCGTCGTGGGCGGTATTGCTGGAGTGCTGCTCGCATGGTCGAGTCTCAACCTGTTTCTGTCCGTGGTTTTCGTGCGCTACGCCGGTTCAGAGATGGAGCGAGTTGTTATCGATCTCACTCCGGATTGGCGCGTGCTTGCTTATTCGTTCGGGCTTGCGTTGTTGAGCGGAATCGCGTTTGGTCTCGTTCCGGCGCTG
>Ga0105249_10005831_pt1 | contig 10656 bp, 13 predicted proteins | sample KBSS44metaG_FD_81522 | JGI IMG/M metagenome (GOLD analysis project Ga0105249, IMG submission 81522) | Switchgrass rhizosphere microbial communities from Kellogg Biological Station, Michigan, USA - KBS S4-4 metaG | ecosystem: Host-associated > Plants > Roots > Rhizosphere > Soil | place...
AACTTCTAACTTCTCACTTCTCACTTCTAACTTTCCTGAAGTCCTCGAACCAGTTGAGGACCACCTGGATCTGATCGACGGAACTGCGGACGTATTCCAGATGCCCCGCGGTGATGCGGCCGACCAGCCGGCCATCCGGCGCGATGTCGTACGGCGTGCGCAAGGCGACTCCCGCCATGAAGAACAGCTTCGGCACCTCCACCGTTTTCCCGAACGCAAACGCCGGCTGCGTCGTGACGCTGACGGCCTCGAATCCGGTGATCCTCGGATCGTAGATCAGCTCTTTTCCATCAGGTGACCAGCGCGGATGGTGCGGGACGTCAGACGCCTTCCTGAACAGCTGATACCTGGTCCCGGTGGCTGGAAATGGCTGGACGAAGATCGTCGTCAGGCCCCGTTCGGTGCTCGAATAGGCGACCCATTTTCCATCGGGTGAAAACACCGCGTTGGTGGGATTCGACGAGTGCACGGCGCCGAAAGGCGTTGCCTTCCTGTCCTGCATCGAGAAGGTCCACAACGACACGTCGGACCCCTTCGTGGCGCTGAACAGGAAACTGTCGCCGTTCGGAGACCAGGACTCGGGCGCATGCGATTCGCCCCGATCCGGTGTGGTGAGGCGTTCTGCCGTGCCGCCTTCGGCCGGCTGCCAGAAGATGGCGAGATCGCCGTCGCGGTCCGACTGAAAGGCGACGCGCTTGCTGTCGGACGTCCAGATCGGAAAACGGTTGTTGCCCCCGGTCGTGAGCCGCTGCATCGTGCTCGTCCCGGACAGGTCGTAAATCCAGACGATCGCCTCCTTGTCGTCGTCGTTCGCAAAGGTGATGCGCTTGCCGTCAGGAGACACGCGTGGCCACGCGTACGCGCCCGGCGGGAGTTTCAGCGGCTCGACCTGCCCCTTTCGATCCATCAGGCCGAGATCCAGTGGCGCCGATGCGGAGACCGGGCCGGGGACGTACACGAGGGAACCCGTCGTCGAGAAGCTGAAGTTCGCGGCGCCGGTGACACCGCCCGAGTTTCGGCTGACGCCCTCGACAATCGGCACCGACCCGCCCTTCAGCTCGAGCCGCTGCGCGTCGAACGGAACCGCGTACAGGCTGCCGCTCAGGGCGTACACGATATGGCCGGTCGGGACATACCGGGCATCACTGCCGCCCTCGATGAGCAGTTTCGGCGTTCCCGACGTCAACGGCTGCACCACGATGCGCGCGCGGTCCCATCGATCGCTCGCGGTGCCGGTGGCCACGGTGAACAGCAGCGACTGCCCGCCCGGCAGGATCTGCGGGGCTTGTGCCGCTTCACCCTCCTTGACGCGCACGAGCACCTCTGGCGTGCCGCCCGTCGCGGAGACCCGCATGATGCCCTTGCGGCCCTGGCCGAAGACGATGCCGTCCGGCCCCCACGAGATCCCGGTCGGGCTCTCGGCCGGGCAAATGGTCATGACGGTGCCGCCCGTGAGCGTCATTCGTTTGAGTGTCTGATCGGCCACGGCATAAAAGGCGATCGATTCGCCGTCCGGCGAAAAGACAGGATCTCTGACGCCGACATACCGTTCGATGCCTGGAACCGTCTTCGCGTCCACCTCCGACATCGATCGGAGATAGAGCCGGGAGGGTGTGGCCACATACGCGAGGCGCGAGCCGTCCGGCGACAGGGCGACCATGTGCGTGCCGCCCTGGCCGTCGAGCAGCTGCCCGGCCGGAAGCGCCAGCGGGAATCGGGTAACGGCCAGCGGCGGCGCGGGGCGTCTGAGGTTCCACGTGATCGCGACAGCTATCCCGAACACCAGCGCACCGGCCGCGACCCATCCGATCCCGCGGCGAACCCAGGGCGGAACGCCGGCCCGCGCCGGAGCCAGCGAGGCCGTGGGCGGCGACTCCGACAGTACTTCCAGGCCGAACGCCAGATCGCGTGCCGACTGAAACCGCGTCTCGCGTGTTTTCTCCAGACACCGCGCCACGATGCGCGCGAGCGCCGGCGACACGTCCGTCGGCGGCGCCTGTGGATCCTCCTTCAGGATGGCGGTCATCGTCTCGGCCGAGGTCTCGCGCGTGAACGGCGCACGGCCGGTCAGCATCTCGGAGATCACGGTACCGACGCTGAAGATGTCGGACCGCGCATCGACTTCGCCGCCGCGCACCTGCTCGGGCGACATGTAGCCCGCCGTGCCCAGCACCATTCCGGCCTCGGTTTCGGCCGACCCCGTGGTGTGGGCGGCATCATCGCCAGGACGCGTCAGCTTGGCGATGCCGAAGTCGAGGATCTTGATCCGTCCGTCGTTGGTGATGAAGAGGTTGTCGGGCTTCACGTCGCGATGGACGATGCCCTTGTCGTGCGCGGCGGCGAGCCCCTCCGCAATCTGGCGCGCGTAGTCGACGGCTTTACGCCACGGCAGCGGGCCTCGTTGCAGCCGGCTGCGGAGCGATTCTCCCTCGAGCAGCTCGGAGACGATGTAGGGCGCGCCGGCGTGGATGCCGACGTCGAAGACGGCCAGGATGTTCGGGTGATTGATCTGCCCGGCCGCGCGAGACTCCTGCTCGAAGCGCCGCACGCGGCCCGCATCCGCCGACCACGTCTCGGGGATCAGCTTGATCGCCACCTCGCGTCCGAGACGTGGATCGCGGGCGCGGTAGACCTCGCCCATCCCGCCGGCGCCAAGCCATCCGACGATCTCGTAGGGACCAATCGTGGTGCCAATGGCGAGGGTCACGCGAGGACGCCACGGATCATGGCGCGGGCCGCACGAGCGTATCCGTCGACATCGCCAGCGCGCGCAGATGGAAGGTCAGGAGCAGCGACCCGATGCGGATGGCATCGCCATCGGCGAGCCGGATCGGCGAGGTGACGGGCTCGCTGCCGCGAAACGTGCCGTTCTTGCTGCCGAAATCCTCGAGCACCGTGCCTTCAGCCGTCACCACCAGCCGCGCGTGACGCCGGGAAACCGTCGATGCGTCGAGCCTCACTTCGACATCGGGATCGCGTCCGATGACGTGCGCCCCGAGTGACAGCGGAAAGCGCCGGCGCTCCCACTCGAGCCAGCACGGGGGTGGATCCGGCGTCGTGTCACGGGACGCGGTCAACGTCGTCGCGTCGCCGCAAAACGCGTAGCCGAACCCATGCACTGTCCGGATGAACAGAGGCGCGCGGGGCCGATCGCCGAGCGCTTCGCGAATCTCGGCCACGATGTTCGAAAGATTGGCCTCGGCGACGAAGGTTCCGGGCCACAGGCGTTCCTGCAGCTGGACCTTCGACAAGACGTGCGGACGCTCGAGCACGAGCGTCGCCAGCAGCTCGAACGCCTTGGGCGCGAGGTGAATCTCGCGGCTGTCGCGCGTCAATTGTCTGGTGTCGAGATCGAGCGTGAACGGGCCAAAGCGGATCTTCACGACGGCCCCCTTTGGCAAAACCTGCGAAATCCCTGGAAGACCCCTGAGACTCCCGTGCCGCTGGTCGATATCTTACTTCACATGAAAGCACCATCTGTCTGGCTTGTCTGCTGTTTCGTGCTGATGTCCACGCTGTTGATGAGCGCCGGTCACTCCGCCGTGTCACGCGTGGCGCCCGACCGACACGACCGAGGCGAATCGGCACATCGGGCCTTCGACTGCGGCGACGAGCCTGTCCTGAGCGAGACGCTCATCCGTCGACACTCTCAGGATGAGCGGCGAGTCGAAGGGCCGTGCGACGGCGTCGCGCGCGGCGCGCGCGCGTTCTTCGATGAGCGGCTGCATGGGCTGGGTGGCAACGGCCGCTCGTGCGCCACCTGCCACATGGCGACGGACCACTTCCAGCTCTCGCCTGCCAGCGCCGAGGCGAGGTTCCAGATTCTTCAATGGCGACGCCAATGGAATCGCCATGCCGACGACCCGCTGTTCCGGCCGATCGACGCGGATGATTTCCGGACCAACGGCGAGGACGCGACCGATTTCAGCAACCTTCGACAGAATGGCCTCATCCGGATCGTCTTTCCGCTGCCGCCGACGATGCGGCTCATCGATCCGGCGACGAATGCGCCGTCGGGCGAGACGTCTGTGGACGTCTGGCGCATGGTGCCGACGGTCAACGACGTCGCCCTGACGGGAGCCGACAGCACCAACCCGTGGGCACGTTTGCCGAATCCGCTGGGCGGATACCAGCTGGATGGCCGGGTGGCGACGCTCGAGGAGCAGGCGCTCGGCGCCCTCACCAACCACGCGCAGATCCAGGGCGCGCCGCCGCAGCAGCTCCTCGACGACCTCGCCTCGTTTCAACGCGTGTTGTTCACGAATCGCCGTGTCCGCGCGCTCTCGGACGCCATCCGTGCCGGCACCACACCGCTGCCGGATCCGGACCGTCGCCTGACCGAGCTCGAGCAGCAGGGCAAGGTGGTGTTCACGCGCGCGTGCGCGCAATGCCACGGTGGGCCCGCGCAGTCGAACTCACAAGCCCCGGCGGTCCGATTTCACGACATCTCCTCGCAGTGTCCGCGTCCCGTCGATACGGTCACGCCACCTCGCTTCGCGTTCGCGGCCTGCCCGCCAAGGCTCGCTCGAAATGCGCGGACCTACGAGATCAAGTTGATCAATGGGACGACGGCCCGGCGCACCAGCTCCGATCCTGGCCGCGCGCTGTTGACGGGGTTCGTCGGCGGCCTTCCGGGGCAGGACGACTGGAACAAGTTCGACGTGCCCGGGCTGCGCGGGATCAGCAGGACCGCCCCGTACTTTCACAACAACAGCGCGGCCACGCTCGAAGACGTGGTCGATCACTACATCGAGTTCTTCAAGCGCGTGAAGGTGAATGCGCCGCCGGGGCTCGTGCCGCCGGTGGCCACGACGGACGGCGTGCACTTCGACCGGCAGCCGCTTCCTGAGGAACGCGAGGCGCTCCTCGCCTACCTGCGGAAGTTGTAGTGCGCTTGGGCGGACGGATTCGCATGGGTGTCGCCGGCCTGCCACGCTGGCGACGCCTATCGGGTATTCAGTGCAACCCGTCAGACGTCTACGGCAACAGCAGGAGAATCACCGGCATGATCCCCAGGATCGGCTGCATGATCGCCAGCCGAAACGCCAGTTGCGTCCCCGGCTCGCCCGGATCGAGGTGCGCCAGCTCCTGCAGCGCGCGGATACTCCCGACCGCCACGCTGACGATCCACAGCCCCGCCAGTCCGGTCAGGGCATAGGCGTGTGTTCGCACGCCGTAGAGCACCACGACGTTCACGCCGACCACAAGCAACACCGCGAGCATCAGCCAGATGCCCCGCACCGTCGTAATCCCGACCGTCGCGTATGTGCGCTCCATATCAGCACCCTCCCCACCAAGCCAGGAAGCACGCCGTCGCCACTTCCACCCCCAGAAGGGCGCAGATCGGGGCCAGCTCCGGCAACCCGGCCGCTGACAGCGCGCAGATGATTGAGACCATCACCTTCATCATCTCGCAGATGGTCCGCATCGTGGAGCACCAGCCCCCGATGTCCTGCACCCGCACGATCCGCGCGTCCCCGCGCCCCGCTGCCGCCACCTGCTCCGCGAGCTGGTCGAACTGCGCCGCCATCCGATCCAGCGCGCCCGACAACGCACCGGGCGTCATCAACGCGGTGACCGCGCGATCCAACTCGGCGTCGGTGCTCTCGCGCTCCGGCACATGCAGCCCTTCGAGACCGAGCGCCTGCAACTGATCGTGATGGCGCTGCATGGCCTGCGGACTCTTCGAGCTCTCGATCAAGCCGCTCCGGCCTCCGCGCTTGAGGACTTGACGCCCCACGGCTTGCGACACCGTCACCTCGATGCCCGTCGAGCGGACGTGCGCGGCGTGCAGCCGGAAGTTCGCCGCCAGCGCGGTGATCGTTTCGTGCCGCCGCACGCCGTCCTGGAGATTCTGCCCCAACCGCTGCGCCTCGCGCAGAATATGCTCGCCGATCTCGTCCTTCTTCGCCGCCTCGAGCGGGACTCCAGCCACCAGCGGGGTGGCCGCGCTGGTCGCCAGCGCGCCCAAGAGTGCCCGTCGCGTCATGCACATATCCGACCTCCGGCTTCCAGCTGGTAGCGCCGATCGATCTTGATCGGGCGCGAACTGCTGGTGACGGTCGGCACGGGGAGCACACGTGGTGCCGCGGCATGCGCCGGCGTTGCACCCTTGAATCCGACGAACACGGAGGGTCCGAGACGCACACACTGGTGCTTGGCGCTTGCCCGATTGGAAATGACTCTGGGAATCTGATTCCCGGCCGGGTATGCCCTACCCGGTGGGCGAAACGCTGTGACTGTCCGCCACGGGGGCCGGTGGGCGGTCCGGTTTGTACAAATCGTCGTCGCTCATCAGGATTTCGTGCGCGGCGAGCATGACTACTTGATTCTGTATCCGGCGACGCGCCACCCCCGCGGTCCATCAAATGAGACCGTCAGGATCTCGTCGACTCCCTTTCGGTTCTCAAAGTCGGCCGTGTAGGTGATCACCACGTACTGGCCGTCCGGAACACCTGGCAGCCTATCGAAGTACTGCCGCCGCCCGAACCGCCGCGAGACAAGACGTCCAAAACCGCTTCGCAAGCTCGTCGCCGCGTCGGGCCATGTTTCTCGAACCATCGACCGCTGGAACAGCTTGTCGGACTGGGTCCAACTCGAATCGTAGTCGCCGTTGTCGACGAGAACCAGCCATCCTGCGGCCACCTTCTGCGCCCTATCGAGTTGAAAGTCGTTGTCCACCTGTCCATTCGCCAAGTTGCCTGAAACGACACCGGAGGCTAAATAGAGTGCCAACGCCAGCGGCATGATCTGCTTCATGTCTTGTTCCTCCCCGCGCAGGTTCCTTCCCGGAACAATCGCCTCACAAGGAACCTCTTGAGGCCCAGGGGCTGCGCGCAACCAGACTGGACCGCCAGAACCCGGGATCGGCCGCGATCCAGGCCTCATCGGGAAAGCTCCACGGCGGGTGCACGGCTAGCATCGTGGCCTCCGGCCCTATCTGCGCGCCCAGATCCTCGGCGACGCCACGATCGCCTGCGGACGCGATGACGAATCGCCTGCCGTCCGTCGCCTCAAAGACGGCGCCGATCGCCGTGCGCTTGTCCTGTGCCGCGGTGATGATGAGGAAGCGGGCGCCATCAATTCGAAGAGTGGACGTACTCAGGTCGCGCCGGAACTCCATCATCGTGCTGGTGATTGATTCCCTGAAGTCTTCCTTGCGTTTGCCGAGGGGCCTCATGGCAGTCATGAGAGGCCGGTTGCGGGCATAGGCTGCGTCAAGGCTGTCCCTTTCCTCCTGCGACGCAAAGGCGTTCAACCACCAGACCTCTCGGGGTCCCGTTACGGTAGCGAGTGCCAGATAAGGATGCGGGCACTTCAACGTGGCGCACACCGTCGCGAGCTGCAGCTCGTTCTTGTCGTATGCCTCCTCGCTTCCGGGCCGCAGCCGCTCGCGGACGATCAACAGGAACTGGGGAGTTCGCTCATCCATGTCCACTGCACAGCCACTGAGCAGAGTCCCGTCAGGACACTCAATCTGGAACAAACTTCACGGTGCGGGCATTGTATGCGCAACGCGCGCGATGAGCCGCGGCGCTCACATCTTCGTCCGCGCCGACGGCTCCGTCGGGATGTTGGGCAGCCCCACTTACCACGGCCCGATGATCTTGTCGAGCACTGCGAGCGCTACGACCCCGACCGATGCCCCTATCGATGAGAACACGAGGCAGAACTTGGCGATCTTGCCATTGTTCGGCGCGCCGATACTTTCGGCGAGAAGGCCTCCGACCCCTCCGAGTAGCGCCTGTACGACGAATCCCCCGAAGAAGACGCCATAGAAGAGAAGGCCCATCATGGCCGGAACGATTGCCCTTGGCCCGGTCAGATAGCCTGCAAACGGGACGGGAATCGGAACACGAGTGCGCACAGAGCGACCAGGGGGAGGGTCGCAACCACGCCCACAATGGCTCCTTTTGCGAACCACATTTGTGCGACTTCTCCTCTGCGCCTGCCCAACATTGGGCGTCAGCCGCGGCGCGGTGAAGTGGCGGCGCCGTCGGGCTGCATGCTCAGTCAGGCCTCAGTGGCTCGCCGCACAGCAACTCGTTCCGACTATCGCGGCCATTCTGTTGTAGAACTTCCTGAAACCTCATGCGTCTGTCCTCTCTGCTCAATGACAGCGCCCAGTTCCAAGCTGCCTCATAGTCATAAAGCCCACGCCGCTGTTTCTCTACACCGACCTGTTCCTTCGCAAATTGCTCGCCGTAAAGCTCGACCCACATGTCGTACAGAACAAGGAACAGGACTCGGTGCTCGTCGATGTCTCTCGGCCTGAGTTTGAGCTGCGCGAGGTGGCGGTGCCCAAGCTCATGAATGAGAGTCGCTTTCTTCGTATCAGCCGGGTAACTGGCCCGTAGCATCATGGGTGTGTCCCCTAACCCCGATTGGCTCACACCCTCGAAGACGATCGCCCGAATCCCGCTCTCCAGAAACTTCAGCCGCGAAACACGCTCCATGATCTCGATCACTCTGACGCCTTCGGCCGACCAGATAGCCTCGTATTCTCGCGTGGCCGCCGCAAACGCGTCGGATCGAGGCGAGAATCGGATGTCTACCGCCGGCCGTTGGCCAGACAGACCGCTCGCCAACGCAAGCGCGCCAACAAGGATCCGGAGTCCCGGTGTCATCATAGATTCATCCTCCAGGCTTCTTGATTCGACGCCTAACGTCCTGCCGCTCAGCCGCGAGCGGCGTTCCCGGCCGTTCCGAATCATCTCGAGGCCCGCGCCGCTCGTCGGCTGCAGGCGGTCAGTCATTTCCCGAGCTGACGGTTGTAGTCGGCCTCATCAAAGTGGCCTTTGGATTCCGCAATCAGGCCGTCTGCGCCGAACGTCCATTCCTCATTGCCGCTGATGCGGACCGGCTTGCCTGCTCCTCCGGGTCCCCTGTTCGTCCCGGTCAGCGTCCACCGGTACACCGCCCGACGGCCATCGAGACTGACGCTGTCCATCGCCACCACCATGTCTGGAAAGGCGGTCATGAACCCCGCGGCCGCAGCGGTGATGGCCGCCCTGCCCACGGAAGGGGCTCCGTCGTTGATCTTCAGCGACCCATTCTCCGCGAAGAACGCCGCCACGCTGGCCGCGTTCTGACTGCACCACGCCGCTGTGTACTTCGTGCCGAACTCCCTCAACTTCGCAGCGTCCATCGTCGCCTCTGTCGATCTGCAGGCCAGGAGCGTCAGCGCTGAGCCGCGCGCCGCTGAGACGGGAGCACACAAGACAGCGGGCGCGACGGCTCCAGCGCGCAGTCAGGCTTCGTACCGAATGGCTACTCGTCAGGTTCCACGACCGCCACGGCACCGCTCCGGGCCTTCGGCCGTGGCTTGTGCGGCACCGGGCGCCATGCGTACGGGTCACCCTCGGCGTCCGGCGGGTGATGTCCCATCCAAAGGCCGAGGAGCGCGATCCAACGCTTCAGCGCTCGAATCATGAAGCCTCTCCAATACAGCGCGCACGCGAAGCGAATCGCCGATCCGAACGACTAACACCGCAAATCAAGGCGACGCTGGAACGGTCTCGCGAGTGCGATGATAAGGAAGTTGCTGACGATCATCAGGAAGCCGAGCGTCCGCGTGCGCGGTTCCAACAGCAGGCAGCCGGCCCACAGTCCCGCCGCAACGATGCACAGGACTACGTGCCAGCGATCGGCTTGCGGCCATCGCCAGAAACAGAGGGCGACGCCGAGAAAGAACAGGAACAGTGTGACGACCTGCTGGGTATCGGTGGTCATCTCGTGGGTATCCTCTCACAACTGAGGCCCAGCGCTCACCAGCGACCGCTCATGATCGGCTCGGCGTCTGGTGCAGCGCAAGTTGGACGGCATCAGGTAAACCAGTTCCCCGGTTGATCACAGAAGCAGCTTGGCCAAGGCGGCAGCGTCCAGCGCAGACGCGGTCAACCAGCCGTCGCTCACTGCTGATCCCGGACCTTCCGGCCGCTTTTTTTCGTCTTGGAACTCACGAAGCGCCAGGCCATCCCCAGCAAATCTCGTAAGGAGTCCCGATCGATCCGCGACAGCCGCACGAGCACGGTCGGATAGTTCACGTAATGATCCGTCACGTAGTAGACGCCAGGCTCCGCGGCCATCAACTCCGCACGCTGATCGAAATCGATCCGAACCGCAAGCGTGTTCGGCTCGGCCGACGCGTGAAGAGCCGGGCACGTCAAGAGCCTCCCACGCACCTTTAGCGACGGAGCGCCGTGAATAGTGCTCTCTTCGACATCCGGTAACGCCATGGCGATTACCCGGACCACGCCGAAGTCTATCTGCTTGCTTGGCATGAGCTCCGACCCTACTGTTCTTGCCCGTCTAACGGCTGGCGCTCACCCGCGGACGCTCACGAGAGCATCGCCGTCGGGTGCAGCGCCTGTTAGACCGCAGGGTGGTACAAACCGGGTACATAGGTAACAGATCGAACCGGCAACATGGGTGACACCGCTACGCTGGGCGACCAACAGGAGGTTGGTCGATGCCCTGGCTGGAGGCGACACCCATGGAGCAGCGAGAACGATTCGTCCGAGATCACCAGCGCGGACTCTACACGATGACGGAGCTGTGTGCGCGCTACACCATCAGCCGAAAAACCGGCTACAAGTGGCTCGGCCGCTTCGACGAGGGCGGCCGCTCCGCCTTGAGTGACCAGAGTCGCGCGCC
>Ga0105249_10005833_pt1 | contig 10655 bp, 7 predicted proteins | sample KBSS44metaG_FD_81522 | JGI IMG/M metagenome (GOLD analysis project Ga0105249, IMG submission 81522) | Switchgrass rhizosphere microbial communities from Kellogg Biological Station, Michigan, USA - KBS S4-4 metaG | ecosystem: Host-associated > Plants > Roots > Rhizosphere > Soil | place...
GCGACCGTCGGCGCGATCCGGCCCGTCGTTCACTACAACTTCCTGACTTTTCTGAATGGAACGGCCGGTCAGACGGATCCGGACGGGCTGAGTCTCCAGCCAAAGTAAAGCGCGGTTCGAGCGACTGCGGGGCGCCTTCGGGCGCCCTTTTCTTTTTCGGCCTCAGGCCGTCTTTCTCCGCCTCCACCACCGCTGCGCCTCGTCGGACCGCCATGGCTCGACGTCGTCGCACGCCACGAGTCGGTCCGCGAGCGCCCGCGCGCTCTCGGGCCTCCGGCTCGGATCTTTCTCGAGACAGTCGAGGACGACCCTCTCGAGCTTCTCCGGCAGTCGCCGGCCCAGCCGCGCCGATGGCAGATCCGGGACCCGGTTGAGGTGGCTCTGGATGACCTCGACAATCCTTCCCTCGAAGACCGGGGTTCCGGTCACCAGGTAATACGCCACGGCGCCCAGCGCATAGAGGTCGCTCCGCGGATCCGACGACATCCCGTTTTCGATCGTCTCGGGCGCGAGGTACTGCGGAGTTCCCGCGAAGACGTCGTCGCGCGTCAGCCCGGCGTCGGACGCCGTGACGTCCTTGACGAGCCCGAAGTCCACGACCTTCGCGAAGTCCGAGATGCCGCCGATCTCCGACAGCAGGATGTTCGCCGGCTTGATGTCGCGGTGGACGAGCCCGACGCCGTGCGCTTCGGCGAGAGCCTCGCAGACCTGGAGGAGGACGTGCACCGCCCGGCCCGGCGGGAGCGGACCTCCCTCGCGCACGAGCCGCTCGAGGTCGATGCCGTCCAGGTACTCCATCACGTAGTAGAACGCGCCCTCCGGCGTGCGGCCGAAGTCGTACACCGAGACCGTGTGCGGATTCGTGAGCCGCGCCGTCAACTGCGCCTCCCGCTCGAACCGCCGGAGGTTCTGCTCCCCCATGGCGTGCGGCGCGAGGAGCTTGATCGCCGTGGGGCGGCGGAGCATCTCGTGCTCGGCGCGGTAGACGACGCCCATCCCGCCCTCCCCGATCTTCTCGAGGAGCTCGTACTGTCCGAGCCGGCGCGCGCGGGCGATCGACCGCCGGAGGTGGAAGGTGATGTTCGAGATGATCGTTCCGAGGATCACCGTGAACGTTGCCCAGAGAACCGTCTGGATGACGATCGCGATCATCGGAGTCTCCGGGTTCGTGTTCGAGCGAAAGAGCTGGAACGCCATCACCGGGATCGCCGCGACGGACGCGACCGTGATCCACGTCGTGCGGCGTGGCTCGCTCGGAATGAAAGCAGCCCTCCCGAGGAGAACGACGTTCATGATGAGAAGGATCAGTTCGTCGGGCCTCCAGGAAATCGGCATCGTCAGACCCATGGCGGTGTAGGAAAGGCCGGCGCCGATCGTCCCGATCGCGTCCAGGCGACGCAGCCCGCGGTTGGAAAGCCGGCGGCTGCGGGCGAGGAGCCACATCGCCAGAAAGAAGGCGGTCGCGGCGATGTGAAGGATCGGGACCCTTTCGAACCACGGGAGTCCGATCGTTCGCGCCGGCGAGCTCAGGATCTGGCCGACCACGAGGAATCCGGTCGAGGCGAGGAACGCGACCCGGGCGAACAGCGCCAGACGCTCCGCGAGGAAGTCGCGCTCGCCCGAAGCGTCCGTGGGCGCGAAGGCCGCGGGCGCGTCCGAGCCCCGGACCCGGGCCACGTCGACCCGCATGGTCGCCCCGGAGACGTCGGTCACGACGGTCTGGTCCGACTCGGACGTGTCCATGACTCCCGGTGACACTCCCACACTCGCGCGCGGCAACGCAATCCGGAGAGAATCCCGGGAATGAGCCCCGGCGCGAAGATCGGCGTCTACGTCGCCCTGATGCGGGGCGTCAACGTGGGCGGGAAGAACCGGTTGCCGATGAAGGACCTCGCAGCGATATTCGGCGACGCCGGCTGCGCGGACGTCGTCACGTACATCCAGAGCGGCAACGTCGTGTTCCGGGCGACCGACGCCTGCGCGGCCCGGGTTCCGGCGGCCGTCGCCAGGGTGGTCGCCGACCGATTCGCGTTCCGGTCGCCGGTCGTGATGCGGAGCGCCGCCGAGCTCCGCGCCGTGGCCCGCGGCAACCCGTACCTCAAAGCGGGTGCGGACCTCGACGCGCTGCACGTCCTCTTCCTCGCCGACCGCCCGACCGCGGCCCGGGTCGCGGAGCTCGATCCGCACCGTTCTCCGCCCGACGAGTTCCGGGTCCGGGGCCGGGAGGTCTACTTCCGCTGTCCCAACGGGGTCGGGCGCTCCAAGCTCACGGTCGGCTACTTCGACTCGAAGCTCGCCACGACGAGCACGCTGCGAAACTGGAGGACGGTGCTGAAGCTCGTGGAGATGTCGGGCGCGGCCTGAACCCATGGCGACGAGTACCGTTCTCTCCGCCGCCGGCCGCGAGGTCGCGATCACCAACCCGGACAAGGTCTTCTTCCCCAAGGCCGGCTACACGAAGCTCGACCTCGCGAAGTACTACCTCGCGGTCGCGGACGGCGCTTGCCGCGGGATCGCGCGGCGGCCGATCGTTCTCAAGCGTTACGTGAACGGCGCGGAAGGCGAGCCGTTCTACCAGAAGCGCGCGCCGGACAAGCATCCGAACTGGGTCGAAACCGTGGAGCTCTCGTTCCCATCGGGTCGCACGGCGCGGGAGATCGTGGTGAGCGACGCCGCGCAGCTCCTCTGGATCGTGAACCTCGGCTGCATAGATCTCAACCCGCACCCGGTGCGCGCGGACGACCTCGATCACCCCGACGAGCTCCGCGTGGATCTCGACCCGACGCCGGGCGTCGCCTGGGACGACGTTCGCGTCGTGGCGCTCGCCGTGCGCGACGTTCTCGTCGAGCACGGCCTCGTCGGCTGGCCGAAGACGTCGGGGTCGCGCGGCATGCACGTGAACGTCCGCATCGAACGGCGCTGGAGCTTCGACCAGGTGCGCCGCGCGGCCCTGGCCATCGCGCGCGAGGTGGAGCGGCGGCTTCCCGAGAGGGCGACCAGCAAGTGGTGGAAGGAGGAGCGCCACGGCGTCTTCCTCGACTACAACCAGAACGCGAAGGACCGGACGGTCGCGTCGGCGTGGTCGGTCCGGCCGACGCCCGACGCCCGGGTGTCGATGCCGCTCGAGTGGGGGGAGGTCGCGGACTGCGATCCGGCGGCGTTCACGCTCGTGACCGCGCCCGCGCGATTTTCGGAGCGCGGCGACGCTTCCGCCGGAATCGACGAGGCCGCGGGATCGCTCGACGGACTGCTGGCGCTCTCCGCCGCGCAGGAGGCCGCGGGCCTCGCCGACGCGCCGTGGCCGCCGCACTACCGGAAGCAGCGCGGGGAGCCGCCGCGGGTCCAGCCGTCCAAGCGCAAGGGAACCGGGCGGCGCCAGTCGTCGCAGCCGCTCATCACCGTCTCGAAGGCCGAGCACAAGGCCGACGCGCTCGCCGGCCTGGAGCGGTGGAAGGCGCGCCATCCGGAGGCCGCGGTATTGCTCCAGGAAGACGACGTCCTCATCGATTCCATGCGCGGCCGATCGAGCACGTGGACGCGGATCCGCGTCAACCTGCGGCGGGTGCCGGAAGAAGAGCGTCCCGCGGAAGAACCTCCCGACCCCGACTACGACCCCTGGCGCGCCTTCCGGGAGGGCGGTTTTCCGCCGCGACGAGGGCCGTCGCGCCCCCCCAAACCGAAGACGCGCTCGAGTTCGTAGGGCGTCGTCACCTCCAGCTGGTCATAGCGGCAGTCCTGCGGCCGCTTGTCCGGCCGCCAGCGGACGAACTGCGCGGCGTGGCGGAAGCGATCCCCCTGCATGTGGTCGTACGCGACCTCGACGACACGCTCGGGACGCAGCGGCTCCCACGAGAGATCCTTGCCGCGGTTCCACCGCGACGTCGCACCCGGCAGGCGCTGGGCTGCCTTGTTCGAGCCCTCTCGCGCGCTCGCCTCCTCCTGCGCCGCCGCCCAGTCGCGCCACGGGTGGTCGGCAAGGGCGTTCTTCCTCAGCGGCGCGAGCTCCGCGACCAGCTTCTTGCGGACCTCCGTCGTGAACGCCGCGGTGACGCCAACGTGGTGCAGCGTTCCCTTCTTGTCGTAGAGGCCGAGGAGAAGCGAGCCGACCATCGTGCCCGCGCCGTTCTTGTGCCAGCGGAATCCGGCGACGACGCAGTCGGCCGTGCGCCGGTGCTTGACCTTGATCATCGTGCGCTCGCCCGCCTGGTACGGCTCGTCGAGACGCTTCGCCATCACGCCGTCCAACCCGGCGCCCTCGAAACGGGAGAACCAGTCTTCCGCGAGCTTGCGATCGTGCGTCGCCGGGGAGAGGTGGACCGGCGCGACGGCTTTCGCCAGGACCGTCTCCAGCCGCTCGCGCCGTTTCGCAAGCGGCGTTCCGCGGAGGTCTTCGTTCCCGATCGCCAGCAGGTCCCAGGCCACGTACGACGCCGGCGTCTGCGACGCGAGGAGCTTCACGCGCGACTCCGCCGGATGGATCCGCAGAAGCAACGCCTCGAAGTCGAGACCGTCCGGGCCCGCGATCACGATCTCGCCGTCGAGCACGCAGCGCTCGGGGAGCGCGGCGGCGAGCGGCGCGCCGAGCTCCGGGAAGTAGCGGTTCATGGGCTTCTCGTCGCGGCTCTGGAGCAGGATCTCGTCGCCGTCGCGGAAGACGAGGGTCCGGAATCCGTCCCACTTCGGCTCGAAGAGCCAGCCTTCCCCCTGCGGCAGAGCGGCCGCGGCGCTGGAGAGCATGGGCGCGAGCGGCGGATCGAAAGGAAGTTTCACGCGCCGATCCTAGCGCCGGGCAAGGCTCTGCTTACAGGCGCCGCATCAGAAGCAGTGCGGCCGCTCCCAGGCCGATGGCGAGCAGCGCGAGCATGCCCGGCGACAGCGTCGGGATCGTGCCGAGCGGCGGACCGCCGCCGGTGATCACCGTCGGCGTCAAGGTCGGGACGAGAGTCGGCGTCGAGCTCGCGGTCGGCGTCGCCGTGGGCGTCGAGCTCGCGAGCGTCGTCGGCGTCATCGTCGGCGTCGGCGTGGGGGTGTTCGGCGTGCCCGTCGGCGTGGGCGTCACCGCTCCCTGCGGCTCGGCGTAAATGAAATCGTCCATCACGACGAGGTCGGTCGCCGGGAGGTTCTCGTTCGGTCCCAGCGCCGCGTTCCCGCTGGTGATCCGGACCCGTCCAATCCGCTCGCCCGCGTTGAAAAGGACGCCAAAAAAGCTCAGATTCTCGCTGCCGGCCAGCTCCGGGACGGAATAGACGCCGAGCGAGGTATTCGTCTCATCGAAGAACTGGATCGACGTCTCGGCGAAAAGGTCCACGTCGGTGAAGACCGCACCGAAGCCGGAGGTCGTCGCGGGCGCCGTGGAGCCGGGGACGAAGAAGGTGACGTCGACGACCTTGCTGCCGAGCGCGGTGAACAGCCGCTGCGGTGAGAAGGTCTGGAAGATGGTCGGGTAGGTCGCGTTGATGTCGCCGAACTCGACCGGGGTACTGGTGGGATTGGAAGAGTCTGCGCTGACCTGGAATCCGGTGCCCGGCGTCGAGAAGACGACCCCGCGCGGAGAATTCACGTTGAAGAAATCTGCCGGCAGATTGTTCGGCGCGGCAGAGGCGTCGGGCACGCCGTCCCAGTTGATCTCCCGGCGCCCACTGGCGAAGGAACCGGCGACATTGGCGTTCAAAGTCCCGAGGGCGGTCCGAAACGAGTCGACGGTCGTCTGGATACTCGCGGCGTTCACACCGGTAGCGCTGAACGTGACCCCGGCGCCGAACACCGTCGAAGAGATCAGCCCGAAAACTGCGGCGAGAAAGAGTCGGCTTCTCACGGCTGATTCCTCCGTTTTTCCCGGTCGTCCGCCGTCATTCTATGCGGGTGTCAGAATCCGCGGATCGTGGCGACCGTATCGGTCGGTGAGAACGGCTGGGCCGGCGACGAGATCCCGCCGGGAAGCGAGGTCATCGAGATTCGCGTCGCCGAGCTCAGGCAGCTCTACAACTCGATCGACCCTTCCCCGTTCCACGACAAGGACCTCGACGACGAGGCCGAGGAGTTCATCCTCGGCTGGGCGAAAGAGGCCTCGTCCGACAAACCGCTCGCGCTGCTCGTCCACCTCGACAAGCCGGCCGTGCTGCCGGACGCGGGGCGGATCGTCCGCGACGCCGTGCACGCCTTCTTCCAGAGGCGATCGGATGCGAGCCGCCGCCGGCTGCGCGAGCTCTTCCGCGTCGGACGGAAGAGCCTCCTCATCGGGCTGACTTTCCTGACCGCGAGCGTGGTCGCCGGCAACTGGGTCGTGTCCGTTCTGCCCCACACCACGCTCGCGCAGCTCGTCCGCGAGAGTCTCCTGATCGGCGGCTGGGTGTCGATGTGGCGGCCGCTCGAAATATTTCTTTACGCGTGGTGGCCCATCCGCAGCGAACGCCGGATCGACGACCGGCTCGCGACGATGCCGGTCCGCATCGAGTGCGGCTGATCGGGCCTTCACTCACTTTTACCCCGAACCGGACCAACTGGATTTTGAGGAGGCCCGCATGGCGACCGAACCCGAGACCGGATACTCCTTCCCCTCGATCTCCCCGACTTCCCACCCGCTCGTCGCGCTCTACGCGATCACGCTTGTCAAGGGCGTCAAGGTCACCGTCCGGTTCGGCCGGACGACCGCGTACGGCCGCTCGACGAATCCCGTTCCGTCGCCGCCGGGCGGTGGTCCGGTCTCCATTCTCGTCGCGGGGATGAAGGCCGCGACCACGTATCACGTGAGCGCGCGGGTCCAGTGGCCCGACGGAAAGTGGCTCGACACGCCCGACCAGACGTTCACGACCGGCGCGCTGCCGAACATCGCGCTTCCGACGCTCACTGCCTCGACCTCCGCCAACGAGAGACCGAACCCGGGCGTCGAGCTCGTCAACATCATCGACCCGCGGGGGATCTCCGTCGTGGCCGACCTCGACGGCAACATCCTCTGGTACTACGACAACACCGCCGACTCGAGCTGGCTGGGCTACGCGTTCCCGATCAAGCAGCTCGCGAACGGCCACTTCCTGGCCTCGATCACGAACCTCTACTCGGCCGGCGTCCCGCAGACCATCCCGTACAACGGCGTCCTGCGGGAGATCGACTTCGTCGGAAACTGCGTGCGCGAGCTCTACCTCGCCGACCTGAACACGGCGCTGAAGGCGATGGGCTCCGACGTCCAGGCCCTCTGCTACAGCCACGACGTGCTGCCGCTCTTAAACGGCCACACGATCCTTCTCGTGCAGCAGCAGAAGACGGTTCAACTGACCTCGCCGCCGGGGCCCGGGCAGTTCACGATCCTCGGTGACGCGATGATCGACCTGGACGAGAACTTCCAACCCGTGTGGACGTGGTCCGCGTTCGACTGGCTCGACGTCAACCGGCACCCCATGGGATTCACCGCGGACCAGGGTTACGACTGGACCCACTGCAACGGCATCCAGCCCGCGCCGGACGGCAACCTCGTGCTCTCGTCGCGCCACCAGAACTGGTTGATGAAGATCGACTACCAGGCCGGAATCGGAAGCGGCGCCATTCTCTGGAAGCTCGGCTACCAGGGGGACTTCACGCTCGTCGGCAGCGCGACGCAGCCGACCGACTGGTTTTTCGCCCAGCACTACCCCAACCTGCTGTCGGCGAAGGGCGACCGGATCACGAGCCTGTCCGTGTTCGACAACGGCAACGACCGCTGCTACGCGACGCCCGCGGGCTGCCCCGCGACGGGCCTCTCCTCCCCGCCGCCGTTTTCCCGCGGCGTGATCTTCAAGATCGACGAGAGCGTAATGACCGCGCAGCTCGCGTGGCAGTACCTGCTCGGCTTCTACTCCTGGTGGGGCGGGGACGTGATGCAGCTCGTGAACGGCGACATCGAGATCTGCGCATCCGAGCCGGTGCCGATCGGTCAGCCGATCCCCCCGCAGGACACCCCGTCGCAGGTCGTCGAACTGAAGAGCGTCGACGGCAGCCCCGTGGTCGTGTGGCGGATGACCGTGCAGCAGGGCGGAACGTACCGGTCGTATCGGATCGGGAGCCTGTATCCGGGAGTGATCTGGGCGGGTTAGCGCTCCGGCCTCTACTTCCCGGTAGCCAGGCCCCGCAACAGCACGACGTCCGCGTCCCCTTCGCCGAGCGCGGCGAACACGAACCGTCCATCCACCGACCACGAGACGCGGCGCGCAATGAACGTCGGGCGCTGCCCGAAGTCCGTCAACTGCTTCAACGCACCGTCAGCGGTCGAAAGCGCCCAGATGTTCGTCGCGACGCCGTCGGTGAGCGGCATCGCGAGCCACTTGCCGTCGGGGGAGATGACGGGGTGCACGAGCTGCCACGGCGGAATCCGGCTTGCCGGGATCCGGGCGATGACGCGGGACGGTGCGGTCTCCGGGCTCGCCGCGCAGACCTCGTAGTCCGAGCCGCCGCTCACCGTCGGCTTCTCCACCACGAAGTAGACCGTCGTCCCGTCCGGCGAAACCGCCGGCCGAGTCCCCTTCTCGCTCCGGACGGTCACGGCCGAGCCTCCATCCGGACTGATCTTCTTGAGAGGCCCCTGGACGAACCCCGTCGCGAGCTCGTTGTAGTAGAGCCACCGCCCGTCGTGCGACCACGTCGCCCAACCGCCCCCGCTGACGAGGTTGCGAAGACCGCTGCCGTCCGGATTCACGAGCCAGATTCCGACGTTGCTCGAGCCCGGCAGGTTTCGCGTGGAGACGAACGCGATGTGGCGTCCGTCCGGAGACCACACGGGGACGCCGACGGAGACGTCGGGATCCTGCTCGGACGTGACCTGGCGCGTCGTGCCGGTCTCCGGGTCGACGACCCAGAGGTTGCCGTGCCCCCCGCTGTCCGAGAGGTAGACGAGCTCGTGATCGCTCGATCCGATCGACGGCGTCTGCACCTGGCCGGTCTGGTGCGTGACCGCCACGCCGCGTCGGGTGTTCTCGGGCGCGCTGCCGTCGACCGGGAACTTCCAGACGTTGAACTCGCGCTGGATCCGGCTCGCGACGACAGTCCCCGCGGCGTTCACGTCGGGCTCCACGTAGGACGCCTCGCCGAACGTGAGCTGCCGGAGGCCGTTTCCATCCCGCCCGACGGCCCACAGGTTGAACGTCGGCAGGTAGAGCATCGTGCTCCCCCTCGCCGAACTGAAGACGACGCCGGAGCCGTCCGCCGTCCACGAGAACCCGGACAGGAGTCGCGCTTCGTGCGTGACGGCCTGCGGCTTTCCGCCATCTGCCGGCACGGCGAACACGTCGTGCGAGAAGACGTAACCGCGCTGGTACGCGATCCAGCGGTCGTCCGGGGACCAGCGCGGAGTGAAGTAGTACGAGCCCAGCGGAAAGTTCGCGAGCACGCGCGGTTCCGCGCCGTCGCGCGCCGAGGAGACGAGCTCGATCGAACCGCTTCCCGACCGGAAGAAGACGATGCGCTTGCCGTCGTGGCTGACGTCGGCACCGCCGATCGAGCTCGTGATCCGGCGGGGCGAGCCGCCGAGAGCCGCGACCTCCCAGAGCGTCCCCTGGGGCTCACCTTCCCGCGGCGGCGAGTAATACACGAGCGACGTTCCGTCCGGCGCCCAGCGCGGAGACTCGTGATCGAGGGCGTCCGAAGTGATGCGGAGCGGCTCGCCGCCCGTCACGAGCCGGACCAGGATCTGCCGCTCGTCTCCAGCGTAGGCCGCGAACGCGACCGACTTGCCGTCCGGAGAAATCGCCGGCGACTCCTCGAGCCCCGCGGAGTCCGTGAGTCGGTGGACCAGCACGGCCGGTTGCCGGGGGGGACCCTTTCGAAGCGTCCCGGCGACGTACCCCAGGGCGAGCGCGGCGAGAACCGCCGCGATCGCCGGCAGCATCCGCGTCGCAGCCCGCACGGGTTTCCCGGGACGAGCGCCGGCCATGAGCGGGACGGAGGGCGACGACGACGCCGTCGACAAGGACTCCAGGTTGAACGCGACGTCGCCGATCGACTGAAAGCGCTCGGAGGGTTCTTTCTCCAGGCAGTGATGCACGAGCCGGACGAGCGCGGCGGGAGTTGTCCCGCTCGTCTCCGAAAGCCCGACGGGTTCCTCCCGCAGGATCGCGCTCATGGTCTCGACCGGCGACGACCCGTGGAAAGCCCTCCTGCCGGTCAGCATTTCGGAAACGATCGCGCCGAAGGAAAAGATGTCCGAGCGATGATCCGCGGGCAGTCCGCGCACCTGCTCCGGCGACATGTATCCGACGGTTCCCAGGATCGTTCCCGGCTCCGTTCCGGCGGTCGGCGTTTCGGTGGCCGGCACAGCGAGCTCGGGTCGGCTCAGCTTCGCCAGCCCGAAGTCCAGGATCTTGACTCGGCCATCCTTCGTCACGAAGACGTTCTCGGGCTTCAGGTCCCGGTGCACGATCCCCTTCTCGTGCGCGGCAGCGAGACCGCGCGCGATCTGCGTCGCGTAGTCGACCGCCTTTCGCAGCGGGAGTTCGGCGCCCGTCATCCGCTCGCGAAGGGTCTGGCCCTCCAGCAGCTCCGACACGACGTATGGAGCGCCGTCGTGCTCGCCGAAGTCGTGGATCGTGAGGATGCCCGGGTGGTTCAGGGCCGAGGCGGCGCGGGCCTCCTGCTCGAAGCGGCGCAGCCGGTCCGGGTCGGCCGAAAACGAGTCCGGCAGGACCTTGACC
>Ga0105249_10005834_pt1 | contig 10655 bp, 9 predicted proteins | sample KBSS44metaG_FD_81522 | JGI IMG/M metagenome (GOLD analysis project Ga0105249, IMG submission 81522) | Switchgrass rhizosphere microbial communities from Kellogg Biological Station, Michigan, USA - KBS S4-4 metaG | ecosystem: Host-associated > Plants > Roots > Rhizosphere > Soil | place...
CGGCGGTCGCCGTAGCCGGTGTCTGGGCGGCCATGCTGTGGCATCGGCTGGGAGATATCCGACTAGCCGTGAACCTGTGCGGTGTGGCGGGGCTGCTGGCCTCCCCGGTGTCGTGGTTGCACCACTTCGTCTGGGTGGTGCCGCTGGCGATGAGCCTGATCGAGCGACGACCAATCGGGCCGCGGCGACTCCCCACCTGGTACCTGGCTCTGGGTTGGTTCTTTGTCGCCTGGGTGACGGTGGCACCGTTCACCGAGTTGCCCAACGGAGCAGATGTGGACTTGCAATGGACCTGGTCGCAGCACGTCCTCGCTTCAGTGACGGCCGTAGCCGGTTTGTTCCTGCTTGCCAGTGCAATCGTCATCGCGCGGCCCCGGGTCTTGACGATCTTCGCTCCCATCCATGCAGTGCCCGGCAGCCAGCGTCAGTGATCTGTTGGGCGAATGATCTTCGGCAATGCCTCCGGCGTTTCACCGCGCAAAGCCACGAATGCAGCAGAAACAGCCCGAAACGCCTTCATTTGTGGACTTGTGCGGAGGAACGAATCAAGAAGCCGCTACCGCGACTCGCCAGTATTGGGCCTGATGATCACTGCGTACGGGCCAGCTGATCGGTGATGAAACCGATGATCACTGCTGTCCACCAAAACATCTGCGAGAAACCGGCGAGGACCATGCCGCGCTCGACCATGGGCCGTGCAGGAGTCGGCATCTGACGTTCCAGAGTCCTTGAAGTGGACAATGCCAACACTCCAACAATCCCCACGCCGACCACGCAGCAAAGCTTCACAACAACCAGCCATGAACTGAGCTGCGGCTCAAGAAGCGCACCAGTAATGGTCAGCCCTGTGAGTCCAATCCAGATCATGGGTGTCATTCGATTGGCGACAAGCAGGACGTCGCCGATGGTCGTCCAGCCAAATAAGGAGAGCAGCCCGTACCAGTCGACGGCCAGCACCGAACCGAAGCCGATGACGAGGAAAATGAGGTGGCCGAATAGCGCCGCGACCTGAAGCCAGTGGGGAGGACTAATCAGTGTGGAAATGAAAACCAACGCGAGAATGGCCAAGATCACGACAGCGAGCAGCCGCGTCTCCGAAGGTGTCGCTAGCCAACGGCCCTTCACCGGGCGAGCCAACGAGTGCAGCACAAACAGCTCTCCCCCCTGAAAGACCTCTCCGCGCGATGCAACATGGGAGACTCTACTGCTCACGACTCGATCGGAGAGCACCGGGCCCAGCACGGAGATGTCTACCGTTACAGGGAATTTACAAGATCAACTTGGATAGCTGGCGGCTCGGAAGTTCACCCGGAGGCTGTACAGCGAGCTTGTCGCGGTCATGTAGAGGTGATTGCGTTGTGGACCGCCGAATGTGAGATTGGCCGTGATCTCCGGCAGCCGCAGCTTGCCGATCAAGGTGCCGTCCGGGTCGTAGCAGTGCAAGCCGTCGTAAGCCGCACCCCAAAGCCGACCGAGATGATCAAATCGGATGCCGTCATAGCCCTTGTCGTCGGCACAGAACAATTCGCCCCCGGTGAGCTTTCCATGATCAACATTGAAGACTCTGACGTGGTGCAGTTGGCTATCGACGATGAACAGCCGGCGTTCGTCAGGTGAAAAGGCCAGGCCGTTGGGCTGGGCGAAGTCTTCGACCACCGCCGTGATGTCACCGCCGTCCGGATCGATGCGATAGACATTGCGCGAGTTGATCTCGGATGAGGCTTCATGGCCCTCGTAGTCGGTGTGGATGCCGTAGCTCGGATCGGTGAACCAGATAGATCCGTCCGAATGCTCAACGACATCGTTAGGGCTGTTGAGCCGGTGTTCCTGGTACGCGGCTGCCAGCACCGTGATCGAGCCGTCGTGCTCTGTTCTGGTAACCCGACGCCCGCCATGCTCACAGGCCACGAATCGGCCACGGCGATCAACGGTGCGGCCGTTGCTAAAGCCGGCAGGCGTCAAGAAAACGTCGGTACGCTCGCTCACTTCGTCGTATCGGAGCACCCGATCATTGGGGATGTCGCTGAACAACACGAAACGGCCTGCGGGGTGGTAGGCCGGTCCCTCCAGCCATCGCCCATCGGCAAAGAGGCGGGCAACCTTACGGTCGCCGCCAGTTCCAGCGAACCGCGGATCGAGTACCTCGAACTCGGCAGAGATGAGATCAGGCACGGATCCTCCTCGTTGTCGGTCCTTATGTCTGTAAGCTGCGGCGACTCTATCGACATCAGCCGAAAGGCAGCGTGGCTATCATCAGCCTCGGCTGACGTAACACGTGGGGCGGTAGCTCAGCCGGTTAGAGCAGGGGACTCATAATCCCTTGGCCGTGGGTTCGAGTCCCACCCGCCCTACAAAGTCGTGTGTGCCTTCGGCTGATAGTTGACATTCCTACTTCGGTGGATGGGCGACAGTGTTTCGGTTGATGGTTGACACCTACTTCGGCTGATCCTTGACACTCCCGTATGAGGGAGTTGAGTGTGGCGGAGCGGCGCTATCAGGCTGTGCTCGCGGTGATCAAGGACGGTCGGACAGTCACCGAGACAGCGGCGGCGGTTGGAGTGTCGCGGCAGACGTTGCATAGCTGGAGGCCGCGGTGTTGGAGATGCGGCGGAAGCATCCGTCGTGGACGACGGCACTGGGCTCGGCTGAGGCCCGGTTCGGTTCTCTCACGCCCAGCGTTCTGTGAGCACCACTGGGTAGGCTGAAATTGCGAACTGACGCACAAACGCACGCTAAATTGATGGAGGTCTGACGTGGAGGTGACTGGGTTCATCACCGCTGTGGTCATCGGATTGATCATCGGTGTCCTGGGCCGGATTGTGGCGCCGGGCAGGCAAAATATTCCGGTATGGCTCACGCTCGTCGTGGGTGTCGTTGCGGCCCTGGTGGGCACGCTGATCGCCTCGGCCCTCGGGGTTGCGGCGACCCGCGGCATCGACTGGATCGAGTTGATCATTCAGGTTGCGCTCGCCGCCATCGGCGTCTCCATCGTCGCTGGGATGTATCACAGGCGCGGCAAGACCGTCTGACTTCTGGCGGCGGATCGGATTCGGTCACTCTCAGGCCGGGCCGGCCGAGCATCTGGACAGGCCGACCGAGCATCTGGATGGGCCGCCTAGCATCTGGATGTGGACGGGGAACATCGGTTCGGGCGGCACGCGGTGATTGCTTTCGGATGCGCACTGCTGCTGAGTGGCTGCTCGACCACCGCCACTCCTCCCAGCTCGAGCAGTCCGACCATTGCCAGCAGCTCGACACCTCGGGAGGCTTGGTCGGTTGTCGCTCTCGGAGACTCGGTGCCACGTGGCACCAACTGCGGATGCACGCCGTACCCACAGTTGACCGCCTCGTACCTGACCGCGTCTGACCGCCGAGAGGTGAAGGCAACCAACGATGCGGTCGGCGGATTCACCAGCGCGGACGTGGTCAAGCAGCTCAGCTCGGATTCCGCGGTGGTCTCGGATGTGGCGAATGCCGATGTTGTCGAGATCGAGATCGGTGCCAACGATGTCGCGTACAGCGGGTCCTGTGGCACCACCGTCGCGTGTTACCAGCCGATGGTCTCCTCGACGGAGCGGAACCTCGACGAGATCGTCGCTCGCATACACCAGCTCACCGAGGGACGCCCGATCCAGCTGATCTTGCTGGACTACTGGAGCGTCTGGCTCGGCGGTCGGTACGCCGATGCCGAGGGACCGGTTTACGTCGACGCGGTGGCGAGCGTGACCGACCAGGTGAACACCGTCATCAAAAGAACGGCTGCCGACACCGACTCCGGTTACGTCGACCTTCGCGCGATATTCAAAGGTCCGGACTACGACTCTGACGAGACCCCCTACCTGGCCAGCGACGGCGATCACCCGAACGCTGCCGGACATCAAAGGATCGCCTCCGCCGTTATCGACGTGGTCAGCCAGAGCCTGCATTGAGACGGTCGCAAGCGCGGCTTGCTTGAGAGAGGCGCTCAGCGCCAGTCCAGCTCGGGCGCGAGGTGGCGCAGCACGCTGTCGAGGAGCTGGGCGTTGTAGTCCACGCCGAGCTGATTTGGGACGGTCAGTAGCAATGTGTCGGCCGCGGCAATTGCTTCGTCATCGCGGAGTTCCCTGACGAGCCGCTCAGGCTCACCGGCATAAGTCTTGCCGAATCGAGCCAGCCCTCCGTCCAGGTAACCGACTTGGTCCTGGCTATCTGCCGCGTCTCCGAAGTACGCCCGATCAAGGTCGCTGACGACCGGGAAGATGCTTCGGCTGACTGAAACTCGCGGCTCCCGCTGATGACCGGCGGCTTTCCACGCGTCACGGAAGAGCTGAATTTGTTCGGCCTGCAGCTTGTGGAACGGCATACCAGTGTCCTCAGTAAGCAGGGTGGAACTCATCAGGTTCATGCCCTGCTCCCCCACCCACTCAGCAGTTCGGCGGGTCCCGGCCCCCCACCAGATGCGGTCGCGTAGCCCCGGCGAGTGTGGCTCGATCCGCAGTAGGCCGGGTGGGTTGGGGAACATCGGCCGCGGATTGGGCTCGGCGAATCCCTCGCCCTTGATCACCTCGAGAAAGACCGCGGCGTGCTCACGAGCCATGGCTGCATGATCGGATCCCTCGGCCGGCGTTTGCCCGAAGTAGCGAAACCCGTCGACCACCTGCTCCGGCGATCCGCGGCTGATGCCCAGCTGGAGCCGTCCACCGGAGATGAGGTCCGCCGCGCCGGCGTCCTCGGCCATGTAGAGGGGGTTCTCATAACGCATGTCGATCACGCCGGTGCCGATCTCGATACGGCTCGTCTTCGCGCCAATCGCAGCGAGGAGCGGGAATGGAGAGGACAACTGGCGCGCGAAGTGGTGCACGCGGAAGTACGCGCCGTCGGCCCCGAGCTCTTCAGCCGCGACCGCCAGATCGATGGACTGGAGTAGTGCGTCGGAGGCCGAGCGGGTCTGGGACTGCGGCGACGGCGTCCAGTGACCGAACGACAAGAACCCGATCTTCTTCATGCCTCAATGCAACAACAGCAAAGGACTTCGTGATTCGCTGGGTCGGCAGATGCGCTACTGGGACCAGGTGAGGCCGTGATCACGCGAGATGACGTTCTCGCTGCACGCAGACGTATCAACGGCTACGTGCGCCGTACGCCGCTACTGCGGCCCGAGACGCGAACGGCGCCGCTTTGGCTGAAGTGCGAGTTTCTGCAGCACACCGGCGTATTCAAGGCACGTGGGGCCTTCAACCGTCTCCTCGCGGCCCGGGAACGCGGTGAGCTCGACCCGTCGGCCGGCGTCGTGATTGCCTCGGGCGGCAATGCGGGACTCGCCAACGGGTACGCCGCAGCCACGCTTGGGGTCAGCGCCACCGTATTCGTGCCGGAGACTGCACCGTTGGTCAAGATCGACCGGATCCGCGAGTATGGCGCCGAAGTCCGCCAGGTGGGCGCCGAGTATGCGGACGCATCTGAGGCTGCCATCGAGTACGCCAAGAGTCGCGGGGCCCTCTTAAGCCACGCGTACGACCAACTCGAGGTCGCAGCAGGGGCCGGCACGCTCGCCGAGGAGATCTTCGAAGACGAACCAAGCATTCAGACTCTCATCGTTGCCGTTGGTGGCGGTGGTCTCTACGCCGGCATCGCAGCCGCGGCAGGCGATCGGGCACACGTCGTTGCTGTTGAACCGTTCACCTGCCCGACACTGCACGCGGCGCTCGAAGCGGGCCACCCCGTGGATGTCGCCGTGTCCGGCGTAGCGGCGGACTCACTCGGGGCACGCCGGATTGGCGAGATCGCGTATGGCATCGCTTCGCGAGTTGCCCCGACCTCCCTCCTAGTGGACGACGACGCCATCGTCTCCGCGCGGTTGGAGCTTTGGCGCTCTTACCGGATACCGGCTGAGCACGGAGCCGCAACCGCGTTTGCCGCGCTCACCTCCGGCGCCTACCAGCCCGCCCGGGGCGAACGTCTCGCGGTCGTGGTGTGCGGAGCAAATACCGATGTGCGCACGCTAGAGCCCGAGTGACGCCGACTCACAAGAGTTGCCGAAGTCACGCTTGCTTGACAGCGTCGGCCCGCGCAACGGCAGCGATGGGAATGATCAACAAGGCGAGCAGCCCGCCCGCGATGGTGAGCGTGCCAAAGCTCGAGGCTGCGATGATCAGACCAGAGCTGAGCCCCGCACCGGCCCCAGCGAGAGCGATGCCGAGATCGACCACGCCTTGGGTACGAGCACGCGTCTCCAACGGCGCAGCATTGGTCACCAGAGTGGTACCGCTGACCAGCCCCAGGTTCCATCCCACGCCAAGCAGCACCAGGGCGAGCACCAGTGTCGCCACCGAGTCGACCGGCGCCCACGCGGCGATCAGCCCAGCTGCGAGCAAGGTGATGCCTGCAGCCACAGCGACGGCGAGATAGCCAAAACGATCGACGAGCCAACCCGAGAACGGTGACGGGAGAAACATGCCGGCAATGTGAGCGCCGATGACGATGCCAGTGACACCGATCGCGTAGCCATGGTGCTCGATGTGGATCGGGGTGATCGTCATGATCGCGACCATGATCAACTGGGTGAGGATCATAATGCCAGCCCCGCCCGCCAACGCCCACGACCACGTTCTCCCGGACTGAGCAGCGGCTGGCGATGTCAATGGCTGCCACGTGGGTTTGTCCCCCGGCGACGAGATAGCGGCGGCCCTGCTCTGCGCCAGGAGCAAAGGATCCGGCCTCAGCAGCAGCCACAGCGCAAGGGCGCCCGACACGTACGCCAGAGCAGCAAGCATGAACGGACCCGCAAGGGCTGGAACACCGAAGCTGCCGGCCACGGTGCCCGTGACCTCGACCAGATTGGGGCCAAGGATCGCCCCCACTGCCGTAGCGACCAACACGATGCTGACCGCCCGCCCGCGACGGGAGGGTGCGGCCAGGTCTGCTCCCGCGTAGCGGGCCTGCAGATTCGTGGCGGCGCCAGCGCCGTAAACCAGCAGCGACGCGAAGAGCAGTACAAGGTTGCCGATGCTGGCCGCAACCACGACTCCTACGCTGCCTAGGGCGCCAATCAGATAGCCCCCGCTCAGTCCTACGCGGCGACCGAAACGCTGACTGACCCGGCCCAGGACGATCGCCGCCGCTGCTGAACCGATGGTGAAGAAAACGGTGGGCAGTCCGGACAAGCGGCTAGAGCCCAACATCTGCTCGGCCAGCAGCGCACCGACCGTAATGCCGGCGGCAAGCCCAGCGCCGCTCAAGATCTGCGCCAGCAGCAGAACGGCGAGAGTCCGCCGTTGCTCAGGCGCATCCTCGGTGAGGCTCGCATTGGTGGCGCCTGCGGGGCCAGTCATGGCGCATCAGCGCCCTAGCCGCTCGGCGAGCTCAGTTAGCCAGCTGGCAAAGCCTTGTGGACCGTCGACAACGACATCCGACAGCTCCGTGAGGGCATCCTCCTCGTCCGAGCTAGAGCACACGAGGAGTCCGGCCAGGCCGGTCTTTTCCAGATCCCGGACAGCACGAAAGGCCGCTAGATCACCAAGATCATCCCCAGCGAAGATCACCTGACGGGCGCCGGTCTCCGCCACTATGGCCTGCAGCGCCCGGCCCTTGTCCACCCCTGGCGCTCGGATCTCCCACACGTTCTTGCCCTGTTCCACCACCAATCCGTGACGAGCCGCCAGCTCGTGGAGCGGTGTGGACAATGCGGCGAATGCCGCCCGGGGGTCCGACAGCTTGCGGGTATGGACTGCGAGTGCCCGTCCCTTGTGCTCGACCGTGACCTCGGCAAGATCAAGTGACTGCACGATCGCCGGGAGCTCCTCGGCGACGGCAGTGATCTCTGGGGGATCCGGCGGCAGCTGGTACGTGTCGTCGGCGGCGCTCCAGCGCTCGACTCCGTACTGGCCCAGCACGGTCATCGACCGCAAGCCGTTCACTTCCCGAAAGTGGCCCAGGCGAACTGCCGTACGCGCTGGGCGGCCAGTGATCACGACCACAGCACCCACGCGATGCCCGAGCCGGCCGAGTGCTGCCACAGCTTCCGGATTCGCATACGCCTGTTCCGGGTCGTCGACAATCGGTGCCAAGGTGCCGTCGAAATCCGTTGCGATGAGGGTGTCCGACGGCGAGCTTAAGATCGCCTGGAGAGCCTTGGCCCCGGCGGCCGTCAGTGGTTCGGGAAGGCTCATGTGCCGAGCTTTCCAGAGATCGTGTCGGGTATCCACACCGCGGGTAAGGGGGCAAACCAAGCGCGTTGCGCCAGCCCAAGGGTCTTATCGCACCTGTGCTCGCTGGTCCCTGACCGCAGGGTGCCACTAAGGTCGAAGGACAACGCCGTAGGGAGGTCACGACGTTCATGAGTCCCAAACGCGAAGAATGGAAGCTGGATCCGGCCTCCTTCGTCGTCGTGGCGAACAGACTCCCCGTCGACCGTGTGGAGGGCCCTGATGGCACCGCCGACTGGCGACCGTCGCCCGGCGGACTGGTCACGGCATTCGACCCGATCATGCACAAGCGCCATGGTGCCTGGGTCGGCTGGCATGGAGCACCTGATGAGGGACTGGAACCCTTCGAAGAGGACGGGCTTTCGCTGGTTCCGGTCCCGCTGTCGTCATCAGATGTCGCGGAGTACTACGAGGGATTCTCCAATGCGACGCTCTGGCCGCTGTATCACGACGCGATCGCAACGCCGCAATTCCATCGGGAATGGTGGGAGACCTATGTCGCGGTGAATCAGCGATTTGCCGACTACACGGCGAAGGTGGCAGCCGACGAAGCGGTGGTCTGGGTTCAGGACTATCAGCTGCAGCTGGTGCCGCAAATGCTGCGTGAGCAGCGTCCGGACCTCAGGATCGGATTCTTCCTGCACATTCCCTTCCCTCCCACCGAGCTTTACGTCCAACTCCCGTGGCGGCGGCAAATTCTCGAAGGTCTGCTCGGGGCGGATCTGGTCGGGTTCCAGCTGCCTGGTGGGGCTCAGAATTTCGTTCGGCTCGTCCGACAGCGACTCGGCCTGGAGACCCTGCGTGATCGGATTCGGATGCCGAACGGCCGCCAGGTGCTCGCCCGCGCGTATCCGATTGCCATCGACGCCAAGGGTCTCAACGAGCTGGCGGCTAGCGACGAGGCCGCCGAGCGTGCAGAGGATGTCAGGCATGATCTTGGTGACCCACGGGTGATGATCCTCGGCGTCGATCGGCTGGACTATACGAAGGGGATCGTGGAGCGAATCCAGGCCTTCGGGGAGCTGATCGCCGAGGGACGGATCGACCCGGACGAAGCCGTACTCCTCCAGCTGGCCATTCCCTCTCGCGAGCGAGTAGATCTCTACCGGCAGCTCAGAGACGACATCGACCGGCTGGTTGGCCGGATCAATGCCGAGGGCCAGCGGATCGGCCGGCCGCCCATCATCTACCTGCACACCTCGTATCCGCGCATTGAGATTGCCGGGATCTATCGAGCGGCAGACGTCATGGTCGTGACTCCCCTGCGCGATGGCATGAACTTGGTCGCCAAGGAGTATGTCGCGTGCCGTCAGCGCGACGACGGTGCCCTGGTGCTGAGCGAGTTCACCGGAGCGGCGCGCGAACTGCGCCAGGCGTACCTCGTCAACCCGCACGACATCAACGGCCTCAAGGATCGCCTCGAGGAGGCCATGAACGATTCCTCGCGCAACAAGGCCCGGCGGATGAAGGCGATGCGCCGCCAGGTATTCGAAAACGACATCGACAGATGGGCGAGCACGTTCCTCGAGGATTTAGAGAGCCTGAACGGAAAGCCAACCAGCCAAGCGGCCGGCTGACTCCCTCGCATCGGCCCCGGTATGACATTCGGCCCGATGTCACATCCGTAGCAGCGATGGCGTCTCATGGGACGGTAAGCATCCGAGGGAGGAGTGCGCGCGGATGACGTCCGAGGAGGTCTTCGAGGAGCTGCGACCCGGGCTGACCAGAGCGTCTTACCAGATCATGGGGTCCTGGGCGGATGCCGAGGACATCGTGCAGAGCACCTGGCTCAAGTGGCGACGTCACCACGACTCAGTTGACTCGCCGCGTGCCTGGCTCACGAAGGTGGCGACGCGTGAGTCGATCGACGGGCTGCGAGCCCGTCAGGCGCGCCGCGAAAGGTATCCCGGCGAGTGGCTTCCGGAGCCGGTGAGCGTAGCGCCGGGACCCGAGGATGTCGTGACCGATCGCAGTGCACTGTCGTTGGGCGTCTTGGTGATGATGGAGTCGCTCTCGCCGCTCGAGCGAGCGGTGTTCGTCTTGCGCCGAGGATTCAACTGGCCGTACGAGGAGATCGCGGAGATTCTCGACCGGTCGCCCGAAGCAGTCCGGCAGCTCGACCATCGGGCGCGGCAGCAGTTGCGTGAGCGACCCGAGCGGTTCGAGCCGGACCCCGAGCGGGTGCAGGCTGCTACGGAGCGCTTCCTGGCTGCATGTGTAGGAGGCAGCGTCGAGGCGCTGATAGCAGTTCTAGCGCCCGATGTCGTGCTGCATAGCGACGGCGGGGGCGAGGCAAAGGCGCCGCCGCGCCAGATCCGCGGCGCGGAGAAGGTCGCGCGGTTCTTTATCGCAGTCGTGCAGTCCGTTTTGGCCGAGAGCGAGGCGTACATAGTCGACATCAACGGGCTGCCCGGCGTGGTCACCCTCAGGCATGGCGAGCTGGTGTCGGCACTCACTTTCGACCTTGAAGGA
>Ga0105249_10005839_pt1 | contig 10650 bp, 9 predicted proteins | sample KBSS44metaG_FD_81522 | JGI IMG/M metagenome (GOLD analysis project Ga0105249, IMG submission 81522) | Switchgrass rhizosphere microbial communities from Kellogg Biological Station, Michigan, USA - KBS S4-4 metaG | ecosystem: Host-associated > Plants > Roots > Rhizosphere > Soil | place...
GGCGAACTCGATGCCGAGTACGCGTAGGCGCGTGCGGCGGCGCGCAGCTGCGCCAGGTCGTGCTTGCGGCTGACTGCGTAGCCACCAACGCAACCGAGGCTCTTGCTGAACGTTCCGACGATCACATCGACCCGATCTTCGACGCCGGCGGCTTCCGCAAGTCCGCGACCGTGTTTTCCGAGCACGCCGAACGAGTGCGCTTCATCGACGAGCAACGCCGCGCCATACCGAGTGACCACTTCACAGATGTCCGCCAGCGGCGCGGTGTCGCCGAGCATGCTGTAGATGCCCTCGACGATGACCAGTGCGTCCGATGCTTTGTCGCCGAGACGACGCAGCCGCTTGTCGAGGTCTGCGACGTCGTTGTGTTTGAAGCGATAGGTCGTTGCACCGGACAGCGTTGCGCCATCGTAGATACTCGCGTGGCTCTGTGCGTCGAGCAGCAGTACCGAGTCGCGGTCGGCCACCGCGGAGATCATGCCGACGTTCGCCTGATACCCGGTGGTGAACAGCACCACGGCGCGCGCGTCGTAGAAGTCGGCGAGTTCGCGTTCGAGACCTGCGTGATCCGGGTAGGTGCCGCTTGCGAGCCGCGAACCAGTGGTGCCGGTGCCGTATCGTGCGGCGGCTTCGGCAGAAGCGCGGACGCAGTCGGGATGAAATGTCAGTCCGAGGTAGTTGTTGGTGCCGGCGAGTATCACCGCTCGGCCGTTTACGGTGCCGTTCGTAGGACCGCCGTCGACCGTAACCAGCGTGCCGAGCACGTCGCTGTCCTGCCACGGCAATTTCTCCGTGGCGACGCGTCGTTCGATGAGGTTCATTGCTTGTCGACCAACCGCTCGAGCTCGTTGACCATGTCGTTGATCGTTCGGATCTCAGCGAGATCGTTGAGCGGGAACGAGATGTCGTACGCGTCTTCGAGTTGTTCGACGAGTTCCATGATCTCTATCGATGAAAGCCCTACGTCGTCGACCAAATCGCTGTCGACGTCAACGTGCGTTCCTTCCTCGGCGAGTTGGTTGACAAGCTCCTTGAGGCGAGCGGCATAATCCTCGCGTTTTGTCATAGCGTCGTGATTGACTGGGGCCGATGTTGACGGGGGGCGATTATACAGACAAAGCCTCTCGAAGGGTCACGCCTCGCATCTGGGCCGTCGCAAGCTACCGCGCCGGCGAAAACTCGCAGATCTCTGGGCTCGCAAATCGACTGGGCGGCGACGTTTCGACGAAGCGCCTGCGATACAACGCGCTTGCGGGTCCGCTAGGGTTGATGCGACGCGTCTCGCGCGGAGGCATCGACGCTGCCGGTTCCGATGTGCTCGAAGCGCCGTGGCCCGACGTCATCGTGTCCGCCGGGCTAAAGAACGAACCGGTGTGCCGCTGGATCAAACAGTGCAGCGGCGGCCGCACCCGGCTGGTGTTTCTCGGTCGCACCTGGGCGCGGCGCGGTGTGTTCGATCTGGTCGTCACGACGCCGCAATACCGGCTCCCGCGCGAACAGAACGTCCTGCACAACCTGATGACGCAACACGGCGTTACCGAGCATCGTCTCGCGGCTGAACGTGTCCGTTGGGAAGCTCGCTTCGGCGGCTTGCCGCGGCCGATCCTCGGTGTGCTGATCGGCGGCGACAGCGGGCCGTTCGTGCTCGGCCCGCGCGCCGCCAGCCGACTGGCGGAAAAACTGAACACGATGGCGCGAAGCCGCGGCGGCAGCGTGATCATCACGACGAGTGCGCGAACACGAACCGACGTAGCCGACGTGCTCGAGTCGACGCTGACGGTGCCCGCGTCGATCCACAGATATCGCCCCGACGATCCCGACAATCCGTACTTCGGAATCCTCGCGCTCGCCGATGCGTTCGTCGTGACGTCCGACAGCGTGGCGATGCTTTCGGAAGCAGCCGCCGCGGGGCGGCCGGTGCACATCTTCGATATCGGTGCGGCTGGACCGGAAGGCCGCGATCACAGCGTGAAGTCGGTCAGCTACCGGATCATGATGGCGCTTCTTCCGAAGCGGCTATCGCGCGACATCGGTCTGTTTCACGACGCATTCGTCGCTGCGGGGCACGGAACGTGGTCGAACGACGCGTGCGCGGTCGTTCCGGGTGCGGCGGGGATTGAAATCGATGCGACGGTTGCGCGCGTGCGATCGCTGCTCGACGACGGTGTCCTTAACTGACGCTCTGATTGAGGCGCAGCTCGGCGTGCCGCGCGGTGTCGCGCGCCAGCTTGCCTGCCTCCACGCGATAGACTTCGTCTGCGATGTCGGCCATCGCCGACTGGTGCGAAACCGCGAGAATCGTCAGCTGGCCGCGCAACGACCGTAGCGTGGCGCAGATGCCGGCTTCAGTGGCTGGATCGAGCGCGCTGGTCGCCTCGTCGAGAATCAACAGCTTCGGGTGATGCGCGAGGGCGCGCGCGATCATGATGCGCTGGCGTTGGCCGCCCGACAGCAACGTGCCGCGCTCGCCGACCACGCTCTCGACTCCGCGCGGCAACTTCGAAACGAAGTCCCAGGCGCCTGCCAGTTTCAAAGCGGACTCGGCATCTTCGCGCTTGAGGCTCGGATCACCCAACGCGACGTTGTGCAGAATCGAATCGTGCAGCAGCAGATTTTCCTGCGGGACGTAACCGATACTATGCCGCCACAGGTGTACGTCGAGTGCGTTCAGATCGTGTCCGTCTACGCGAATGACGCCCGCTTCGGGTTGAATCAAACCGATCACCAGGTCGGCGATGGTGGTCTTCCCTGAACCCGAATCGCCGACGAGACACGTCATCACGCCGGCCGGAATCGAAAACGACACTTTGTCGAGAATGCGATGCTCGCCGTAGGCGAAGCTGACCGATTCGAAGTCGATGGACTGGTCGAGCGCAACGCGCTCCGTGCCCGTGCCGGTCTCGGCTTGGGCGCGTGCCTCCGCGATCGTCTTGTCCAATGCCCAGTAGGCACTCTCGCAGGTCAGCACCTTCTGGTACTGCTTCTGTACGCGGCCGATACGCTTCAGCGTCTGACCGAGCACGACCGCCATGAACGTGACGGTTGCCAACTGCACGTCGAAGGACACGAGCGCGACGAAAATGCCGCCGACGATTACGAGCGCAAGCAACGATTCCTGTGCTCCTTCGAGCCCGGCCTCGCCGAGCACCTGACGACGCAGCGCGCCCCTGAGTTTGCTCGTCTCCAACGCCAGCACGTCTTCCGCGACGCGATCCCGACCCATCGCTTTGAAGGTCTTGACCGATTGCAACACGTCGCTCAGCGTTCCGAGCAGCGAACGGTACCAGCGCGTCTGCCGATCACCGGCACGATGCGCGATGCGCACGAAGACGTGCGAGGCCGACAGTACCAGCGCGCCGGCTGCGAAACAGAGTACCGTCGCGTGCCATGACACGAGTACCGCGACCGCCGTGTAGACGGTTGCTTCGATGACGGTTGCCAGCACGCGTACCGCAAAAACGTACGCCTGCGCCGCACGCCAGGCTTCGGTCGCCATCGCATTCGCGAGCGCGCCGGTGGATTGCCGTGTGAAGAACGACCAGCGCGACGCGATGATCGCCGTGAGCAGGTTCATGCGCAGTTCTGTGGCAACGTCCGCGGCGATGTAGCCTATGCGCTGCTCGGCGATGAAGATCAGTGCGTTCTTCACGACGATCGCCGACAGGATCACCGCCAGTAGCAGGCCGAGTGTGGGCGCGACACCGACGCTGGCGAGCACGTCGTGAACCCGCTGCGCGAATTCGTTCTGCGATGTTTCGGGAGCGTCCGTCGTCATGGCGAGCTGGAGTGCAGGCAGCAATGAAGAGAGGCCCACGCCGTCGGCGACGCCGGCGAGCAACAATGCGATCGCGAGGAAGATGCTCTGAAACGGATATCGACGGATGAAAGCTTTGAGAAGTGCCATGGCGGTGTGAGCGTCAGTTCATGCGTCGCATCAACAACACTGCGAGGACCAGGACGATGAGCGGAGGCACGGCGGAAGTCACAGATATGGATAGGCCCGCGAGTATACCCGCGTTCGTCGCCACCTGCTGGCCGATGTAGATGAAGAACGCCAGAGCGGCGCCGATGGCGAGCCGCCCCGACCTGCCGCCGCGGATGTTCCAGAGCAACGCGAACGGCGCGGCGAGCAGGGCAAACGCGATCGAAGACAGAGGCAACGTGAGGCGGCGCCACAACTCTATCTGTTCGGATTGCGCCCCGACAGATTCGTTGGTGCGATGCTCGACGCGTCGCTTCAGTTCGGACAACGTGAGACTTGCCACCGGGAGATCGTACAGCTTGATGCTGCGATCCCACGTCGGCTGCCATTGCATGGTCGATAACGACTCGGAGAGGGTCGGCGCGCCGTCCGCCGCATACTCTTTGCGCCAGACGGTCTGCAGCCGCCAGTCCATCGCGCTGACGACTTCGGCGGAGGTCGCGCGCAGATAGGTCTGCAGGTGTAAGTCGTCGGCGAATCCGAACACGCGGATGCCGCTTGGTCCGCCCGTGTCCTGCAGCCCGGCGACATTGACGAACGTGGCGCCGGTACGAATCCAGAAACCGCTGCCGCGCAGCAGATTGCCGACGCGCGCCGTCTCGTGCATTCGCAGCAGGCTCGCTTCGAGGCGCATTGGCCGCGCCGCCATCTCGACGCCGGCGACAACCAGCATGAACAGCACGGCTACGTAGCCGGCCACGCGACCGAGCCGCATCCCGGAAACGCCCGCCCCACGCAGAGCGATCAGCTCGCTCGTGGCGTTCAGGCGGTCGTAAGCGTTCAACGTTGCGAGGAGCGCAATGAACGGCGACAGATCGACGAGCAGGGCCGGTGTGCTGTACAGCACCACGAGCACAGCGTCGAGCAGGGTGTACTGCGCATCGCCGATGTCTTGCGATTCCGCGAGAAACGCCAGCAGGTCGAACATCACTAGCATCGCAAGCCCGATGATGACGTAGCTTTTTGCCAGCTCGCGCGCCAGGTATCTGAACGCGCGACTCATCCGGGGCGTCTCAAACTAACGGCCGGCAACTGGCGCACGGCGAGGAACAGCAACGCCGTAGCGATGGGCACCCACAACATGCCGGGCACGTTGCCGACCTGACCGTTCTCGACCCACGTGCGACCGGCGGCGGCGACGTTGAAAACCACCGCGTAGACCACTATGCCCGCGACAAAGCGCGGGTAGGGGCTGCTTCCCGGCAGCGCGCGCGATATTTCGATGGCGATCAGCGACATGAAGAACGCGATCACCGGCAGACACAGGCGCCATTGCAGTTCGGCGCGTTCCTTCGGAGCCGTTGCGGTTACCAGCGTGGCGGTAGGAGAGGCGCGTCGCTTGTTCTGAACGTCGGAGATCGGCTCCGACGCGGCGTAGTAGACGAGCCCTTCGAACTCCGACGTGCGATCGGCGCGGGAACCTTCGCTGATCGAATAGCTGATGCCGTTCTGCAGTTCGATCCGTTGCCTGCTGGTTTCGTCCGCGCCGAAGATGCGACCCGATTCGGATCGGATCACGCGAACGTTCTCGTCGTCCTTCGTCTCCACGAACACGCCGTGCATCAGATTGTCCGTTCGATCGATCGATGCCGCCGACAGGACGAGACTGCTGCCGAACGAATAGAAGTGATCGGGCTGCATCGCACTCGTCGTCAGCTGACCGGACTCCGCATCGAGCCGATATGTTTCCGCGTATGCCCACGGGCGCGCGTATAGCGACAAACCCGCTACGCAGGCGCAAATGACCAGCGCGACTGCCGAAACGGGATGCCCGATGCGACTCGGAACGACACCTGCAGCGTAGAGTGCGTACGCCTCGCGATCGCGGTGCCATTGGTTCAGCGTGGTCAACACGCCCATGTACAACGAAGTCGGAAGCAGAACCTCGGCAGCGATCACGTCGCGCAGTCCGATGAGTGTGAACACCTGATCCATCGGAATGCGCGAGTACGCCGCATCGCGCAGCAGCGTGGCGGCGTTGAATGCCGAGACCAGCAGAATCAGCAAGGCGAAGCCGGCCAACGTGGGCAACAACACGAGGCGAATCAGGTAGCGATCGATGATCAAGCGGTCACCAGCGCAGAGTCGTCAGGACGCGGATGACGGTGCGCTCCGTGGCGCCGGTGTGACGGCTCATCCATAATCCCGCGTCGGCTCGAATGGGCAGTTTAGCGACGCTGGAGAGCGGATGTCGATGCGTGTGCCCCTCGTGTGGATGCTGAGAGGACCGAAGGCGGGCGACTACGCGCAACTGCAGTTGATCGCGCGCGCAATGAACGTGCCGGCAACGACGAAGCAGTTGGTATTCAAACCATGGGAATTGTTGCTGCACGCATTCCCGAAACCGACGCTGGCCGGGCTGGATCGATCGAGGTCGGACGCGCTCGAGGCACCGTGGCCGGATCTCGTGCTGACCGCCGGGCGGCGCAACGAGCTGGTCGCGTGCTGGATTCGCGCCGCGTCCGGCAACCACTCGCGCATCGTTCATGTCGGGCGACCGTGGTCGAATCCACGTCGGTTCGATCTGGTGGTGTCGAACCGGCAATACCTGCTCGATGATGGCGACAACGTGATCGTCAACGACCTGCCGCTGACCGATCTCACCGAATCTACGCTCGCGCCCGAACGAGCTGTCTGGGGGGCGAAGTGGGCTTCGTTGCCGCATCCGTGGACGGTCGTGCTGGTTGGCGGCGACAGCGGTCCCCTCGTGCTCACTCCGAAGTGGGCGCGCGAGTTGGCCGACCGCATCAACGCGCGCAAAGATCGAGACGGCGGCAGCATCCTGGTGAGCACCAGCGGGCGCACGCCGCCGGCCAGCGCCGACGTTCTGCTGCAAACGCTCAAAGGACCGCAGTTCATCTACCGATGGCCGTCGAGTGACCCGAATCCGTTTCGCGGCATGCTGGCGTGCGGCGACGAGTTCGTCGTGACCGGCGACAGCATGTCGATGCTGGCCGAAGCCAGCGCCACCGGAAAGCCGGTGTATCTGTTCGACTATTCGGATGCCGGCCTCACTCTCTCGACCTTGCGCTGGAAGCCGCTGGTGCATCGATTGGCGATGTCGATCGGCCCGGTTCGGATGCGACGCGACGTCGGACGCATCCACGCCGCGCTGGTCCAGGCTGGACGGGTGCGTCCGTTGCAACAGGTGCCCGACGGCCCTGCGAAGGTGCCGTCGGAACAGACATCGGACGATCTGGCGCGGACGGTGCAGCGCGTTCGCGCGCTGCTCGAGCGCTAGCCCGGCAACGCGAGCGGCGGACGACCGGGCGGCGCGAGCGCGGGCGTGCGGTCGAGCACTTCGAATGCATCGTGTCGCACGTGGTTTCGCTGCATCTCGGCGCGCAGCATGTCTTCGGTGACGAGCCTCTGATCGATGCACTCGCGCAACAGACCGAAAAACAGGTGCTGCTGGTTCGCGTCGGGGTGGTCCTTGTAGTTGCCGAGGAACGCGTATTCGCCGAACAACCTGCGGCGCGCGCGCATCAACCAGCCGATCGGCGGGAACAGCCGGAAGCGTTCCGCCGGGCGCCAGTCCACCGGCAGCCCCGACTTCCACGGCTGCGTCTTGCGGCGCGTGGTGTGCAACATCTTGGTCCTGGTCGTGAGGCGATCGAAGTCGTTCCACTCGTTTTCGAGCAGGCCGATCGTCGTGCGGTCTTCGTGTTTCAGACAGATCCAGTCCGAGTAGTCGAGTTTCATTTCGAACATCGAGCGGAACTGCGCCTCGCATTTCCAGTGCGTCAACTTCGCGCATTCGAGCAGCATCACGCTCGACGCCATGCAGTGATCGATCAGTCCCTTCGTGCCCGAGCGGGCGCGGGCGATGATCGATTTACCCTGCATGTCGCGCGACAACAGGTCCCAGATGTCGCCCACGGCGAAGATATCAGGGTCGATGATCACCGCCCGGCCGCGGTAACCCATCAATTCCGGCGGCATGAATCGCAGCGGCGTAAACGATTGCAGATCGTCGTTCAACCAGACGCGCTTCACGCCGTCGCGCAGGTACGTCTTGCCTTCGTATTCGGCGAAGAACGGATGGTCTTCGGTCGTGATGATCTTCACGTCGAATTTGTCGGCGCTGCGCGAATTCCGACGCAACGCGTGTTGCGCGACGATCGCGCCGACGATCTGTTTCGGGTTGCTGTGAATGAAAACGCAATGCTCCATCGTATTACCTCGATTCATTCGCGAGAGCCGCGCCGCTGCCATAGCCGAAGCGCGGATCCACGGTCTTGTCGATGAATTCGGCGATCGCCGCAACCTCGGCATCGTCGAAATAGTCCTGATAGCCGCCGACCTTGGCGCGGCGCGTTTTGAACGAATCCGGATTGCTGACATCGCCGGCACGCAATCGATCGCTGGACGACGACGCCTCCGCTTCGCGCTGTTTCATGTTCTCGAACTTGGCCCACTCGACCGCATCTGCCACCTCCGTGTCGGTCGCGTTCATGTGCATGAAGTCGGCGATGCGCCGTAGTTCGCCGGCGGTCGAACCGCGCATGTCTTCGTAACGCACGACCAATGTCGAGTCGAGTGCGTCGAGTCCGAGGGCCCACTCGTTCAGCCAGGCGTTCACCTTGGGCAGTCCGCTCGAGCCCATCATGAACTGATACGGGGTGACCGAATCGTCGACCGGCGGGTACTGATTGAGCAACACCTTGTGTGGGCGCATCCGGTGCTTCCACTGGAAGTACTGCGACATCGTGATGTCGGCGGGGTGTCGCACCAGCAATAGCACCGGCTTGTCGGCGAACGCGTCCTTGCCGCCGCCGGCCCCGGTGTAGTCGCGCAGATAGTTGTCGTGCGTGAACAGAACCCGGGGCAGCGACGGGTTGGCTCGATGATAGTTGCCGTATTCGATCAGTTCGTCCGAGAGCCCGTGGCGTCGTTGGTAGATGCGCGAAATCATCACACGCAGCCAGGTTCTTCCGCTCTTGCCGAACGACACCACTGCGTAATCGGCGCGATCGAGCCGCTGTTGCTCGAGCCAGCCGCGCAGCTTTCGCTCGGTCGGAAACCGCTTCGCTTCCGGTAATAGGCGGCCGGCGTGTTCGAGAATGCGTTGAAGCATGAATACCGCTGATCGGGCCGAAAAAAGTGGCGGCTATTCTAGGGAATATCGCCGCATTTCTCACGCGCGGATATCGGCCGCCCGGGCGTCAATCGGCGCCGACGACACGCCGCAGGCGTTTCTTGATCAGCCTCGGCAGCTTTGCGACGCGCTTCTGCCAATGCTGCGGAACATCGAACAGTTTGACGCGTGTCTCACCGACGAGGTTCAGAAACAGGCGCGGGTGCTGCGTCGGCTGCCGCACCGTAACCCCGTGCAGCGAATCCGGGCCGTTCACGAACATGAACAGGGTGTTGCGCCGGTACGGTACGCGCACGACCTGTTCCGCCAGATCGGCGTCGATGAACATGCCGTCGAAGCGGCGGCGCCCTTGTCCGTCGGTCAGGTCGCGACGCAGTCGGAGTACGTCGAGGTCGCCGCCGACCGAATCGTCGTCCGGCGTACGCAGGTAGAGCAGACCGGAAAACAGCTTGTGTTCGGAGTCGACGTGAATCGACTTGACGGAGCTCGCCTGCTGCACCGGAGTGTTGCCGGAGATCTGCGCATCGAGGAAAAAGTCGCATTGTTCGACTGGGTCGCGGTCGCGGATGCCGAGCCGCGAGGCGCGCAACGCGGCCACGTTCGGAAAGACGCGCGGATAGAGGCGCACGACGTGTTCGCCGAAAACGCGCACGCACTCGTCGAAAAACGCAGGCGATGCGTGATACGCGACAAAATCTTTCCACACGCGGGCGATTGCCTCGTTCTGTGACACGTCAAGCGCCGGAATGCTCCAGCGGCTGTTGTTCTGAACCGCGTCTACCCCCAAAATACCGAGCCGCGGGTACTCCGAGATCAATGCATCGCACAGATCGTTCGGGAGCGCGTCAGGGACGACGACGAAGGGATAAGGATCCGTTTCCACATCGCTCGCCCGCACGCGCTGCAACACGGACATGCTGTTTGCAACCATCTCGGTTCGCATGGCACCTGAAGGCGCCAGAGTGTTGTTCCAGGGATAGAGCGAGTCAATAGCGGTTGTCACCGGGCGGCGATGAACTATCACTGCTTACTTGCGGTCGAACACACCGAGTTACTCGTCAGCTGCGTTCGCGTCAGCGCAATCGGCCCTCGGTGATTGGTGCATTGGATGAATCACAGCGGTAGCTTTCGAAAGACTCCGCTTCCCCAACAGGATGCAAAGGGGGGCCACGAAGCGTCGATTCTGCCGTTTCGTCCGGTCACCGCGACACCGCGGATCTGGTTGCTGATCGGCGACAAGCTGGGCGACAACCAACAGGTCGAACTGATTGCCAGTCGGCTGACGGAACTTCTGAACTGGCACGTCGACGTCAGACGCTTGCGCTTCGAGGACGCGTACCGCGTCGGCAAGCCCGAGTTCCGCAGCGATCACAGTCACGTCGACTGGGCCGAATCGGACGTCGTCGCGCAACCCTGGCCCGATCTCGTCATCACCGTCGGCAGGCGTCCGTCGATGGTGGCCTTGTGGATAAAGGAACAGTCTCGAGGCCACACCAAGATCGTCATCGTCGGGCGACCGCGGCGCTGGCTGTCACGCTTCAGCCTGATCATCGCCGCGGCGCATCACCAC
>Ga0105249_10005842_pt1 | contig 10646 bp, 8 predicted proteins | sample KBSS44metaG_FD_81522 | JGI IMG/M metagenome (GOLD analysis project Ga0105249, IMG submission 81522) | Switchgrass rhizosphere microbial communities from Kellogg Biological Station, Michigan, USA - KBS S4-4 metaG | ecosystem: Host-associated > Plants > Roots > Rhizosphere > Soil | place...
CGATCACGATCGACGAGCGCAATAACGTACTTAGAGTGCCGAATGCGGCTCTGCGTTTTCGACCGCAAACTGCGAACGCGCAAAATCGTTCGGGCAATGGTGACAACAATGGTGCTCAGCGTCAGAGCCGCGCACAGCGTAACGCTGACGGCGGGCAAGCCGGGCAGGGCCAAGATCGTCAGGAGAATCGTCTGACCCCCGCGAGTTCACCTGTTGTCGCTGGTCAGAACCGTTTGGTGTGGGTTCTCGGCCAGGATGGCAAGCCGCAAGCGCGACGAGTCAGTGTCGGATTGAGTGATGGTTCTGCAACTGAGATCGTTTCAGGAAACCTTCAAGAGGGTGATGTGATCATCATCGGCGAAACCATCTCCGGTCAGGCTAGAACACAAACGACCACGCAACAGGCGCCTGGATTTGGTGGCGCACAGCGTGGTGGGCTCGGCGGCGGCGCCCGACGATAGTCTGGTGTTCGATACGCGTGCTGAGCCCAAACGAACGAGGCGACAGCGTAAGAGACAATATTAAGAAGGACGACAATGGCAGCACTACTTGAAAGACAGATACCAACTCCCGGCGCACAGATTTGGCACGACCAGAATCTGATTGAGCAGCCCGAAGCTCCTGCAGTCATCGAGTTGGACCACATTCATAAAACTTACACGATGGGTGATGTGGAAGTGCACGCTCTGCGGGGAGTATCACTAACGATTCGCCAAGGCGAGTTTGTAGCAATCATGGGCGCGTCAGGTTCGGGAAAGTCGACGACGATGAACATCATTGGATGTCTAGATCGTCCTACGCGAGGAACGTACGTGCTGGACGGTCAGGACGTGTCTCAGCTCAGCAAAGACGAGCGCGCAGACATTCGCAGTCAGAAGATCGGCTTCGTGTTTCAGGGTTTCAATCTACTGTCGCGAACGTCGGCTCTTGAGAACGTCGAACTGCCGATGCTTTACGCGGGCATCGACTCGCAGGAACGACAGAAACGATCAAAGGAAGCGCTGGCAGCGGTCGGTCTGGTTGGACGAGAACAAAATCATCCGAATCAATTGTCAGGTGGTCAGCAGCAACGCGTGGCTATCGCACGTTCGCTGGTCAATCGTCCAGCATTGATTCTGGCTGACGAACCCACGGGAAACCTCGATTCGCGCACTTCGATTGAAGTGATGGAGATCTTCCAGCGTCTGAATCGAGAACAAGGGATTACGCTCGTGCTGGTAACGCACGAACCTGACATCGCGGAGTACGCCTCGCGCGTCGTCGTGTTCAAGGATGGACGCATCAAAAAGGATTACCAGGTTGAGCATCAACGGGATGCGTCTGAAGAGTTGAAAAACCTGCCGCCGGTCGAGGAAGACGAAGAGGAAGAGTAAACGACGATGAATCTCCTATCTATTATTCGAATTGCCTATCGAGCACTCGCCCGCAACAAAATGCGTGCGGCGCTCACTATGCTCGGCGTCATTATTGGTGTTGCCGCTGTGATAGCGATGGTCAGCATCGGCCAGGGTGCGTCGGCTTCCGTGCAAGCACAAATCTCCAATATGGGAACCAATCTTCTGTTCGTCAGCGCTGGGGCTCAGAATGTTGGTGGCGTTCGCAGCGGAACCGGTGACAACGGCACCAACACGTTAACCGAAGATGACCTGCAAGCAATTCAACGTGAGGTTCCTAGTGTTTCGATGATGAGCCCGATGGTCAACTCACGTTCGCAGTTGGTGGTCGGCAATCAAAACTGGAACACGTCGATTCAGGGTGTCAGCGAGCAGTTACCAGGTATTCGCAAGTGGACCATCGACAGCGGTGAGTTCTTTACTGAAGCGGATGTTCGTTCCGGCGCACGTGTAATTGTACTGGGACAAACTGTTGTAGATAACCTCTTCAGCGGCATGGATCCGGTGGGACAGAGTGTTCGCGTAATGAATCTTCCCTTTCGCGTGGTAGGCGTGCTTGGCCGCAAAGGTCAGGATCCACAGGGCCGCGATCAGGATGACATCGCTTTTGCACCTTACTCGACTGTCCAAAAGAAACTACTCGGTACCACTCGCATTCAAGTCGCATACGTTTCAGCGGTTTCAGCCGATGCGACGTATACAGCTCAAGTGCAAATCAGCGACCTGCTCCGCCAGCGTCACAAACTCAGCGGTAATCAGCCGGATGACTTTACGGTCCGAAATATGTCGGACATCGCCGAAGCTGCAAACGAAACCAACAGCATTATGACGTGGCTCCTCGGCAGTATCGCGGGTGTCTCGCTTCTAGTTGGCGGCATCGGAATCATGAACATCATGCTCGTGTCGGTAACTGAGCGTACTAGAGAAATCGGAGTGCGACTGGCTATTGGCGCGCGCTCGTCTGCGGTTAAAAAGCAGTTTTTGATCGAATCAATTGTTCTTAGTTTGACAGGCGGGACCATTGGAATACTTCTCGGAATAGCTGCAAGCCTTGCAATTCCCATGATGTTGGGCTGGCCCACGCTTGTTTCTACCACCGCTATCATCGGATCAGTGGTTTTCTCCGCGGCAGTCGGGATCTTTTTCGGCTACTACCCGGCGCGCAAGGCCGCGGCGTTGGATCCGATAGAAGCTTTAAGGTACGAGTAACCTCTTTGGGGTGCGGCGACTTGTCACGGCTCTCCTCGGCTGCGATGGTTCGTAGCCAAATCCCCACGTGACACCGGTACAAAAACGGTGACTTGTCACCGCAGTCTTTGCTGCAACTTATCGCAGTGAACTCCCGGACAGCCGGTACCTAAAAGCTGTGACAAGTCACCGCACTCCAAAGAGACACTACTATTGGCGGATTCGCTTTGCTCTGAAGTCGCGACCACCTCGGCGAATGATTACTTCCGAGACCTGAGGGATGTTTAGGTGATTACGAACTCGCGACTTCCGGTCGCGTTGATTGCCAGGCCCAATGCAAACCGATCCAAAAAAGGAGACTCACAACGTACGCAAGCATTGTCGAGGCTAACCGGAACTGTGGGTCAAGTCTGCTGCCGACAAGAGCAAGCAGAATCGCCGGCACGGCGTGCACAATTAAAAATGTCCACAATGCCACGCGCAGAGGGTTCCATTTCGTGAGTTTCAGTAACAGAAAAACAATCAAGTTTCCGATAACACCGGTTGTCACAACCGCATCGAGTATTCTCCCAAAAACTAGAATTGAGGCGACTTCATGCGATCTGCCGTAACTCAGCAGTGCAAATGCAGCAATGATGATGACTACCGTACCTACGACTGCGACTAGATCTCTTCGGAGATTATTCATGAAATGATCGCCCTTTCTAATGTTTTGTCCGTGCTCCTTCGTGGCTGTGACGGCAAGATCACAAAGAACTGCAAACCAGTAAGTAATAATCGCTGACTTGTGCCGCCGACTCGCTTCGTCGCGATACCGATCACGGAAGGCTTGAGCCATCAGCCAACCATACTCCTCACGAAAGTCAGACGGATACGCGTTGAGAAGCACGGTATAGATTCGAGAAGATACGTGTTCGTTAATTCTCATCACTTAAACATTGTGAGCTGATAGCAGTTTCTTACTCCTCGCCGCTTTCACCAGTTGCGCTAAACGTTCCGCTTCAGCGACTGCAACTCGATGACCAAATGTCGACAATCGGTAGTAGCGACGTCGTTCGTCATCCATGTCGGGATCGGGTCGTTCATCTGATTCTTCAATCAACCCGTCGCTGAGCATCCGCTTGATAGATCCGTAGAGCGTGCCCGGCCCAAGTTTCACGCTCCCGTCGGTACGCTCGTCGACTTCGCGCATGATGTCGTAACCATGCCGTTCACTATCCGCAAGCGCCAGCAGGATATGAAACATCGCAGGCGTCAACGGTAAGAAATCGCTTGGATTACGCTCCTTCGCCAAACTTGATCTCCTTAACAACGTTCTGATTATCGTTGTCTGTACCAACCGCAAACTATATCGACGCGCGATATAGTAGGCTTGCGGATCTAATCTGTCAACAGTTATTTCGATCTCGTCGTGAGCCGACGAGTTCGGTTACTATGCCGCGCTATGAAAACACGTCCATCGCGTCGACCACGCCTCGCAATCGTTTACCTTCTGATCATTCTTGCGGCACTGCCCCTTGTCGCTCAGCGCACACAACCAACTACACCTGCGCAGGTAAATCGACGACCCAGGTTGGTCTTGCTAATCGCGGTGGATCAATTTCGTCGCGATTATCTCGAGCGCTTTGGCGACCTGTTTGTGAATAACGGCTTCAGACGGTTGCTGCGTGATGGCGCTTCGTGGGAAGAAGCAAATTACGATCACGTGCCTACTTATACAGCCTGTGGTCACGCCACAATGATGACAGGTGCTTATCCTTCTGAGACGGGAATCGTCGGCAATGAATGGATCGAACGCGAAACTGGTCGGCGAGTCACGAGCGTTTCAGACACGACTGTGAAACTTCTGGGAGGCAATCAAAACGAGCCCGCGGCCAGTCCGCGTCGACTGATGGCCTCAACAGTTGGCGATGAACTGCGACTCGCAACTAACGATCGTGCAAAAGTGATCGGTATCTCGGTAAAGGATCGTTCTGCAATTCTTCCCGCCGGTCGTCATGCAAACGCTGCGTACTGGTTTAGTAGCGCATCGGGCAACATGGTTTCTTCAACCTACTACTTTTCAGAGCTACCGGCTTGGGTAACTCAATTCAACAGCAAGAAACTGCCCGATCAATTCTTCAAGAAAGTCTGGGACCGTTTGTTACCGGAAGGCGAATACCTGAAGCGAGCCGGCGCTGATTCCCCGCCCTGGGAAAACATTGGTCAGGTAAGAGGAGATACGAACGCCTTCCCCCATACCATCACCGGTGGCGCGACTGCGGTTGGACCACAATTCTACGCTGCACTCGACTACACGCCTTTTTCCAATGATCTGCTGGTGCAGTTTGCGGAGGAAGCACTTGTAAACGAGAAACTCGGACAGGATGATGACACTGACGTCCTGACGGTCAGCTTCTCCGCGAACGATTACGTCGGACATAGGTATGGACCATACAGTCAGGAAGCGATGGACATAGCACTGCGCGTTGATCGACAAATCGGAACTCTGTTGAACTTTGTCGATGCGAAAGTTGGTTTGCGAAACACAATCGTAGCTCTCACAGCCGATCACGGTGTTGCGCCGATTCCAGAACACGCCGCGGCATTGGGTCTTGACGGCGCGCGACTGCGAAATGAAGACATCATTGCAGCCGTTCGTAACGGCATCAGTGCGCGTTACAACCCGAAAAACTCAACGCCTGATCCAACCGTCGATTACATTTTTAGCTACGAGTACTTTGGGCGGCCTACGCCGGCCTTCATCAACGGCAATATTTATTTTAACTACGCGGCTCTAAAGCGCGATCAGATTAATCTCGATGAGATTTCACGCGTGGCGGGTGAAGCGGCTCTCTCTGTTCGTGGTACTTCGAGATTTTATACGCGTGCGCAGTTGCAGCAAGGTGAGATCTCGGTCAGCGATCCAATTGAACGACGGGTTGTGCATGGGTTCTATTCAACGCGAAGTGGCGACATAGTGATCATCGCCGAACCCTTCAAGTATCTGGGCGACAGCATTCCCGCTACGCACGGGTCGCCGTATTCTTATGACACTCATGTGCCGGTCGTAATCATGGCCCCTGGATTGACCCCCGGACGTTACTTTGATCGCGCCTCTCCGGCTGATATCGCGCCCACAATGTCCGCTTTACTGAGAATGACCCCGCCAAGCAATAGCGTCGGTCGTGTCTTGATTGAGGCGTTGCGCAAATAAATGCTCGCTACGCTTTAACGCCGTAACTTTTCTTCAGCTACGCAGTTTTATTCACTAGAACCGTATCGCATTCAATATGGTTTTAGGCGTATTCGAACAGTGCGGACAACAGAATGACTCTCGGTAGTGCCTCCGATGAACGGTCGCTTATAGAAGCTGCCCAGAAAGACCCGGGCCGCTTTGCCGAGCTGTACGAGCAGCACTTCCACCGAGTTTATGCCTACATCGGGCGACGCGTTACTGATCGAAATGAAATCCAGGATCTGACGGCGCACGTTTTTCAGCAGGCGCTGGCCAATCTGGGGAAATTCAAATGGCGCGGCGCACCGTTCATCACCTGGCTCTATCGCATTGCTTCAAACGCGTTATCGGATCAGCGAAAACGTCGCTCGCGAGAAGTTAGTAGCGACGATTTGCCGAATGGCGAAAGTGTTTCCGAAGTGGACTTGGAAGAGATCGAACAACGCGCCCTTCTATTCAAGGCGGTCGACTCGCTGCCGGAAGATCAGCGGCGCGTCATAATCATGCGCTTTGCGGAAGAAAAATCCATTCGCGACATCGCTTCGGAACTTGAACGGACTGAAGGTGCAATCAAGCAACTTCAGTTTCGTGGTCTTGAGAACTTAAGGAATCGCCTGGGCCATAAACAGGCCAACTGAGTATTACTAATGGCTAAACGATCACTTTTCGATCAACTTGACGACGCTGTGAGCGCCTTACTGGCGGATCGCGAAAGCGATAGCGCGGCAATTGATCCGTCTGTGGTTCACCTGGTTGCGGTTGCTCAGCAACTGCGCGGCTTGCCACGCGACGAGTTTAAGAAACATTTGAAAGACACACTTATAAGGAGTAACGAAATGAGTAGTCCTGTGATGAAAGCGGAACCCGCATTGCCTTCGCTACGCGTCTATCTCTGCTTCAATAACGCCGCCGGAGCTATTGAGTATTACAAAGAAGCGTTCGGTGCTGAAGAGTTGATGAGGCTGGACGAACCGAGCGGCAAGATCGGGCACGCTGAAATAAAAATTGGTGAAGCAGTGATCATGATGTCTGATGAGTATCCCGAGTACGGAGCACTGAGTCCGCAAACGATTGGTGGATCACCGATGAAGTTGCACCTGTCTGTTCCTGACGTTGACTCGTTTGTTGCCAAGGCTGTCAGGTTGGGAGCGAATCTTGTGCGTCCAGTTGAAGATCAATTTTACGGTGACAGGTCAGGTCACATAAAAGATCCATTTGGCTACACATGGGTCATCGCCACACATCAAAAGGACGTTCCGGTTGACGAGCTACAAAAACAATTCGATGAGTTCACGGAAAAAGGTGAGACGAAAGAAACGCCAGCCAGCTCAAAGCCAGGCTTTAAGCGCGAAGGATTCCACTCCATCACGCCTTACTTAACTGTTGAGCAGCCGGCAGAGTTGTTGGAATTCACGCGGAAAGCATTTCTGGCAACTGAAGTATTTCGCACGACGGGTTCCGCGGGCGGCATGCATGCTGAAACCAAGATTGGCGATTCGATGTTGATGATTGGAGGCGGTGTTGGGCTCGAGCAGAGACCCACAGCTATCCATCTTTATGTGCCTGACGTTGACGAAGCTTACCGACGAAGTATCGAAGCAGGCGCGACCTCGCTTTTCGAAGTTGCTGATATGCCCTACGGTGAACGCGCCGGAGCTGTCCAGGATCCGACTGGCAATCGCTGGTACATCGCAACACCTTTCGTTCCGTTGAGTGAAATTGCTGAAGGACTTCACACGATCACGCTTTATTTCCACCCGATTGGAGCGCAAGGTCTAATCGACTTCTTACAAAACGCATTTGGAAGTGAAGAAGTTATGCGCCACCAGTCTCCGGATGGAGTGATTCTTCACGCAAAGATGCGCATGGGCGATTCAATAATTGAACTCGGCGAGTCGCGCGGACCATCGCAGCCAATGCCGCCAGCGGTTTACATGTACGTGGAAGATGTTGATGCGCTGTATGAGAGAGCGTTGAAGGCGGGTGCTGTTTCAGTGTTGCCGCCAACAGACCAACCGTACGGAGATCGCAACGCATGGGTGAGAGATCCGTTCGACAACACGTGGTATTTGGCGACAACGATTGCGTGAGTAGGCGGAGATGGGAGACGGGGAGAAGCGGGGGACGGGGAGACACGGCGATCTCCCCGTCCCCGCTTCTCCCCGTCTCCGCCTCTGGCCTCGTTAATCGCGGGTATATCTTTTCGCGTAGGAGGGAGCAGCAATTCTCTCTGGCAAGCGCGGATCGCTGATCGGTTCACCAGCAACCATCTTCAGTGGAATCACTCCGGCCCAAATTGGAAGCGAGTAATCTTCCTCATCATCCAACGGCGGGCCGGTACGAATCTTTGCCGACACTTCTTCGAGTCGCAGCGAGAGCACTGTTGTAGCTCTCAACTCCTGCTCATGAGGCTCACGAACATCATCCCATCGACCTTTAATAAAGTGTTCCGACAATGCCAGTAATGCCTCGTTTTTCTCCGCTCGATCGTCAACCAGCTTCGCATTTCCAAACACCACTACAGATCGATAGTTAATCGAATGATGAAACGCCGACCGGGCGAGTACCAGACCGTCAACCAAAGTAATCGTCACACAAACATCCATTCCCTGCGCAAGCGTCTTTAACATTCGACTCGCCTGTGACCCGTGAATGTACAGTTTGTCGTCGACGCGAGCATAGCCAGTCGGGATCACGAACGGCTGACCGTTGACCACGAAACCAACGTGACAGATGAAACCTTCGTCGAGAATGCTATTCACAGTTTCGCGATCGTAGTGACCGCGCTTTGGGAGACGCTTCAGTTTTGTGCGATCAGTTTGAGGGAATGTCATGTCGTGAATAGTAAATGGTGAATCGTGAATAGTGAAATCGTGAATGTTTAGTCTCGGCTGCGGTCAATAACACGCAGGCTTCGTAGATATCCGGCGTACAAAAACACGCACACTCGAGCTCCATTGAAAAAACTCAAGCCAGATAAATGCAGTGAGGAAGGTTGGCTTGCCCCCGCTCAAGTTGCACTGCCCTCAACGTTGGATCAATGGGAACTCGAGCGGGGGCAAGCCACCCTTCCTACTGCATTTATCCAACGTGAGTTATTTCAGTGAAGCTTGGCCACTGATCTTTTGCACGTCGGATAGCTGCTGCTGTACTTCCAATTCCATTAGCATGTTAGACTCTGCAACCCGAAACGGTTCTCTTCGTTCACACCAAACCCTGAGGATGAAATTATGCGATCTCGACGTTCCCTGCTCGTGTTTTGTGTGCTTCTTGTCTCTCTCCTGACCGCCTTCGAATGCTTCGCCCAGAACGGTCAAACCCAAACCAAGTCGGCGATTGAAACAGCACTCTCAGCACTCGAATGGCGCAGCATTGGACCGGCCAACATGGGCGGACGTGTTGCTGACGTCGAAGGCGTGCCAGGCGATCCAAACGTGGTTTATGTAGCGACAGCTTCAGGCGGACTCTGGAAAACAACGAACGGTGGCACAACCTGGAAGCCCATCTTCGAGCGCCAGGGAACGATCTCAATCGGCGACATCGCGCTCGCACCTGGAAACCCAAGTGTGATCTGGGTGGGCACAGGTGAATCAAACGTCAGAAACAGCGTCTCTTTCGGAGATGGCGTTTACAAATCAACTGACGGCGGAACAACCTGGCAGCACATGGGCCTCAAGGAAAGCGAGCACGTCTCGGCAATCGTAATCAATCCCAACAACCCGGACATTGTTTACGTCGGTGCGCTTGGTCACGCGTTTGGTCCAAATGACGAGCGCGGTGTGTTTATGACCACTGACGGTGGGAAGACGTGGGCCAAGACCCTCTTTATCGACAATCAACATGGGGTTTCAGATCTCGAAATCGATCCGTCAAATCCAAATATTCTTTACGCTGGTATGTGGAGCTTCGATCGCAAACCTTGGACGCATCGCAGCGGCAGTGAAAAAGGCGGACTGTATAAATCAATTGACGGTGGACGCACATGGAAGAAATTGACCAACGGTCTGCCGAAGTTGATTGGTCGAATCGGTGTGCGCGTTGCGCCGAGCAATACGAATGTTGTTTACGCAATGGTCGAAGCAAAGGAAGGCATGCTCTACCGGTCAGACGATCAGGGCGAAACATTCAAAATGGTTTCGAAAAATGAACAGATCGTCTCGCGCGGCTTTTACTACACCCGAGTGCGCGTTCACCCGACTGATGAGAACCACGTGTATGGAGTAGCGTCGACTTTGTTTACATCAGTTGATGGCGGCAAGACATTTCGCTCAATCACCGGCAGAACCCACATCGACTATCACGCGTTCTGGCAAGACCCAAAGAACCCAAAACGGATATGGCACGGACAAGATGGTGGCGTGGGGGTCAGTTACGATGGCGGCGAAACGTGGGAGGCTGTCTACAATATGCCCATCGGCCAGTTCTATCAGATTCATGCCGATAATCGACTTCCCTTTTACAACATCATGGGTGGACTACAGGATAACGGTAGTTGGACTGGTCCAAGTCGAACACGTGAGCCAGCCGGAATAATGAACGACGACTGGCGAATGGTGAGCTTCGGCGACGGCTTCTACATGATCAATAACCCTGACCAACCTGACGAGTATCTTTCAGAGTCGCAGGGCGGAAATATCCTTCTTACGGATTTTCGCAATCGAGAGCAACAGGCAGTTAATCCGTGGGGACGCGGCAGCGGCGGTGGTCCAGCAGAAGGACAGAAGTTTCGCTTTAACTGGAATTCACCCATTGTTTTCTCGCCGCACGATAAGCTCACCGTCTACTTCACTGGAAACGTTGTTTTCAAATCGCCGGACTTTGGTAGAACGTGGGAACAGATCAGTCCG
>Ga0105249_10005846_pt1 | contig 10644 bp, 19 predicted proteins | sample KBSS44metaG_FD_81522 | JGI IMG/M metagenome (GOLD analysis project Ga0105249, IMG submission 81522) | Switchgrass rhizosphere microbial communities from Kellogg Biological Station, Michigan, USA - KBS S4-4 metaG | ecosystem: Host-associated > Plants > Roots > Rhizosphere > Soil | place...
ATTGGGCTAGATTACAGGCGAAGTATGGCGTCAAGATGGATGCATTCTCGAAAGCGAGTGCGTCTAGTGCTTTACAAAAGTTTATTGGTCGTGCTACTGAGTTTTTTAAACGACTCTTTGGCACTATCGGTAAGCATATGACCAATGAGGAGGTCCACGCTCTTGTGGACCATGTGTATTCACAACAAAATAAGAAAATTCTTAATCCGCTTGAAGGTGCTAGGGCGAGCTTAGAATATGATGAACCTACGCTTAAAAAGCAAGCAAAGATAGTAGACCAATTAGAGAGTAGACTTGCTAACTGGTGGCGCAATCGTCCTACAGGTGAATTTGGTACAGGTAATGTTGCCAAGACTGCTAAGTTAGCTATTGACATTCATAGAGCTAGTATTTTATCTGGTCTATACGTAGTAGGTAAGATTGCAGATGCAGTAGGTATTAGACTTATTCGTGGTCATCTTGAACGTGCTGTTATTAATGGATTAAGCAAACTACCGGTTCTAAAAGAAGCTGCTAAACGCGCTCCGCTTTACAGCGCTGGCTATCGTGGTGATCTGCAAGCCCAAGCCTTTGGTAAAATGGCTAATGAGCTTATTCCGCAAATGAAGCAAGCCCTTAAAACGGGGTCACTTGATATTGACAAATTTCGTCAATACTCAGAAGCGATGGCTAAAGATATTGATGAAGAAGTATTACCTAGCCGGTGGCTAGACTTACCAGTGAGAATACATAAAGCTACTAAAGCCGCTGCGCAACTTAATACGTTTAATACATCTTCAGCTTTACGATTTCAGCACGACCTAGCAGAAAATATGTCTAGGGGTATGTCTTCTGAACATGCTATGCGTGCTACAAAAAGTCCAAAGGCACAGTTAGCGAGGGATATTGCTTCTTATGTAGATTCTCAGCGCGACATTTTCATGGATAAGAATGCGCTGCATTCTTGGCTCGAAGATAAAATACGACAAGGGGCTAAATCAGAAAACCCATTAGCTAAAACTGCGTCATTTGCAGCGCAGATGTTACTACCTGTTCGTAAGATTGGTACTAACTTCCTTAAGGAAACTGTAGAACATATACCGGGGCTTGGGGCTGGCAAGTCTGTAGGGCTGGTTATGCGCATGATGAAACAAGGCGCACAATCCCTTTCAGGTGAAGACGCTAATTATTTACTTAGGAATCTCTCACGTCAGACTATCGGTGCAGTAGCTACTGCGCTCACTTACGCTTATTTTAGTAATAATCTTGGCGGCCTCTACGTAAGTAGAGAAGACTACAAAGATAAGACGCACCCGCATCCACGAGACATTAAAACTCCGCTAGGCACTATTAGTGGCAGACTGCTGCACGATCCTTTAATAGATATGGCTCACACAGTTGCTACGTACATACATGAGTCAAATAAGAAAAATAAGAGTGGTGAAAAAGAATCAGGTGGACGAGCCGCTTGGAATACTGGGCTTGCTCTAGCTGCTGATATACCGACTGTAGACTTTTTTAAACGCATTCAAGACGCAGCTTCTAGTGAGTATGCTATGAAACGTTACGTAGATAACATGGTTTCTAGTTTTGTTATCCCGACTGGTGTTGCTGATATAGCTAAGATGAAAGATGTTTACGATAATCCGGACGTTACAGGACGCAAGACGAAAGACTTGCAAACGACACTACAAGCTGGCCTACCGGGGCCGAGAGAAGATTTACCAGCTTATAAGGACTAATTATGATATGCGCAACGACATACCCCAAGTTTGGTGAAGCCCTTCCTAAAAAGGACAAGCCTGAAAAGAATAACAACGTAGGCTGTACTAAGCCTGCTCTATGGATACATAACGTGCAGGAATTGAATCAGTGCCGCTTAATCGAGGAGAAGCAAAATGCTTCTAAGAAATGATACCCGAGCTAATGCTGATGGCTCCATAGACTACTCATGGAAGTACGATAATTACGAAGAAGCGCTTACTAAGTTCCAAGAGCTTTGTGAGCAGAAAACTTTTAGTAAAGTTAGGTGTATAGAAGATGTAGGGGTCAATGAGTTCTATGCGCAAGCGTTAGCGGAGAGCAGCGATGCCCTTCAAAAGTAAGGCCCAAATGCGCGCTTGTTATGCTAAGAAAGCTAGAGGAGAGGCAAAAGGCTGGAATTGCGCGGAGTGGGCGCACGCAACCAGTAATATAAAGTCTTTACCTAATCGGGTAAAGAAACCAAGAGGTGGTCTACTAGTAAACCCTTACCGTCCACTGTCAAGCTAAGGAACCCAAAATGAAAAAAAGCTAAGAAAGAAACGCCAGCAAAGAAATTGTACGACAGCGATGCTAAGAAAGCAAAAGTGAAGAAAAAGCTAGTAAGCTACTGACTTGGACGCCCGCCACAGCCCGGCTTAGCCGGGCTGTCGGCTCTCAGGACCCCCGCGCGGAGCCATCGCTAGCGGCCTAAAATGGGCATTCATCTTTCTTAGCTTCAAACTGCATTTTCCCTCTCCCCCGCTCCATCATATCTTTCATATTATCTGATCGAGTACCCTCGATCAAGTGCTTCGGATTTACACAGTGTCTAACGTCGCACGTATGGCGGATATGCAGCCATGGTTGTTTCATGCTTCCGTTATGGTGCAAGTAAGAATACTTGTGTGCAGATCGTACTTTCCACTTCTCTTTAGTGGTATCCCATACGCGGAACGTACCGTGTCCTGAGCTAGTTATAGCGCCAAGCCATAGCCAGCAGCCGTCCGGCTCCGTTGGGAGCCGGACTTTCTTCATAAACCGCTCGTATTCGGTCTTACGCTTTCGTCTGCGACTCATTTATATCCCTAACGCTCCAATCAGTATAGTCTCCTTTAATTGCATTCTCAATGTGTTCAATAATTTGTTCCAGTTGTAACTTCTCTATCATTAAAGATAAATCTTTCCCATTTAGCCTAACCTGAAAGTACTGTTTCCAACTATCTTTATCTTCTATGATTCTTGCTTGAGCATCTTCATCAATATTAAGAAAACGCATAGAAGTATAAAGTAGTAATTTGGAAATATCACTTTCGCTTTTTATCTGAGCCCTATATCCATCTAAGAATTTAGTAAGTGCTCTAGCTAGCTCTTCAAATGGGCTAGCTATTTTTGTATAGCTACTTTTCATTTATTTTCTCCTTATCCCTTCACCCTCTTTAGCCGTGGATTTGTTTTCTTAGCCTTCGCTGAAGCCCCGCGTGTTTTAGCAGCAAGAATAGCTCCTGCTGCTTTCTTAGAGTAGCCTTCTTTTTCGATTTGGCGCTGCGCGCCTTTAAAACCAATGTGTTTACTTTTCATCTTTCTTCTCCTCTTTTGGCCATGCACCGTAAACTTTGTCGTATTCTTTTAGAACGTTTTCCCAAGACTTCCATATTGCCTCATTTACTACATACTTCATTTCATCTATCCATATTTTGTTTACCTCTTTTTGTGCTTCCTCTAACATTTGTGTTCCTGTTTTCTCAGGCATTTTTAGCGGCATCTTTATCCTCCCACGTAAACCCCATATCGGCTAGTTGTTGTTTAATGTCGTAGCTTTCTTCATTGATGTGCTTATACGCGATCTGCCGAGCAATATCTGAGGCTACTGGTACGCAACTGCTAGTTCCTGCGTATAGATAAAAACCACCCCAGTCATCTTCTTCAGCATCTTTACGTTCTTTAAAATCCTTTAGCTTCCTTTCCTGTGTCTCAAGCTTCGCAAATAACTCCATTGCTCTTTCTGCATCACTTTTGGTTAGCATGAACTCTCTCCTTCTCCGCTTTAGCGGCTAGGCATTGATTATTTTCATCTGTGTCACTTCCACAAGAACACTTACTAGCCCAGTAAACCTCTCCACTTATTTGACTAGTGAATGAAGCTACAACGTGTCTGAGTCCTGCTAATGGGCTTAAGTCTTGTATCTTCTTCATTGCATTTTTCCTTTTATCGGTATAACCATACCATCAAAAACCCCCCTTTCTTTCCCCGTAATCAACGAATGCTGCATGTCTAACTCCATGCAATTAGCCGCAAGGCTAAAATACTTCGTTCCGGCACCTATTCTTTTCTTCACAGTCCTTATTAAAATCTTACTCTCTTGTAACTCACTTCTTAGCCACGTAAAATCAACGTTATTATTCTTACACCAACGCTTAAAATTGTCTACTGGTACATAAGCTTTCTCAATCTGCCCATGATGGCCTTGCAAACGAACAGCAATATTCGGGACTCCTTTATACTCCAACTCAAGGTTAACTACTTGGTCATCGAACTCACGAATTGTGTTGCTTATATTCTGTAAGAAGTAATCATTAAGCTTAGATACTGGGTCGCCTACAATAGCTTCTACCTGTTCGCGAGGAGCATTGTCGCGCATGTAATCCATTAACATGCCCGGTTCGTAGTCGTGCAAACCAAGTTTCTTGCTAATGTACCCTCCTACCTGAATAATGGCTTGTGCCGCAGCCCAAAACCGTTCCCGGCTTCGGTCGCGATCTGCTAGGTTCCTCACCGCTTCACGCACCTGCGCTCTCACTTGATCGTAGTTAGCTAAAATGTATTGCATGTAAATCCGCCCTGCAATACCGTGGTTTTCCTTAATTACATCGTTGGCTATATGCATCTTTTCATTAATTACTTTACTAGGTTGTGGAGCATTATACTCTAGAACGCGGTATCCTTGGGCATTATTTCCTGAACCCAGCAATGCGAGCTTCGCATAAAGAGAGTTATTACTTGTGGTAAGAAGACAAGTTTGCCATCGGGGTTGGTTATGCTTAAGATTCCTATCGCGGTCGAGTGCATCTCGCCCTCTTCCCATCGTAATTTTGTATGCAAGATCACTTATTTCCTCTGGTTTAATATCCGTAATTTCGTCATACGTCACTGGTAAATTATTCATTAAGCCAAGCTTCACGTAGAGCGCATTACCGGTATCTTGTGAAGTCAGGAATGATGCTTGAGGATACCCCCACACACTTGTAGCTAGTGCAAGACTGCTGCTTTTTCCCCGACCTGTAGGCCCGTGTAGATTAAATAGAAAGCCAAACTGGTCAAGAAAATGCAGAAGAGGAGCACCAAAAGATAACATAAGGTTGATGATATGTGGCTCCATTCCGGCGACGCCATTATAGATATTAAAGGCTTCTTTCCACTTCTCAATTTCACCTTTAGCGGATGCACATTTCCCATATTCCTCAAGACCTCTCGATGTATTTTTGTAAGCCTTAACGCCGTTCGGCGTTATGATGCAATCGTAGAGAGCAAACTTCGGTAACCCAATAGTAGTGTCTTTCCATCCAAACGCAGTGTAGTTACTGTTAACCGCATCGACTCTCTGGATAATCTGAATGTACTTAATAACATAGTCAACTAACTCAACCATCAGCTTGGGTACTACATAAACTCCCCGCTGTGCTAGCTCCTTACCAAGAGTCTTACTATCCTGCAACAGCCCACTGGGTAGTACGAAGCGTTTAATCTCTTCATGCGGTAACCGAACCTCAAACTCGATAGACTCCATTCCTGTAGCTTCATCTCTAATTCTGCGCACCGGCAGTAGCGTATACTCATAAATTAGTTGCGATGTTAACCGTGTACCGGTTGCTTGGTCCTTAATCCTCTTATAAATCCCTCCATCTTCGCCAATATCGTAAGGAAATGGTGGCTTGGGTAGCTCAACATTCTCAGTTCCAATCTCAGCCCCCTCAACAATAACAGGGTGACTGACTTCTAGCTTCTCAACCGGCTTCGATACTCGTGCTATGCCCAACGGGCTACGCACTACATCTCGATAAGGGCATCCCTCACATGCTTTTGAATTAATCGACTGTAAGCTAACGCATGTTCTAGCTGAAAGCGCTGGTGTAGCAGAAGAGTCTTCAAACTTCTTATAGACTTTAGCTTCATCATATTCTGCATGCCCTTGAGATACATACTTAGCTAACTCAAACCCCTCAATATCTACCGGTTTATCATAGTTTAAAACTTTACCTAGATATGATTTACCTGCATCAATCGTTAAAGAACAATGCACACTAAGGTTAACCATAGCCCACCACGCCTCATAACCAGCCGTGGCGCGATTCTTCATATAGTCGTTAACCCAATTACACTCTTTAAAGAGTTTCTTGAACGGGAACTTAGCGTCGCCGTAATCAAGCGCTAGGTTAACGATTGGCTTATTTTTGTTAGCTGGTTTTGCTAGGAACTCTACGTAGCCCTCAAGGTCATTATCTTTAGCAAACGAGTCTAGGTGTTCAGCGTAAAACTTATACGGCCATACTGGTACGCCACACTCATGCAAGATCATTACTTGCTTCGGTTCTTGCGCATTGCGGAAGTTATAACTGTGTGGCACCCGAAGAATGCCCGCACGATCCGCAACGCGTGAACGGTCAACGACAAGAAGAGGCTCAGCAAAAATACAAGCCGCCTTAAAGCGGTTAGCCAGCGTATCCCATTCTTCTGAACTTACAGCATGCTCAAACGGCCAATAGCAGTGTAGCCCGTACCCACTACTTACAATGTAGGGGGTGTTAAAATTTATTGCGGTACAAAGACGATTTATGCCTTCAATAGCCTCTTCTTGAGTTTTATAGCATGGCTTGTCTTCTTTCCCCTTTAACAAACCACTTGGGTCAATATCAACATCAAGCACAAGTGCTCTAGTCTCTAGACAATTAGCTCCTACGCGCGTGCGCGTAACCCCGCCCGCATCAGTAACGAAGCGCTCCTTAAGTGTTGAGATACCGAAATAAAGCTCCCTACCTTCCTTAGCGCAACGTACTACTTCTTCTTTCTTTACTCGGTGGAATGAGTGCAGATTGTCCAGTACTTTAGTTTGTGGCGCAGACCCTTTCTTTAGTGAAACAATTACAGGGAAACCTTTATCGGAGAGGACTCTATCAAAGAACCTCTCTGTTTCTTGTCCCATACATATCCCTTATTTAAGGCTACTGTTGTAGCCAAAGCTCGAAGTTACCCGCTAACGTCTCTTCTGGTTCGTGATCTTGGTTCGTGTACCACTTCAAGAACTTAAGTAAAATTCTAAATGAGCATAGTATGTGTTTAGACACAGCTTCTCTACCAGCCATTGCTCGATAAATGCTGGTATGTGCTAGCCCTATAAGTGGAGAAATATCGCGCGGAGTAAGCTCCGCGCGACGAAGTGCTTCCTTAAACTCTTCTATTACTTGTTCTGTTTGCATCTTTTATTAAATCTTCCCAATCTGGAAATTTATACCAGTCCTGCATTAAACTTTTTCCTTGTTTTCGAGTAGGGCTGATTACTAGCTTCACTTCCTTGTTAGCTTCTACGTAAAAGCATGAGCTAGTATTTTAGTTTTTGAGAGGTTTACACCTTTAAGAGTGTCTGCATTAGCCAAAGTAGCTTTCGTAATAGCATTTTGCTGGTCTTTAGCTGTTACCCAGTATGGGCCAAATACAATGTTTTCTTCGCCAGATGAATCTGTTTCAATACCAAATGCTGCAAAAATCATGTCATTCCTCCAATTCAGCAATAAGCGCTGCTGCGTCTGTGTCTACTTGTGCATTACTACGTACTGGCGTTGTAGGGCGTACTGAAATGCGAGGTTTACCATACTTAATACCCCCAGCAGGCATCGGGTCTGGGCGCGTCTCACGCTTGTTTATAGCTTGCTCAATCTCGTCTTCAGGCATAGCAACATCTACCGGCTTCATTGCTGGCCGAACTACTGGCTTGCCGGGCTGGACAACCGGACGTGCGACCGGTGCCGCTCGTGCCGGGGCGGCGAGAGCCGCTGTAGGACGCACTACGGGCGCGGTTGGACGCGTGGCAGGGCGCTGGGTCGCTGCGGGAGCCTGTCGAAGCGTGGGCTGATCCAGCCCTTCCTCTTCTTGCTCTTCGGCGGCAGCCGGGGGCGCTTCACCACTTACATCAATCGTAGCAATAGTAATGTCCAACACCTTAGCTACTTCACCTGAACTTACAAGGTCCATGATACGTGCGATCTGGTCTTGGCTAGCGAAGCCTATGGCTTGGAATGTCAAAGCAGGCACTCCAGCATTAGGATCGAAACGCAGACGTGTAATTACAGTACCCGGATCAATATTATGTGCTTGCAGTTTCTTAGCATACTCTTGGAATGAGTAAATATTCTTAGCCGGATCACCGTCATTCCACAAACTTAGCGACTTCATATCCAATTGGAAGATTGTGAAATCAGGATCACCGTTAAGGATAACTGCGGTACGGCGTAAGAACCCGCAAGCTTTAGCTTTGCTATTCCCATTAAGAGCAGAACCTTTTACATTCCATTGGCAGCCATTGCAAGTGCTAGCTTGTGGTTCTTTAGAGTCTTGCTCAGGTACTTTACCCTCAATGGAATAGCATACCGGTGCCGCAGCTACGCCCTCTTCAAAGGCTTTAGCGTAGAACTGCCGAGAGATATGTGGTACTGCACCAACAAGGATAACATCACAGTACTTAGTCTCAAGTACACCCTCTTCCACACCGCCTTTAATAACGTGGAATTCCCGACCCTTAAGGCCAAGACGGTTACGTGCGTCGCCTACTGGAATATTACCTACAACACTCAAACCTTGCAGATAGCTCGGTACAACAAGCTGCCCACCACTCAAATCAATTACTTTAAGCTCATTTGCCATTACTTCTTACTCCTTGATCTTTTGGAAAGCACTCTGTGCGACAATCGCACCGTGCAGTTTACTACGTGTAACAGCATCTACAATATCAGTAGTTTTCTGTACTCCATCATCACTGAAAATAGCCCGAATAGCCACAAGACCTTCACTTGTACTAGCTACATACAATCCGGGTTCTTTTAGTTCCCAAATTTTAAACCATATTCTTGGTGCCGCTTCTGTTGAGGGCGGTTCTGCTTTCTGGTCTGCCCACGGTGGTGTTGATGCTAGAAGCTTATTTACTTGTTTTTGAGAGGCTTTAGCCTCTCTCGCCGCATGCCATGCTTTGCCACGCAGATGCTTTGTCTTCGCCTTAATTCTCTTAGCCATTTTGGTTTCCTTTAGTTTGTCAAGTTCATATATTTCTGCTGCACCGATGTAACTTAATCTATTGTCCATGAATAACTCTAACAACTTGTATAACACACCATAAAAATATCGGTATAGAAAGTGCCGTAAGCATTAACATAGCAAAAATTAGACACATAAACTCTAAGTACTGTACCCAGAATTTCTTAGTTTGCATTAGTTTAAACATAACTCGAAACATATCTAACAGCATCAACTACCCCTTCTCACCACCACTTTCTTCTCTCTGCTTACCTCAACTCCGGGCGGAAGTTCTGCACCGCTGTTCTCTATATCTTTCATTGCGCGTTGGCTTACACGCTTTTCTACAGCATCCAATCGTTCTTCTGTTAGCATCCAACCCCAAAAGTTAGTCCAGTCTTTACAAGTGTATCGTGTATCTACTTGTGTGTAGACAGTGCCGAATGGGGTTTTTACCGAATCGACTTGAAACTCATTGAGCTTATGCATCAACATCGCTTCGAGCTTATCCATCTTGGACACGAGTGCCGTGTCCTGCTGTTCAAAACCCTCCTTGAGGGCACTACGCTGATCGCGTAATTGAACGTATGCTTTTGTCAGTGTGTCCACTGAGTAATCAGTGGCATCAGTGCTCATTACCACTCTCCTCTACCCATACCTGTTCAGGTTCGCCGAATGGATCAATTCGCCTTATGGCTGTAGTACCTAAACCCAGTTCCTTCAACCCCGCTTTTTCATGCACAGCCTCTAACCATTCTGCTTCTGTACAACCTTGATAAACGATCATGCTAGTTCTTTGTCTGTCATATTTGCGATATTAAACGTAACTTGCGCTAGTGTCCCTAGTAGTTCTGCCCTAGATAAAACACTTCCACATTCATTTGATGGGTACTCAATAAATAGTACTGCCTCTACGTCTTCCCCAATTTCATCAGCGTAAAGTTTAATTCTATCTTTTATATTATTTAATGGCGGTCTAGATAAAAGTTTTTGTGCTTCAACAGCTTTTAACTTCATTTCTTGTCTGCTCCTCTAAGATCGAAAAAAGCGCCTTGCAACATCTCAAACCCTGCGCGTAGAACTGTCCATAGCTCGAATAATCCATCTTCGTCAACTAAGATATAACACCCTTTAGCTTTTACAATCTCTTCTTTTCTATCTCGCTGTGCTTGACTCCATGTGCCATCTGAATCTTTAGTTTCTACTCCCACAAACAACCCGTTTAATACGCCTACAAAATCAGGAATACCACTAGTAGAGTAGTAACCGCCGTTCGGCATGTAATACCAACTATTTAAAAGCTTTAACTGATCCTTTACTTGCTTCTTTACCCACGCTTCGTCAGGAAACTTCGGCCTTCGGCCTTTGATGCGCCATTCGGTCATTCTCCTACCCTTTCTTTCGCCTTTAGTTCCTTATATTTATCGTTTACCTCTTTAAATCGCCAGTATGGTATCATTGGTTCTTCTTTTTCTTGGCTCTCTTCCCCTTCATGCGTCGCATGGTAATGCCCATAAAGAAATACGACTTGAATAATGCCGATCCACGCGCCTATCAGCAGATAGGCAAAGAACTTACTAGACCCAATGCCGAAGATGACACCTGTTAGTGTCGAAGACACTAAGGCGAAGCGCATAGCGGCG
>Ga0105249_10005848_pt1 | contig 10642 bp, 7 predicted proteins | sample KBSS44metaG_FD_81522 | JGI IMG/M metagenome (GOLD analysis project Ga0105249, IMG submission 81522) | Switchgrass rhizosphere microbial communities from Kellogg Biological Station, Michigan, USA - KBS S4-4 metaG | ecosystem: Host-associated > Plants > Roots > Rhizosphere > Soil | place...
AAGAGCGAATTGGACAGCGGCGTGGCGCTTAAGCACCCGCCCCCAACGCAGCCGCAGCCCGCTCAAGCCCACCAAAGATGCTTTCGGCGACACGCGGCGAAAGATCCTGCGGCAGATCCGCCTGCACCTCAGCGATGGCTGCCGGCGTGCGTGCCAGGATGTCTTCGATGATCGGCTCGGCGGTCTGCGCGTAGCCGACCTTCTGTGCGGTGCTGTCGAAGTGCCGGCGTTGGATGGTTTGCATTGTGTAGTGTTTGTTCTTGCCAAGCAGCGCCATCGCCAGCTTGATTTCGCGTGACGACCATTGATTGGGTCCGTCGCCGAGCACGGGATAGGCCGACATCACGTCGTACATTCGGGTCAACTGGAAGCGACCGCGCGGCAGGATATGTATGCTGAAGTTCTTCGCGTGGCCATCCGGCGCGCGCAGGAGCCAGAACAGGATCTGCGCGGTCATTAGCGTCTTCATGTCGGCGTCTGCATTCACCGACTGTCGCAACGTGGTGAACAAGGCAACGAGTCCCGGTCCTCCCTCGTTTTCGTATTTTTGGAATGGCGAGCAGCCTTCCACTTGGCAGAAGTCTTCCTGCGGCAGCCGCATGAGCCACCGGCCGTCGGGTGCGACGCGACGATCGAAGCGCTCGACGACAAGCACGCGTTGCTTGCCAAAGGTTGCGATACGAGCATCGGCAACTTCCAGCCCGTAGGCCTTGAGCAGCCGCAGGCATAACCACTCGTTGTCGACCGAGGTGGTGAAGTCGGCCTGTCGACCGCCCATCAGGCCGAGCGGAAGCTTAAAGATGTGGCTCGTAGGCGTCGCGCCGCGTGGCACCTGCCATTGCCCGTCCCACCAAAGAAATGCGGTCTTCTCTTGAGCACCGGCAAGGGAGATTCGAAAGTCCGCGTCGGGATCGCTGCCGGCGCCGAACGCGCGCGGAGTCACGGTCTCGATCAGGTGCCGCTCGATGGCCTCCTCGGAAAGAGGAATGCCTTCGATGCGGTCGAAGCCTTGAGGTGTCTCGTCCTCGCCCAGAATCTGTACCGCGCCCACGCAGTCGCGGCCGATGGCTTTCAGCAGGTCGAAGGGATCGGTCGATCCGGTCCGGAAACGCTGGGCAACGCGCCGACGGATGGCGTCGCTGTCGGGCAGGAGATTGTCGAAATAGTTGGCGACCTTCTTGCCCTTGAGCGGCAGGTTGTCGAGGTTGAAGGGCAGCGACAGCGACAGCGGACGGCCGATCGCAGCGGCAACCCAGTTCGCGTCGTAGTGGAGCTCCATTTCTCCGCGCGCGGGGATCGTCCAGCGTCCCACACGCTCACCGTTGGTCCAGAGCGAGAGGTTGCGGCTGTGCGAGCGACGGCCCATGTCACCAGTCCGTCTGCGTGCTTGGTGGGACCTTGGCGCCACGCGCGCCGATGGCCAATTCCAAGCCAAGCACGGAACACCAAGCCAATAGTTGCTCTACGCTTAGGTCATCGGGATTCTGTTCCAGGTGGGACACCCGTGACTGACTCAAGCCAAGTCGGTCGGCCAAGGCCGACTGGGACATGCTTCGAGACTTACGTGCGGCTCGCAGAATCGATCCTAGCTGCGAGGCCGTGAGCAGGATGTGGGCCGGCGGCGCCATGGCGAAATACCTGAGATACGAATAAAAGTCTTTTATTCCTAAGTCAGGTATTTGTCAGATAGTCGAATAGCAGGTGAACCGCCCGAGCGCGGCGCAAACCGAGTCGGACTGTCCATGAACTCATGAAGAAGTTCAAGATGGCGGAATTTCTGCGCACCATGGGTTCGACAAATTCGTGCGGGCCGAATTTGGATAGTCGAATGCTGGCCCAAGGAGGGGCGAGTCTCAGGATGAGACGGGCAATCCTAATCCCGCCGCAGTTGATGCAGAGCTTCCGCTCAACCAATTCGTGCTGCTGGCACCTGATGCTTGTGATCGCCGACAATCCCTCTCGACGGATAGTAACTATCGAGCACAATGAACCAACAAGCCTTGTCCGCCTTCATCTGGTCGGTGGCCGACCTGCTGCGAGGCGACTTCAAACAATCCGAGTACGGCCGCGTGATCCTGCCGTTCACCGTGTTGCGCCGCCTCGATTGTGTTCTGGAGCCGACCAAGAAGGCCGTGCTCGCCGAGTTCGACGCGCGCAAGAAGTCCGGCATCAATCCCGAACCGTTCCTGCTGCGCAAGTCGGGCCAGAGTTTCTACAACACGTCCGAAATGGACATGAAGAAGCTTGCGGGCGACCAGGACCACCTCCGCGAGAACCTGTACAAGTACCTCGACGCGTTTTCGCCTGCGGTGCGCGACATTTTCGACCGCTTCGACTTCCACGCCTTCGTCGAGCGCCTCGCCAAGGCCAACCTGCTCTATCTCGTCATCGAGAAATTCGCGCAGATCGATCTGCACCCGAAGTCGGTCGACCACCATCAGATGGGCCTCGTCTTCGAAGAGCTGATACGCAAGTTCGCGGAACTCTCGAATGAAACCGCCGGTGAGCACTTCACACCGCGCGAGGTGATCCGCCTGATGGTGAACCTGATCTTCGCCGAGGACGACGATGTGCTTAGCGCCGGCAAGCATGTCGTGCGCACGCTGTACGATCCGACGGCTGGTACGGGCGGCATGCTGTCGATCGCTGACGAATACCTGCGCGAGCACAACCCGAACGCGAAGCTCACGGTGTACGGGCAGGAACTCAACCCCGAGTCCTACGCCATCTGCAAGGCCGACATGCTGATCAAGGGTCAGGCGGTCGAGAACATCGTATTCGGCAATACGCTCAGTGACGATGGCCAGGTGCACCAAAAATTCGACTACATGCTGTCGAACCCACCATTCGGCGTGGAGTGGAAGAAGGTCGAGAAGGAAGTCCGCAAGGAATTCGAGTCGCAAGGCTTCAACGGTCGCTTCGGCCCCGGCCTGCCGCGCATTTCCGACGGCTCGCTGCTGTTCCTGCTGCATCTGATCTCGAAGATGCGCCCACTCGATACAGACGGGGAGAACGGCTGCCGCTTCGGCATCGTGCTGAACGGCTCGCCGCTGTTCACCGGCGGCGCCGGCAGCGGCGAATCGGAAATCCGCCGCTACGTGCTCGAAAACGATCTGCTCGAAGCGATCGTCGGCCTGCCGACCGACATGTTCTACAACACCGGCATCGCCACCTACGTGTGGATCCTGAGCAACAAGAAACCGAAGGCACGCCGCGGCAAGGTGCAGTTGATCGACGCCGGCGCGATGTGGCAGAAGATGCGCAAGAGCCTCGGCAGCAAGCGCAAGGAGCTGTCCGACGCGCACATCGACGAGATCACCAAGCTGTTCGGCGACTTCCAGGAAGCGCAGCGCGACGGCAAGCCGGTCAGTCGCCTCTTCCGCAATGAAGATTTCGGCTACCGCACGATCACGGTCGAGCGCCCGCTGCGCGACGACAAGGGCAACATCGTCGTCGCCGCGCGCGGCAAGGATAAGGGCAAGCCGCAGCCGGATGCGAACCTGCGCGACACCGAAAACGTGCCGCTGCACGAAGATGTGAACGAGTATTTCCGCCGCGAGGTGCTGCCGCACGCGCCCGACGCGTGGATCGACCACGACAAGACCAGGATCGGCTACGAGATTGCGTTCAATCGTCACTTCTACGTGTTCCAGCCACCTCGCGCGCTATCAGAAATTGATGCCGAGTTGAAGCAGGCCACTGATCGCATTCTCAAGATGATTGCGGAGTTGTCGGCGTGAGCTTTGCGAAGCATGTCGCTCACAAACCGTCAGGCGTGAGCTGGATGGGCGAAGTACCTGTGCATTGGAATGTTCGATCGTTAAAGTCGATCGTATCAACACCGATCACAGATGGTCCGCATGAAACTCCGGTCTTCTTGGATGAAGGAGTCCCCTTCGTCTCGGCGGAAGCTGTTTCCGGTGGTTTTATCAATTTCGACAAGATCAGAGGGCACATCTCGATCGAAGACAACAAGCGCTATTCGCTAAAGTACAAGCCAGAGCTTCATGACGTATACATTGTGAAATCTGGGGCAACAACTGGCGTCTCGGCCATCGTCGATGGACGTACGGATTTCAATATCTGGTCCCCGTTGGCAGCAATTCGATGTGATCGCCAATGCGCCGTCCCTCAGTTTGTCCACTTCTTCGTTCAATCCAGAAACTTTCAAGAAGCTGTCTCCCTCCACTGGAGGTTTGGCACGCAGCAGAACATTGGAATGGGTGTGCTCGGTGATTTACCTGTTGCTATACCGCCGATTCCAGAGCAGACAAACATCGCCGCCTTTCTTGAGCGCGAAACCGTCAAGATCGACGCGCTGGTGGCGGAGCAAGAAAAGCTGATCGCGCTGCTCAAGGAAAAGCGCCAGGCGCTGATCTCGCACGCCGTCACCAAGGGCCTCGATTCGAACGTGCCGATGAAGGATTCGGGTATCGAGTGGCTCGGCCAGGTACCAGTGCATTGGACCGTGACTCCTTTGAAATGGCTTGTCGATCCAGATCGACCAATCATGTACGGGATCGTCTTGCCCGGGCCTGACGTTGGAGAGGGAATTCCGATCCTTAAGGGAGGAAACGTGAAACCCGCAAGGATGAATCTCAATGAGATGGCTCGAACGACATCCGAAATTGAGGCCCCTTACGCGAGAGCGCGATTGAAAGCCGGCGACTTGGTCTATTCAATTCGCGGGTCCATCGGCGATTGCGAGATCGTGCCGAAAGAGCTTGAAGGTTCGAACATTACTCAGGACGTTGCACGAGTTGCAGTCGCTGAAGGCACCAGCGCCCCGTGGGTACGCTGGGCACTGCTTTCAACACCAGTGCGAGAAGAGTTAGCCAGCGGAAGTCTCGGCGCCGCGGTTCGAGGAGTAAATATCTTCGATCTGAAGCGTGCCGACCTGCCTGCGCCTTCGGCAGACGAGCAATTTCAGATCGCACATTTTCTCGACGAGGAAACTGGCAAGATTGATCGTCTAATCCACGAGGCGGAGCATGCGACCGACCTGCTGCAAGAACGCCGCAGCGCCCTGATCTCCGCCGCCGTCACCGGCAAGATTGACGTGTGCGCGAAGGTGCATAGCGACCCGCACATCAGGAGTAACTGCGGATGACTACTCCGAGCGTCGATGCGATCGAGCGTCTGATCTGCGCAAAATATTTGTTTCAGCACGGCATCCATACCCTGGATCGGAAAGGCCCCTATGCGGGCGGAATCGCGATCCTCTCGTTTCACGATGCGACCGAGCTTGTACTCCGGGTTATCGCTGAGCACGTGCATGCGCAGATCAAGGAAAATGCGCTGTTTCACGAACTGATAAAAGCAATCGAGGAGGGCGGCAACCAAAAAATTGCTTATCGAAGCGCGTTAAATCAATTGAACAAGGCGCGCACGAATTTCAAGCACTTGGCCCTTTTCCCTCGAGACGAGGACGCATGGAAATTTCGTCAGGATTTGGAAGGTTTCTTTCCCAGCGTCTTATCGACGTTTCTGAAGGTCGACTACCATGAGCTATCGCTCGCCAAGCGCATTCGGCATCGTCGTGTTTCGAACTGGCTGGTGCGCGCAGAGTCCCATCTCGCTCAGGATGAGTTGACGGAATCCGTTCATGCGTCCGCCGTTGCCATGGAAATATTCCTGAGGCACCGACGCAGTTCGCATACGCATGCAGCATCGGTCGAGCAACGAGCCATGAGTTCGCTTGGTCGATCAGTTCGATTCAAGGACGATGACGTAGCAAGTGTATCGAGGCTCGCTCAGCAGGCCGCTGCTGAGACGGACAAGGAGCTGAAACTCATTTGGGAGAGACTGGAGTTGATGTCTTCCGGCATCGATCTTCTGGATTACAAGCGGTTCAAGGATATGACGCCTGCAATTTACTTAACCGCTGCGAATACCATTCATGCCGTATATCATCGTCAGAAACATGTGACGAGCGAAGACGCGCTTTTCTGCTGCGCTTTTGCCGTTAGAACTGCTTTGAAGCTGCAGGAGGAATATCGCCCTGATCGTTGGGATAGCTCGCGCTATACAAGACGATTTGAGGTCATAAAATCCGGCCCAATTGTCGTTTGGCCCGCAGAAAAAGAAGACGAAGCAGAAGTCATAATGACGGTTGAACCCGGACAGCAGCTTATCGGCTACTTCGACAGCTATGACAAGCAAAACTATACTGCCGTCCTGCAAGACGATGACTGCGCATTCATAAGCAAAGAGTGCGTGCGGTTGATTTCTCCCGAGCTCTCGGGGGCTCGCTCCAGTTAAGGGCCTTGCACGTTGTTGCTTTTTAGGCAACAATCGTTGCCATATGAGCAACACTGCACTGCTCGACCTGCTGTTCGGCGACTACCGCCAGCGCGTGCTGGCGCAGCTGCTGCTGCAACCCGACGCCGGGTTCCACGTGCGCGAGCTGGCGCGCCAGACCGGCACCACGCCGGGCACGCTCACGCGCGAGCTGGGCAAGCTGGCCGGCGTGGGTCTGATTCGCCGCTCGAAGATCGGCAATCAGGTGCGCTATCAGGCCAATCGCGACAATCCGGTGTACGCCGAACTCGCGAGCCTGTTCCGCAAGACCGCCGGCGCAACGGCTCAACTTGCTGCCGCGCTGCAGCCGTTGGCCGATCGTATCCATGTCGCTTTCGTGTACGGCTCGTATGCGCGCGGAACGGAGTCGGCTGGCAGCGATGTCGATGTGTTCGTGCTCGGTGATGTTGGTTTCGCCGAGCTAGTGCAGGCGCTGCATCCGGTGCAGCAGAGCCTGCAGCGTGAAATCAGCCCGGTGCTGTATGCTCCGGCGGAGTTCAAAGCGAAACTGCGCGCGCGCGACGCGTTTGCACGCGAACTGTTGGCCAAACCCAAGTTGTTTCTGATCGGCAGCGAAGATGAGCTTGCAGAATTTGCTCAACATCGGACGCCTGCACGCGCACGTCGCTGATCGCGACGCGGTGCAGAAGCTGCTTGCGTCTGCGCGCCGCAACCTTGCCGACGCACGCGCCACGGCGATCAGCAACGACAATCGATTCGACGCGGCGTACAAGGCCATCATGCAGTGCGCGATGGTCGGACTATGGGCTAGCGGCTACCGCACGGCGACGAGCCAACCCGGTCATCACCAGACCGCAATCCAGTGCCTGCCGCTGACAATGGAGGTGGCGCAACCTACCGTGATCGTGCTCGATGCGCTGCGCAAGCAACGCAATATCAACGATTACATCGGCGATCCGATTTCCGATGCCGCTTTGAAATCGTGCATCGACGAAGTCACGAAGCTGATCACTCATACCGAGCAGTGGCTGAAGAAGCATCATCCACAATTTGTGTAAAACGAAGACTTGAGGGGAGTCTCCGCATGAATCTGCACAGGGAAGTCCATTTCGAGGAACCGATTTGTGAGTACCTCGGCTCGCATGGCTGGCTGTATGCCGAAGGCGACGACAAGCGCTACGACCGCGCTCGCGCGCTTTTCCCAGCTGACGTGCTCGCCTGGGTTCAGGCGACGCAACCTGAAGCCTGGCAGGCGCTGACGAAGAATCACGGCGCTTCGGCGGAAAACGTGCTGCTCGACCGGCTGCGCAAGCAGCTCGATGAACGCGGCACGCTCGATGTGCTACGTCACGGCATCGAACTGCTCGGTCTGCGCCGGCCGCTGGCGCTGGCGCAGTTCAAGCCGGCGCTGGCGATGAATCCCGACCTGCAGGCGCGCTATGCTGCCAATCGCCTGCGCGTTGTGCGTCAGGTGCGTTATTCGCTGCACAACGAGAATGCGATCGACCTCGTGCTGTTCCTCAACGGCATTCCGGTCGCGACGGTGGAACTGAAGAGCGACTTCACCCAAAGCGTTGACGATGCGGTCGACCAGTATCGTTTCGATCGCAATCCGAAGCCGAAGGGGCAGGGTGACGCCGAGCCGCTGCTCGACTTTCCTCGCGGCGCGCTCGTGCATTTCGCGGTGAGCCAGAGCGAGGCGCGCATGACGACGCGCCTTGTCGGGGCGCAGACGAACTTCCTGCCGTTCAATCTCGGTGACCACGGCGGCGCCGGCAATCCGCTGCGCGACGGGTTTCGCACGGCGTATCTCTGGGAGCAGGTTTGGCAGCGTGACAGCTGGCTTGAAATCCTCGGCCGCTATCTGGTCACGCCGCGCAACGAGAAGAAGCAGATCAAGGCGCTGATCTTCCCGCGCTATCACCAGCTCGACGTGACGCGCAAACTCGTCGCGGCCATTCGTGACGGTGCGGTGCAGAAATTCCTGATCCAGCACTCGGCCGGCTCTGGCAAGACGAATTCGATTGCGTGGACGGCGCATTTTCTCGCCGATCTGCACGATGCCGAGCAGCGCAAGGTGTTCGACACAGTGCTTGTGGTCAGCGACCGCAACGTGCTCGACGCACAGCTGCAGGAAGCGATTTTCGATTTCGAGCGCACGACAGGCGTGGTTGCCGTCATGCGCGGTGAAGGCGGCAGCAAGAGCACGGAACTGGCCGAAGCGCTGGCTGGCGGCAAGAAGATCGTCGTCTGCACGATCCAGACCTTCCCCTTCGCGTTGAAAACCGTGCAGGAACTGGCTGCGACGCAGGGCAAGCGCTTTGCCGTGATCGCCGACGAAGCGCACAGCTCGCAGACCGGCGAGGCGGCATCGAAGCTGCGGCAGGTGCTGTCCGCCGAGGAACTGAAGGAACTGGCCGACGGCGGCGAGGTGAGCAGCGAAGACATACTTGACGCGCAGATGAGCGCGCGCGCCGACGCGCGTGGCATCACCTATATTGCGTTCACGGCGACGCCGAAGTCCAAGACGATGGAGTTGTTCGGGGCGCGGCCGAATCCGGATGCGCCGGCAAGCGAAGACAACAAGCCCGCGCCATTCCATGTGTATTCGATGCGTCAAGCGATCGAGGAGGGCTTCATCCTCGACGTGCTGCGCAACTACACGCCATACAAGCTTGCGTTCAAGCTGGCGACGCAGGGCAAGTCGATCAGCGATGTCGAGGTCGAGCGCAACGAGGCGCTGAAACACCTGATGCGCTGGGTGCGCCTGCATCCGCACAATATCGCGCAGAAGGTGCAGATCGTCGTCGAGCACTTTCGCGAGAACGTCGCACCGCTGCTCAGTGGTCACGCCAAGGCGATGGTCGTCGTCGGCAGCCGCGTCGAGGCGGTGCGCTGGCAGCTTGCCATCGACAAGTACGTCAAGGGCTGCGGCTACAGGATCGGTACGCTGGTCGCGTTTTCAGGGGAGGTAAACGATCCCGAATCCGGGGCCGAGCAGTTCACCGAAAGCAGCAAGGTGCTGAATCCGAACCTGCGCGGGCGCGACATGCGCGAAGCGTTCGCAACGGACGAATACCAGATCCTGCTCGTTGCCAACAAATTCCAGACGGGATTCGATCAGCCGCTGTTGTGCGGCATGTATGTCGACCGGCGCCTTGCCGGCATCCAGGCCGTGCAGACGCTGTCGCGGCTCAATCGCGCCTATCGCGACAAGTTCGGCGTCAAGGACACGACCTATATTCTCGATTTCGTCAACGAGCCCGGGGAAATCCTCGGCGCGTTCAAAACGTACTACGAAACCGCGGAACTCGCAGGCGTCACCGATCCGAATCTCGTGTTCGATCTGCGCGCCAAGCTCGATGCGAGCGGCTATTACGATCAGCACGAAGTCGATCGCGTGGTCGCCGCCGAGTTGCGCGAAAATGCCTCGCAGGCGGAATTGCTTGCCGCGATCGGGCCGGTGGCCGATCGTCTGCTGAGGCAATTCAAGGCTGCGCGCGAACGGCTCGCCGCGGCGCATACCGACCAGGATGCCGCGGTTGAAAAGGCCGCGCGCGAGGAGATGGATGCGCTGCGTCTGTTCAAGGGCAATCTTGGTGTGTTCCTGCGCGTCTATGCGTTCCTCGGACAGATTTTCAACTACGGCAACACGGATATCGAGAAGCGCGCGATCTTCTTTCGGCGACTGTTGCCGCTGCTGGAATTCGGTCGCGAGCGTGAGGGCATCGATCTCTCGCAAGTCGTACTCACGCATCATCGGCTGCGCAATCTCGGCAGACAGGCGCTGGCCTTGCCGGGCGGCGAATACCCCAAGCTGGAACCGATGACGGACACGGGAACTCATCAGATTCGCGATCCGGCGAGCGAGCGGCTCGACGAAATCATCGCGCGCGTGAACGACTTGTTCGGTGGCGAAGCGACCGAGAACGACAAGCTCGTCTACGTTAATCACGTCAAAGGCAAGCTGCTCGAATCCGACGTGCTCGCGCAACAGGCCGCCAGCAACACCAAGGAGCAATTCGCGAGTTCTCCCGATCTTGGCAAAGCGCTGACGAATGCGATCATCGACGCGTTCGCAGCGCACAGCGATTTGAGCAAGCAGGCACTCGATTCGGAGGCCGTGCGGCGAGGTTTGCGTGAGATTCTGCTGGGGCCGGCGCAATTGTATGAGGCGCTGAGAGAGCAGGGCGGAGCACCAAATTCACAACGGGGAACCTGATCCGGGTGACGCCCGCGCTCACAAACTAGCTCTAAAAATGAAAAACACCCTCTCCCTAATCTTCGACCGCTACACCCTCGCACTGATCTCCACCGTGCTCCTCGCCACGCTGCTACCCTGCCGCGGGCAGGCCGCCGAAGTGTTCGAGGTCGTCACCAA
>Ga0105249_10005849_pt1 | contig 10641 bp, 9 predicted proteins | sample KBSS44metaG_FD_81522 | JGI IMG/M metagenome (GOLD analysis project Ga0105249, IMG submission 81522) | Switchgrass rhizosphere microbial communities from Kellogg Biological Station, Michigan, USA - KBS S4-4 metaG | ecosystem: Host-associated > Plants > Roots > Rhizosphere > Soil | place...
CCCTCGGACGGATCGTCGATCAACGCGGCTACCAGCACCCGCAACCGGTCGTCGGACGGATCGACCTGATAGAAGTCGCAGTAGGCCCGCAACATCGGCATCAGGTCGGGCACGTCGGAGCTGCCGACGGTGGTGATGGTCAGCATCGCGTGTTCGGCGGTGGCACGGTCACGTCGACAAGGTAGCGCGCCGCGATGTCGTCGACGCAGGAATTCCCCTGGAAGACAACGGTGTGCTGGGTGCCGTCGAAGGTGAGCAGGGTGCCACCCAGTTGCTGGGCAAGATCGACCCCGGCCTGATACGGCGTGGCCGGATCATTCGTCGTCGACACCACCAGGATCGGCGGCAGGCCGTTCACCTTGATCTCGTGCTGATCGCCCGTCGCAGGCACCGGCCAGAACGCGCAGGTGTCCAGCGGCGCGAGGCCGGTGAACTCGCCGTAGCTCATGAACGGCGCCACCTCGCGGGTGCGACGGTCCTCTTCGACCACCTTGACGCGGTCGGTGATGTGCGGCTTGTCCATGCAGTTGACCGCAACGCGGACGTCGGTGGAGTTGTTGTAGTGCCCGTCCGGATCGCGGCCCATGTACAGGTCGGCCATCGCGAGCATGGTGTCGCCGGTGCCGTCTTTGAGCTCGGACAGCGCCTGGGTGAGGTGGCGCCACAGCGTCGGCGAATAAAGCGGGAGGATCGTCCCGACGATCGCGTCGCTGTAGCTCAGCCCGCGCAGGTCCTTCGTCTTCGCCGGGTGCTTGACCAGCGGGTCGACCAGGCTCTTGTACACGTCCACCGCCTTGGTGGGGTCGGTGCCAAGCGGGCAGTCCGGGCTGGTGGCGCAGTCGGTGGCGTAGTTGTCGAACGCCTTCTGGAACGCGGCGGCCTGGCGGATCTCCTCCTCGATCTGGTCGGCGTTGGGGTCGACGGCGCCGTCGAGGATCATCGCCCGAACCTTCTCGGGATATGCCTCGGCGTACAGCGCGCCTATCCGGGTGCCGTATGAGTAGCCGAGATAGGTCAGCTTCTCGTCGCCAAGGCTGGCGCGAATGGCGTCGAGATCCTTGGCGACGTTGGCGGTTCCGAGGTTCGCCAGGAACTCCGTGCCCATCTTGTCGACGCAACGCTGGACGAACTCCTTGTTCTCCTTCTCGATGTGGTCGACCCCCGCCTGCGTGTACTCGACGGTGGGGTCGGCACGCAGCCGGTCGTTGTCCGCATCGGAGTTGCACCACGCCGCGGGCATGGAGTTGGCGACGCCCCGCGGATCGAAGCCGACGAGATCGAACCGCTCACGCACCGACGACGGCAGTGTGGCCGCCATCGATGCCGCGGCCTCGACGCCGGACTCGCCAGGGCCACCGGGGTTGATGACGAGTGAGCCGATTTTTTGGCCGGTCGCCTTGAAGCGGATCATCGCGATCTGGGCTACGTCACCGTCGGGTTTGGCATAGTCGACCGGCACCGACAGCAAGCCGCACTCGGCGCCGGCGGGGATGCGGGTCTCATCCGAGGCGGCGGAGGCCTTGCATGGTGCCCACTGGATCGGTGAGCCCGGCCGGGGCGCCGAGATGACGGCGCGCCCGTCGACCACGTTGCTGCACCCCCCCAGCACCAGGGCAGCGATGGTCGCGAGGACCCCGATCTTGAGGCTCATGGCTCAACATGCTGCCATGACCGTACATCTGCCCTGGCGAGGGCGCTATCTCGTGGCGTCGAGCAACTCGTTGAGAGCCACTTCGAAGTCGTCTGCCATGTCCCACAGATCTGGCAGCAACTCGGGACACGACACGATGCCGACGTCGAGCTTGCCGGTCAGCGACATCACGGTGATGTTCAGCCCCGAACCGTGGAAGATCGGGCCCAGCGGGTACATCGCGTTGACCTCGCTGCCCAGGAAGTACAGCGGCACCTGCGGGCCGGGCACGTTGGAGATCACCAGGTTGTGTACCGGCTTCGCGGCGGTCAGCCTGCTCGCGGCGTAGACGCGCATGGCCACTCCGTACACCGCAGGTGCGGCGAATTGAGTCCAGTCCTGAAGCAGGGTCGCGCCGATCGCCGAACTGTGTTGTTTGGCAACGGAGTTCGCTTCGGCGATCGACTTGAGGCGTTCAGCGGGATCTTCGATTTGGGTCTCCAGCTTCGAGAACATGCCGGACACCTGATTTCGGCCGGGCCGGTCGGACTTCTCATGCACCGAGACTGGAACCATTGCGACCAACGAGTTGTCGGGCAGTTCGCCGCGGTCGGCAAGGAACTTGCGAAGCACCCCGGACACCAGGGCCATCACGACGTCGTTGACCTTGACGCCGAAGTGGTTCTTCACCGTCTTGATGTCCTCGAGATCGAGCTGGGCGAACGCGATATTGCGGTGGCCCGTGACGTTGGCGTTGAAGGCTGTCTTCGGCGCGGCGAACGGCGCGGCCATGGTGAGGCCGCTGCGGGCCCTCTTGACGGTGTCGACCACCGACGAGACCGTGGTCGGCAGCACGTTGATCAGCTTCAACGGCCGGGTGGCGAACTTGACCGCGCCGCTCAGCGCGATTTCCAGGCCGCTGGCGTCGCCGACCCCATCGACGGGGTCGGGTGCCGGAGCATCGGGTTCGGTGCTGCACAGCTGCGACATCAGGTTGGCCCCCGTGACGCCGTCGACGCCTGCGTGGTGCACCTTGGTCATCACCGCCAGCCTGCCGCCGGCGTGCACGTCGGTGCCTGCGACGTTCTCGATCACCCAGGTCTCCCACAGCGGCCTACTGCGGTCCAGCGGAAGCGATGCGATGTGTCCGCAGATCTCGGCAAGTTCGTGTCGGCCACCAGGCGATGGCAGGCCGATGCGGTGCAGGTGCCTATCGACGTCAAAGTCCTTGTCGTCCACCCACACCGGATGGTCGAGGTTCAGCCGGGAATCGGCGAGCTTTTCGCGGAACTGCGGCATGGCCTTGATGCGCAGGCCCAGCGCGTCGCGTAGCCGGTCGAACGTGTACCCACCCGGGATGGTCGAGGTGTCGAGCTCGAGGATCGAGCACACATGCAATGGCTGCTTTGGGGTTTCCAAATACAGGAAACTGGCGTCGAGTCCGCTGAGCCGTTGCATGCCGGTGATGTTAGGCGCGGCGACGGCAGGTGTGAGGAAATCCACTTAACGTGGCTTTTAACTTTCTCGCGCCGAGGTGGCAGACTTGTAAGCGGTCAGACGAACCCGGGGACCGCGACGGCCTCGAGGATTCGACCCGACGAAACTACGAGGGACAATGATGTCTGAGCAGACTGTTTACGGTGCTGCCGATTCTTCAAAGCCGCGGAGCAAAGTCCGCACCCATCACCTGCAGAAGTGGAAGGCCGAGGGCCACAAGTGGGCCATGCTGACGGCCTACGACTACTCCACCGCGCGGGTCTTCGACGACGCCGAGATTCCGGTGCTGCTCGTCGGTGACTCCGCCGCCAATGTGGTTTACGGCTACGACACCACCGTGCCGGTGACCATCGATGAGCTGATTCCGCTCGTGCGCGGCGTGGTGCGGGGCGCTCCGCACGCGCTGGTGGTCGCCGACCTGCCGTTCGGCAGTTACGAGGCCGGCCCGCAACAGGCGCTGGCCACCGCGACCCGCTTCCTGAAGGAAACCGGCGCCCATGCGGTCAAGCTCGAGGGCGGCGAGCGCGTCGCCGACCAGATTGCGACGCTGACGCAGGCCGGCATTCCCGTGGTGGCCCACATTGGTTTCACCCCGCAGAGCGTGAACGGCCTCGGCGGTTTCCGCGTTCAGGGCCGCGGCGACGCGGCCGAGCAGACCATCCATGACGCGATCGCCGTACAGGAAGCCGGCGCGATCGCCGTCGTGCTCGAGATGGTGCCCGCCGAACTGGCAACTCAGATCACCGGCAAGCTGACCATCCCCACCGTCGGCATCGGCGCAGGACCGAACTGCGATGCGCAGGTGCTGGTCTGGCAGGACATGGCGGGCATGACCAGTGGCAAGACGGCGAAGTTCGTCAAGCGCTTCGGCGACGTCGGCAGCGAATTACGCCGCGCGGCAATGCAATATGCCAACGACGTCGCCACTGGGGCCTTCCCCGCCGAAGAACACTCGTTCTAGGCGAACTCGGCCTTCCGCTTCGCCAGGAACGAGTCGATGCCCTCGCGGCCGTCGGCGGAGTCGGCGAGGGCGGCGATCAGGCGGCCTTCGAGCTCCATCTGCTCCTCCAGCCCGCTGGAGAAGGTGGCGAGCATGAGCGCCTTGACTCCGCCGTTGGATCCCCTTGCGGTGGAAGCCATTTGCTCGGCGAGCTTATCGGCGCGGGCGGTAAGCTCCGCGTCGGGAACAACCTCGGTGACCAGTCCCCACTGTGATGCTTCCTGAGCCGACAGAGTCCGGTTGGTCAGCATCAGCTCCTTGGTTTTGGTGATGCCGATCAGCCTCGGCAGGAAGTACGACGAGCTGCCGTCGGGGCTCAAACCGGCGCGGGTGTAGGCCATCGTGAACGACGCGGACTCCGCCGAAAGCACCAGGTCGCCCGTCACGGCGAGAGAGAATCCGGCGCCTGCCGCCACGCCGTTGACCGAGGTGATCAGCACGGCGTCCATCCGCGCGAACGTCGAGATCGCGCGGTGCAGGTCGTCCGCCACGCCCTTGATGAAGGGGCCGCGGGTCTCCGCCGCCGCGAACGACTTGAGGTCCCCTCCGGCGCAGAAGAATCGGCCCGATCCGATGAGGACCACCACCTTCGTTGCGTTGGTGTCACAGCGCTTGGCGGCATCGGCAAGTTCGCGAGTCATGGTGTCGTTCATGCCGTTTGCGGCGTCAGGCCGGTTGAGGGTGATCCGTGTGATTGGGCCGGACTGCTCAAACGTGATGGTCTGGTATTCGGTCACACCTGGACTGTATCGGCAAACCCCAGCCGCGCCGCTGTCAGCTTGTGAACTTTGGCGAAGTCGCCGTCGAATCCCAGCGTGCGCAGTGCGCCGTCGGCGATCACCAATGGCTGCTCGTCGGGGCAGTCCGTGTCGTCGGAGCGGCGGTTGATCACCGATTCGACCAGCCGAAACGGTAGATCGTCGGCGTCGGCGGGACCGTCGCACTCCTCGATGACCTCGGCGGCGAGGCTGCGGTAGCGGCCCCGCAGTTCGGCGCGACGCAGCCGGAACTGCTCGAACCTGTCGAGGCGCAGTTCGGGCAGCAGGTACAGCGCGCCGAGATTCCATCGGCTGGCGCACAGCTGGGTGACGTCACCGACCACCAGCGCGTGCAGGCGTGGCGCGGCGGGGCCCTTCTCGGCGAGGAGTTCGGCGGCCAACCGCAACGGCTCGTCGACAGTGCCCGCCAGTAGCGCGTCGAGGATGTCGTCCTTGGTAGCGAAGTGGTGGTACAGCGAGGCCTGACGCACACCGACGGCATCGGCGATCCGCCGCGTCGAGGTGCTGGCGTAGCCCAGGTTGGTGAAGAGCTCCGCGGCGGCGTCGAGGATCTCTTCGCGCGCGGTCTTGCCGGGGCGTCGCGACTGCTCCAGCCTCGGGCGGCCACGGCCTTCGCTGTGCATGGCCACATTGTCACACTGTCGTTGCGATACTCACGAGATGCGATGCAGGAGGTGCGGCGGGAGCGAGGAGCCGCGGGGGGCAGATATGACTCCGGATGCGCGCGAGCGCGAGGTAAAGCATCTTCGCCAGGCGATTGGCACCGCGAAAGTGGTGGTAGCGCTGACCGCGGCGATCGCAGCGACGTTTGTCGCCGGCACCTTGCAAGTGAACAGCCCCGAAACGTGGTGGGACCACGCATCCGCGGTACTGATGGCTTTCACGATCATTGTCAGTTTTTGGCTCGTTACGCGGCCTGTACCAGCTCACGCCGAGATCGATGAGACAGCGTTCGACAAGGTGAGGGATCGCGCGCGTCGCACGCATTGTCTGGTGCAGGTACAAGTGGTCCTCTCGGGTCTCTCGTGCGTGGCCGCGACCATGGGGCTGCTCTGGCCTTGCACGTGGCAGCCGCATCACTGGCCTTCCTGGCCGTAAATAACTGTCACCTGACAGAAACACGGTCAACGCAGTCGTAACAGCCGCGATACGCGGGTGGAATCGCTGCGCTGAAAACTTTCAAGTGACAGTTAATCCGACAGGAGCCGACCTTGAGTACCGACTCAACGACTGGGGCGCGCAACCACGCCCGGTCTCAGGTACGTACCGCCGCGATGCGGATTCCCGCTACGCCACCGGACGTCGACCCGTCGGGTCTGCTGTGGTCCGAAGCCATTCCCCCGGGTTCGTACGCGACCCGCGTGCTTGGCCGCGGAACACGCCTTCGGCTCATCGATCCCGACTGCGGCGCATGTGCGCACCTGCTGCTGTTCCGCTCCGACGCGCCGTGGGAGCGACTCAATGTCGCCGACACGATAAAGGTGCCGTGGCAGGCGTACCTGGGCGCCGGCCATCCGCTGCTGTCCGATCAGGGCCGGGTGCTGGCGACCGTGGTCGCCGACAGCTCCGGCCACCACGACACGTTGTGCGGCATGACCGAGGCCGGGCGAGCCAAGATGCTGTTGGCCGCCATCAAGCACGGCCTCGACATCCGCGACGTCGCACCGTCGGTGTCCTTCTTCAAGGGCGTCCGCGTCGGCGACGACGGGACACTGGGTTTCTCCGGTTCGGCCGGGCCTGCTGTCGCCGTCGACCTCCTGATCCACCTGCCCGTCGTGGTGGCCCTGGTCAACACCGCGCACCCGCTTGATCCCCACCCCGCGCTCACCGGGCTCGACGTGCTGGCCTGGCGGGCCGGCGAACAGCTCACCGCACCCGTCAACGACGATCCCGAATACTTGCGCGCCCTGTTCAACACCGAAAGCACTTGGGCCGCAGCGAAAACCAGTGAGGCCATCAAGTGACCACCACAGAACTGACGGTCATCGACGACGAGGTCGTCGGCGCGTGTGCGCCCTGGTCGGCGATCGTCCGCGCCGGACAGACGTTGCAGATCATCGATCTGCACGGCAACCAGGCCGTCGACACACTGCTGTACGGCGTCTGGGGCGATCAGGTCGATCACGCCCTGCGCTACAGTGCGCAGGCCACCGTCGCCGCACAGCGCAACATCTTCCTGACCACCGGCTCGGTGCTGCGGGCCACCAACGGCACACCGCTGATGACGATCGTCGCGGACGATGTCGGAAACCACGACACGATCGCGGGCGCGTGTTCCAAGGAGTCCAACACCCTGCGGTACGGCCATCACACCGTGCACCAACACGCTTGTGCCGAAAACTTTTTGGCCGAAGGCGCCAAGTGGGGGCTCGGCAAGCGCGACATCGTGTCGAACATCAACTTCTTCATGAACGTGCCGGTCGAGGCCGATGGCACGCTCGGCATCGTCGACGGACTCTCCGCGCCCGGCAAGTCGCTGTCGTTGCGCGCCGAGCGCGACTCACTGGTGCTGGTGTCGAACTGCCCGCAGATCAACAATCCCTGCAACGGGTTCGACCCCACTCCGGTGCGGATGGTGATCTGCGCCTGATGACGGCGATCGAGGTGGTGCGGCCCGGGATGCTGACCACCGTCCAAGACTGGCCGGGTCGTACCGGGTTCTGGCATGTCGGTGTGCCACCGTCCGGACCGATGGACGACCTGTCCTTCCGGCTCGGCAACAGGGTGCTCGGCAATCCACAGGGCGCCGCCGGCCTCGAATGCACGAGAGGCGGTCCGGCCCTTCGGTTTCCAGACGGCGCACGCGTGTGCATCACCGGCGCTCCCGTGAGCGTGACGCTGAACGGAGCACCAGTGCCGCAGTGGCAGTCCATCACGATCCCCGCCGACGGAGCGCTGGACATCGCGCCCATGACCGGTCCCGGAATGCGTTGCTACGTGTTGGTGGCCGGCGGCCTGCAGGAGTCCGAATACCTCGGCAGCACAGCCACATTCACACTCGGTGCGTTCGGCGGCCATGGTGGCCGACCATTGCGTGAAGGCGACGTTCTGACCGCCGGCGTCGATTCTGGACAGCGCAACGGCCGTCCTGCGCGGGTGGCGATCGACGAGCAGCCCAGCATCGGGCACCGTTGGGAGGTCGCCGTCACCGAGGGCCCGCACGCCGCACCCGAGTTCTTCACCCGCGCGGACATCGACACGCTGTTCGGCACCGACTACACCGTGCATTTCAACTCTGATCGCACCGGTGTGCGGCTCGTCGGCCCGAAGCCGCAGTGGGCCCGTACCGACGGCGGTGAGGCGGGGCTGCATCCGTCGAACATTCACGACATCGCCTACTGCGTCGGCACTTTGGACTTCACCGGCGACACCCCGATCCTGCTCGGCCCCGACGGACCAAGCCTCGGCGGCTTCGTCTGTCCGGTCACCGTGGTCGGCGGTGACCGCTGGAAGCTTGGCCAGATGGCGCCGGGCGACGCCGTACGGTTCGTTCCGGTGCGCGCGGACCGGGCGCCGTCGCTGCAGACCATCGACGTCGATCGACGGGCGTCGTTGCCACTGGTGATCTCGACGTCCAGTGACAGCGACGATGGCGTGCTCACCCGATTCACCGCGCCCGACGGCACCGGCGTGATGCTGCGCCGCGACGGCGACGACGGCGTGCTTGTCGAGTACGGGCCGATGGTGCTCGACCTGGCCATGCGGGCCAGGGTGCATGTGCTGTACGAACATCTCCTCGAACAAGACATCCCCGGCATCACCGAGCTCACCCCCGGCGTGCGCTCGTTGCAGGTGCAGTTCGATCCCAGGGTGTTGTCGATGGCGGAAATGACCGAGCTGCTGGCAGGTCTCGACGGGGAGCTACCCCCGTCGGATCAGCTAGTCGTGCCGAGCCGTGGCGTTCGACTGCCGTTGTCGTGGGACGACCCGGCGACCCGGGAAGCCATTCAGCGGTACATGCACGGTGTGCGTGCGGACGCGCCATGGTGCCCGTGGAACATTGAATTCATCCGGCGCATCAACGGCCTCGACGACGTGGCGCAGGTGCGCGCGATCGTGTTCGACGCACAGTATTTGGTCCTCGGCCTCGGTGACGTCTATCTGGGCGCCCCGGTCGCCACTCCCCTGGATCCGCGACACCGGCTGGTCACCACCAAGTACAACCCGGCACGCACCTGGACGCCGGAGAACGCCGTCGGTATCGGCGGTGCGTATCTGTGCATCTACGGAATGGAGGGTCCGGGGGGCTATCAGTTCGTCGGCCGCACCACCCAGGTCTGGAACCATTGCCACCCCGGCAATGCCCAGTCGTTCGAGCCCGGGACGCCTTGGTTGCTGCGGTATTTCGACCGGATCAGCTTCTACCCCGCCAGCGCCGAAGAACTGATGCACCTGCGTGCCGAGACGGCAGCGGGGCGGGGTGACGTCGCGATCGACGACGGAAAGTTCTCCCTCGCCGACTATCGCGCGTTCCTGTCCGACAACGATGAGAGCATCACCGCGTTCCGTCAGCTTCAGGCCGTCGCGTTCGCGGCGGAACGCCATGCGTGGGATCTGGCCGGGGAGTTTCGTCGGGCGTCCTAATGCCTGTTCACCTTGGTGTGGCACTCTGTCCACCGCCCATTAACCTTCTCGGGCGTCACCGAAGGGACACTTCTTGCACCATGGCGAAATCCAGTGACCAGGCAAATTCCAGGTATCTGGAGGTCGAACGCAAATTCGAGGTGTTCGAATCGACCGTGCGCCCGTCATTCGAGGGGCTGTCGTCTGTCGCCCGCGTGGAGCGTTCGCCGTCGCAACAACTCGATGCCGTCTACTTCGACACACCGGCCCACGATCTCGCCGCCCACCGTGTGACCTTGCGCCGCCGTACCGGGGGCCCCGACGCCGGCTGGCATATCAAACTGCCCGCAGGGCCGGATGCCAGGACCGAGGTGCGAGCGCCGCTCGGCGCCGAGACCGGCGACACCGTTCCGGAGGAATTGCTGGACATCGTGTTGGCGATCGTGCGCGATCGCCCGGTCGGCCCGGTCGCGCGCATCTCGACCACGCGCGCTGTCGACATGCTGTATGCGCCGGACGGCACCGCAGTGGCGGAGTTCTGCGACGACGACGTCGTGGCCCAGACCGAGGGCGACGAGGAACCCGAGCAGCGGTGGCGCGAGTGGGAACTCGAGCTGGCCGAGGGGGCCGATCCCAGTCTGTTGGACCGGCTGACATACCGGCTGCTCGACGCGGGCGCGGCGGTTGCCGGCCACGGTTCGAAACTCGCGCGCGTCCTCGAGGGTGCCGAGAGCCACGAACCCGACGCGGTCGAGCTCGAACCCCCTGCCGATCCCGTACACCGCGCGGTGGCCGAGCAGGTGGAGCAGCTGCTCGTGTGGGATCGCGCGGTGCGGGCCGATACGTATGACTCGGTGCACCAGATGCGGGTCACGACGCGCAAGATCCGCAGCCTGTTGCAGGCGTCGGAGGATGCGTTCGGCATCTCCGACGACGCGTGGGTCCTCGACGAGTTGCGGCAGCTGGCCGCGGTTCTGGGGGTGGCGCGCGACGCCGAGGTGCTTGCCGAGCGCTACGAGAAGGCGCTCGATGAACTTCCGGCGGAGTTGGCACGAGGGCCGGTGCGGGAGCGGCTGATCGAGGGCGCCAAGAAGCACTACAAGTCCGGCCTGCGACGCTCGCTGGTCGCGATGCGGTCGCAGCGCTACTTCCGGCTGCTCGACGCGCTGGAG
>Ga0105249_10005850_pt1 | contig 10640 bp, 9 predicted proteins | sample KBSS44metaG_FD_81522 | JGI IMG/M metagenome (GOLD analysis project Ga0105249, IMG submission 81522) | Switchgrass rhizosphere microbial communities from Kellogg Biological Station, Michigan, USA - KBS S4-4 metaG | ecosystem: Host-associated > Plants > Roots > Rhizosphere > Soil | place...
CGACGTACCCGACCGGCGCGCCCGTGGCGCGCTCGACCTTGTCCTCCGACGCCAGCGCCAGGTGGTCGACGCCGAGCGCGTTCTTCAGCGCCACCTCGTTGACGTCGAGGTCCCCGCGCACGAGCGCGACCACGAATCCCTTTTCCGTGTCGTAGACGAGGCACTTGATCATCCGGGACGCGGTGATGCCCAGGAACTCGACGACGTCGTCGATCCCCCCCTTGCCCGGGGTCTCGACGTCCTCGAGCGCTCCGGCCGTCTCGTCCTCCCAGGGCGCGGGCCGGCGGCCGGTCTGCGCCTTCTCCAGGTTGGCGCCGTAGCCGCACGCCGTGCACCGCACGACGGCGTCCTCCCCGGTGTCCGCGAGAACCATGAACTCCTGGGAGGCGCTGCCCCCGATCGCACCCGAGTCGGCCTCGACGACCGTGAAGTCGAGCCCGCACCGCTCGAAGATGCGGCGATAGGTCGCGTCCTGCACGGCGTAGGACCGGTCGAGGCCGGCCGTGTCCGCGTCGAACGAGTATCCGTCGTACATGAGGAACTCGCGGCCGCGCATCAATCCGAAGCGCGGACGGATCTCGTCCCGGAACTTCGTGCGGATCTGGTAGAGCGTGACCGGGAGCTGGCGGTACGACGTGATGCCGGCGCGGACGAGCGACGTGACCCCCTCCTCCGAGGTTGGTGCCAGGCAGTAGTCCCCGGATCGCCGGTCCTGCAGGTGAAAAAGGAGCGACTCGGCCGTGTAGCGGGCCCAGCGGCCGCTCTCCTCCCAGAGCTCGCGCGGCTGCAGGATCGGCAGCTCGAGCTCGAGCGCGCCGGAGCGGTCCATTTCCTCGCGGACGATCGTCTCGGTCTTCCGGTGCGCCCGCAGGCCGAGGGGTGTGAGCGCGTAGATGCCGGGGGCGATCCGACGCATCATCCCCGCGCGCGTCAGGAGGACGTGGGAGACCGCCTCCGCGTCGCCCGGGACTTCCCGGACGGTCTGAAGGAAATACTTCGACCAGCGCATGTTCGAGGCCGAAGAGTATCAAGGCAGGCGCGGAACCCGTGTCCCGTCTCCGTGTCCCGTGTCCCCTCTTATTTCGCCTGCAGCTTGGCTTTCGGAGCGCCGGCTGGCTTTTTCCTGGAGCCGGCTTTCTCGAGCAGCCGGAGATTGCTCCGCACCTGCTGCATCACCCGGTCCTCGAGCTTTCCGCCGCGCCCCGCAGTCTTCGCCTTGTGGAACGCGGCCTTCGCCTCCTCCAGGCGTCCGGTCGCGAGGTAGGCCATGCCGAGGTGATGGAACGTGCTCGGCGCCGCGGCCCGGTCGCTCGACTTGCGGAGGCAGTCGATCGCACGTTCGAATTCCTGCCGCTTGTAGTGGACCCAGCCGAGCGCCGCGAGGGGATAGGGTTTCAGCTCCTCCGGAGCGGTCGCGAGAGACCGGCCCGCGTAGTCGAGCGCGGCGTCGAGGTCCTCTCCCGACTCGGCGAGGCTCGTCGCGAGCTCGTAGTAACCGACCGCCTGTGCGGTCGGCGAGTCGTGCCCGTCCAGGAATTCCCGGACGACCTGGGCAGCCTCGTCGGGCCGCCCCTCGGCCCGCAGCGCCTCCGAGAGGATCGAGCAGGCCGCCGCCGCGACGACCTCTTCGGGGTTGCCGCCGAGCACCTCGCGGCATGCCGTGATCGCTTCCTTCCAGAGTCCGAGCGAGGCCGAGAGGAGCGCGTAGGAGATCCGGATGGTGGAGTTCCCCGGCTCGGCCGTGAGCGCCTGCCGGTAGAGGTCGTGGGCGCGCCGCAGCATTCCCCGCGAGAGCGCCTCCTCCGCGCGCCGGAAGGCGTCGGCGCCGGGCCCCGCGACGTCCGGGAGCGGGTAGAGGTTCCGCCGCTCGAGGATCCGCACGGCCTCCTGGTACTCCAGGCGGCGCGGGTTCTTCTCGAGCGCCTCGTGAAAGCACTCCAGGGCGCGCTTCAACCGGTTCTTCTCGAGGTGGCAGAGCCCCAGCTGGAAGACGGCTTCCTCCGAGTCGGGCTGAAGCTTCAGCGCCTCCTCGAAGTGGCGGATTGCGCGGGCGACATCCCCCTTTTCCCGCAGGACGGTGCCGAGGAGGACGTGGGCCGAGGGTTGCGGCGCCACGTCCAGCGCCTTCAAGAGCTCCCCCTCCGCCTCGGTCCAGCGCGACGCGTGCGCGTAGAGAGCGCCGAGGGCGAAGTGTGGCAGGAACGCGTCGGAGCGGCGGCGGATCGCCTCCTTGTGGAAGGACTCGGCCGCCTCGACCTCCCCCGCCTCGCCCGCGATGATCCCGGAATAGACGAGCGACTCGAAGTGGGTCGGCTGGACCGCGAGAACTTTTCTCAGGTACCCGGATGCGCGCTCCATGTCCCCCGCCGAGAAGAAGGTCTCCGCGAGGTAGAAGCCGAGCTCCGCGTTCGCCCGGTCCGCCTTGTAGAGCTCCTCGAGGGCGCGGATCCCGCGGTCCGAGTCGAGCGCGAGGAGCGAGAACTCGGCCTCACGGAGGCGCTTCACGAAGTGATCGCGGTGGACGCCCGTGAAGCGGGCCACGATCCGGTCCCGCCGCTCGAGGAACCGGTCCTTCTTCTCCACCGCCTGCATCCGTTCGTCGAGCTTCGTCTCCCAGAGGTCCCGCACTTCCTCGGTGCGGATGACCCCGCGCCGCTCCAGCGTCTCCTGGAGGGCGATCACGCCGGTGTGCGCGACGAACAGGTTCCTCTCGAGGTTTCCGAGCGACTCGAAGAGCGACTTGATGGCGTCTCCGGTGCGCTTGACCACTTCCTCGAGCGTCGAGATCCGCTCCAGGAGGTGCTCGTCGAACGGGATCTCTTCCTGAGGCTCTCTCCCCTCTTCGACGACTCCGACTCCCGAGAGCACGAGAAGCTTCGACTGACAGCGGACGCAGAGCTCCTCGTCGTCGGGGTTCCGGGTGCCGCAGACCTGGCAGAACATCAGGCGGCCGACGCCGGGTAGTCGTAGAAACCCTTGCCGCTCTTCCGTCCGAGCCAGCCCGCGTCGACCATCTGCACGAGGAGCGGGCTCGGCCGGTAGCGCGGGTCCCCGAAGCCCTGTTGGAGCACCCGGAGAATGGAGAGGCACGTGTCGAGCCCGATGAAGTCGGCGAGAGTCAACGGTCCCATGGGGTGGTTCATCCCGAGCTTCATGATCCCGTCGATCGCTTCCCGGGTTCCCACGCCCTCGCGCAGCGCCTCGATGGCCTCGTTCAACATCGGCATGAGGATCCGGTTCGAGACGAACCCCGGCGAGTCGTTACACACGATCGGGGTCTTTCCCATCTGGACGGCAACCGCGTCGACCGTCGCGGCGGTCTTGTCCGAGGTGGCGATACCCCGAATCACCTCGACGAGCGGCATGACCGGTACCGGGTTCATGAAGTGCATCCCGATGAACCGGTCGGGCCGACGGGTCGCCGCAGCCAGCCGGGTGATCGAGATGGAGGACGTGTTCGAGGCGAGGATCGTGGCCTCGGGGCAGAGCGCGTCGAGGCGGCCGAGCAGCTCCTTCTTCGTGGGCTCGTCCTCGACGATCGCCTCGACGACGAGGTCCGCGGCGGCGAGCGCGTCCAGGCCGGTCCGGGTCGCGACCCGCGCCAGCGTGGCGGATTTCTCCTCCGCGGTCCGCTTTCCTTTCGCCACTTCGCGATCGAGGTTCTTTTCGATGGTGCTCCGCGCGCGATCCAGAAACCGGGTCTCGAGGTCGGTCAGGAGGACGTCGAAGCCGGCGGCCGCGGCGACGTGGGCGATACCGTTGCCCATCTGGCCCGCGCCCACGACTCCGATCGTCCGGGGGAGCATCGCCCCGACTCTATGGCCGCGGCGCTCGAGGAATCAACCTCGGGTCAGGCGGGAAGAGCCAGGCGGAAGCGCGGAGCGCCGAAGCGGGAGAGAAAAGCGATCCCGACGGCGACGATCGACGCCGCGCTCCAAACGATCGCGCCTGCGATCGGCAGAAGCGAAATGCCGCCGAGGACTGCGAATCCGAGCGCGAGCGCAACGGGACGCCGGGATGGAGCGAACGTCGCAAGGAGCTTCTGGCCCACGAGGAGGAACAGCGCTCCCATTCCGAAGATCTTCGCGGCAACCGCGGTGACGCCGAGCGCGAGCGTGATCGGAACTCCGAGCGACGACGGAAGGAGCGTGAGAGTTGCGGCCGCCGCCAGAAAGAGCGTGAGAACGCCGAGCGCGCCGGCGGTCAGCGCTCCCGCCCAGTCGGACTCGGCGCGATCGGCCGCGCGCGAGAGCGGAGATCCGAAGAAGTACAAGAGCGCGACGGCGATCGCGAGCCACGCGGCGAGCGCGAGGACGCGCAGTCCCCAGAAGACGGGCGATCGGACGTTCGCGCCGCTCGCGTCCCACGGCGCGCGCCGCATCTCCGCGAGGTAGAGCTGGAGGAGAGTTCCCGGAGTCGAGATCGCTCCGGCGACGGGCAGCGGGCGGCCCGCCATGGGGAGAATGTCTCCGCCGAAGACGACGAGGTTCCCGGCGACGGAGCCATTCGGACCGAAGCTCACGGTGCCCCCCCAGACGACGACGTCGCCCGCCACCGGCGCTTCGATGCGCACGTCCGAGGCGACCGCCACGACGCGTCCGGGGACGCTCCGCGAGAGAACGAGGTCGCGCCCGACGGTCGCGACAGCGGGAGATGCGGAGGTGACGGCGGTCGCGAGAAAGAGAAGGGTGGTCGCGAACGCCGCCTTCAACGGCGGCTCCGCGCGCGGACGACCACCCGGCGGAGACCGAATCCGGCCGGCAGGAGCAGGAGGAGCGACGCAAGGCCGAGCCCCCGCTCGACGTGGAGCGCCTCGGAGAGCGCTTCCAGCCCGCCCGGGGCGTAGCGGACCAATTCCGGGAGGAAGCGGGCCACGGCGCGGAAGAACGCCAGAGTGGGAACGAGGAGGGCCGCGGAGAGGCCGGCCTGGTCCGACCCGGAGAGCGACGGCGCGACGACGAGCGCCAGCCCGCCGGCGGTCAGCGCCCCGGTCAGAAGGACCGGAGTCCGCCAGAGGGCGTAAGTCCGGCGCTCCCGCCGCGAGAAGGCCCGAAGCCGGCTGACCCGGGGAGCGAGGTCCGGGATGGCGCCCACGTCCGCCGGCAGGCTTTCGAGGACCGCCAGGAGCCGCGCGGCGTCTTCGACCGCGGCCCCGCAGGCCCCGCAGGACGCCGCGTGGGCGGCCGCGTCGGCCGAAAACAGGGGTTCGGCGCCCGAGGCGATCGCCTCGGCGTCGATCGGGTCCAGGGGACGCGGACATTCACTCACGACAATTCACCAGCCAACCGTTCCTTCAATACGACTCTGGCGCGAAAGAGTTTGTTCTTGACGGTCCCCAGGGGCATGTTCTTCAACCGGGCGATCTCTTCGTAGGACAGGCCGCCAAAGTGTCGCAGCGTGATCAGCTCCCGGAATTCGAAGGGAAGATCCGCGATCGCCCGGGAGATGGCCTTTCCCCGCTCGACGTTGCGGAGCTCACCGTACGGGTCGAGGCCCGCGCTTTCGTGCTCGATCGCCGATACCCCCGACCGGCTCTCGGGGTCCGGGATCTCGAGCGGCACGGTCCGGGGGCGGCGCTTGCGCAAGTGGTCGATCGCGGCGTTGCCCGCGATCCGGAAGAGCCAGGTGGAGAACTTGAATTCCGGGTTGTATCGGTCGAGTGCGCCGAAAACCTTGAGGAAGATCTCCTGGGACAGGTCGAGGGCGTCGTCCCGGCTGCCGACCATCCGGGAGACGTGCGCGACCACCCGGGCCTGATAGCGCCGGACGAGCGCCTCGAACAGGCTCTCCTCCCCCTCGAGAATCCGTCGCACGAGGTCGGAGTCGGGTCCGAAGCCGTCGGCTTCCCGCTGGGCTTCCTGGGTCACGGGCGCCGGCGCCGTTTCGCGGTGCCGCGCCGGCCGGCCGGGTCGACGCGAGAAAGGCTCGGATACAATCCGCTGACCATTCTAGCGAAGGCGGGCGCGCAGCCGGCCGAGGAGTGTCATGGACCAGGTTGTCGAAACCGACTCCGATCTTCCCCGCCTCACGACCTCGACCCAGCCGCAGGGCATCGACTCGGCGAGCCCGTTCGACGAAATGATGTCGCGGTTCGACGTGGCCGCACAGAAGCTGGGCCTCGATCCGGGTCTCTACAAGGTGCTGCGCGAGCCGGTCCGCGAGACCAAGGTCTCGATCCCGATCGTCATGGACGACGGCCACATCGAGGTCTTCGTGGGCTACCGGGTCCTGCACAACATCGCGCGCGGACCGGGCAAGGGCGGCATCCGGTTCGACAAGAACGTCACGCTCGACGAGGTCCGCGCCCTCGCCGCCTGGATGACGTGGAAGTGCGCCGTCGTGAACATCCCGTTCGGCGGGGCCAAGGGCGGCGTGATCTGCGACCCGGCCACCCTGACCCGGGGCGAGCTCGAGCGCATCACCCGCCGCTACACGGCCGAGATCATGGATCTGATCGGACCCGAGAAGGACGTGCCGGCCCCGGACATGGGCACCAACCCGCAGACGATGGCGTGGATCATGGACACATACTCCATGCACGCGCGCCATACCGTCACGTCGGTCGTGACCGGCAAGCCGCTGACGCTCGGAGGCTCCCGCGGGCGGGTGGAGGCGACGGGACGCGGACTGATGCTGATCGCGCGGGAGGCCGCGCCGCTCCGGGGATTCACGCTCGCGGGAAGCCGCGTCGTCGTCCAGGGGTTCGGGAACGTGGGCTCGATCGCGGCGCGCATGTGCCATGAGGCCGGAGCCCACGTCATCGCGGTCTCGGACATCAACGGCGGCATTTTCCGGGAGGAAGGCCTCGACATCCCGGCGGTGGTCGCTCACTACGAAAAGCACCGGACGTTCGAGGGATTCGCCGGCGTGACGAAGGTCGGCAACGCGGAGCTGCTCGAGCTCGACTGCGAGATCCTCATCCCGGCGGCCAACGAGAATCAGATCCGCGGCCGCAACGCGGGGAACATCCGCGCGAAAATCATCGTCGAGGGGGCCAACGGCCCGACGACGCAGCGCGCCGACGAGATCCTGCACGAAAAAGGGGTCCTCGTCGTCCCGGACATCCTGGCGAACGCGGGGGGCGTGACCGTCTCCTACTTCGAGTGGGTCCAGGACCGGGCCGGATTCTTCTGGCGAGAGTCCGAGGTCAACGACCGGCTGGAAGACATCATGGTCCAGTCGTTCCGCGACGTCACGACCATGGCCGACAAGTACGACGTCAGCTTCCGGATCGCGGCCTACATGCTCGGGATCTCCCGCGTCGCGCACGACACCATGGTGCGCGGCCTGTACGCCTGAGCCCGCCGGGATAGACCGGACCGGTCGTTACCTCCTGCGGATCAGCAGGAGAGACGTTCCCGCGAGCGCCAGCCCGAGAAGGGCGAGCATCGGAAACGAGAGCGTCGGAACGGTCGGCGCTGCCGCGATCGGCGTCGTGGGAGTCGCCGTCGGCGCAACCGTCGTCGGAGTCGGCGTGGGCGCGCCCAGGCCGCAGGGGCTGATGGTGGCGCCCTGGTACAGGCCGTACTGAAGGTGGTCCACCTCGATCCCGCCGATGGTGTTGGAGATCTTGATCGCCGAGATTCCTCCGGCGAAGGTGACCCCGAAGAAGCGGTCTTCCCCGGTTTCTCCCGAGTTCGACCCATCTGCGATCGAGACGGGCCCGACGGTTCCCAGGGACGCGCCCAGCGAATCGAAGGCCTCGAAAGTCGTCTCTCCGTTGCCGTCGGTCCACACGATCCCGACCTGCGTCGGAAAGGCGCCCAGCGTCGCCTGGTTGAAGGTGAAGGTGATCCCCGTCGCCCCGCTCCCCGCAAAGAACGAGTGGCCGGCCAGGCCGGAGCCGTCGATCGCCCCGTCGTCCGCGTCCACCGAGTCGATGAAGCCCTCGAATCCGGGTGGAATCACCCCACCGGTCGACGGCGTGACGCCGGGTACGAGGATGGAGCCGCACTCGAAGTTCTCGAGGTAGACGTGACCCGCGTTGATCTCCGCCAGGAAGGGACTGTCCGCCTGCGAGAGATAGGGAGTCGGTCCGATGAAGGTGCCGCCGCCGGCCAGCGCGGCGTGGGCAGTGAGAAGGAGAAGGATGCCGAAAGCGACGGTGGCGACGACCCGGAGGCGTGACCCGAGCGCTCGGACGGTCATCTTGTTTCGGTCTCCTGGGCCGGAATAGTAGCCGATTCGGGGCAGATTCACGGCTCCGGAATCGTGGAGAGCCCAGTCACCCGGACGATCTTCTCCGCGCTCGATCCGCCGGCGACGACCTCGACGTCACGGACTCCGAGCCATTCGGCCAGCAGTCGCACGAGCGCGCGGTTGGCCTTCCCCCCTTCGGCCGGCGCGGCGACCCGGACTTTCAACCGATTACCGAGAACGCCCGCGATCGCGGAACGCGACGCGCCCGGAACGACTTTGATCGCGAGCTCGATCGTTCCGTCCGGACGCCGCCGAGCGAACGGTGGCAGCCCGGTCAGCGCTCTTCCGGCGACCGCAGAACGACGCGCGGCCGCAGCTGCGGCAGCTCGAACGCGAGCTTTCGCTCGAGCTCTCCCAACGCCGCTTCGACCGGCTTCTTCCATCCCGGATCGAGAAGCGAAAGCGTCAGCCGACGGCCGGAGAGGGACGCCGGTGCGATCTTGCGCGCGAGCGGCTCTCCGACGAGGCGCGGCCAGCGCGCCTGGATCCAGAGGAGGGCGCCGTCGCCCGCCGACATCTTTCTCAGCAAGCCGTCCGTCGCCTGCTCGAGCCGGCTGAATCCCGCACCCGGCCGCGCCTTCATCGCTTCGACGACTCCGGCGGAACGGAATGCAGCGGCTTCTCCCCCGAGAGCACGCGGCGGACGTCCTCCACCACCATGCGCGCCATCTCGCGCCGCGTCTCGACGGTGGCGCTCCCGGCATGGGGCATGAGAACCACGCGGTCGTTGTCGAGCAGCGCCGGGAGCACCGCCGGCTCGTTTTCGTAGACGTCGAGGGCCGCGCCGGCGACGTGGCCGGACTCGATCGCCATGACGAGCGCGCTCTCGTCGACGAGCCCGCCGCGGGCCGTGTTGATGAGAAAACTTCCCGGCTTCATTCGGAGGAGCGTGTCGCGATCGAAGAGGTGGCGGGTGTCCTCACTCAACGGGAGGTGCAGCGAGATCACGTCGGAACGGCGGAGCAGATCTTCGAACGAAACGCGCGGCGGATCGTCCGGATCGTCGTCGCTGCGGCCCGATCGCCCCGAAGCGATCACGGTCATGCCGAACGCACGCGCACGACGGGCCACCGCGCGCCCGATCCGGCCGGGCCCGACGATCCCTAAAACCTTACTCTTCAGCTCTTTACCGAGGAGCAGGTCCGGCGACCATCCCGCGAACCCGCCCGCGCGCACCAGGCGGTCGCCCTCGACGAGCCGCCGCGCGAGCGCGAGAAGGAGCGCCATCGTGAGATCCGCCGTGGCGTCGGTCAGGACGCCGGGCGTGTGCGTGACAACGATTCCTCGCGCCGCGGCCGCCGCGCGGTCGATGTTGTTCACGCCGACCGCGTAGTTCGCGACGATGCGCAGCTTCGGAGCGGCCGCGATCACCGCGGCGGTCACCGGGTCCGAGACGAGCGTGATCAGCGCATCCACGTCGGCGACTTCGGCCGCGAGCTCGTGCTCGTTCGGAGAAAAGCCGAGCACGCGCACTTCGAAGTCGGGGAGGAGAGTCGAGAGCGAAGGTTCCGGCAACGCGCGGGTGGCCAGCACGACAGCGGCGGAGACGGAGCGTTCCGGCGTCGGCTCTTCGGGAGCTCCGGTCACCAGATCTTCGCCGAAGCGAGTCTCCAAAAAATCCCCCTGTCGAGCGGTTGGATGAGCGCGCGAGTCTAGCATCGCGCCGGGACGGACTCACCTCCGGACCTGGAGCCACCTCCCGAAAAGGAAGATCGCGCCGCCGATCACGAGCATCACCAGCTCGCGGCGCACGTTGCCGCCGATTACGCCGTCGAAGAACGCGACCCCCGTGATCAGAAGAGCCGCGAACTGGAGCGCGCGCGCCAGCGAATACACGCCTAGGGCGATTCGGCGACCGTCACCCGGGTGATCCGATCTCCCTGCTCGATCCTCTCGACGACGTCCTGTCCGGAGGTCACCTGGCCAAAGACGGTGTAGATGCCGTCCAGGTGCGGCTGAGGCGCGTGCGTCACGAACCACTGACTTCCCCCGGTGTCCGGACCGGAAAGTGCCATGCCGACCGTCCCCTCGCCGTACTCGATCGGGTTCAGCTCGTCTCGAATCTCGTAGCCGGGGCCGCCGTTGCCGGTTCCGGTCGGATCTCCGTCCTGGTCCACGAAGTTCGGAACGACCCGGTGGAACGTCGAATTGTCGAAATAGTTGCGCCGGGCGAGGGTCACGAAGTTCATCACCGTCATCGGCGCCGAAGCCCCGGCGAGCCGCATCCGGAACGGCCCGCGGGCGGTCTCGACCGTGGCCGTCCAGGGTTTCCGAGCTTCCGCGAGGATGGCCGCATAGTCCGCGGCGCTCCGGGAGATCTTTTGCTCCGGGACCGGAAACGCGGCGGCCTCGGCGCGGAAGTTCTGGATGAGCGATCTCCGGGCGATCCGGGCGACGAGCGGGTTGGGACTGCGGTAAGCGGTCTCGACCACGGTTCGGGC
>Ga0105249_10005857_pt1 | contig 10635 bp, 7 predicted proteins | sample KBSS44metaG_FD_81522 | JGI IMG/M metagenome (GOLD analysis project Ga0105249, IMG submission 81522) | Switchgrass rhizosphere microbial communities from Kellogg Biological Station, Michigan, USA - KBS S4-4 metaG | ecosystem: Host-associated > Plants > Roots > Rhizosphere > Soil | place...
GCTGATGACCCAGAAGGCCTACGCCGAGGGTCTGCGTGCGCTGTACCTCTACACCGCGACGTTCCAGGACTCCGCGGTCGCTAAGGCGCTGCACGATGTGGACGCCGAACTGGCGGTCAAGGTCAACGATCTGCTGCTCCCGATCGTCAAGGGTGTCGGCTCGGAGCAGGCCTACGCGAAGCTCACCGAGAGCCTGCAGACCTTCGGTGGGTCCGGCTTCCTGCAGGACTACCCGATCGAGCAGTACATCCGTGACGCCAAGATCGACTCGCTCTACGAGGGCACGACGGCCATCCAGGCGCAGGACTTCTTCTTCCGCAAGATCGTCCGCGACAAGGGTCAATCGCTTGCCCACGTTGCCGGGCAGGTCGAGGCGTTCGTCAAGAACGAGGCAGGCAATGGCCGGCTGAAGGCCCAGCGGGCACTGCTGGCCACCGCGCTGCAGGACGTCCAGGGCATGGCCGCCACGCTGACCGGCTACCTGATGGCCGCGCAGGAGAACCCGACCGAGCTCTACAAGGTAGGCCTGGGTTCGGTGCGCTTCCTGATGAGCGTCGGCGACCTGATCATCGGCTGGCTGCTGCAGCAGCAGGCCGCGGTGGCCATCGAGGCGCTCGACGCCGGGGCCAGCGGTGACGATCGCGCCTTCTACGAGGGCAAGATCGCGGTGGCGTCGTTCTTCGCGAAGAACGTCCTGCCGCTGCTCACCAGCACCCGTCAGGTGATCGACACGCTCGACAACGAGGTTATGGAACTGGACGAGGCGGCTTTCTAGGTCTTCTCAGCCGCTTCGTACGCAACAGGCCCCCGACGACGCTCGGGGGCCTTTTGCGTTGGTCAGCGGTCCGGGCCGATTGGCCCGATTCGAGTAGTCGAGTACGCGACCCAACCCTGGACAGCGGATCGATACTGATTGCCTAGCAGTTTCGGTTGCAGGAGCGGGGGAAGACATGACGAAAAGCGACGGGCCACGCCAAGGGAGCACCGCCTGATGGCCAAGGATGCGGCAGGCAATTGGATCGGCTATGGGCCCGGCGACAGCAGCCCAGAGGTGGCCAGGATCGAGCACCGTATGTTGGCGGCCTACCCGGCCAACAGTCACGCGCACGAACTCGGCGTCAGGGAGGACCAGCTCTACACCGAGGAGACCGCAGCGGCGGTCAAGGAGCTGGCCAAGTTCGTCAACAACGATCCCGTGCTGCTGGAGCGCATGGCGGGCGGCAAGCGGCTGGCCCGGGCCGAGGATCTCGGTGTGGCGGACTTGGCGTTTCGCAAGGCAATCGGCGCCTACATCCCGCCGGATGCCGCGATCCCGCCTCCGCAACGATCGAAGTACCCGATCCAGGGGGTGTGGGCCGACTCGCGGGCGTTCTTCAACCCGCCTGATGCGCACAGCTTCCTCAAGGCCACCGACCAGTTCCGTGACGAGTTCATGCGGCTGTACCGCCCGATGGCCGGGACGCCGATCTGGCTCATCGGCTACTCGATGGGCGGAATGTCGGTCTTCAAGTGCCTGACCGCGTTGCCGCCGGAGTGGCGGCAGTTCGTCGTTGGCGTCAGCACCATGGGCGACCCGTGCATGCCGCCCGACGGCAGCCTGAACGGTAACGACACCGGCGAGGGCATCACCAAGCAGTACCAACCGGAATGGGTGCGCGACCGCTACTGGTCATACAGCATCGAAGGCGACTGGTATCCGCGCTGCGCCAACCCATTGCTGTTCGCGCTCGGCGAGGTCGTTGCCCGGATGGAGCTGACGCCGGAGTTCGTGCTGTTCCTGCTCGGCTGGCTCCCGACGCTGCCCGGCAAGATGCTCACCGGGCAGGCGGCGACCGATGACCCGCTGGGCGGGACACTGGCACCGTTGGCGCAAGCGATAAGCACCGGAGGAGCCAACGTGATCGGCCAGTTCTTCTCGGCCGGACAGGTTCTGGCAATGCTCCCGCAGGTCATCTGGCTGCTGACCGACGCGATCAAGTTCGTCGTCACCGGGGCGCACGGGAAGTACGGCGACCCGGCCTTTGCCCACTGGGACGGCATGACCGCGGTGGATCATGCCGTGGCCACCATCCGGCGCGTCGCTCCGCGGGGCTGCACCTTGTACCTGCTGCCGGGCACGTGGAGCACCTGGGACCAGCTGTTCCAGTTCGACATCGCCGCCCGTCTCCAGGGCGACTGACAATCTGGTGCCAGCGCCGACGTTCGAGATCTGTTGAGCGGTCGTCGTTTTCCGGCGGCTGTCGCCATTCATGTCTGAAAGCGTTCGGCTGCAGCCGATCTCGCCTACCCGGGTGGTGGTGGATCGAGCATGAGGACTCGGGTGCCGTCCCAGTGGTATCGCACCGTTGTGACGCTGCCGTCATCGCATGCTGTGCAGCTCTGACCCCACCGGTACCGGAGTACCACCGTGTCGGGGGTCGATGCCTCTGAATCCAAAGACGTAAACCCGTAGGCCTTCCAGGTGCCGGTGCCCAAGAACTCGCCACGGTGGAACATGAGCGCCTGGATCGGCGAGCTTCCCGTTGCTCCTTCGATAGTCACCAACACGGTGGACAGATCCGCACACGGGTCGTAGTTGCTTTCGAGGGGAGCGCTTGCGAACCGGCGGCCGGTGACCCGCTCGTTGGGCAGCACCGCCAGCGCCGTCCACACAGCGCTGGCCTGGTCCGGGCCACATTGCGCGGACGCCGGCGCGATCCGGTCCGACCACCCGATCGAACCGGTGGCGACGACAACCATCACTGCGATGGACTCGCCGACAACCCGCAGCGCGCGCGGCGAGAATCCCCACCCGTGCAATCGTCCGGGCACTTCGTCCTCCCGTCCCACCGCCTCGATCGTCGTCATCGTGAGGATATGGCAGGGCAAAGCCTCATACGGCGATTCGGCAACAGCGCTGCGCCCTTCCCAATCGACACCTCTCGGCGACTGACCGGCGATAAGCCGGCCGCTTCCTCACCGACCCCAATTGCGTTGGGGCTCAGGCAGTAGCCGACGGGCGTGGTATTCGGCTTGGCCACGTATCGCAGCTGACGTCCCGTGGCATCAAGATCATCTCGCGGCGGGAGATCGCACCTGCCTACGAGAGCAGAATCTGCCTACGAGAGCAGAAACAGGTACTCGATTACTCACATGCGGAGCGCGCCGCAGACCTACTCTTCTCATACGCGGGCAAACACAACAGCGGGGGAAACCTATGTCGACGATAGAACCGACCTGGCTGGCCAGTCACCGTCTCGGCGTGCGTGGCAGCGGCGTCGTCAGCAGACACGGACACGGGGCAATCCGATGAGCTTCATATCGTTCAGCAACCAGCCGCTGTTCACCCGCGAGGAGATCGCGCAGAGAGTCCACGCCGTCTCGGTTACCCGCGGGCTCGACGAACTCGCGACTGTGATCGCGCTGATGACGATCGCCACCGAGGTGGGTGCGAACGGGCACTGGTGGTGCCCGTGGAACGCGAAGGACCCGAGCTCGCAGAACTATCCACACGATTCAGAGTCGGACGACGGCCGCAGTGTTGGCTACTTCCAGCAACAGAACGGTAGCGCCGGGGAAACCGTTGCGGGCAGCGACGACTGGTGGGGGCCGATGCAAACCCGCATGACCATCGACCATGCCGCCGACACGTTCTTGTCGCGCCTGGCCGATGAGTACTGCAGCGCCAAGGACAACCCCGCCCTGGCGGGTCAGTTCGCCCAACGCGTGCAAGGCTCGGCCTTTCCCGACCGTTATGCACAGCACTGGGACGAGGCATGGGATGTGCTGCGTCGCGCACTGACGGACCAACCAGCGCCGACGCCCGGCGGGACCGGGGGATTCACGGGCGACCCGGTATGGCTCGAGGACGTGTTGAGGGAAGCGCTCGGCGATCGACTGGTCGTAGAGCCAGGATGGAACGAACGCGGCGCTGGCGGCACCATGGGCGACATCTGGGGGGTGATGATCCATCACACGGGCAACGCCAACGAGACGGTCGACCACATTCGTGACGGCGTCCAGCAGCCGAGCGGGTTTCTGCACGGCCCACTGGCGCAGTGTCTGTTGACACCTGATGGCAAGTGCCACCTGATCGCGGTCGGACCGTGCAACCATGCGGGCATCGGCTCCTACCCCGGCCTGGGCACCAACAATGGCAACCGGCGCCTCATCGGATTCGAGTGCTGCTGGCCCACGCCACGGCCGGACCTGCCGCAGGGCTATGACCCGAACGAGCGGTGGACCACACCGCTGATCATCACGATGCGTGACGCCACCGCCGCCGTGCTCAAGAAACTGGGCTACGGGTCCGCTCGCGTCATAGGTCATAAGGAGTATGCGGGTGCCGCGCAAGGCAAATGGGACCCCGGCAACCTGTCGATGAACTGGTTCCGCACCGAAGTCCAAAAGGATCTTGACGGCTTCGTGTTCCCCGGAGAACAGCCCGTACAGCATCCCGATCCCGGACCCGCTCCGATCAATCCGCCGATACTGCAGCCACCGCCCAACAAGCGCACCGATCGCCAACTGCTCGAAGACATTTGGGACCAGTTGCGCGGGCCCGGCGGCAACGGATGGTCCCAGCTCGGCGGCAAGACGGTGGTCGACTATCTGTTCGAGATAGGAAGATTCGCCACCGAATTGCACAGGCAGCTCGACGAGCTACGGGCCATGCAATCCGGTTCGGGGCCGAACGGACAACCCGGCGCGCCGGCCAAGAAGGCAGCTGCCAAGAAGGTCCCAGCCAAAAAGGCGCCTGCCAAAAAGGCGGCCAAGAAGCCGGCCGCCAATAGAAGCCTCGCCAAGAAGTCGGCCGCGAAGAAGACCACCACCGCCAAGAAGCCGACCGCCAAGAAGACCACCGCCAAGAAGTCGGCCGCGAAAATGACCGCCAAGAAGACGTGAGGTCCGCATGACCAGATACATGCCTGTGCGCGCGGGAACGTACCAGACATCGTCGAAGTTCGGACCCCGTGGCGGCGGAATGCATTGGGGTCTGGACTTCGCCGCACCGGACGGGACGAAAATCTATGCGGCGCAAGCGGGATCGGTCGTGCACATCGGCGCGGCGGATGGATTCGGTCAGTGGATCGTCATCGACCATCCGGGCGAGGCGGGCAGCGGGACGACCGTTTACGGCCATATGTGGGATGCTCACGCCACAGGCTTACGCCAGGGCGACCAGGTCAACGCGGGCCAGCACATCGCCTTCGTCGGCAACAACGGCGACTCATCAGGCCACCACTTGCATTTCGAGGTCCATCCCACGGTGTGGTCACCACGCAGCCAGCAGGACCCCGAACCGTGGCTCGTGGGTGCGCTGGAACCCGGAGCAGCGGTCGTCGATGGCCAACCGCAACCAGAAGCGCCACGCGAGCCGACGACGGACCACGACATGCTGGTCGAGATCTACCGCCTGCTGACCACCCCAGTGCCGAGCCGGTCGATCTATCGCGACAACAACCAACCGGTCGACATCTGGCGCGGAATGTTGTTGAACATCGACGGAATGGCCCACGAAGCCTACGTCGAGAGAGAAGCGCTGCTCGGCTACGAACCCGCCGTTGCGATCGTTCGGCGCTGCGCGGAAAACAGCGATGACCCCCGGGCACGCCAGCGCGCGGCGTTCATTCTGTCGACGATCGCCGAGCGTCCGCAGGTCGGCAACGGCGAGGTTCGCCCTCACCGACCACCCGCGAAGAAAGTCGCGAAAGCACCGGCGAAGAAGGCCGCGAAGGCTTCGGCGAAGAAGGCCGCAGCGCCTGCGCGAAAGGCCATGCGTAAACACTGAAAAGAGTCCTCGTTACGCATTTGCGTTATCGGGATGCTCGCGGGTTTGCAGCGCCAGTCTCTCGGCGGTGTCGGAGGAGCAGCACTGCCGTCACTCGAAGTGGTAAAGAGTATTGACGTTGTCGTGCAACTTGTTTGCCAGCGGCGGCGCTTCATGGGTGTCGGTGACGACTTCGATGTAGGTGGCACGCTCGCCCTGGCTCGCGCGGGCCAGGACCTCGTCGAGTTCACCGAGAGTAGTGACCCGCTGCGTGAACCATCCTTCGCACCCCAGTGCGTGGGGAAGTTCGGCGTAGTTCCACGACGCGACGTCGTTATAAGCAATGTCGGGGTCCTTACACAGCAGCCGCTCGATGAGATAACCGGAGTTGTTGAGCACGAAGATGATTGGGCGCAGACCGAGGCGATGGAACTGGCAGATCTCCTGTGCGGTCAGCTGATGGGAACCCTCGCCGGTGATGAGCACCACCCGACGGTCCGGGGCGGCGACGGCTGCGCCGAGTGCCGCAGGAGTGGCCCAACCGATCGACCCCCACAGCGTCTGGTTGTAGAACCGGGCGCCGGTCGGAAGATGGGCGAATGCCAGACCCATCGAAGCCGTCCCCGTCTCGGCGACCACGATGTCATCAGGTCGCAGGAAGTTCTCCCAACGTGGGTACAGGGTATCGGCGGCAATCGGGTCGGAGTCGGCTCCTGTCGCTGGTCCCAGTGACGCGGGACGTAGACCGTTGTATGCGTGTGGTTTCAAGTCGCGGGCGGTGAGTTCGCGAAGAAGGTCGGCCAACTCCACGTTCTGGTAGACCGTCGCACCAACCTTCGTGCGATGCAATCCGATGTCGATCACGCGCGCCGGATCCAGCCGCGCGGTGAACGCTCCTGTGTTGAAGTCGGTCTGCATCGTGCCGAGGCTGATCACCGCATCGGCCGATTCGACGAATTCGCGTACCTGTTCGTCCATCAGCCGACCGTCGTACATCCCGACGTAGTTGGGATGGTGTTCGTCGATGACCGACTTGTCGGCGAACATGGTTGCGAACGGCAGTCCGGCGGCTTCGATGAACTTGACCGCCAGGTCGCTGATGCGGAGCCGGTCGAGCAGCACGCCCGGCAGCACGCATGTGTTCGGTGCCGCGCTTAGGGCTGCAACGACCGCGTCGGTTGCCGCCCTGAGAGCGCGTGATTCGCTCGCCGGACAGGGAAGCGGCTCCGCAGAAGTCAGGACCGGCTTGTCGACGACATCGGAGGGGAACGCCATGTACACGGGTCGGCGGTTGTAGAGCGCCTCGGCGATCAACCGTTCAGTTTCGGCGACCGCATTGTCCGGGGTGATGATCGCGCTGGCGCCGACGACTGTGTCGGCCATCTTTCGGAACAGTTCGAATTCCCCGTTGCCCAGCGTGTGGTGCACCAGTGCGCGATCACCCTGCGTTGCGAGGTTGGGCATTCCGGTCAGATGGAAGACCGGCAGGTGCTCGGCATACGAGCCGGCCACCGCGGCGATGGCGCTGAGCTCACCGACACCATAAGTGGTGCTCACCGCGGCCACGCCTTTGATGCGGGCATAGCCATCAGCGGCGTAGCCGGCATTGAGTTCATTACAGCATCCGATCCAATTGAGGTCGGGATGGGCGACGATCGCGTCTTGCACCGGAAACGCGAAGTCGCCTGGTACGCCGAAGACGTCATCGACGCCGATCTCATGCAGCCGGCGCAAGACGTATTCGATGACGGTCGGAGTCGTGGTCATGACAAACACCTTTCACTCGGCGGCTTCGGTTTTGGCGTCTCTGTTGACGGAACCGGGAAACCTCGACAAGTGCACGTCGTCCGAGCCAAACAGCGTTCTCGGGGTAATGAACCCGTGGAAACCACCGGCACGCCGCGGAATGCGGATTGAAGTGCAAACATGGCTCGCATGATGGGTGCCCGGCTTGAGGCCGGGTTGGTTGGGCGCCGTGAGGAGCAGGACAGAATCGCTGCCCGGCTTGCTGGTGCGCGGTCAGGTCAGAGCGGCGTGCTCGTCATCCGCGGGGAGGCGGGGATAGGCAAGACGGCGCTGCTGTCCCATATGGCCGCGGCGGCCTCGGATTTTCGCGTTCTCCACGTCTGTGGTTCCGAACTGGAGATGGAGTTTCCATACGCACGGGTGCAGCAGCTGTGTGGACCTTTGTTGGCTTTCGTAGCTCAACTTCCTGAGCCGCAGCAGAGGGCTTTGGAGGTATCGCTCGGACTGAAGGACGGAGACCTCCCGACCGGCTGCTGGTCAGTCTGGCCGTTCTCACGCTGCTCGGTGCGGCCAGCAACGACCGGCCAACGTTGTGCGTCGTCGATGATGCGCAGTGGATCGACACGAGTTCGTTGCAGACGCTCTCCTTCGTGGCAAGGCGACTCCTTGCGGAGCCGATCGTCATGGTCTTCGCGGCCCGGCGCGCGGGCGCTGAACAGGAACTTCGAGGGCATCCCAAAACAGTGCTGGCCGGTCTCAACGGCGAGGAGTCGCAGTCGCTGCTCATGTCGGTGTTGCCTGGTTCCCTCGACGAGTACGTCAAAGACAATCTCCTGGCCGAGGCGAAGGGCAATCCGCTGGCATTGCTCGAACTGCATCGCGCCTTGACTCCTGCCCGAACTCGCAGGCGGTTACGGACTTGCCACCGCAACCAACCCTCATGCCCTGGAGAGCAGCTTCTGCAGGCGATTGAGTGCGCTCCCTCGCCAGACGCTGTTGCTGTTACTCCTCGCGGCCGCCGACCCCGCCGGAAGGCCGGAATGGCTTCGGGCGGCTGCCAAGCGCCTCGGCATCTCGGTCGACGCCGCCGACGCCGCCGAAGCAGAAGGTCTCATCACGGTCGAAGACGGGATTCGGTTCCGCCATCCGCTCATTCGTTCCGCCATCTACCGGAGCGCCTCTTTCACGGATCGGCGAGCCGCCCACACTGCCCTCGCCGCGGTGATCACCGGGCCGTCCGCTGACGACTACCGCGCCTGGCATCGCTCGCACGGCACGTTGTCGGACGACGACGAGGTCGCCGACGACCTCGAACACTCCGCCGAGCGTGCGCGCGGCAGGGGTGGAGCGGCGGCCGAAGCAAAATTGGACGCTGGCCTACCGCGCGCCGCACTTCCGCTGATCACCACCGTCGAAGCAGCCACCGATGACGAAACACTCACTGCACGAGCGGAATTGATCCGCGCGAAGGCGGCATTCGCGGCCAGCCGTGGCGCCGATGCGCCTGCGCTGTTGTTGTCGGCTGCGGCACGACTTGCACACCTCGACAGCAAGTTGTCACGCGAGACCTACCTGCAGGCCGTGACGGCGTCGATCCTCGTCGGCCGGTGTGCTACCGACGCGACCAACACCCCGTCGGCGGTGGCGAAGGCAGCCAAGATGGCGCCCCCACCGTCACAACCGCCTCGCGCGGTCGACCACCTCCTCGATGGGCTCGTTGTCCGACTCACAGAAGGCCACCGTGCCGCGGCACCGAAGCTCAAAGAGGCGATCAGCGCATACATGGCCGAAGTCGAGAATCGAACGGCCGACCCACGCTGGCACGACATTACGCATCGCGTCTGTCTCGACGTGTTCGACATCGAGACGTACAACTTCTTGGCGGAGCGCCAACTCGAGCAGTTGCGCATCGATGGCGCCTTGACGGTACTTCCGCTGGCCCTTCAGACCTACTCCGGGATAGCCGTCACCTACGGCAACTTCACCAGAGCCGCGATGCTCCTCGACGAGTCACAGGTGATCACCAGTGCCACTGGGGCGCCGCTGCCCGGATGCGTGTGGGCCTACCTCGCGGCCTACCGCGGTCAGGAGAAAGAGTGCCGAGAGATCGTCGAGACCACCATCAGCCTTGCTGAACAGCGCGGTGAGGGATTCGACATCGACGGTGCCCTCTACTCGGCGGCGATCCTGCACCTCGGGTTGAGCCAGTACCCTGAAGCGCTCGCCGCGGCCTCCTCCGCTAGGCAACATGACGACGTCGGCGTCCAAACCCACATTCTCAACGAACTGGTCGAGGCGGCGGCCCGTTGCGGTGAACGCTCCATTGCGAAGGACGCTGCAGACGAGTTGCAGCAACAAGCCCAAGTGTGCGGTACCGACACAGCCCTCGGCATGGCCGCGCGGGCAGTCGCGCTGGTCAGTGACGGCCCATCCGCTGACACGAAATACCGCACCGCGATCGATCATCTACAGCGCAGCCCCTTCGTCGTGTACCTACCGAGAGCGCATCTCGTCTACGGTGAGTGGCTTCGCCGAGAGAAACGACGCGCCGAGGCGCGCGTGCAACTTCGAACCGCCTACGACTCATTCGTGCAGATGCGCGCCGACGGCTTCGCCAACCGGGCTCGCCGTGAATTGAGGGCGACCGGTGAACCAGTTCTCGCCCGCAGCCACAGCCCAAACACCGGGCTCACAACGCAGGAAGCGCAGATCGCCACGCTGGCCCGAGACGGCTACACGAACTCCGAAATCGCCGAGCAGCTGTACATCAGCCCCAGAACGGTCGAATGGCACCTCAACCACATCTTCGGAAAGCTCAACATCACGTCCCGCAGACAACTCCGCCACAAGCAGTTCGACGCAACTTAGCGATCGAGCCTCCAGGTGTAAGGCCTTGATTCCCAACACCATCAATCGTTATCAAGAAGCGCCGTTCATCGTTATCAAGACACACCATCAATTTCACGAAGGCGCTGGCGGCATTACAGGACCATTGGGTCTTCACGCGCCGCGTTGCGGGGGACGTCGCGCGCGACGCTGATCGGTTGGATCACGGCTGCGATGGGGAGGAGAACATGCGCCAACCACTAGCGACGCTTGCTTGTGCAGCGATCTGCGTTGTGGTCGCCGGGTGCGGCGAC
>Ga0105249_10005858_pt1 | contig 10634 bp, 9 predicted proteins | sample KBSS44metaG_FD_81522 | JGI IMG/M metagenome (GOLD analysis project Ga0105249, IMG submission 81522) | Switchgrass rhizosphere microbial communities from Kellogg Biological Station, Michigan, USA - KBS S4-4 metaG | ecosystem: Host-associated > Plants > Roots > Rhizosphere > Soil | place...
CGTCACCCCGCCGACCGCCACCACGGCGAGGAACAGCAGTGACGCGGTGACCCCGAACGAGTCGAACGACAGCGTGCCCTGGCCGTAGCCGACGAGGCAGCCGCCGAGCCCGGCGATCCCGGCCGAGATCCCGAAGGCGAGCACCTTGGTGCGCCGGACGTCGACGCCGGCGGCCGACGCGGCCCGCTCGTTGGCCCGGACGGCGAGCATCTGCCGCCCGAACCGGGAGGCGCGCAGCCGGGCGACGCCGTAGCAGCAGGCGGCCAGCACGACCAGCGACAGCAGCCCGTACTGCACCCGGGGGAAACCCGCGCCGGCGAGACCGAGGTCGAGGCCGAGCACCTTCGGCGCGGGCACCTTGGTGCCGGCCAGCCCGCCGGTGACCAGCGGGTTGGCGAACACCGCCTCCTGGATCGCGACACCGGCGGCGAGCGTGATGACCGCGAGGTCGATGCCGCGAACCCGGCGGGCGACGAGCCCGAGCAGCAGCCCGACGGCCGCGGCCACCGCGGCGGCGAGCAGCGGCGCGACCGGGAACGGGATGTGCAGGCTGCGCTGCAGCCGGGCGAGCAGGAAGCCGGCGACGCCGGCGATCGACATCTGGGCCAGCGAGAGCTGGCCGATGTAGCCGACCAGGACGACGAACGACAGGCAGACGACCGCACCGGCGAGGCTGCGCTCCAGGCCGAGCCGGTAGGTGCCCTGCAGGAGGAACAGCGCGCCGACACCGACCGCGAGCCCGGCGAGCAGGACGAGCCCGCCGCGCCGGGCGCCGGTTGGTGGGCCCACTGGTGGCAGTCGGGTGGTGGCCGCGGCGGTCGTGACCCTGCCCGGGACCAGCTGCCCGCGCGAGACGGCGACACCGATGAGCAGCAGCAGCGGCAGCAGCGCTCGCAGGCCCGGCTGGTCGAGCCAGCTCACGTCTCGCTGGATCTGCAGCAGCGCGGACTGCGCCATGCCGAGCGCGAGCGCGCCCGCGACGGTCGCGCCGAATGACGACAGGCCACCGAGCAGCGCCGCGGCGAGCGCGGGCACGACGAACAGCGAGTACGTCGACGGGTTGAGGGCCGCGATCGGCGCGATCAGGATGCCGGCCGCCGCGGCCAGCACCGCGGCGACCACCCAGTTCGCGGCGGCGATCAGCTCGGTGCGATAGCCCCACAGTGCCACCGTGTCCGGGTCGGCCGCGACCGCCCGGGTGGCGAGCCCGAACCGGGTCCAGCGTGACACCGCCCAGAGCACCACGCCGGCGGTAATCGCGAGTGCGGCGAGCAGCAGCCGGTCGCTGGGGACGGTCGCGCCGAGCACCTTGACCGGCTTCTGCGCGAGCACCGGGTCGAGGATCTGGCTGTCGGTGCTCGACGACCCGGAGACGAACTGGATCACTGCCACCGCCTGCAGCGCGATCATCAGTCCGACCGCGGCCACCACGGCATTCATCGGCGGCGCGGACCGCAACGGCCGGAACACCAGCAGGTAGCTGAGCAGCCCGAACAGGCCGGCGAGCGCCAGCGAGACCGTGAAGGCCAGGGTGAATGACGGGTTGTCCGTCAGATGAATACGCGGCGGCACGCCGACGACGGGAAAAACGATGTCGCCTACCTCGCGCAGCTCGGCGTACTGGTATGTCGCATACATGGCGAAGGCGCCGTGCGCGACGTTGACTACCCCAGATGCCCGGTAGGTCAGCACGAGACCGAGGCCGAGCGCCGCGTAGACGGCCCCGGCGCCAAGTCCAAGAACCAACGCGGCTAGATACGTGGACACACCCAGTCCCCAAGTTCCGACGCGACCGCGCCCGGCCGCCGACGGGAGTGTAGCTTCCTGGGCGTGCTCCGTTTTGGGCGTGTTCTCGCAGCTGGCTGCGTAGCGCTGGCGATGACCCTCACCGCGTGTACGAGTCAACGCGGTGGGGATTCGGCGGACGGCGGCGGGGGCGGCGGGACACCGACCACCCAGCCGACGGGTACGCCGCTGCTGCTGGGCTATGTGACCCAGGAGAACAGCGCAGTCGGCTCGTTCCCGGAGACCCGGGTCGCCGCGCAGGCCGCGGCCGCCTACGCGAACTCTGAGCTGAACGGAGTCAACGGGCGCCCCGTCAAGCTGGTGACCTGTGCGACGAACGGCTCGCCCGAGTCGTCGCAGGACTGCGCGAACAAGCTCGTCGCGCAGCACCCGGTCGCCGTCGTCGGCGGCGTCGACGTCGGCGCCGAAGCGGCGATGGACGTCTACAAGAACGCCGGCATCCCGTACGTGAGCGGCTCGCCGCAGCTCAACGGCGAGCTCAACTCGACCAACTCGTTCTCGCTCACCGGCGGCACCGCTGCCGAGCTGCTCGGCATCACCGACTACCTCACCTCGGTGAAGAAGGTCCGCAGCGTCCACGCGCTGTACGTCGACCTGTCCGGGCTGCTCTCGATCGCGATCGACTCCTCGAAGAGGATCCTGACCGCCAAGGGCGTGACGGACGTCACGCTCGTGTCGGAGAAGGCCGACGCCGCCGACTTCGCCCCGGCGCTCAGCAACGTCGCCAAGGGCAACCCCGACGCGATCATCGTCGTGTTCCAGGCGCAGGCCTGCGCCCGCATCGTCCAGGCGGCGAGCGCCCTGAACATCTCCACGCCGATGTACCTGGTCGGCTCCTGCGCGAGCCCCGCCGTCGCCAAGGCCGCCGGCGGGAAGACCGACAACCTGCTCTTCGCCTCCGGCTACGTCCCGGCGACCGACGGCGACAAGGACGCCGCCGCGGCGGCGTTCGCCAAGCGGGTGCCCGCCGACCAGCGGACCTCCGGCTCGGAGGCCTCGTTCTCGGCGGTGCTGGTGGTCCGGGAGCTGCTCGCCGGCCTGCCCGACCCGACGTCGGCGGCGCTGACGACGGCGCTGCGCGCCACCAAGGACCACGCGAACGTCATGGCGCACCCGTTCACCTGCGACGGGAAGCAGATCGTGATCCTGCCGTCGATCTGCAACTCGGCCGTCCGGCTGCTCACCTGGAACGGCAAGGGCTTCACCGACCTCACCGGCGACTGGATCGACGGCCGCAAGCTCGTCGACCTGGCCGGCTGACCCGACCAGGCCCGGCTGACCGCCCGACCGCCCGATGCTGACGCCGACCAGGGGGTGCGCCATCGCCGCCGAGAAGGTCACGCCACGGCAGTACGACCGCTGGTCAGATGACCGCCGCGACGGCGTGGAGATCGCTGACGGTCAGGTCGTCGCGGCCTCGCTCGCGTCCGCCCGGCGCCGGCGCATGGCCCGGCTCATGGCGAACGCCCTGGACCTCGCCGGCGGGCCGGAGTGGAACGCGGACATCGCTCTGGAGGTGCGGCTGACCGATGCGCCGCTGACGACCCGCCGCCCCGATGTCGTCGTCTACCGCGCCGACGCCGTCGACACCGCCCCGATGCGCGCCGAGGACGTGCTGTGCGTCATCGAGGTGGTCTCCCGGGCATCTCAGGCGACCGGTCGGATCGTTGGCGTGCATCGCTATGCCCAGGCCGGCATCGGGCACTACTGGCGGATCGAGTGGTCGGCCACCGGGGTTCCCATCGCCTGCACCTACGACCTCGATCCCACCGCGCAGGTCTACCGGGAGAACACCATCTGTGGCGATCTGATCCACGTGACCACGCCGTTCCCGGTGACCATCAACCTGACCCAGTTCCTGTAAGCCGACGTTCCTGCAGGTCCTCTGAGTCGCCGCCCGGCCGGAGGGCGTCTCAGGGCTTGGCGGTCACCCCGGGCTCGGCGGTGACTCCGGCCCCGCGGAACTAGCGTCAGACGCGTCGGTCGCCGTGCACCATCCACCAGACGGTTGATGGCCACATCAGCCGAAGCGCCGGCCGAGATGACTGGACGGTTGATCCACAACGCGAGCCGCCGGCGGCAAGGTTGAGCCATGGCTGATACAGGCTCAACCGCGATCGAGGTCGACGGCCTCGAGAAGCGCTACGGCAGCCGTGAGGTGCTGCGCGGCGTGACGTTCAGCGTTCAGCAGGGGGAGATCTTCGGCCTCCTCGGACCCAACGGCGCCGGCAAGACGACGACGGTCGAGATCATCGAAGGCCTGCGCCGGGCCGACCGGGGCATGGCCCGCGTCCTCGGGCTCGACCCGGCGACGGACCGCCCGGCGCTCACCCGCCAGCTCGGCGTCCAGCTGCAGGCGAGCGAGCTGCCCGCACGGATGACCGTCGACGAGGCGCTGACGCTGCACGCCATGTTCTATGACAACCGCGTCGACACCGACGCGCTGCGCGACGAGCTCGGCCTCACCGAGGTGCGCCGGACCCGGTTCGGCAAGCTGTCCGGCGGGCAGCGCCAGCGGCTCTCGCTCGCGCTCGCACTCGTCGGCGACCCCCGCGTCGCGGTCCTCGACGAGCTGACGACCGGCGTCGACCCGCACGGCCGGCGCGAGGTGTGGGACCTCGTCGAACGGGTCCGTGACCGCGGCGTGACGATCCTGCTCGTCACCCACCTGATCGAGGAGGCCGAGCGGCTCTGCGACCGGGTCGCCGTACTCGACGCCGGGCGGATCGTCGCCCTCGACACCCCCGCCGCGCTGGCCCAGGCCGCCAAGGGCGCCTCGACGACGATCCGGTTCCGGCCCTCCGTGCCGGTCGCCGACGAGCTGCTCACCGCCGTCCCCGAGGTCAGCGCGGTAACCCGCACCGGGCCGACCGTGCGGGTCGACGGCACCGGCGAGCTGGTGCACGCCGTGGTCGCCGTGCTCGCCCGCCACCAGATCGTCGCCCAGGACCTGCGCATCGAGCAGGCCACGCTCGACGACGCCTACCTGTCGCTGACCGGTCTGCGGACTCCCGAGACGACCGGCACCGAAGCGACCGACGCCGACACGACCAGCACTGCGGCGACCAGCACTGCGGCGACCAGCACCGAGATGACCAGCACCGAGACGAGGAGCTCCTGATGTCCACCCTGACGCTCGGCACAGGCCGCAAGCCCTCCGCTTTCGGCATGTCGCGCAAAACCCTCGGCGCGCTGGTACGCAACGAGATGCGGCTGGCGCTGCGGGAGCCCGCCTTCATCCTGTTCGGCGTCGGGCTGCCGATCGTGCTGGTGGTGATCCTCGGCTGCGTCCCCTCCTTCCGGGAGGCCAACCCCGATCTCGACGGCGCGCGCACCATCGACGTCTACCTGCCGATCGCGATCATCATGACGATGGCTCTGCTGGGTCTGAACCTGACCTCGTGGGCCCTGGCCAACTACCGGGAGAAAGGTGTGCTCAAGCGGCTGTCGACCACACCGGTGAATCCCGCGTCGTTGCTTGCGGCGCAGGGCGCCGTGATGGCGACCACCGCGGTCATCGTCGCGGTACTGCTGCACGTGGTCGGTGCCGTCGCCTTCGGCGTGCCCTCGCCAGAACAGGCCGTCGGCTATGTCCTGACGTTCCTGCTCTCGGTCGCGACGCTGATCTCCATGGGACTGTTGATCGCGGCGGTGGCGCCCAGCGGCGGCGTCGCGAACGGCATAGGCGTCGGGCTGTTCTACCCGCTGATGTTCCTCGCCGGGCTATGGGCCCCGCGCGAGGTGCTGCCGAACGTGCTCGTCAAGATCGGCGACGCGACTCCGCTCGCGGCCGCGGTCGGGGCGATGCAGGACTCGATGGAAGGCTCGTGGCCCAGCCTGGCGCATGTCGGGGTGCTGCTCGCCTACACCGTCGTGTGCGGCTTCGGCGCCGCCCGCCTGTTCCGCTGGTCTTGAAAACCTGGCGGGCTGGGATCCCGCTGGCCTGAGGATGGGAAAACGGGTGCCAACCCGAAAGCGCGAAATCGGGAACGAGGTGTCGCATGGCCAGCCCCACCGATCGGTCCGCTCCGTCGGGCGGTCCGACCACGCTCGACAGGTCCGGCGGGCGTGGCACGTCGACCATGCGGGTCGGTGGGTCTGCGGCGCCTTGTGGGCTTACCGGGCGGGACGCTCCGGCCGAAGGCGTCATCGGGGGCGCGGTCGTCGCCGAGCCTTGGGAGTCGCGGGAACTCGCTGTCTACCGGATCATCCCGTACGTCGGGCTGACCGTCTCGATCCTGCTGGCGGCCCTGGTGCCGCTCAACCCCAGCTGGTCGCACGTCGGGGTGGATCTCGGCCTGTCCGTAGCCGCCGCGGCCTGGATGGTCTGGTTCCGCGTCCTGCACCCAGACTGGGTGCAGCGGCGACGCCTGATGACCGGCTATCTGATCGTCTTGTTGGTGTTGATCGCGGTTCTGGTCGTCAGGTCGCCTTGGTTCGGCTTCTTCGCCTTCACGGGCTATCTAGAGTCGAACACGCTGTTGTCCGGGTGGAAGCGGCTAGTTGGCACGGCGGCCACCGCCATGATCGTGGCAACGTCGCAGGTCGGCGGTGTCCCGAACACCTGGGGCTATCTGCTGCTCTACGTGATCGTCCTCGGTTTCAACGTCGGCGTGGCCGGCACCCTGGCCTGGTTCGACGCCGTCGCCAACGAACAGCGAGCCGCGCGCGGCCGGGCGATCGTGGAGCTGGGCGAGGCCAACCGGCAGCTCCAGGCCGCGCTGACCGAGAACGCCGGCCTGCACGCGCAGCTCGTCGTCCAGGCCAGGGAGGCCGGCACACTCGAGGAACGGGCCCGGCTCGCCCGGGAAATCCACGACACGCTGGCCCAAGGACTCACCGGGATCATCACCCAGCTCCAGGCCGCCGAGCAGGCGGGAGCGCACGGGCATCACCTCACCACCGCGCTGCGCCTCGCCCGCGAAAGCCTCACCGAGGCTCGCCGGTCGGTGCAGGCGCTGCGCCCCGCCGAGCTCGCCGAGGCGGCGCTGCCTGAGGCGCTGGCCGACGTCGCCTCCCGGTGGAGCCAGGCGAACGGCGTGCCGGTCGAGGTGTCGACCACCGGGCCGGTCGTCGCGCTGCACCCGGAGGTCGAGGCGACCGTGCTGCGGGTCGCCCAGGAGTCGCTGGCGAACGTCGCCAAGCACGCCCGAGCGACCCGGGTGGGGCTCACGCTGTCTTACATGTCCGACGTCGTGACCGTCGACGTTCGGGACGACGGCATCGGCTTCGCCCTCGGCGCCGATACCAATATCGGTATCGGCGCCGAGGCCCGCACCGATGCCGGCACCGGCACGATTTCTGGACTTGGCCGACCCGACGGCCACGATGACGGGCACAGTGGTGGCTTCGGGCTGGCTGCGATGCGCCAGCGAGTGGCCAGGCTCGCCGGCAGCTTCAGTATCGAGTCAGAGCCGGACGCCGGCACCGCGGTGTCCGCTGCGTTGCCGGCGATCCCGGCGCCCCGCGGCGACGCCGCGGCGCGTATGACCGAGGGCGCGAGCACGGCCGAGAGCGCGAGCACGGCCGAGAGCGCGAGCACGGCCGAGAGCACGAACGAGAGCGCAAGCGCGAACGGGAGAGAAAGAACAGGCCAGCCGATGGTCGAGACACCCGCACGGGCCGTTGATGTCTAATCCTTCCGTTCCGCCCATTCCCCAGCAGGCGGAGCAGGCCGACCCGCCGGTGCGGCTGCTGCTCGTCGACGACCATCCGGTGGTGCGGGACGGCCTGCGCGGCATGTTCGCCGACACCCCGTCGATCGAGGTGGTCGGCGAGGCCGGTGACGGCGCGGCCGCCGTCCGGCTGGTCGGGGCGCTGCGGCCAGACGTGGTACTCATGGACCTGCGGATGCCGCAGCTCGACGGCGTCGGTGCGATCGCCGCGCTGCGCGACGCCGGCAGCGAGGCGCGTGTGCTCGTCCTGACCACATATGACACCGACAGCGACGTCGTCCCGGCGATCGAGGCCGGGGCCACCGGCTACCTGCTCAAGGACGCCCCCCGCGACGACCTGATCCGGGCGGTGCGGGCCGCGGCGCGCGGCGAGGCGGTGCTCTCGCCGTCGGTGGCGACGAGGCTGCTCGGCCAGATGCGGGTGCCGCCAGCCCCGGTGCGCGGCCCGCTGAGCTCCCGCGAGCTGGAGATCCTGCAGATCGTGGCTCGCGGCGCCACCAACCGGGAGGTCGCCCGCAAGCTGTTCATCAGCGAGGCGACGGTGAAGACCCACCTGCTGCACATCTACGCGAAGCTCGACGTGAACGACCGGGCCGCCGCCGTCGCCGAGGCGTTCGGCCGGGGCCTGCTGGCCGCGCGCCGTCCCGACCAGGCCGACTGACCAGGCCAACCACCAGGCCAACCGCTCGGCGGAGCCGCCCACACAAGTCACGCAACCGAAGGTTGCCTGTTCCAGGGAACGTCGCTAAGGTAATACGCAACCGATGGTTGCGATACCTGGGAGACGCCGTGGAATACGCCAGCATCGAACGCGAGATCCACATCGAGGCCGCGCCCGAGGTGGTGTTCGAGGTGGTCAGCCAGCCCGAGCACATCCGGGACTGGTGGTACGCCGAGTCCAACGTCCAGCCGAAGGCGGGCGCGACGGGAGAGCTCGTGTGGGCCGACGGTGACGACCCTCGGGCGCAGGTCGTCCCGATGACCGTGATCGTCGCCGAGCCACCGCGGCTGTTCACCTTCCGCTGGACGCATCCCGCGGGAGAGACGGCGGCCGAGGGCAACTCGCTGCTCGTGACCTTCGAGCTGGTCCCGTCCGGCTCGGGCACGCTGCTGAAGCTCACCGAGACCGGCTTCCGCGAGCAGGGCTGGGAAGTCGCGGTGCTGGAGCAGCAGTACAACGACCACGTCTCCGGGTGGGGCACATACGTCCCGCGCATCGCGGCGCGCGCCGAAAGCCTGGTGGCGACGAAATGACGACAGCTGCGACGACCACCGCGAGGGCGACTGCCTCAGCAACTGTGACTGCATTGGCAGCTGCGACCGCGATGGCCGCTGCGACGGTCGGCGGGCTGGTGGCGGCACCGTGGCGGTGACGGTCGACGACGACCTCTGGTCGGCGATCGGGGACCCGACCCGCCGGCGCATGCTCGACCTGCTGCTGGCGACCGGCGCCGGCACGGCCACGTCGCTCAGCGAGCAGCTCCCGGTGACGCGGCAGGCCGTGGCCAAGCATCTCGGCGTGCTCGACCGCGTCGGCCTGGTGCGGGCGACTCCCGCCGGGCGCGAGAAGCGCTACCGAGTCGACGAGGCCCAGTTGGAGCGTGCAGTGGCGCAGCTCAATGCCGTCGGCAGTACCTGGGACGCCCGCCTGCGGCGGATCAAGCAGCTCGCCGAGGCCATCCAGAACACCAAGTGAGTGAAGACAGCAGCGAAGACAGCGAAGAAGAGGGGCAGACGATGGTGGACATCCTGCACAGCGTGGGGATCACGGCGCCGCGCGACGAGGTGTACCGGGCACTGACGACACGCGACGGCCTGGCCGCCTGGTGGACCCACGACACCAACGGCGACGGCGCGGCCGGTGGCGTACTCGAGTTCCGTTTCGGACCCGGCGGCTTCGACATGAAGGTGCTGGAGGCCCAGCCGGCCGACCGCGTCCTGTGGGAGGTCGTAGACGGCCCGCCCGAGTGGATCGGCACCCACATCAGCTGGGACCTCAGCACCAAGGACGACTTCACAATGATCATGTTCGCTCATCGCGGGTGGCGTGAGCCAGTGCCGTTCATGCACCACTGCAGCACCAAGTGGGCGACCTACCTGATGAGCATGAAGTCGCTCCTGGAGACCGGCAAGGGCGCCCCCGCCCCCGACGACGTGAAAATCACTGACTGGGACTGACCGGGAAGCACGGCCCGCGCCGTCCAAGCCAGGGACACCAACCCGTCTGAGCCGTCCGACGCGCTCCGCGACTGACGCGACGATCAATCTCCACTGACTGTCGCGTCAGTCCCGTCGTGCACGTCGGACGGCCCATCGCACATGCACGAGGACCGGTAGACCCACTTGTTCGCCTGCATCTGAGCCCAGAAGTCCTGGTGGGCCAGCGTGCTCAGGTTCGCCAGCGCCCGCAGCCGGACGTGCAGGTTCGCGCCGCCGTCGGGGTCTCGTAGAACGAGGTGAGCGTGTGGTGCCTTGCCGACCTGGCGGACATCGTTGCGACCAGGCCGCGGCCGAGACGGCGGCAAGCGCGATCCCTCGTTCGGCTCCGCGCACCCATCGTGTGCCCATCGGGTCGGCTACGACTGCCAGCCGGGCGGGGCTAGCGGCAAAGTGCCTGGAAACAAAGCTGCCCCGCGCGAGGCGGGACGGCTGGGGAGAGCGGAGGCTCGGGGATTTGAACCCCGGAGGGGGTTAATGCCCCCAACCGCATTAGCAGTGCGGCGCCATAGACCGGACTAGGCGAAGCCTCCCAGTGTTGCTCGCCAATCATAGCGTCTCGGTCGACGAGTGTGGCAGCCAGCTGGGCGGCGGGCGAGGTCACACGACGACCGAGCTGTCAAGTAACCGGATGGCGACAGAATGTCCGGTCCGGTGGGATTCGGGACGGTCCGGACGTAGCGTGCGCGGCATGCGGGTGGTACTGACCGTCGTCGATCCGGTTCGTGGGGTCAGCGCGGATGTCATGGTCGAGGCCGACGAGGAGATGCCCGTCGGCGAGGTGGGTCAGGCGCTCGCCTCGTGCGTGGGTGCGGGGACGGGCCGCGTCGACATGTTCGTCGACGGGCGGGCGGTGGACCGGCGGCTCTGCCTGCGGGCGTCGCCGCTGGTCGACGGCGTCGTCGTCAGCCTGGGATCGCCGGCTGGGTGTCCGCC
>Ga0105249_10005859_pt1 | contig 10634 bp, 9 predicted proteins | sample KBSS44metaG_FD_81522 | JGI IMG/M metagenome (GOLD analysis project Ga0105249, IMG submission 81522) | Switchgrass rhizosphere microbial communities from Kellogg Biological Station, Michigan, USA - KBS S4-4 metaG | ecosystem: Host-associated > Plants > Roots > Rhizosphere > Soil | place...
AGTGACTTGTGCGCGGGTCCATCCGCGCATCAGGTTGGGTGTTGTACATTCGTTTCCCGCGCACGCTTGCGGGCGCCAGAGCGGCCATCCATGGCCGCACTTTCAAGTGACTTGTGCGCGGGTCCATCCGCGCATCAGGTTGGGTGTTGTACATTCGTTTCCCGCGCACGCTTGCGGGCGCCAGAGCGGCCATCCATGGCCGCACTTTTCAACTGAGAGCTGGACACCCACGCCGGCTTTTTTGCGATCGAAGACCTGCATGACGAACGCGCGCCGTACCCTGTATCCCGACATCGAACCGTTCGATTCGGGTTATCTGCAAGTCTCCCCGCTGCACAAGATCTACTACGAACAGTGCGGCAATCCGCGCGGCAAGCCGGTCGTGTTCCTGCACGGTGGTCCGGGTGCCGGCTGCAACGCGAAGTCGCGCCGCTTCTTCGATCCGGCGCGTTACCGCATCGTGCTGTTCGACCAGCGCGGCTGCGGGCGCTCGACGCCGCATGCCGAGCTGACCGACAACACGACCTGGCATCTGGTCGCCGACATCGAGCGCCTGCGCGAGCAGCTCGGCATCGAGCGCTGGCAGGTGTTCGGCGGCTCGTGGGGCTCGACGCTCGCGCTCGCCTACGCGCAGACGCACGCGGAACGGGTCAGCGAGCTGGTGCTGCGCGGCATCTTCATGCTGCGCCGCTGGGAACTCGAATGGTTCTACCAGAAGGGCTGCGACGCGCTGTTTCCGGACGCGTGGGAGGAATACCTGAAGCCGATCCCGCCGGCCGAGCAGGGCGACCTCATGAGCGCCTATCACCGCCGCCTGACGAGCCCGGACGCCGAGGTGCGCGTCGCCGCGGCGCGGGCGTGGTCGATCTGGGAAGGGGCGACGAGTTTCCTATACCAGGACTCGGCGCATATCGCGTCGAGCGGCGAGGACGAATTCGCGCTCGCCTTCGCACGCATCGAATGCCACTACTTCGTCAACGGCGGCTTCTTCGACGCCGACGGCCAGCTGCTGCGCGACGCCTCCAAGCTGCGCAAGATTCCGGCCGTGATCGTGCAAGGGCGCTATGACGTCGTCTGCCCGGCACGCAGCGCCTGGGATCTGCATCGCGCATGGCCCGAAGCCGATTTGCGCATCGTCGCCGACGCCGGCCATTCGGCGCTCGAACCCGGCATCACGCACGAGCTGATCGAAGCGACCGACCGCTTCCGCTGACGACGAACGCCGGAAAAAAAGGGCCCGCAAGCGGGCCCTTTTTCGTGCGTGGTGCGACGACCCGCCGATCAGTGCGCCGCGCTGCCGCTGAGACACGTGCTCATGTACGTCTTGCGCGCGTCGCCGGTCAGCTTCTTCGTCTTCGCGTCGGCGTTGCAGGTCTTCATCTTTTCCTGCTGCGTCGGCGCCGCGGCCGTGGCGGCCGGAGCGGCGTCGCCGCTGAGGCAGGTCTTCATGAAGGTCTTGCGCGCGTCGCCCGTCAGCGCCTTGGTCTTCGCGTCGGCGTTGCAGCTCTTCATTTTTTCCTGCTGCGCGGTCAGTGGCTTGCCGGTCTTGCTCGCGTCCTGCGCGAAGGCTGCGCATGAGCCGAACGACAGCGCGACCGCAAGAGCCAACGAATACATCGTCTTCAACTGCATGACGAAACTCCTCTCCGATTGTGTGTCCGCTGCCGCCCTGGCATCGGTGCGGCGCAGTCTACGCCTGCGCTCGCGAAACGGGAGCGGCGGACGCACAATTCCCGTGCACGCGTTGCGCGCGATTCAGCCGCCGAATCCGGCGTGGCCTGCGTAGGAAATCGTCGTGCGACGGCGCGGCTGCGTGCCCGCAGCCGCCTTGCGCCGGCAGAGGCTGCCGGCGCGCCTGAAAGAAACTCAGGCCGCGGCGGCGTGGACGACGCCGTTCTTGCGCGGGCCTTCCAGCAGGGCGCGGCGCACGCCTTCGACGAGCAGGTCGGCTTCGTCGGAGTTGATCGAGAAATGCGGCGTGAAGCGCAGCGAATTCGCGCCGCCATGGATGACGCCGTAGCCTTGCTCGCGCAGCCATTCCTCGGTGCTGTTCGCGCCGTAGCAGCGGAATTCCGGGGCGAGTTCGCAGGAGAACAGCAGGCCGGTGCCCTGCACCTTGGTGATGAAGCCCGGCAGGTCCGCCTTGAGCTTGTTGAGCTTGGCGAGGAATTCCTTGCCGCGCAGGCGGATGTTCTCGCGCAGCTCCGGCGTCAGCGCGGCGAGCACGGCGCAGCCGACATCGAGCGCGCGCGGGTTGGCCGTCATCGTGTTGCCGTAGATGCCCTTCTTGTACAGCTCGGCCGTGCGCGCGGTCACCGCGAGCACCGACAGCGGATACTGGCCGGCGTTAAGCGCCTTCGAATAGGTTTCCAGGTCCGGCGCTTCGAGCGACTCGAAGCCCGGATAGTCGACGATCGACAGCACGCCGTGCGCGCGGATGCCGGCCTGGATTGAATCGATCAGCAGCAGGCTGCCGTGCGCCTTGGTCAGGTCGCGCGCGGCGCCGTAGAACTCCGGCGTGACCGAGCGGCCGGGATCGCCTTCGCCCATGACCGGCTCGATGAAGACCGCCTCGATGAACCAGTTGTTCTTGTCGGCGTCGGCGAAGACCTGCTTCAGGTTCTCGACGCTGTAGGCGTCGACCGTGATCAGGCTGTGCTCGTTGCGGAAGCTGGCCAGGTGCTGCTCGTAGGCGCGGCGGGACGAATCGGAGAACAGCGCCGGCTTCTCGGTACGTCCGTGGAACGCGCCCTTGACCGCGACGCGCTTGATCGCGTGGCCGGCGTGGCGCGCACCCGGATCGGTCATCAGCTTGGCGTTGACGTCGACGATGCGGGCGGCCAGCGAGACCGACTCCGAACCGGAATTGAGACACATGAACTTCGCGTACGGACAGCCGCCGCGCGTCTGCCCGATCTCGCGCTTGAGCAGCTTGCCGAACTTCAGCTGCGACAGGTTCGGCGTCATCACGTTCGCCATCACTTGCGGGCGCGCCATGATCTTCAGCAGGTTCTTCGGCGCGTGGCCGAAGCCGAGCATGCCGTAGCCGCCGGCGTCGTAGATCACCGCGCCCTTCAGCGTGACCAGCCAGGGGCCGTGCGCGGCGAGCGCGACATACGGGTTGACGCCGTCTTCGGGATAGAAATTGACGAAGTCCGCCTGCGCCTGGGTCATCTGCTCGGCTTCGTCCAGATGCAGGAACTCCGGCATGCACGAGCGCAAGGCGAGATGCGCCGCATAGCCCTCGTCGATCGCTTCGACCAGTGCCTTGTCGTGCTGACAGAAGCGCTCGATCACCTCGTCGGCCAAGCCGCGCGTGCGCAGTTCGCCGCCGAACTCGCGCATCTCTTTCAATTTGGCCAGCATCGGATTCATCGGAGTCTCCCGGGAAACGACACGTGCCCGCCCCATGACGGGAGCGGGCACGTCCGCTTTAATCATTGATTGAAATGGAAAAAATGCCAAGAGTGAACTTTATCACAGCGGTCCCGGCGGCGGTACCCCGCGGCGAGTTGCCGCGCCGGGTGACATCCGTCACCAGCGATGCCTGACGCCGGGGCCTGGGGCGGGGGCGGGCGCAGACCTACAGTCGCCCGGTCGATCCCTCCCGGAGACGTTCCATGGCACCCGAATCGCTGCATCCGGCCACGCTCACAAAAGTTTGCAAACGCTACGGCCCGGTCCAGGCGCTCGATCACGTCGACCTGGCCGTGCGCCAGGGCGAAGTGCTGGCGCTGCTCGGGCCGAACGGCGCCGGCAAGAGCACCGCGATCGCCCTGTGCCTGGGGTTGGCCGAACCCGACGGCGGACAGGCGAGCCTGTTCGGGCAATCGCCGCATGCGCTCGCCGCGCGGCGGCAGGTCGGCGTGATGCTGCAGAGCGCCGGAATACCGGACACGCTGAAGGTGAGTGAGCTCCTCGCGCAGACGCGCAGCGCCTATCCGGCGCCGCGCAGCGTCGAGGAATGCGTCGAGCTGGCCGGTCTCGCCGGCTTGCTCGACCGCCGCTACGGTGCGCTTTCCGGCGGCCAGCAGCGCCGCGTGCAGTTCGCGCTGGCGGTTTGCGGGAGGCCGCAGCTGGTATTCCTCGACGAGCCGACGGTCGGCCTCGACATCGAAGCGCGCACGGCGTTGTGGCGAACGATCCGCAGCCTCGTCGCGGATGGTGGCGCCGTGGTGCTGACCACGCACTACCTGGAAGAAGCCGAGGCGCTCGCCGACCGCGTCGCCGTGCTCGCGCAGGGACGCATCGTTGCCGAAGGCAGCGTGCGCCAGATTCGCGCGCGCGTCGCGCAGCGCCGCATCCGCTGCGTCACTGCGCTGGCCGCCGAAACGATCGGGACCTGGTCCGAGGTGCGCAGCGTCTGCCGCGACGGCGAGCGCGTCGAGATCGTCACCGACGCCGCCGAAGCGGTCGTGCGGCAACTGCTGTTCGAGGACACCGGCCTCTGCGAGCTGGAGGTGCAGCGCGCCGGCCTTGCCGAGGCGTTCGTCGAGATCACCCGGGAGGCTGCGTGATGAATGCGCTGGCGTTGGAAACACCGCGCGTCCCGGTGGCGCGCTGCTATCTGCTCGAGGCCAGGCACGAATTCCTGCGCCTGTTGCGATCGCCGGCGTTCGCATTGCCGACGCTGCTGTTTCCACCGTTGTTCTACGTGCTGTTCGCGGTGCTGCTCAATCGCGGCACCGCCGGCACCGCGTCGTACCTGTTCGCCAGCTACAGCATCTTCGGCGTGATGGCGCCGGGCCTGTTCGGCTTCGGCGTGTCGCTGGCGATGGACCGCGAGCGCGGCTGGCTGACGTTGCGGCGCGCGCTGCCGCTGCCGCCGGGGGCCTACCTGGTCGCGAAGATGGCCATGGCGATGACGTTCGCAGCGATCATCTACTTGCTGCTGGCGACGCTCGCCTTCGCGCTCGGCGGCGTGCGCCTCGCGCCGCTGGCGTGGCCGCTTCTCGGCGCGATCGCGGTACTCGGCGTGCTTCCGTTCTGCGCGCTGGGCTTGCTGATCGGCAGCCGCGTCGGCGCCACGGCCGCGCCGGCGATCGTCAACATCGTCTACCTGCCGATGGCATTCCTGTCGGGCCTGTGGATTCCGCTGTCCATGCTGCCGGCCTTCGTGCAGAGGCTCGCGCCGCTGTGGCCGCCGTATCATCTGGTGCAGCTGGCGCTCGCCGCCACCGGGCGCGACTACGAGGGCGCGCTCGCGCTCCATGCCGGTTTCCTGCTCGCATTCACGGCACTCTGCTTCGCAGTGGCGCGCCGCGCACTCGCGCGCAGCGCCTGAGGAGGAAGGCCTCGTGCGCACCGTCTACTGGCGTTCGATCCTGCTGGCGGCGTGGCTCGCGCTGCTGGCCTGGGCCGCGCTGCACCCGACACCGGGCCCGGCGTATGATTTTCACGACGCTTCCGCCCCTCCAGCGAGTACGCCGTGATCGACCTGCCGTCACGCCTGAAGCAGCTGCGGGCGAATTTCTCGCCGTGGTCCGACGAACTCGGCTGGACACCGTTGTGGAGCCTTCTGTACCTGCTGTTCCTGTTCATGAACTGGGCCGACGAGCCGCTGCACGCGTGGCTGCCGCCCACCCTGATCAGCATCGCGGTGTTTCTGCCGCTGTTCTTCCGCGCCTATCGCCAGTCCGGTTGGAAGCTGCTCGCGCACGCCGCCGCGATCGCGGCGATCGGTTTCGCGTTGACGCCGTTCAACAGCGGCGCCAACACCTATCTGATCTACGCCGCCGTGTTCCTGCCGTTCGCGGGGATCGCGCTGCGCACGACGATCCTGCTGGTCGTCGGCGGCGTGGCGCTGTACGCGGTGGAACTGCTCCTGCTCGGGCTGCCACCGCGTTACGCGGCGCTGGCGGTCGCGCTCACGGCGATCGTCTCGATCGCGATCTCGGCGGCGAATCACTTCCATCGCGAGAAGCGCCTGCGCCAGGCCGAGCTCAAGCTCAGTCACGACGAAGTGCGGCGCCTGGCCGAAGTCGCCGAGCGCGAGCGCATCGGCCGCGACCTGCACGACCTGCTCGGACATACGCTGTCGCTGATCACGCTGAAGTCCGAGCTCGCCGTGAAACTGTTCGATCGCGATCCGCCGGCGGCGCGGCGCGAGATTGCCGACGTCGAACGCGTGGCGCGCGACGCGCTCGGCCAGGTGCGCCGCGCGGTCAGCGGTATCCGAGCGGCCGGACTCGCGGCCGAACTGGCGTCGGCTCGACTGATGCTGGAATCGAGCAACGTGCGGCTGGCCTATCGTCATGACGAGGTCGCGTTGCCGGCAAACGTCGAGACGGTGCTGGCGCTGACGTTGCGCGAGGCTGTCACCAATATCCAGCGCCACGCTCAGGCGTCACGGACGCGCGTCGAGCTCACGCGCCTCGATGGGCATGTGCGGCTCACGATCGAAGACGATGGCCTCGGCGGAACGATCGAGCCCGGCAATGGACTGACGGGCATGCGCGAACGCTTGCGGGCGCTCGGCGGCAGGCTCGAAATTCATTCGACGCGTGGCCGCGGGACGCAACTGCTGGCAGTGATCCCGTTGTCGGCTGCGTTTTCCGGCGAAGCAGCGGCGCCGCTCGGCGTAGCGCTGCCCTGAGCCGTTGCGGCCGTCCAAGCACGCACGTTTCGACGGTGCACGCCCGGCCGGCAGCTATTGGCAACTGACCACGGTCGCCAACGTGGTCGCGCCCGTATTGAACGCCACCGTACCTACCAGTCGTACCGCGATTGCATCGCCGGCGGCGAGACTCGCACTCGCCGAGGTGTTGCACGTGCGCGATCCGGGACCGACCACACAGCTGGTGGCCGCCACAGCGGTGCCTGGAATCGTCAGCGGGCTGCCGTTGTAGCGCATCACCGTCAGCGTATATGGAGCTGACGGATCATTGCTGAGCGAGGCATGCAGCGCCAGCGTCGTGCAGGCGCTCGGCACCATCGTCACGCCGCCTTCCTCGGACGTGCCGGCGCCCGAACCGGTCAGATAGAACGTGCCATTGCCCGAGGTATTCGTGCTGCCGACGCGGAAGTTGGCGAAGAAGCCGCCGCCGGCTCCAGCCGGGCCGGTGGGGCCGGCTGGACCCGCAGGGCCGGCCGGTCCAGCCGGACCGGCGGGTCCAGCGGCACCCACGGTGCCCGGTAGGCCGGCCGGGCCCACAGGTCCGATCGGTCCAGCCGGGCCGACCGCTCCCACGGGGCCTTGTGGGCCTGCAGGACCGGCCGGGCCGATCGGTCCGGCGCCGCCTTGGGGGCCAACGGGGCCCACTGCTCCAGCCGGTCCGGCTACGCCCGCGGGGCCTGCAGGTCCTACGGCGCCGTCGGCGCCCGTCGTACCCGTTGCACCGGTCGCGCCAACCGGGCCGATCGCGCCGGTGTCTCCGGTCGCGCCGGTCGCGCCGATGGCTCCGGTCGCACCCGTCGCGCCGGTCGCACCAGCCAATCCGGCAGAACCCGTCGCGCCGGTCGCTCCTACGGCGCCTTGCGGTCCCGTCGCTCCCGTTGGTCCGGCGGGCCCGGTGGGACCGGTCACGCCGGTGGTGGGACCCGTCGCTCCGGTCGCACCCGTCGCGCCAGTGGCGCCGGTCGGACCCGTAGCGCCTGCGCCGGTCGGTCCGATCGGTCCAGCCGGGCCGGCGGGACCCGCCGGACCCGTCGCCCCCGTCGCCCCCGTCGTTCCACCCGGCACGCTGCCGCAGGTGCCGAGCAAGCCGGTGCTCGCATCGAAGCAAACGAAGCTTTGCTGCTGCAACGCCGCCGGCAGCGACGGAATCAGCACCTGGCCGTTCTCGTCGACGCGCAGGCGCACGACGTCGCCACCGCTGTCGGTCACGCTGAAGCCGCCGCCCGCAGGGGGCGTGACCTTCACGTCGTCGGCGCCCGCGACGCTGCTCGCGCACGCCAGCGCAACTGCGACGAACAACGTGGAACGGCGAATCATCGGCAAGCGCGTCATGACGAGGCTCCGGAAAGAAGACAACGGCGGCGAGCGCGCAGCGCGACGCCGAGCAAGGCGAGACAGAGAACGATCGTGCCGACAGGGGACAGCATCGGTGTCGCGATGGCGGTCGTGCCGCCGCCACCGCCGCCGCCAGTGCCGAACCAGCCGGTCGCGTTGCCGCGCCCGCCCTGGTTGGTCTGCGTCGGGGCAAGCGGCTGGCCGCTGGCATGCACGTCGGAGACGCCGACGTTCGCGATGTCCTGCGTGCCCGAAGGCAGCAGGTCGAGAAACGCGGTCGCGCCGGCTTGCGTCACGTCGATCTGGATCGGCACGCCGTTGCCGTGGATCTGCAGCAGCGCCGAGACCGACTGCGTCGATCCGGACTGGAAGTGGTAGCGCTTGCCGTTCGCGCTGTCGAACGAGGCATTGGCGAACGCGGTCGCGCCGAGCACCGCGCTGTCGGTCGGTCCGTCAGTGAACATCACCTGGCTGCTGCCTGCGGCGACGCTGCCCTGGTTGTCCCAGTCGCCGCTCAAAGAAATGGCGCCGCTGCCGAGATTGGCTTGCGCGCCGCCGCCGATGTGCAGCGAGGCGAGGTCGAGCAGGAGCCCGCTGCCGAGCGAGAGCGCGCCATCGATGCGCAGGTCCTGCGCGGCGAGCGAGAGATGACCGCTGCCGAGGCTCAGCTGCGCACCGGCCGGTACCGTGAAACCAGCGGCTTGTGCTCCCGATGACGCGAACAGGATTGTCGCGAGCGCCAAGGCGCCGCGTTCGTGGTATCGCATCGATGTCCCCTTCGGCTGCGCCCGATCGTCCGGATCGTAGTGCTCGTGATACTTGTATATCAATATATTTCTATCCTCTTTACATGGTGAAGAATCGCTCCTTCGACGCACGGAATATGTACCGGTCCCGCCGCCGTGCACGCCTCGCGCGTGCCGGACGCCGAAGGCCGAACCGTCGCGATGAAACGCACGGCGACACCACCGGCGCCGCTCCTTGCTAGAGTTGACGCGAGCGGCGCCCGCCGTTGCCGCCATGGGAGTGCGACCCGCGTGATCCGTGTCCTGCTTGCCGAGGACCAGGCGATGGTGCGTGGCGCGCTGTCGGCGCTGCTCGGGCTCGAATCCGATATCGAGGTCGCCGGAAGCGCCGCCGACGGCGAAGAGGCCTGGCGGCTGCTGCAGCAGCTCAAACCCGATCTGCTCGTCACCGACATCGAGATGCCCGGTTTGACCGGGCTGGAACTCGCGCAGCGCGTGCAGCGCCACGAGCTGTCGTGCAAGGTCGTCATCGTGACGACGTTCGCGCGCGCCGGTTTCCTGCGCCGCGCGCTCGATGCCGGCGTCGGCGGCTACCTGCTCAAGGATGCACCGGCCGAACAGCTCGCCGAGGCGTTGCGCAAGGTCCATCGCGGCGGTCGTGCGATCGACCCGCAGCTCGCGCTCGAGGCCTGGTCGGAAGCCGATCCCTTGAACGACCGCGAACGCCAGGTGTTGCGCTTCGCCGGCGAAGGGTTGTCCTCCGGCGACATCGCCGAGCGCTTGAACCTCTCCCAGGGCACCGTGCGCAACTATCTTTCCGAAGCGATCGGCAAGCTCGGCGTCGGCAATCGCATCGAGGCGTATCGGCTGGCGCGGCAGAAGGGCTGGCTCTGATGCGTGCGTTGCGCGGCGGAGTCTGCGCGCTGATTGCCCTGCTGGCGGCCATGTCCGCCGACGCTGCGCCGACGCACGAGGCCTATGTATGGCAGCGGCAATGGACGCCCGCGCTGCGCGCGGCGCTGGCCGGCAGCCGCGACGACTTCGCCGGCGTGCGCATCCTCGTCGCGCAGGCCGGACGTTCGGCAGGCTGGTCGAGGACCGCCGCCGATCCGGACGCATTCGCTGGCGATCGGCGACGCCTCGCGGCCGTGGTCCGCTACGACGGCGCCGGCGCGCCGCCCGATGTCGCGACGCTGCACGTGCTGCTCGATGAAGTCCTGCCGCGCTGGCGCCGTCAAGGTGCCGCGTTCGCCGCCGTCGAGATCGACTACGACTGCGGCAGCGCGCGGCTGGCCGACTATGCGCAGCGTCTTGCCGCGTTGCGCGCAGCCTTGCCGGCCGGCGTTCGCCTGTCGATCACGGCGTTGCCGGCGTGGCTGGGCGAACCGGCGCTGGACGCCGTGCTCGATGCCGCCGACGAGGCGGTGCTGCAGGTGCATGCCGTGCAGGATCCCGCGCACGGCCTGTTCGACGCGAACCTGGCCGAACGCTGGATTCGCGCGTTCGCCGTCCACGCGCGCAAGGGATTCGAGGTTGCGTTGCCGGCCTATGGCACGCGCGTTCGATTCGGCGAAGACGGTCGTGTGGCCGCGGTCGAATCGGAAATGACGGTCGAGGCCGCGAACGCCGGAGATGCGCGCGAACTCGGCGTCGAGCCGGCCGATGTCGTCGGCCTGCTCGCGCGTCTCGGCGCGAATCCGCCGCCGGCCTGGCGCGGTGTCGTCTGGTTCCGCCTGCCGGTGCCGGGCGATCGGCGCGCGTGGACATTGGCGGCACTTCGCGAAGTGATCGCTGGACGCATTCCGCTGCCGCGGATTGCTGCTTCTGCCGTCACGCGTCCGAACGGCGCTTCCGATATCTTTGCGGCCAACGAGGGCGACGCCGATGCGCCGGCGCGGTCGCTGGTCGTCGACGGCGATGCGTGCACGGCCGGCGAT
>Ga0105249_10005861_pt1 | contig 10633 bp, 6 predicted proteins | sample KBSS44metaG_FD_81522 | JGI IMG/M metagenome (GOLD analysis project Ga0105249, IMG submission 81522) | Switchgrass rhizosphere microbial communities from Kellogg Biological Station, Michigan, USA - KBS S4-4 metaG | ecosystem: Host-associated > Plants > Roots > Rhizosphere > Soil | place...
CCCGTCGAGGTCAAGTGGGAGGTCAACGACACGAGCGTGACGATCGGCGGGAACCGCTGTACGACGACCAACGGCAACAAGTGCAAGGGGACGTTCGGCACGGTGCAGAGGACGTTCTCGGCGTCGGCGGCACGCTCCGGGCCGCTAAAGATCGTCCAGGTCTGGGAAGGCGGCTCGGGGAACGTCGGCTCGTTCCAGCAGGGGACGACCCACGACCTCGTCGTCAAGATCGCCGTGGCGGGGAACCTCGCGGTCGCGCAGGCAGTCAGCGACCCAGCCGTCCTCATCCGCGTCACCGGAAGCCAGAACCAGTCCGTGGACTGTGACCCGGCGCTTCCGAACCTTCGGGAGGAGATCAGGAACGGCTGCGCACCCCAGTACGCGATCAACCAGGGGTTCACTTGTCCCGCGACGGCCCCGACGCTCTGGAGCAGTCCGCAGCCCTGGAACTGCGTGGCGATCCAGACGGGCGGCGCCGTCGGGCAGGTGGAGCAGGGTCTCCGCGACCGCATCCTCGGCGGCAGCAACTCCTGCACCAGCCCGAACAACTGGTCGAGCTTCCCCAACATCCCGACGGGCGATCCGAGAATCGTCCCCGTCTTCATCACGCCCTTCGGCACGTTCAGCGGCAGCGGGAACGACGTGTTCCCCGTCACGAACTTCGCAGTGTTCTACGTGACCGGATGGTTCTCGAGCCCCTGTCCAAACGACGATCCAGTGCCCGACAAGGGCTACATCGTCGGCCACTTCATCCAATACATCTTTGCGCTCAACAACGGCGGCGGAAGCGGACAGCTGTGCAACTTCAGCTCGTTCGGCACCTGCGTCGCCGTCCTCGACGAATAGGAGGACCACCGGTGCAACTCGTGCACAAGCTTCTCTCAACCCGCGGCGGAACGCTGATCATAAGCGGCATCGCAGCTGTCCTCGCCGCGGTCATCCTGATCGGCTACCTCCACCGCTACCGCGAGAGCGTCAACAGCGCCTCCCAGCCGGTGACGGTGCTCGTGGCGAGGGGCCTGATCGAGAAGGGCACACCTGGTGCCGTCGTCGGCACACAGGACCTCTTCCAGACCACGACCGCTCCACGCGACGAGGTCAAGGAGGGTGCGATCTCCGATCCGGCCTCGCTCCGCGGCCGGGTGGCCGTCGCCGACGTCTACCCGGGGCAGCAGCTGACCGTGGCTGACTTCAGCGCCCAGGCCGACGCGCTCGGGAACACCCTCAGCGCTGACCAGCGGGCCATCACGATCCCGGTCGACGCGGCCCACGGAATGATCGGGGACATCCAGGCCGGTGACCACGTGGACATCTACGCCGGCTTCAACGTCAAGAAGATCCGCCAGGACGGAACATCCGATCCGAACGCGTCCGAGCGAGCCGTCCTCAGGCTGATCATGGAGGACATCACCGTGCTCGGCGTGCCCGCCGAGAGCAAGGCCGGGTTCGGCGCCGGCGCCTCGACGACTTCGGACGTCACCCTGCGCGTCGACGACAAGCAGGCGGCGCAGCTCGCCTTCGCCTCCGACAACGGGAAGCTCTGGATCGTGCTCCGGCCGCGAGCCGGCGCCGCCGAGACCAGGCCGGATCTCGTCACCGTCGAGACGCTGCTCTTCGGCCTTCCGTCCGTGGCTGCGGTTCGGTCCTTCGGAGGCCGGCCATGAGCGGCATCAAGGTCCTTGTCGCACTGGACACCGGCGTCGACCGCGCGGCGGTCGAGAACGCGCTGCCGGTCGACACGGAGATCCAGATCGTCGGTCTCGTCGACGGGCTCGAGGAGAGCTGGGCGACTCTGCAGGAAGTCCCGGCGGACCTGCTCCTCGTCGGCTGTGCAGGCTACTCCGACCGGGCGCTCTACCTGATCGACGGGGCGGTCAAGCAGGACACGGACCGTCCGGTCATGGTCCTCGCCGACGGCTCACCGAACGGCTTCGTGAAGCGCGTCTTCGAGGCCGGCGCGGACGACATCCTGACCCTGCCGCAGCAGCCCGACGACCTCCTGTTCGCCATCCAGAAGGCGGTTGCCCGCAAGCAGGGAGCGACATCGAGTGGGAGCGTCGCCGTCTCCCCGATGATCTGCGTGCTTGGCCCGAAAGGCGGCACCGGCAAGACGCTGACCGCCTGTAACCTCGCGGTGGGTCTCGCCGTTGCGGGCTACCGCGTCGCGATCGTCGATCTCGACCTGCAGTTCGGGGACGTCGGGCTCTCGCTCGGGCTCGCTCCGGAGAAGACGATCTACGACCTCGCGAAGTCGGGCGGGTCCATGGACGCGGACAAGCTCGACGGCTACCTCGCGACCCACGAGTCGGGGGTCCGCGCCCTGCTCGCCCCCACGCGGCCGGACCATGCGGGTCTCATCACGACCGAGTTCCTGCGGGAGGTGTACTCGACGCTCCGTGCGACGCACGACTACCTCATCGTCGACACGCCGCCGGGATTCACGCCCGAGGTGATCGCCTCGATCGACAGCTCGTCCCACATCTGCGTCGTCGGGATGCTCGATTCGCTGTCGCTCAAGAACACGAAGCTCGGCATGGAGACGCTCGACCTCATGGGCTACGACCGCGATCGAACACGGTTCGTGCTGAACCGGGCCGATTCGCGGGTCGGCATCTCGATCGAGGACGTGATCGCGATCGTCGGGCGGGCCCCCGACGTGGCGATTCCGAGCGACAGGGACATTCCGGTCTCCGTCAACAGCGGCACGCCGATCGTCCTCGCCAAGGGGCGGTCCGATGCCGCAAAAGCGTTCAGGAACCTGACCGCGCTTTACAACGGCGGCGCTCCGACCCGAAACGGCCGCATGCGGCTCTTCGGGAGGAAGGCGTAGTCATGGAGCTCCACGAGCGTCTGTCGGCTGCCCGTCCCGTCTCCGGCGCTCCGGGGCGCGACCCGTTCTCCGAGGTGAAGAACCGCATCCACCTCGCGGTCATCGGTGACCTCGGCCCGCAGCTCTTCAACGTCAACATGGACCCGAACGCGCTTCGGGAGCGCGTCTCCGCCGACATCAAGTCCCACCTGGCCCAGGAGCAGGGGATCTCGCGCGACGACCGCGACCGGCTCGCGTCCGAGATCGCGGACGACATCCTCGGCCACGGGCCGCTCGAGCGCCTTCTCGCGGACGAGAGCGTCACGGAGATCATGGTCAACGGTCCCTTCGACGTCTGGGTGGAGCGCCAGGGGCGCCTCTACGAGACGACTGTCCGCTTCAACGACGAATCGCACCTGCGCCGCATCATCAACAAGATCGTGGCCCAGGTCGGCCGGCGGATCGACGAGTCGTCGCCGCTCGTCGACGCGCGCCTCCCCGACGGGAGCCGCGTCAACGCGGTCATCCCGCCGCTGTCGCTCTCGGGCCCGCTCGTGACGATCCGCAAGTTCTCCAAGAAGCGGCTCGACATGAACGACCTCGTCCGCCTCGGGACGCTCTCGACGGAGACCGTCGAGTTCCTGCAGCGCTGCGTCCTCGCGGAGCTGAACGTCCTCATCTCCGGCGGAACCGGCTCGGGAAAGACGACGCTCCTGAACGCGATGTCGACGGCGATCCCGGACGCAAACCGGATCGTCACGATCGAAGACGCCGCCGAGCTCCGGTTGAACCAGAGGCACGTGCTGCGCCTCGAGTCCCGGCCGAAGAACATCGAGGGCGAGGGAGAGATTCCGATCCGCGAACTCGTCCGCAACTCGTTGCGCATGCGGCCAGACCGGATCATCGTCGGCGAGGTCCGCGGCGCTGAGGCGCTGGACATGCTCCAGGCGATGAACACGGGCCACGACGGCTCGCTCTGCACCGTTCATGCGAACTCGCCCCGTGACGCCCTCTCCCGCATCGAGACGATGGTCCTGATGGCGGGCTTCGACCTTCCGGTCAAGGCCATCCGCCAGCAGGTCGCGTCGGCACTCGACCTGATCGTTCACCTCGAGCGTCTCGAGGACGGCTCCCGCCGGGTGACGGCAATCACCGAGGTCGGGCGGATGGAGTCGGAGGTCATCACGCTCCAGGACATCTTCGAGTTCCGAGTCGAAGAGGTGACGAGCGAACGCGTCGTCATCGGGGGGCTTGGCTCGACCGGCCTACGGCCGACGTTCGTTCACAAGTTCGAGAAGCGCGGCATCCAGCTTCCGAGCAGCCTCTTCAAAGACGGCCGTCCCAAGCTTGGGGACCTCGCCAGGGTCGCCGAGCGATGAAGCGAGCGGCCGTAGTCGCAGTGGTGGCGAGCGCCGTCGCCCTCGCCACCACTGCTTCCGCCCAGTCGCCGGAGCCGACACTGACGCCGGTGCGCGGGGCGGTCTTCCCGGACAGGGCCTACGTCGTCGGCCTGCCCGAGAATGCGTACCTCGGGGCGAGCGACGTGGGGGTGCGCGAGAACGGGACGCTGATGCAGAACGTCTCGGTCACGCCGGCCCGCCTCGCCGAGGAAGGGAGCTTCGGCGTCGTGCTCGCCATCGACGCGAGCGACAGCATGCACGGCCAGCCCATCAAGGGAGCACTCGCCGCGGCAAAGGCGTTCGCCGCCCAGCGCGGCGCGAACCAGGAGGTCGCGGTCGTGGCCTTCAACTCGACCGCGCAGACCGTGCTGCCCTTCACCACCGACGCGGAGAAGATCGACGCCGCGCTCGCAGAAGCTCCGCCCCTCGTCCACGGCACACACATCTACGATGCGACCGAACTCGCGCTCACGATGCTCGCTGAGGCGAAGATCGCGGCGGGATCGGTCGTCCTTCTCTCTGACGGAGCCGACACGGGGAGCACGGCCAGCGCCGAAGACGTCGTCGCTCAGGCGCGGGCCGGCCACGCTCGGATCTTCACCGTCGGCCTGCACGGGCGCGCGTTCCAGCCGGAGCCCCTCCAGACGCTCGCCGAGGGCACGGGCGGCGCGTTCTCGGAGGCCACGTCAGTGGACCAGCTCGAGACAATCTTCCAGGCGCTCGGCGGCCAGCTCGCGAGCGAGTATCTCGTCCAGTACCGCTCACCCGCCGACCCTGAGCAAACCGTCCACGTCGCCGTGACCGTCGACGGCTACGAAGGCGTGCTGGAATCCGTCTACGCATCGCCCGCGGGCCCGGCCAGCCACTCCGGGCCGTTCCACCATTCCTTCACCGAGCAGTTCTGGGCCTCGACAGCCGGCATGGTCGCGACCGCGACCGCTGCAGCGCTCCTGGCTGCGCTCGCCGCGGCGCTGCTGATCAAACGGCCCCGGCGGAACCTGCGAGCACGAATGAGCGAGTTCGTCTCTCTCGCGCTTCCCAGCTCCGAGGAGTCCAAGAAGACCAAGGAGTCGGCGCTCGCGCGCGCGGAGAAGCCGCTCGAGGGAGCGCCCTGGTGGATCCGCTTCAACGAGGAACTCGAGATCGCCGGCATCGAGACGCGGGCCGCGCACCTCCTCATCGGGACGGCCGTCGCGACCCTCTTTGCGATGTGGATCGTGGCGACGATCAGCGGCTCCCTGCTTCTGGGTACGGTCGGCCTGTTTGTGCCGTTCCTCGTCCGCGGCTCGGTCAAGCGCAAGCTCGAGCGCAAGCGGCGGCTCTTCGCCGACCAACTGCCGGACAACCTGCAGGTCCTCGCCTCGGCACTCCGGGCTGGGCACAGTCTCGTGGGCGCGCTCTCGGTCGTCGTCGAAGACTGTCCGGAGCCGTCGCGCAGCGAGTTTCGCCGAATCATCTCCGACGAGCAGCTGGGCATCGCGCTCGACACGGCGTTCATGACGGTCGCGCAGCGGATGGACAATCGCGACCTCGAGCAGGTCGCGCTCGTGGCCGCGCTTCAGCGCGAGACGGGCGGCAACACCGCCGAGGTCCTGGACCGCGTCGCGGAGACGGTGCGAAGCCGCTTCGAGCTCCGGCGCCTCGTGAGGACGCTGACGACGCAGGGACGGATGTCGCGCTGGGTCGTTTCGTTGCTGCCCGTCGGGCTCCTCGTCCTCATCACGGCAATCAACCCGAGCTACATGGAGCCGCTCTACACGCACCCGCTCGGCCGGATTCTCCTCGCCTTCGCTGCGGTGATGGTCGTGGCGGGCTCCCTCGTCATCAAGCGAATCATCGACATCAAGGTCTGAAAGGGGCACGCACATGATCCTGGTCCTCCTCGGAGCGCTCTTCCTCGCAGGCCTCGCCGTGGCACTCGTCGCCCGGGCCGTGGCGATGCCGCGCATGCGCACCGAGCAGGCGATCGGGCTCATCGACGGTTACGGGTACGCAGGTGCGGTCGGCGAGGCCGAGAGCGGCAGCGGGGTGAAGGGTGCCCTCGACCACGTGGCGAACACGGTCGGCGGCTTCGCCGCGCGGCGCTTCGGGGGCTTGCGCGAGGCGGCGCTTCGGAACGAGCTCATGGCCGCGGGCCTGTACGCGACGTCCCCGCGCATGTTCCTCGGCTACCGCGTCCTCTGCGCCATCTGCGTGCCGGCTGCGTGGATCTGGCTTGCACTCACCATGCAGCTCCAGCCTCTCCTAACTGCCGTCGGCCTCATCATGGCGGTCCTCGCGGGCTGGACGACTCCCATGACGATCGTGCGAAACAGGTCGCGCCGCCGGCTCGAGCAAATCGACTACGAGCTCCCCGAGCTGATCGACCTCCTCGTGGTCACCGTGGAGGCGGGCCTCGGGTTCAACGGTTCGATGCAGATCGCAGCCGAGCGGCTGGATGGCGCGCTCGGCGACGAGATGCGGCTGACGCTGCAGGAGCAGAGCATGGGCCTGTCAACCGACGAGGCCATGCGGAACCTCCTCGCGCGCGCCGAGACCCCCGCGATGCGCTCGTTCGTGCGGTCGATCGTCCAGGGCGAGACGCTTGGCGTCTCGATCGGCGACATCCTCCGGAACCTCGCGATCGAGATGCGAAAGCGGCGTCGGGCCTCCGCCGAGGAGCGTGCCCAGAAGGCTCCGATCAAGATCCTCTTTCCGCTGATCTTCCTGATTTTCCCGGCGATGTTCGTGATCCTCCTCGCGCCGGCCGTGTTCCAGTTCCTCGAGGCGTTCGGAGGCGGGGGTTGAGCCGGCTCCTCGTCACCGGGATCTTCGCTGCGATGACCGCGGCCACGGCAATGACGGTGAGCGAAGCGGCGCGGGACGCGATCTCCGACCCGCACGCGAGGAGCTGGGCGGTCCTCGGGTACAGCGCTTTGCGGCTGGCGGTCGTCGGAGCGTTCAGCTACTTCGTCTTCGTCCGGGCACCGTCCAGGCAGCCGTCGCGCAACGCCGTCGCCCTGATCGCCTGCACCGTGGCGGTCGCAGCCGTCGTGCTCCTGCAAAAGCCGGCGGAGGACGGATCAGCGGCCCTCGTGGTCACCGGGGACGTGGTTGCGCTTGCGTCGTGTGCCTGGCTGCTCATCTCAGTTCTCACCCTGGGCCGCTGCTTCGGCGTCCTTCCGGAGGTACGTGGCCTCGTCCGCGAAGGGCCGTACAAACTCGTCCGCCATCCCGTCTACCTGGGTGAGCTCGGTGCATGCGCGGGCCTCGTTCTCGCAGCACCAACCGCATGGAATCTCGTCATCGCGGCGCTCTTCACGGGCGCGCAGGCGGTCCGCATGCGCCTCGAGGAGCGGGCGCTGGCCGCGGAGTTCCCCGAGTACACCGCCTACGCACACTCAACGCCGGCGCTGTTTCCCGTCCTCAGAGCGTCGCGCGGGCGCCTGTCGCGCTTGCGGCCCGAGATGTCGACCACCCACGTCCGGAAGGGGTCTCCGTGAGCCGTCCACCGAAGGTCTTCTCGTTCGCGACCGTTGTCGCGGTTCTCGCTGTTGCAACGGTCCTGGTCTCGCCCGCGGGCGCCGTGCTCTCCGCTCCCGTCGCGCTCTCGCCGAACGAGGGAGCCGTGATCGAGAGCGTGCCCGCGTTCGAGTGGTCCGCGGTCTCCGGCGCCGCCCGCTACGAATGGGAGATCTCCGCCGACGCTGGCTTCAACTCGCCAGTCCTGGGCCTCGGCCTCGACCATTTCTTCACGCGGAACACCTGGGCCACTCTGACGAAGACCATCCCAGACGGGACGTACTGGTGGCATGTCCGGCCCGTCGAGTCGGACGGGGACGTCGGTCTCTGGTCGGCGTCGCGGAGCTTCGTGAAGCAGTGGGCGGAGCAGAGGTTCCAGCCGGAGCTCCTCGCCCCGTCCAATGGGTCGGACGTCACCTATCCGACCGATGTCTTCCGGCTCGCGTGGACGGCTGTGCCCGGAGCGGTCAAGTACCTCGTGCGCGTCGCCACCGACCCGAGCCTCGGCTCCCTCGTCTGGACCGGCAGCGCCAAGGAGACGCAGGCGTCGAGCTTCACACCCTTGCTCCAGCTGGCTCCCGGCCAGACGTACTACTGGGGGGTCACCCCGGTCGATGCGGAGGGGAATCACGGCGCCGCCTCGGCGGTCTGGTCTTTCACATGGCGCTGGAACTCCGCAACGACGACGTCGCGGCAGGACGTCGCCGGCGCGCCGGAGATCTACGACTGGCAGTTCTCCTGGGGAGCGGTGCCGGGCGCGGCCGGGTACGAGCTCGAAATCTCCACCTCCAGCGAGTTCGCGCCGGGCTCGAAGGTCTGCTGCGCGGTCAACCTGGCGACGAAGGTAACGACCATCGGGACGAAGTACACGCCCGCGGTGGCGCTCAGGAACAACACCTATTACTGGCGCGTCCGCGCCATCGACCCGAGCCGCAACGCGGGCCAGTGGAACCAGGGCGCGTCCTTTTTCAAGAGCTTCGACAACCTCCCCCCGAGCGTCGAGAACCTGCGCATGCTCGACAATCCCTCGCCCTCGACGGGTGGCTTCGCCACGGCGACTCCGATCGTCGCCTGGGACGCGGTGCCAGGGGCCTCAGCCTACGCCGTCGAGGTGACCAAGTATGTGGACGGAGCGGGATGCGACTGGACGGCGACGTCAGAGCACTGGGGCCAGAACGGCTCCCTGACGACAACGACCACGGCATGGACGCCGCTCGGCAACGGCTGGAACAACATCAAGCCGTTCGCGAGCCCCCTGCCCGTGGCCTGGGACGTGCCCTCGCTCGTCGCGGGACATTCCTACTGCGCGAAGGTGACGCCTGTCGACAAGCCGTCGGACATCACCGGCCAGTACGTCTCCGCGCCGCCGACGTACGTGCCGAGCATCGACGCTCCCGCGTTCACGTGGACCGGTCCCGACGCAGGCGGCCCCTGCTCGCCGTCCTGCAGCGCGGGCTCTCTCGGGAGCGGCGACTACCTCACGCCCGTGACCGGGTCGACGACCGCCGCGATGCCTTTGTTCCGCTGGAAGCCAATCGCCGGCGCAGCGAGCTACTACGTCCTTGTGTCGAGAGACCCCGACTTCACGAACCTGGCCGACTATGGGTTCACCCAGGTGCCGGCATACGCGCCCCGCCTTACCAGCGGGACACGCACGTATCCCGACGAGAGCGCCGACACGCCTTACTACTGGGCCGTGCTGCCGGCAACGGACATCCACGGAGGCGGGGTGACGACGGCGCCCAGCTTTAGCGCGCCGCAGAACTTCGTGAAGGAATCGCCTGCGCCAGATCTCGTGGCGCCCGCGAACGGCGCCGTCTTCTCGGGACCCGTGACGTTCTCCTGGAACCCGGTTCCCGGGGCGCGCCAGTACCGCCTGCAGGTCTCGACCGACCCGTCCTTCTCGAGCGGCATCCTCGAGAACGCCGTTACGGACTCGACCGCGTTCACGAGCGACAAGTCGTACGTAGCCGACACGAATCTCTACTGGCGCGTCCGCGCCGACGCGGAAAGCACGGATGCGCCGTTCGGCGTCGGCCTTACGTGGTCGAACGAGGACGAAACGCCCGACCTTCGGTCCTTCCGCAAGACGCTCGCCCCGCCAGTGCCCGATCCGGCGAACGCGACGAGCGGCATCGACCTGCCGACATGGAAGTGGTCGACCGTGCCGGGCGCGGTCTCGTACGACTTCCACCTCGAGCTGCCGAACCACCAGTCGAGCGACTTCACAGGCCTGCCCTCGGCCGCGGCGGCACCCATTCTCCTAAAGGGCACCGGCAGCTGGCACTGGCAGGTGCGCGCCAACTTCCCGCAGGTGGACTCGCTCACGCTGACGAAGGGCCCGTGGAGCGACCGGGTGGCGTTCACGCGGACGATCCCGGAGCCCGCGAATCCGAGGGAGGACACGGACGCCGGCGGCCTCGTCCTTCGCTGGGATCCGCGCCTGGGCGCGTTCAACTACCGCGTGCAGATCGCGACGACGGAGGACTTCTCGTTCCCCGTCGAGACGGCCACCACCGAGAACACCAGCTTCGCCCCCAAGCTGATGCTCCCGGCGTACCTGGCCGGGGGGACGTTCTACTGGCGGGTGGCCGCGGCGGACGACCTCGTCGCAAACGTGGGCGACTTCACCGGGCCCCGCACGTTCACCGTGAGCGGGACGCCGGTAACGCGGACCGCCACGACGATCATGCTCCAGGTGACGAAGAAGGCTTCGAAGCTCAATGCGGGCGGCGGCGTCGCTCCCCGCGCCACCGGCCAGGTGACGGTCAAGCTGTACCGCAAGCGCGGAGGCAGCTTCCACCTCCTCTCGACGAAGAACCCGATGCTGAGCGCGCTCTCGACGTACACCACGGCGTTCGCCCGGCCCGGGTCGGGCACGTGCAAGGTCGTCTCCCGCTACGAAGGCGATCCCGCACACACG
>Ga0105249_10005863_pt1 | contig 10631 bp, 8 predicted proteins | sample KBSS44metaG_FD_81522 | JGI IMG/M metagenome (GOLD analysis project Ga0105249, IMG submission 81522) | Switchgrass rhizosphere microbial communities from Kellogg Biological Station, Michigan, USA - KBS S4-4 metaG | ecosystem: Host-associated > Plants > Roots > Rhizosphere > Soil | place...
CGCGGGGACCGGCGTCTCGGTGACAGTCTTGGCCGGGGCGCAGGCAGCGAGCGCGGCGACGCCGGCAACGAAGATGGAGCGAAGTGACTTCATTAGATGAACCTGACGACGTGGTCGGTGGTCAGCGGAAGCTAATCTGCCGACTTGGCCATGTGCGAGAACCGTACGAACACCGTTGGGCAGACCACGTCGACGGCGCCTGGGTCACATCGTCAGTGCATGACACCGCTTGATCCACCTCGGAGCCGCTTGATGCGTCTCATCACGCTTCCGGTCATGCTCGCCGTGACCGGCATCGCGTGCGGCCGCTCGCTCGGCAGCGAGCCGCGCTCCGACCCACGCGATCCCGCCGCGACCACGCGGTCGACGCCTCTCGCGATCGTTGGTGTGCGCATCGTGCCGATGACGTCGAGCACGATTCTCGAGGATCAGACGATCGTCGTCCGCGATGGCGTGATCGCGTCGATCGGACCTTCCGCCACCGCACAGCTGCCAGCCGAAGCGGTCGTCATCCACGGTAACAACCGCTACGTGATGCCGGCGCTGATCGACATGCACGTGCACCTCGCGAGCGCGGATCTCGACGCGTACCTCGACGCGGGCATCGGCACCGTGCGCAACATGTGGGGTCACGCCGCGATCTCGACGATGCAGCGAGAGATCGCCGCAGGCACGCGCGCGGGCCCGACGATCGTGAGTGCGAGCCCGGGCGTCGACGGCTCACCCCCGCAATGGCCAGGGACGTTGCTCCTCACGAACGCGTCGCAGGCGCGTGAGATCGTGCGCGCCCAGGCAGCCGCGGGATGGCCGTACCTCAAGGTCTACACTCGGCTCTCGCGCGAGATGTTCGACTCGGTGATGGTCGCCGCGCGATCGGTGGGGATTCCAGCGCTCGGCCATGTCCCGCTGGACGTCGACGTCGGTCACGCGATCGATGAGGGAATGAAGTCGATCGAGCACCTGACGGGTTATGATCGCGCTGTGAGTCGAACGGGTCGTGCGGGTACCTGGGGTTGGGTGGACGCCGACGTCGCGCGCTTCGCCGCGCTCGCGCAGCGCTCGGCGCGCGCTGGTGTGTGGAACTGCCCGACGCTCGCGATCTTCGCCGAGCTCGCGAAGCAGCACTCGGCGGCGGATCGAGAGCTGATCGTGCGGAACCGCCGGCAGTTCGTGCGCGAGCTCTCGCGTGCTGGCGGGCGCATTCTGCTCGGGACGGATGCCGGTATCGATGTGGTCGCGCCGGGGACATCGATCCATGACGAGTTGCGTGAGCTCGTCGCGTCGGGTCTGTCACCGTTCGACGCCTTGCGTGCGGGGACGACGTCGGCTGCGGACTTTCTTGGCCTGCCTGACGTGGGACGAGTCGTCGTCGGCGCGCGCGCGGACCTGTTGGTGCTGCGTGGGAATCCGCTCGTGGACATACAGCAGGCGCGTCGCATCGACGGCATCGTGACGCGCGGCGCGTGGCGTCGCATCGCGCCGTAGTCATCCCGCGCTGACTCCAGAAGAGAACGAACGGCAGACGCAGAACCCGCAGGGCTGCTGGCGCGGCCGTCGCAGAAGGCCGCGGTGGTGACGGGAGACGGGTAGCGAGTTCGTTGTCATTCCGAGCGGAGCCGCGCAGCGGCGGAGGCGAGGAATCGCCGTCGTCCCGATCGAGCGGCCCCTCTACCCGGATGATCGCGATTCCTCGCCTGCGCGCCTTGCGGCGCTCCGCTCGGAATGACAGCCGCCGTTTCTCCCGCTACCCGCTACCCCCCTCAGTACTGCCCCCTCGGTACTGCGACTGGCTACTGTTGCCCGATGACTGACTGACAACTGTCCGCGGCGCCGCGCGATGTCATTTCGAACAGAGGTACCCCATCGCGATGTCAGGCAGTGACCCCTTGATCGTCGTTCCGTAGCCCGGCTTCCCGGGCGCGGACCGCTGGTACACCGTGTTCGCCTTCTCGTCATGAAAGTAGATGTTCTCCTTCACCGCCACCGTCTTTTTGGCGCAGTCGAACATCGCCACCGTGCGCGACGCGGTGATCGGACCCTTCGGCGTGACGATCGGCTTCACGAACACCGCCCGCAACGTCGCCGTGACGATCCCGTCGGGCGCTTTCTTCACGCTCTTCGGATCGACGTAGACCGGATTACCGACGGACGTCTTGCCGATCTCCTTCCAGGTCGCCTGTGAGACGTTAGGCGGCCTGCCGATCGTGGCGCCGAGCAGGACGATGACGAAGGCGAGCATGGCGAGTCTAGCTCGCGCGAATGTACGACGCCCCCGCCTCCTGGGCGCGAATCACCGCGAACACGCCAGACGGCTGCAGGATCACGCCCGGCACCATGTACGCGATCGCCTGCTTGCGGGCCTCGGCGTCACTCACGCCGTCTTTCGACTTGATCAGTTCCACGCAATCGGCCAGCGCCAGATTGCACGCGAGCGCCACGCCGCCGCGCGCGAGGAACTTGTCGAGCGCCACCGCGTCGAACTGCTCCGGTACCTCACCACGCGACGCCGACAGCAACGCCGGGTTCCGGTCCGTCGGCTGCTGCGTCACCGGGTGCAGGACGTTCTTCGCCTTCCCGATGCCGTACTTGTCCCAGAACGCCTGCTGCATCGCCAGCACGATCCCGTTGTGCCGCAGCACGACCACCGCCGACAGGTCCTTCGGCGCGGCGCCGAGCACTTCCTGGTACTGCTTCGCCCAGATCGAGGCGCGCCACACGCCGTAGCCGCTCTCGACCTCGGGCACGTCGAAGACCGCCTTGTGCTTGCCCGTCAGCTTGTTCGTCCAGCTCACGTCCCACTTCTCCCCCTGCTGGGCGGGGTGAGCGGGCGTCGCGGACGCGCCGAGCGAGAGGGAAGAGAAGTCCATCGCAAGCGGCATCGCGCCGAGCACGGCGGCGTTCGCGGCCACTTTGCCAAGAAAATCGCGGCGAGTGGATGACATAGTCGGCTCCGGTAACGGATTTGAAGTCGTGTGAGACGTACGGCCAGGGGCCCGAAGGTCAAGCCCTCGAAAGTCCCGTCACTCAAAGCGGAAAACCGCGCCGATCTCCCTCACCGGCTGCGGTCAGCCCCGTGCTGCTCCATACCCTCGGGCCATCGCCACCGCCACAAAGACCATGATCACGACCACGAGCGCCTCGACGTGGCTGATCAGCGCAATCTTCCGCCCCGGCCCGCTCGTCATCAGCCGTTCCGCCGATTCGCCCCTTCTGAACGTCCGGCGCCAGCGCAAGAGCGTGATCATGGGCCACAGCTCGAGGAGCAGGATCACCAGGAAGAGTCCGAGCTTCGCGTGGAAGACGTGGTTCGTGTAGTAGTAGCCGGATGGCTTCTCGATCCCGGCGACCATTCGCCAGACCCCGGTGGCGATCCAGAGCGCGGCGGCTAGCCCCCACGTGGTGTCGGATCGGAAGGCCCGGCGCAGCGCCGCATTGCTCGGCGACTCGCGCAACGCGGTTCCCCGGGCGATCACCGCGCCGAGTCCGAGGCCAAGGGCGATGAGGTGCAGGGCGGCGAGCGTGATTTTCAGCATGGCGGGAATCTTACGACATTCCGGGCCGGTCCGCCGCAGACGGGAGACGGGAGACGGGGAAACGGCGGCTGTCATTCCGAGTGGAGGCCGAAGGCCGGAGGCGAGGAATCGCCATCGTCCCGACCGAGGGACTTCGGGCCCTCTACCGGGAGGATGGCGATTCCTCGCCTCCGGCGCTTCGCGCCTCCGCTCGGAATGACGAAACGGTCAGGGCCGGATTGTCACTCCCGCGCCGACCGACGTGCGCTGGAACCCCGCCGAGCCCGCGAGGTTGGAGTTCGACCACGCCGCGTCCAGCCGCACGCCCCAGTGCGCGCGGATCTCGCGCTCCACCGACGCGCGACCCATGCCGAGCGTCTGCCACGACCGCCCACTCTCCCGAAGACCCCCCGCCCGGGCATACGCCGAGAGGTACCAGACTGACGCCACCCGCCGGTACACGTTCACCGCCGGGCCCGTCTCCAGGTACTCGTGCGGAGAGAAGAACCGGAACTCGAACGGCGCGGAGTAGCGTTGGTAGATCGTCGGCCACTCGATGGTCACCGACGGCACGCCCTCGAGCGCCAGGCGCGGCGTCGCGCGGACACGAAGGCGCGTGTTGCCCTCGGACCAGTGCGTCGCGTCTACCGACAACGCCGTCGACAACTGGGACGTCAATCGCTCCGTCAGCCCAATGCTCCCGTAGGCGCCGACGAGCCGGTGCTCGATCGCCGCGACGTTGTCCCCGATGATGAGCCGCGCGGCCGACAGGTCCACGCGGTGATGGTCGCCGGGCAGCCAGGCGACGTTGACCTCGCCCTCCCATGGCGAGAAGTCCACCGACTCGTACGACTTGAGCCCCACTCGGCCCGACACTGCGAGCGAGCGCGCCGGCCGCAGATCGAGCGACGTCTCGGCCTCACGCGACTCGAGACTCACGCTGTCATCGCGCAGCTCGGCCGCGCGAGCCGTGACTCGGATGGCGCCGAACGCCAACGGCGCCGCGCCGCTGGCGACATCGACCGCGCGGTACGACGTACCATCGTGATCGCGAAAGCCGCGCACACCGCCCGCGAACGTCGCGCGGGCGCGCTCTTCGTAGCCGCGGGCCAGCCGGTCCATGGAAACGCTGCCACGACCAGCGGCACGCGCGTCGCGAACGGCATCGACTGCCCCGCCTAACGCGCCGAGGTCGGCGAGTGCCATGATGCGGGCCTCGATGAGCGACGGATCGTGCGACCCCGTCGCCAGCAGCGAGTCCGCCAGCGCGAGCGCCGCGCGCGGCTCGGCACGCGCGAGGCGCACGTACGCGAGCCCGATCGCCGCCTGCTCGCGGTCGCCATCGTTGCCATCGGCCAGCACGGCACGATATCGCCGCTCGGCGTCCGAGAAGTGGTTGCCCCACCGAGCTGCGCGAGCGGCGCCGAGTCGCGCCTGGCCACGCTCGTACAGACAGTTCGTCGCGACCGTGTCGTAGGTCGCGCGCGCCGCGTCGAGCTCGTTCGCCCACGACAGCGCGAGGCCGAGGTCGAGCTTCGTCTCGCACGACGTCGGGTTCGTGGCGAGGTAGTCGGTGAAGAGCCGCGCCGCCTGACGAGGCGCGTCCGACCAGAGGTATTGTCGACCGAGTCGCGGCAGGAGTGCGACGCGGCGGCTCGGGTCGACCGCGATGGCACGCTCGTACGCATCGATCGCCGCGCGCGGGCGTGAATCGTTCGCCGCGAGGTCACCGTCTCGCACGAGCGAGTCCGCGCGTGTACGGGCGTCGCTCTGTGCGAACACGTGTCGCGGCGAGAAGGCCGCGAGCGCACCGCACGCGAAAACCGTCAGCGTCCTCCGATAGATCGCAGCGGCGCTCATGACGATGCCCCCACACGCTGAATGTGCCAGACCTGCACGGCCGGGCGCTTTCTGAGCAGCCCGTCGACGGTGTAGATCGCGCTGATCACGGACATGAGCATCCAGTACACGAGCGGATACAGCACGGCAAACGGGAAGTACTTCGCCAGGTCGCGATCGTAGCGTCGGTCGAGCATCACGCCCGTCGCGAGCTGCGTCAGGCACGCCGTGGCGGTGAGCATTCCCCAGAGATTCGGAATCGGCGAGGAACCGTACGGCGAGTAGCCGAGCGCATGCGAGAGCACCCAATACGTGGTGAGCGTGAGGAACGTGTACGCCCAGCCGATGGACAGCACGCCTTCCCAGAACACCGGCCACAGGCGACGCGACCGCCAGCTGAACGGCACCTGGCGATGCTTCGCGAGGACCTGGGCGAGCCCGCGCGCCCAGCGGCGGCGCTGCTTCCACAGCTCGCCTAACGTTGGCGGGACTTCCATCCATACGACGGCCGATGCCTCGTAGCGCACGTCCCAGAAGCGCCGCTGCAGCTTCCACGTCATGTCGATGTCCTCGGTCGCCATGTCGGGCGAGAAGAGGCCGACATCGACGAGCGCCGTCTTGCGGAACGCCGCAATGGCGCCCGACACGGTCAGCACGCGACCCCAGATGCGTTGCGCACGTCGCTGCACGGACACGATCGATGCGAACTCGAGGGTCTGCAGATTGCGCAGCAGCGATCCGCGGTTCGCGACGCGCGGGTTGCCCGTCACGGCTCCCACACGCGGCGACTCGAAGTGCGGCACGAGCGCGCGCAGCACGCCCGGCGTCACGACGATGTCCGCATCCAGCACGACCACGATCTCCCCTCGGCAGAGCGGAATCGCGTCGTTGAGCCCCATCGCCTTGCCTTCGTTGACCGTCTTGTCGAGGAGCCGCACGACGCCGGTGTGCAAGTAGCGCCTGACGACTCCCGCCGTGTCGTCCGTCGAGCCGTCGTTGACGACGATGACCTCGTACGACGGGTAGTCCACCTGCAGAAGCGCCTCGAGCGTCCGCCCGATCGTGCCCGCTTCCTTGTGGGCCGGGATGACGACGGACACGAACGGCAGCGCGGCGGGTGGAAGCGCCGGGGCGTTGACGTCGGTACCGGAGCGTCGCTCGCGACGGCGCGCGAACCCGATGCTCAGCACGATCCAGATGCACGCCATCGTGATCGGGTACGCGCCGTAGAACACGAGGGCGCCGCGGTAGGGCATGGAGTCGGAGATGGCGCGCAGCACCTCGACGACGCCCGAGAGATCGACGGCCATCAGAGCTCCTCCTCTGCGACGGCGATGTACGACTTGACCCCACCGCGCAGCACGACGCGCACTTCCGGCGCGGTGCGCGCGAGATCCTGCGTCGGGAGCTCGAGGGGGCGGCCGAGCGTGTCGCGCTCGAACAGCATCGGGATGTAGAGGCTCGACCTGCCGCGCTTGCCCTTGCGCGCGATCCGGATGTTGTAGCGCGTCCAGAGCATCATGCCGACGGTGCTGGTGCCGAGCGTCGCGCCGAGCAGGCCGAGCGCGATACCGAACGAGCGAACGGACTCGCGCTGGAGCACGATGACCCACCACACGACAAACACGGCCCATCCCGCTGCGACGAGCAGCCAGACGAACGCGCGCGCCGCAATCGATGGCTGGTCCGCGGGTGCGGTATGCTCGACTGGGCGTGGCGCGATCGGTTCGGTGCGCGATGGCGTGAACCGAATGGGCCGCGTGGGGCGGCCGCGCGCGGGCGCCTCGGCAGATCCTCCAGCGGGTGTGGGAAATGGTCGCGCTGATGCGCGCGGCTTGAGCTGCGAGTCGTCCACGGGAATGGAGTCGAGAGTCGGCGAGCGAGAAGCGGCTCTGCGGCGAGACGCTGCACTTCCGTACCAAGGAGTGTCGGCGGCTGCTCGACGTCACTCGATCCCGAGCGCGATGACGCACGGCACGTTAGGCACGTGCGGTGGGTCACGAAGCGGGAAGCGGGAAGCGGGAAGCGGGAAGCGGGAAGCGGGAGACGGGAGACGGGAGACGGGAGACGGGAGACGGGAGACGGCGGAGCGTTGTCATTCCGAGCGGAGCGCCGCAAGGCGCGGAGGCGAGGAATCGCACTCATCCCGGTAAAGGGGCCGCTCGGTCGGGACGAGTGCGATTCCTCGCCTCCGCCGCTTGCGCGGCTCCGCTCGGAATGACCGCCGCTTCAGCCGGTCAGCCGGCGATCTCCCCCAGCGCCCAGGCGGCCGCTCTCCGCACGCCGGCTGCGCGATCGGACTTGAGCAGGTCGGTCAGCGCCGGAATCGCCGCCGCGTCCTCGATCTCGCCGAGCGCCCGCGCTGCGCTCTCGCGAACCAGTGCATCCGTATCCCCGAGCGCGTCGATCAGCGGGCGAACTGTCTCGCGCTGCTCGATCTCGCCTAACGCCCAGGCCGCGGTGGCGCGAACGCGCGGCGAGTCGTCGCGCAACCGGCCCACGAGCGGCTCGGTCGGTCGAGGGTCCTCCGCGAGACCGAGGGCGAGTGCGCCCATCTCGCGAGTGCCGGCCTCCGCCGACGCGAGCGCTGCCAGCATCGCCTGGGCGGCCGAGGCGTCGCGTACCTGTGCGAGCAACGGCGCTGCGAGGCGGCGAACGCACCAATCGGGATCGGCGAGCGCGGCACGGAGCATCGGCACGGCCGTCGCGTCGACCACTCGACGCTGAACCCACGTCACGATGTCGCGGGCAAGAGAATCGGTGGACGCGCCGGCGCGGAAGTCACCATCCATTCCCGATGACCACCCGGAGCGCCCGTCGACCGTCACTGCCGCCATCTCGCAGATCACGGTGTTGGCGCCACGCGCCGCCTGCAGCAGCCCGCGCACGCGGGCCGAGTCCATCCCCTGTTGCTCGCGCGCCTGGGGTGGTCCGGCCGGGGGCCGGAGAAATACGAGTCGCTCGCCGGCGTGCGCGGTGCCTAACGTCACACCGGCCCTGCCAACGACCACCGCAGCGGCGGCGGCCAACGCGAGCACCTGTCCAAACCGTCCGATCGCGCGTTTCACGGGACCTCCCTACAAAATCGAATGGAGCGCTAGACCTCTGTCATTCCGAGCGTAGGGCCGAAGGCCCGGAGGCGAGGAATCGCACTAGTCCCGACCGGGGGCTTGTCCCTCTACCGGGATGGGTGCGATTCCTCGCCTCCGCCGCTGCGCGCCTCCGCTCGGAATGACAAGTCCGTACTGCGGCCTCCGCTCGGAATGACAATGGTGCCTAACGGTGCTTCCCGAGCGCTTCCGCGGCCAGCTTGCGAATCTCGGGGTCGTCGTCCTTGAGCAGCGCCGCCAACGTCTCGATCGCGCGCGTACCTCCGATATTCGCCAGCGCCTCGACGGCCGTCCGTTTCACCTCGACGTCAGGGTCACGCGTGAGCGGGATCAATGCCGGCACGGCCGCCTCGTCCTCGAGCTGTCCGACCGCTTCGGCCGCCGCCTTCCGTACCTCGCGGTCGGTGTCCTTCAGGGCGCTGATGAGGGCCGGCGGGGCTGAGCTCAGGTCGTCGAGCTGGCCGATCGCTTCGATTGCCTGGCGCCGCACCTCCACCTCCGCATCGCCGATGGCAACTGTCAGTGCTGGCAGCGCGCGCTTGTCCTCGATCTGGCCGAGTGCCGACACCGCCTCCTTCCGAACCTCTGCATTCGCGTCCTTCGTTGCGATGGCGAGCGCGTCGATCGCATCGGGACTCTCGATCTCGCCGAGCGCCCAGGCGGCCTGCTTCCGAGTCTCCGCATCGGCATCGCGCAGCATGGGGATCAGCATGGGAACGGCGGAGGGGGACTCGAGCTCACCAAGCGCCCACACGACCTGACGTCGGACGTCGACCTCCGGATCTTTAACCGCGGCGCCGAGCGCCTCGACGGCGCGCGTGTCGTCGATCTCGCCGAGCGCCCAGGCGATCTTGGCCCGCACGGCGGCGACTCGCTCCGATCCGAGTGCCGCAATGAGCCCGGGGACGGCACGTGCGCTGTCGATCTCTCCGAGCGCCGATGCCGCCGCCTCGCGAACCCGCGCGTCGCTGTCGGTGCGCAGCGCCTGAACGAGCGCATCGACGGCGCGCGGGTCCTGGAGGTTGCCGAGTGCCTCCACGGCCGCAAGTCGCACGGCGACGCTTTCATCTTTCAGGACCGAGAGGAGGGCTGGGACCGCCGTGTCGCGACCCTGTGGCTTGGCGGGCGCCTGGGAATCCGACGTCGTGCCCTGCCCGAGTCGGGATGCGCTGTCGGCCGTCCGCACGGCCGGCACGGCCTGAGACACGCCGGCGTCGGTGGATGCCGCGGTTGTAGCGTCACTGTCGGGCGTGGCGACGGTCGCGTTAGGTGCGACGCGACTCGCGGGCACGACGGCCGCGATGGCAGCTGCCGGCGCCGCGAACAACAGCGCGATGAGCGCCGCACGCGCCGCCGTCAGGACGTTGCGTCCCGAATCCGGCGCGAGGATCGCGAGGAGCCGTCCCTCGAAATCCGACCGCCGAGCCATCGCGAGCGCCACCGCGGCCGTCGACCCGGAGCGCATGGTGCGAGCGATCTCCAGCAGATCGCCGGCGTAGTCGGACGGCCGCGTTCCGGCAGCGACCACGAGTGCGTCGCACGCACGCTCCGCCTCGATCCGCACTCGGCGGCCGGCAAGGCTGACCAGGGGATGGAACCAGTACACGGCACACGCCAGTTGCACGATCGCGTTCGTCAGGAGGTCGTGGCGGCGCAGGTGGGCAAACTCGTGAAGCAGCACCGACCGGCGTCGGTCATCGGTCCACTCCTCGGCGGATGCAGGCAGCACGATGACGGGGCGGAGCAGGCCGTACGTGAATGGCATCGCGGCGCGACTGCTGATCACGATCCGCGCACCCGTGTGTGCTCCGATCGAGCGCCGGGCCTGGTCGGCGAGCGCATCCCAAGCCGCTCCATCCGCCGGCACGGCCCGCCGGACCATTCGGCGGACATGCACGACGCCGACGCCGAGCCGGCCGAACATCCACATCATTCCGCCGATCCATGTGAGGACGAGAAGCGTGGCGGGGTCACGCAGACGGCTCGTTAGGTCTTCGGTGCTCACGACGCGACCGCGGGCACTCGGCACCGGGGACTCGGTGCCCACAGACCGCTCGGGCTCATTGATCGACGCGGCCGGTTCGACGCTGGCGGACGGCGATGCAAGGGAGCTTCTCGAACGCTCCTGGCGCGCGTCGGCAGCGGCGCGCTCGGTCGTGCCGGGCGACGA
>Ga0105249_10005864_pt1 | contig 10631 bp, 5 predicted proteins | sample KBSS44metaG_FD_81522 | JGI IMG/M metagenome (GOLD analysis project Ga0105249, IMG submission 81522) | Switchgrass rhizosphere microbial communities from Kellogg Biological Station, Michigan, USA - KBS S4-4 metaG | ecosystem: Host-associated > Plants > Roots > Rhizosphere > Soil | place...
CGAGATACGCGGGCTGAGCCGGATAAGCCGTAGGAGACTTAGACAAGCCCGGTTACTGGCCTGATTTTGTTTTGTGGAACCACCATGCAATACCAGGTCTTGCGCCGGAGAGCAGTTCCCCATTCTTGTTGATGTTCAAGACGTGATGACTGCGCCCGGACTCCGTGAGCTCGAGGATCTTGCCGCTCTTCCGGTCGATTTTCATGTGCCAGCCATCGGCTTCGTTAGGTACATTGCGATACTGCGTCCCGATCCACAGCGCGCCATCTCGGAACGCGACGGCAGTCACCTTTCCGAGATGGTCCCACTCCCCCAGGTACTTTCCGTTCAGATCGAAGCGCTGCAACCGGGCATTGTTCCGATCCGCCACGTAAACGATTCCCTGATCGTCTATTGCAATTCCGTGCGGCTGGTTGAATTGTCCGGGACCCGTTCCCGGAGTGCCCCATTGTCTGACACGTTCGCCTTTGGAGTTGTATTCGAGGATGCGGGCGTTGCCGTAGCCGTCGGAAATATAGATCCGCCCGTTCGGTCCAAACGCGATGTCGCTGGTTCCGTTGGTCGCGCCGCGGCCAGCCGGCTGTTCTCCAACGGAAATCTCCATCAGCTTCTCGCCCTGCGGCGAGAACTTCAACACCATCGAACTTCCGGAATCGACGGTCCAGACGTTGCCTTGCGGGTCGATGCGGATGCTGTGCGGGATCTTGTACATCCCCTTCCCCCACGAGCGGATGATTTTGCCATCACGGCTCACCACCAACACCGGATCAGCCTTCTCGCCACGGTGCAATATGTAGTTCAGGCCCGCATTGTCCATCGTAACCGCCGAGGGGTAGCCGATTTCCCAGCCCGCGGCAGGCGCTTGCAGCGGTATCTGAGTTCTTTCGAGCGCGGATTTCGGCGCCTTCTCCACCAGGGCGCGCAAGGCCGAAGCCTGTGCTTCGAGATCCGGCGCATTTGGATTCTGCGCCCTGAGAGGCAAACAGATCACGCAGAGCCAGGCAGAATATCGCGACATGGCAAGAGCTTATCGTGTTGAAACTCTCCGGCGCAAGGGCAACGCGAATGTCAGTTGGTCACCCGAGTTCCAGGAACTTGACGCACACCGGTGCGGGTAGCGCGATATTGGCGCCCGCCTGTGAAAGCTTGCCTGTCCCGGCATCGATCCGCAGGGGGACGATGAAGTTCGAGCGTTGCAGAAGCGCGATCAAGTAGCGCCCGGTTGGATCGATATTGAAGCTACGCGGGCCGTTGCCGCCGAGGGGGAACGCTTCCACCAGCGAGAGGGCTCCGTTCGCCTGGTCGATTTTCATCACGGCGATCGAGTCGTGCCCGCGGTTGGACACGTAAACGAAGCGGCCGCCAGGATGCACCTCGGTTTCGGCCGGAGTCACACGTTGCTGGTGGCTCTCTGGAACCGTCCGCGCGGTCGGGCCTTCTTCGAAGGCGCCGCGGCGTCCGTCGTATCGCAGCATGGTACACCCCGGGCCGCTTTCATTCGCCACATACGCCCACCTGCCGTTCGGGTGGAACCGCAGTTGCCGCGGGTTCGCCTGGTGCTTCAGGCCGAGGAACGGCGGATCGTGCGCGGTGAAAGTCGCCTTCGCCACATCCAGCCGGTGGACAAACACTTTGTTCAGCCCTGTATCGGTTGCGACGAGGAAGCGATTGTCCGGCGAAACATTCACCGAGTGACAATGCACTTCCACCGGCGGCCCGCCCGGCGCCACGCCCGACCGTTCGCCTGCATGTTGATAAAACGTCGCCGCCTCTCCCAATCCGCCGTCCTTTCGCAGCGGAAAGCTGACCGTGCTGCCGGTGGCCCAGTTTGCCACCGCCAACACAGCACCCGTTGCATCGGTGTTGAGGTGACAGGGCATTCCTCCCTTCGTGGACACCCGATTGATCAGCGTGAGCTTGCCTGTGCCGGGATCGACCGAGAAAGCGCTGACAAACCCGTTCTCGCCACCGCTCTGGTCCATTTCGTTGACCGCATACAGGTATCGTCGCGTCGGATGCACGCAAAGGTAGCTCGGGTTCTGCGCCTCCACGGCCAGTTCGGGTGTCGAGAGCTTCCCCGTTGCGCTGTCGAACCGCGAGAAATAGATGCCCTTACTCTCACCCGTTCCAAAACGCGGATTGCTCGAAGTGTAGGTGCCGAAGTAGACCAGATAACGCTTCGCCGGCGCGGCACTGGAACGGCGCGCGAGTACGGCGGGCCACGCCGCCGCGCTGCGCAATAGGGTCCGTCGTGTACTCCTGGCTCGGTTCATGACGGGATCCATCATATCCTGTCTACCGGTATTCCGAATTATCTTCCTGTTGTCCTCGACGCACTGTCTTAACGCAGACCCGCAGCACAAAAGCGGTTCTCTCAGCGTTGCGAGAATACGCCAAGACAGGGTGCGCATCGTCAATAGATGGGTCGTTGCCAAAGCAGCTCCCGATAAAATCAACTTGGATTACGCCTGATACTTGGAATCGAGTCTGGCGGCGGCGACCGGCTGAGTTCGGAAAGCCATTTGCTTTTCTAGGGTGGTCTACCGACACTCACGGTTCGACCGATATTCAGTTAATGTCTGCAAGGCAAGAGTTCATTACTACGACCAAGTGGTCTGGTTGTAGGTGATTTGGTAGCTTTGCGGAGATCCTCCTGCTGCCACACGGTTCAATAGTTCGCAACAAGCTGACCGCATCAGCTTGAAACAGAAGCCTTTGCAAACACAGGGCTTCGGCCGCAAGCGAGAAACTGCCTTGGGCGCAGGGGGCGTGAGTTCGAATCTCGCCGCCAAGGCCAATACAATCAAGTAGATACGGCGGGCAAAATCATCCTGGAAACATCTCGTTGCGCAGGACCTCAAACCCTTCGAATTTGCGGACAGTGGACACGATATCCCACAACGAACGGTTCATCAACCTCAAAGCGAAAGTTGTGGAGATCCAGGATTGGCTCCAGCCGGCCTCTGTGCACCACGCACCCCAACCGGAATCGGAGTTGCTTGCCCAATAATCCCAACCTTTGTAGTCGAAGGCGCGGAACCATGCGCCGTGAAATTCCGGATGCGCTTCGGAAGTCACCTGCGCACGGACCAGGAGGTCTGCAATTCGACTACCGGCTTCCTCATATTGCCTGTCGCCGGTCGCGAAATAGGCTTCGTGCAAGCCGATGAAGGCGAAGTTCATGGTGTATAGAAAGTCGGTGGCTGGATCGCCATTCTTCTGAATCAGCGTGCCTTCTCCGCTTCCGTATTCCGCATTCGATGCGGGCGGCATTTGCAGTCCAGTCTCCCGGGCCCCTGTCCATTCACTGATGGCGCCAGAGGCATCCTGATGAGCGAGCAAATCGGTCGTAAGGCGCTTCAACCAGGATCGCGTTTCCCCGGTGTCTTTCACCTTCACAAGCCAAGCCAACGGCAATAGAAGACGCGCCTGCTGCGATGTGATGCTGTTTGACCATCTCCACTGATTGGGATAAGCCTCCATAGTGAGGCGAATCCCTTTCTCTACTCGATCGAGGAACGGTCCATATCCGGTCTTTGCGTAGGCCCACAGAAAGAGCGCCCACGGATAGGCCTGGTAGTTCATATCGTGGAGGACAGTCGGAGAGTCAAAGTAGTAACGCCATCCCTTCTCCGCAAGCGGCGCCTGGTCATGACGGGATTTTTGGTGTCCCATCGTGCCGGTCAAACGGAAATTGCCTAGAACCGCAAGCCAGAAACGTTTCTCCCAAAGCGTATTGCCGGTGATCGCGAGCGCGGCGAGAATACCAAGGAGGCTTCGTGCGTTATCGTCTCCGTAGTAGACGTCATACCCATCTTCTCCCTTGTGATATTTGGGTGTCTCGTTCCAGCCCAGGAGTCCGTAGGAGGGGCTGGCGGGGTTGAGCCGGGAACCAGTGGACATTTTCGAACGAAAGAGTAAGTAGTCGATGAGGTTCGAAGCAACACGAATATGCGATGCGCCGGGATTCAACTTGTGCGCCAGGGCAAGCACCATCGCCGTTTCTCCCACGCAGTCGGCGCGAATCCACCAACGCATTTTCTGCGAACCATCGGGCAGTATGCGCGAGGAATGACCTTCCAGCAGTCCCACGCTTCCGTCTCCAATCGGAAGCTCGCGCGCCGGTGCGGGGCCTACTTGATCCGGGTAGCTTCGTGCTTCGTCCAGCTTGTTTGTCCACGAAGGATGGACAAACAGGTGTGCTCCGTAATACCACTGGACGCCGCGCAAGAATGAAGTGCGCTCGGCCTCGCGGGGGAGAGATTCGGTAGCCGACCAAGCCGGTCGAACTGCCGCCTTCCAGAGGAGTTCTGGATGTTCCTTCCCGCTGCTGAGCCACAGCAGGATTGCTTGCCACACAGGTGTCCAAGCCGGACTCGGACCATAGCGCGCCGTGATGAAGCAACTGAGAGGAGCAGCGGCAGTCAGCGTTTGTGTTTCGCCGCTCTCAACCAGTAGTGGATAGACGTCCTTTTCAGGCAGGCCAAACACGGCCGTGTTGAAGCCCGCGACCTTAGCCATCACAAGATGCGTTTTGGCCTGTTTGTCTTCGATAAGCAAGGGCATGTATTGGCACTCGTGCAGCGATAAGATCCGGCCTGAAATAAGCGACGGTCCGAAAAACGAACTGGATACAACCGCGCGTTCCCATTCGGCGACACGCGGCTGGCTGCCGGGCGCTGTGAGCCAGGACGAGTACTCCACGTATACGCGGAGATTCTTGGCGCGCGCAGCCCTCATGATTTCCGGTATCGGCGAAATCGGAGCCTTCGTAGACGGATCGGCGAGGACCAGGACACCCGAACCACCGGGAGCGCGTTTGATTGCTTCGGAGGCGGAATCGTAGCGCGGCATCGACCCCTGCGCCGATAGGGTCCGGTACAGATCATTGTGCCGGTTGCAGCAGAATGTCAAGGATGCGCGCCCCGCGGCATTGACTTGTGCGAGGGGCGCCAGCATCATCCCCGCAAATTCGCGCCGTCGGAGTTTCCGATTCACTCCCATCAAAACTCCAATCGAAGTGCGAACTGAATCACTCGTGGTGCGCTGGACGTAGACGCAATGGTGCCCACCTGCGAAGGAACGCTGATGTTGCTCCGAGGGTTACTAAAGCTTGCGTGATTCAGGACGTTGAAGAATTCCGTCCGGAATTGGAGCTTCCATCGCTCGCTCAACTTAAAGTTCTTCACCGCCGACATGTCCCAGTTGGTAAACTTCGGTCCGAAGAGCGAGTTTGGCGCGGAGTTCCCGTAGTTGAAAACAGGGGGCAAAGCGTAGGCTGAGGGATTGAACCATCGTGTCAAAGCCGGGTTATCGACGTGAGGATTTCCAACGATATCGGCGCGGCTGTTGGGCCAGCCTTCCACGCTACTGGTGAAGGTGACCGAGTAGGGGAGGCCGCTTGCAAGAGTAGCGATCCCGCCCGTTTCCCAACCACCAATCAAGGTGTTCAGCGGTCCACGCAGGGAAGAGAGATATTTCTTGCCCGCGCCGAAGGGGAGTTCATAGACGTAGTTTGCGATGAAATAATGCCGCCGAAGCAACGGATCGTTCCCGCGGTCAAGCCGGAGATTGTTTGGCACGGTGGGCAGTGTCTGATCGAACTGAGAACCGCTCAACGTCTTAGTCAATGAGTATTCGCCGCCGAATGAAAGGCCGGACGCGAAGCGGCGCTGCACGGATAGTTGCAGTTGCTGAGTATTGGACGTTTGACCGTTGGCGTAGAGCGTAATATTACCGAAAGGCTGATAGGGCCTGCGTGGCTGAACCGGACCGGCGGCCGGGAGCGGTGTATTGACGGGATAGACTGCTCCGGAGTGCTCCCGCTCCGCCCCGAGGTAAGTCACCCGCACAACGGTGTTTGATGCCAGTTGCGATTCCAGCGTGAGGTTCCACTGGTGCGTCAATGGGTAGCGGTAATCTTTCGCCAATGCAGTGAGGCCGATGCCGCTCGGCACACTTCCTGCACCCGTGGGAAATGCATTGTCGAGAAAGAGAGAGGGGACGGTGCCAGTTGACGGCTCAAATGATCGCGTGCCCGAGAAAGGTGGATTCGCGCCGATCACGTAGCTTCCAAATTTCCACGGCATGGATTCGTAGTACATGCCATAACCGGCTCGTACAACCAGCCGGGATGAAGAAAACGGCCGATAGGCAAGGCCGATGCGCGGAGCAAATTGAAGAAGGTCGTTACCTATGTAGTTACCGGTATTGAGGCCCACCTGACCGCCGGAGATGATGGGCAGCGAAGGATAGTCGGTGGTATCGAGCTTTCCTTTCACAACCACTAGAGCGTTCAACTCGGGATACCAGTTCGCCATTCCACCTTGAGTGTTCTGGTAGAGAGTCGGCAAGTCATAACGGAGTCCCAGGTTCATCGTCAGATGGTCAGTGATGCGCCAGTCGTCCTGGAAGAAGAAGCCGTAGCGTTGGTTAGTAGGCTGTATGGCAACGGGCGTCAGCGGCTTTGCGGATGCGGCTGCGTATCCCAGCAGGAAGTCGGCGAAAGGACTGCCCGTATATCTGCCGGTGAAGGATACTGATCCGTATTGCGGCGCCTGATTGCCGTAGCTCAGAAACTGATAGCGCAGAAATGAAATGCCACCCTTGAAGGTATGGCGGCCTTTGATCCAAGTAATCGTGTCGGCGGCTTGATAGAAAGGAATATTATCTCCGCTTCCGAGGCCGTCAGCCAGACCGGCGAAGCCCGTGATAGACACTGTGGGAACTCCACCGAGCCCTGGATAAACGGAAGTGATGCCTGGAATCAGACTGCCTGGTAATACGGTGTTGTTCTGAGACAGGAACTGATCCCAAGTTCGTTGATAGCCGAAGGTGGCTACGTTGACCAGATTCGGAGACATGGTCCGGGTGTAATTGATTGCCAGATTCTGGTTCGTTAGCGGTTGCAATCCGCCTCCCACCTTTTCCGTGATTCCCGGAGAGCCGGTGAATTTGTCGACGTAGTAATAGCGTCCATAGATGCTGTTGGTCGCATTGATTACGTAGTCGACCCGGCCCTGATAACGGTAATTATGCTGCTTCGAAAAGACATTGACGATATAGTTTGTCCCCAGGCCGCCTGCCGCGGAAGTCGGTTGATTCGGAGTATCGAAATACGGGAACAAACCCTTGGCAACGGAGTTAATCCGGGTGGCTGGAATTTGATTTCCTGGGAACGGGAGTTGGGTGTACGGATCGATTACTGCCGGCAGACCTGTGAAGTTCCCCTGTTGCAGCGCCGCAGTGGGTTGCGCACTCAGGTTGGTTTGAGACGAGCGGAAGATGAGTGCTTCATAGCTTCCAAAGAAGAACAGCTTCTCCTTTTTGATCGGGCCGCCCAGAGATCCACCAAATTCATTGCGATTGTAGGGGGCTTTCGGAAGTCCGGTGGCGAAGAAGTTTTTCGCGGTCAGCGCTCGATTGCGATTGTAGGCGAAGAGACTGCCGTGAAACTCGTTGGTTCCCGATTTGGTCAAGAGTATAACCTGCGCGGTCCCGGCGCCGTATTCGGCTGATCCGGTGCTGTCAATGACCTTGAACTCAGCAAGCGATTCGAGCGATGGATCTGCGTTTGACAGCCGGGCGTTTTCCATCTCCATGTTGGTAACGCCGTCCATGGTGGCATTGGTTCCAATCCAGCTGCTGCCGCTGATTCGCGGGTTAGTTCCGGCGCTCTGGACCCCGGGCGCAAGGGCTAGCAAACCGAAGCTATTGCCCCGTCCGTTGAGCGGCATGCGGCTAATCTGCTTCGACTCGATCACACTGCCCACGGAAGTGGTATCCGTTTGGACCAGGGACCGGTCCGCCGTGACCTGAATGGAAGAATTGACCGAACTGAGTGTCAGCGAGACATCATGCCGGAACGTCTGACTTACCTCGAGGACAATATGGTTGGCCGTGTAAGTAGAGAATCCTGGAGCGGCAAGAGTCAACGTGTAAGTGCCTGGGTCGATGTTGGGAAACACGTACTCGCCACCCGAGCTTGAAGATTTCCGAACCGTCACGTTGGTCGCTTCATTCCGAAGTACCAACTCGGCGCTGGCAACGGCGGCGCCCGCCTGGTCTGTGACATGGCCGAGTATCGTACCAAGGACAGATTGGCCTCGGATGGAACCGGTCTCGACGATGGCAAGCAGGGCGAGCACGGCGATGGGAGTGAGCAGTGTCAAAACTTTGCGAAAGCTCGAAGCGTGGATAGTCATACGATTCCCTCTTTGATCCCAGATCAGGTGAATATGTTCAGTCGTAGGGCAACACAGCCCAAATGGACGATCAAACCTCGCCCAGGTAGCGAATTCGTTTGTGATACGGTTCCAGCAACTGCGAAAGTGTGCCGGTAGTTGTAGTCTCTAGATTGGCGCTCGGGAAAACGGCCACAGGCTGGCGGCGGCGTAGAAGTTCGGCAGCGGCCTCGATCATAATCGAGTTCACGATGGCCGCGCCGGCCACAGTAGAAGACGGGCCGATCGGGTAGTCTAAACCAGGAAGACGCAGCAAGGCGTCTCCATCGGCTGCGCAAGTATCGATTACAACTCGAGCGAGTTCGAAGAGACGATTGCCCGAGCTATGACGCGAAGTGGATTTGGTCGATTGCGATAGATTGGTGATGGCGATGACGCCGATGCCTCGCGAGTTCATCTCCATTGCCATCTCCACAGGTACGGCATTGCGGCCCGAGTTCGAAATCACGATCGACACATCGGCCGGTTCAATGCGCTCGCGCGCCAGCAGCGTTCGCGCATAGCCCTCTTTCCGTTCGGTGCGGGTGCTTTCCTGCGCACCCTTTAGAAAGAGAAGACGTTCATCGAGGATAGGGTTGACGGCAACCAGACCACCTGCTCGATAGAATGCTTCCTCGGCGATCATGTGCGAGTGACCTGCCCCGAAAATATGAACCACTCCATCGCGTGCGAGCGATTCAGCCACCAGCCCACCCGCTTCACAAATGGCCGCTGCCTGGTCTCGCTTGATGCGCTCCAAAATGTTCTGGAGACCCTGGATGTATTCCACGAAGTGCATGTGTCTTATCTCGTTTCCGCAGAGGCCACCGGTTTGGCTGGGCTTCGATCTATAGAGCGTTTTGCAGGCAGCAACCAATAGCCGGCTCCGGCTGCCACAGGGCATAGGAACCCAAGATAGGTTCGATCAAGAAACAGCCATTGGAATGCCAGAACGGCGGCCGTTGCGAAACAGACCAGGGAGAAGACTGAACCCAGGCCGAAGACATCTCCGGAGGATTTATGGTCGGCTTCTGCGCGCTCTACTTGCGCCCTCTCTTCAGGCGTCATCAGATGGTCGATGAAACGTTGCAGCCAGGCCCAGAAGGCCACACCCAGTACGGCCATCGCCGCCAGCAGAAGACTGCCTGTCGAATAGTCCCCGACATAAAAGCGCGAGATGCCAACGATGTAAGCCATCACCGCTAATGCGCCGCACACGCCGAGAAGAATGCCCAACAGAATAGGGCGGCCACCCTGAGCTGCTGGGGGCAGTTCGCCCGCGAGTTTTCTGATCGGAGCCCAGCTGCCAAGCGGTTGCGCGCGGCGGTAGAAGGCGACTAACAGGTCGCGGCTTTCAGGTGCCGTGACGAGTGAGGCGGCGATCCACAAAACCGTCGAGACCGCCATGGAGGCAAACATGCGATTCCACCACGGCGTGGTAGGCCGCAGCAGCGCGAATGCCAAGTAGAAGGAGCCACCGCCGAAAGAAGCGGCTACTCGTCCCCATCCGTTAAAACGCCACCACCACCACTGCGCCCAGTTGGCCGAGAGTTCGGCGGCGCTCAGGCCAACCATGAAAATGGCAACGTCGAAGATAAACGTCACTTTGTAAACAACCAGGAGCGCCAGGGCAAGGATCACGAAGATAGCTATACGTCCCGCCATTAAGTAGTGCCGCTCGGACCCATTCTTCACTATGTGGCGGCGATAGATGTCGTTCATCAACACCTGCGAGCCGAAATTGAGATTGTCTCCCACCACGGACACAATGCCGCCTAACATCGCTACGTAAACCAAGCCAAGCAGGCCGGGTGAGAGATAGTGGGTCATGAGCATACCGTAGGCAAGCTCCCGATCCATCGCTCCGGAGCGCAGTTGGGGCCAGAACACCGCCGCCGCGAGACACGGAACGCTGACAAGCCAAACCAAGGTGAACAAAGTAACCTCCGTCACCAGATACATCTTGCAGGCTTCCTTCGGACTACGAGAAGACAGGATGCGTTGACCCTCCACGGCTCCGCCCATCGGGGCGGCATCGCCACCATAGCCGAGGCTGGTGCCGATCATCCAGGCAAAGCAGGCAATAGCTGGAAAGAATGCGTCGTTCGCGGGCGGGAAGCTGGCGAGCGTGGAGGGCGCAAGGGCACTCAATTTTGCGCCGAGTTGCTCCGGGCCTCCAACAGCGGAAAGCACGCGCCACGCCAGCACGATGGCGCCCGTCATCATCACCGCGATCTGAACAAGGTTGCCCAGCACCACGCCCAGGTATCCAGAAAGCAGAACGTAGAGCGTGGCAAGAGGCAACGCAAGCGCCAACGTTTCGGTCTTGCCCCAACCAAGCACGGGCTCTGAGATCTTCACCAAAGCTAGTAGAGAGATGCCCGTCCACGCCACCATCGCAATCAGGGA